>ERZ840096.524-NODE-524-length-55793-cov-467.729000_pt1 | contig 55793 bp, 85 predicted proteins | sample MGYA00519878_ERZ840096 | MGnify/ENA primary metagenome ERZ840096 (study PRJEB31850, sample SAMEA3708865) | human gut metagenome | biome: human gut; feature: human-associated habitat; material: faeces | place: China | collected 2014 ...
CTCGGTTGCAGCTTTAAGCTTCAATTACTTTTTTGATTTGTCTTTCCATCTTGTCTCTCAAGACAATTCCATAGCCATCAGTCTCACCCATTTTATTGGCGTAGTTTGTTGCGGCCTCGATACACCATACATAACGCTGTTTGTAATGGTGATATGTTATACAGTCTCCATCGGCAGCGTGTTCATTGAAATGCTCTTTAGCCGTTTTTGCTTCCTCAAGCCAATAATCGAATTGCAGTTTAATAAGCTTTCTTTGTCTTTCTGATTCAAAAATCATATTTAAAACCTCCAAAAATATTTGATAGCGTTTCCGCTTCATTATAGGGGTTGTAAAAAGCGCGATAAACGGCAAAACAAAAGAGCCCGTGTAAATATCACGAACCCTTTCGCTAAACCATTTCTTTTTGCAGCAAAACGAGGTTTATTTACTTTCTCATCTTCAAGAACTGCATTGCTTTGGAGTTAACAACACCGTCGCTTTCAGCGAACACTATCAAAAATGTGCATCCAATCTGAACGGCTCCTCCAACGCAGGCCGCAATGAATTCCCAGGGAATCTCCTTAGGCTGTTTCTTCTTCGATTCCTCGATGTCCAAAGCAACCTTATTGAGTTTCTCCAGGTTTTCAACGCCTTGTTTGAACTCGTCACTCTCGATTGGATTTGCAAGCAATTTGTCAAGCAATTCGCTTCTTGCTTCTTTGAATGTCTCCACCTCCAAATCCTGTTTCTTGCTGAAGATTTTAAGTTTTTTAATCTCCATTTCACAGACCTCCTTTCCATGGTCTCATTATAGCCGTTGTAAATATCACGAATTACAAGTCTATATACTCCTTAAAAAGAAGCCACATTTGCTCTGTGATCTGGATTTTACGACGATGATACTTGAGTGTTTTCCCAAATATCTTAATTTCAGACCAAGCGAATACCCACAGGCATCCACTTTCAATTCCGACCTCCATTAAATGCTTTGCCATTGTTTATGCCTCCTTTCCTATTTTGATTCAAGCGCCGAGATTCGGTTTTCGAGATCAGTAATTTTGCTTAAGGCATTTACCAAATCCTGAGTTTTTAGTTTTGATCCGTCTTTCATAACGAAACCATTTACGCCGTAATTTTCGTCATAAATGATGGCACACTGCTCAACATTTCCTTCTGAATCAGGATTTATGATGGATTCTTCTTCATCGTATAGAGTCAGTCCACTATAACGATCAGACCCTACTCGCTTAACGGAAAAATAACCGCACGGAGTATAATGTCCTTTTTTATTTGTAGCGCCGTCCTCGTATGCGAGTTCCTTAAAAATCAGAGCTCCGCTTCCAGCTTTAATCTGGCCATTGTCTTCGGTACTAACTGGTGCATACGTATAAACCGAGTTTCCGATCTGAATATCAGTCCCGGCCAAAGACGGGTTAGCTTTTACTTTGTCATACGAGGTCGTTCCATCAAGCCACTGATACACCAGCCACTTCTCTTCAAGTCCAATAGGGGTGGTTGTGGTCATTGGAACGAAGCCAGAATATCCATCATGAGCATATTCTTTCAGCTTAGTAACGTCTTCTACAACTCCCTCATAAAGACCCTGAATGGTCGTATATTCAGTTTTCACATCATCGACGAAACCTTTTGTTCTGGTCAGGGCGTCAGCAATCGCTTCCCGAACATCCCGTCCAAAACGGGCTTCCCGAATTAATACGATATCCTGCTCAAGTGAAACAGGCGTAGATCCAATAGGTTCTGCCATTTTGATTACCTCCTTAGGTTACTGGATATGAAAACATCGCATTGATATTTCACGAAATATCCGAATATTATAAAGTACTAATCAATAAAATAAGTTGCATAAAATTCATATGCAATGGCCGGGCTAAACGTTGCGGAGCTTTTTTGATCGGCGGGACTGAAAAATATGTTTCCGTATGCACCTATCGTGACATAAAACTCAATTTCTGTCCCAGCACCACTATTCGTTACTCCAATGATGTTCATCGCATTTGCCGGACGATATCCGTCAGGAATGATCGCTACATTATGGCCATTGTTAAATGCCTTTGCGTACTTGACCCAGCCCTCAAGTTTTACCATCTTTCCGTATTTACGCACCCTTATCGTGCTGGCAGAGGTTGGATAAGTCGTATTGCCTGTGACAGCTAATGGACAATTGACCCACCCGCTGTCTGTTAAGATAGCGGCTTCGGCGGCTTTAGCTACTTTACTGGTCAGAAACGCCTGATCGTAATATGCTATGTCAGCACCTGTGCCTTCTGGTTCATCGGACTGTATCAAATGCTGAGATGTCCAAGACTTGTATTTGCCGTATACAGCATAATTTCCGTTCCAGTACCCCCAAGGCATATACACCCAGACGGTATATGTGTCATGTGCTGTTGGGATCACTTTGACTTTGACACTACTACAGTTGATACGATAGACTGTAACACCGCATGCCTTAACCGCTGATGGAGTAGACTGCCAGCCGTCCTTAATCTGAACTTCAAAAGATGAGTTCTGGTTCGCACGACCATTTGCTCCATCACCAGTCCAAACACGTATCACGCCATTGCTAAAATTACCGGAGGATACCAGCGTGCCTAGCCTAACCCATTTTGCAGTGCCGTTGGCGCCGCTTACCCAAAGAGCGCTGTTTAGATACTTCGATAAGTCTATCCCGTCTAGCTTCTTCTTATCCGCCGCAGTCATCAGACCGTGTTCAGACTGTGTGGCATCGTTGTAGGTTGTGTCTGTGAACTTCGCGTTTGCCGGTACATCAGAATTGATAGAATGTGTTATTGGCGTAGCGGCACCGTTTGCAGCAACATAAACAGGCTTTGTAGCAGAACCCACCGCCGTATTTGCACTATGCGTTACTGCTGTAGTCTTGTCTTGTTTGCCGGAAATATCAGGGATTACAGGCTTGTTGGATAGATCGTTGTAGTCACCGGTGAATGCGACGTCGGAGGCGTTTTGAGATGATAACTCGAGTATGGTATCGATCTCAGTTGTTACAATGTCGTAAATGTTAATCTCAATTCTGGATCGTTCGATATGATCTCCGTGTATTGATGTAGCAAGGTACGTGAAAGTCTTTGATTCGATGTTAGTGACATTGCTACATGTATCACTAGGCAGGCAAATACGGATTGCTGTTACTAAACCTTTACGAGCGGTATCATCAGTATAACCTAAAAAGACCTTCCATTTCGTATTAGAATATTCACCATCAGAATCGAGTTGGCGTACGATTGCCCGTGCCGGAACAATAGTCATATCGCTACGAGCCGAGGTAATTATCTGCACCAGAAAACGTTTGGTGCTAGATTCGCCGAAGTGTAATGTGATATAAGAATTGATAATTACTGGATAGTCTCTATAACCAGATATATTCGTTCCCATCCCATAACCAAAACTATCAGGCGCGAAAAAAGCCAAATCCAAGATAACTTTATAACCATCCCCGATATTCGCATATCTGCCAATTTCAAACTGTATATTTGTCTTAATCGACGCGAACGCATTAGGAACGTGTACAATCGAGCGAGAACGGTTTGGATCTTCCAAAGCAATCGTAGGGCCATCTGTGAGAATGCGATTATAGTATCCGACTAGCTGATATCTAGTATCCGAATCCAAAACGCTGCTACTAGATCCATCCGAGCCAGTAAGCGTTATAGTATTTCCCGTTTTTGACAACTCGTATTTGGTATTTTCGCTAGGAATCCCCAACGCCGTAATATCTTTTTTATTTACGGTGACTGCTGCATCCACATGGCCAAGACTGTCGTTCGAAAACTTATAAAACCCAATATCGTGCTCTGTATGCTTCGGATGCACATACGACGAACCGACAGACGGCGAAACAGAACTAGAGCCATAACTAGGACTAGCATTAGTGATTTCGTTCGACGATTTTATCGCGTTGAGAGTAAACACCGTATTCTCAACATTCTGCAAATCGTAGTCAATAGCCGTGACGTTAAGATACGTGTCTATACCATGCCTTGGCGATAATACTCTTACTGCATCGGTTAATTCGATCGAAGAATAATCTACGTTATAAAGGCTTAGGTCAATTCCATTAACCGTCAATTCCCTTACACCAGATGTCCAGCTTCCGTCTACTGACTTAGAGATAAGCGGAATGCTGTCGATCTCTGAGATTCCCAGTCCGACTAACTGTTCATAGATGTTTGTCGTTCCGACGTCTAGATCTCTGATAATCATCCCATACTGTTCCACCAGCTCGGGACAATACATTACGCCGTGTTCTGAATCGATTTTCCAGTTTCTTTTATTGATCACGGTGGTTCCATTTTGAACGCCTCTTCTATCGAGTGTGAAATCTTCGCCACTATCGACTCGTTGCCCATGAGGATGTACCGCAGTGAAAAATGTTGTACCGTCATCGGTGATTGTCAAGTCTGTTAAATTTTCTCCTAATTGAATCGTCTGTCCCTCGTCTGGATTGAACGCTGGATAATATCTGCGCATATGTAGTTGCATTACATACACCGCGTCACCTAAATCTGCTCCGCCAAAAGTTCGTTTCGGATAATGCGGGGTCTTGGAAACCCAGAACAATCCGCCGACATTACTCATCATACTTGAGATCAGATCTATGGCGGTCATGTTATTAGGATTTGAGATTCCGCATTGTTTTTGTGCTGTGGAATTCAGATTATCTTCGTCGAAGTAATAATCTTCGTCCTCTTGATCGCCCGACGGTACTACCGGTTCGTTTACCCAAGCGTATACCGGAACATCAGAATCAGTATCCTTGGCGATTCTACCAAGATGTTTGAAAGGGGCATTTAGGTTCTCTTCATATTCTGAGCCTCCAGACATAATGTTTGCAATTACTGCCGAAGCTTCCTGAGGAGATACTCCGTATACGTGAACGCCACTTTCATTTAGTATCGGGGATTCAAATCTGGCGAATATAGCTCTGCCCACCGTTTTTAGCATATTCCATGAACCCATATCCGCGGTTTTATCGTAATATATGCAATCATTAAGATACGCCAAGCCGCCTTCGCAATGAATCGTTTTTGTTCCATATAAGTCAGTATCAATCGTTAAGACGCGCCCAAACCAAATGTGTTTATCGTGTGTTTTCTGGTTGTCTTTGATTACGTGTAACTCTGTGACCATCGGTATGATCTTAGAGTATGCCACATTAGTCAAGGGTAATTCAAAGTCCAGAGTCCCAGCAGCATTAACTTCAATGTGTAATTTGGGAGTTCCGAGGTTTAATTCGTCGTCATCGCGCGTATCGTCATACATTAAGACCTGTTTTTTTTCGTACGCACTATTCACAAAATAAATTTTAAACAATTACAGATACCCCCTTCTCAATCCTAGCAATGAAAAATGGCGACCAGTTAATTCGTAAGTACCGTCGCCGTCATAATCGTGCCAGAATGTAAGTATACACTCTGAAGAAGCATTTACGTTAGACAACATAGCATTATGGTCAGGTTCCATCGTGATATAGCTATCCGGACTAGCGAAGTACTGTTCAATCGTTTTCATCATTCGTACTCTTGTATGAAAAATATTTTCTGTATTATCAATCTGGCAAAAAGCATTGTAGCTAAATCCCGGTTGTGAATTGGCTGGGAAATATATGCTTAAATTAGATAGATGTAAAGGCTTTGCACCAAGTACAATCCTAGCCATTCTCAATTCAAACGGAATATCAACCGTGTCGTTCAGCTTTTCGGTTATACGATCGTATACGGCTTTAGTATCGGCAGTCGTTGCATTCACATCCCATTTTTTATCTTCATCTGTAAGCATCAGTTTCGGCATTTTTGAAAAGTTAATCGAATACGCCGTATATGGAGCAACAGATGGATTTGGCTGTTTTTGGGTCTGATATTGCGGAAGCAAAGGGATATCAGTTAACAAATCTCCAATGGTGCAACCATATTCGAAATCATAACAATCCCATAATTCGTTTTCATCACTACGAGTTACTTCCATTTTGAATGGTTTAAAGCTGTAATCAATGGTTATCTGTGAATTGTGCTGATCCGATTTCATCGCATTGAGCGACATCCGCCCCTCGTAATAATAGTTGGGTTCGTCATATGCAATCATCTGCATGTCGCGTCCTCGCATATATCCCAAAAGCATGTCGTATGTGACAGTCCATGGGCGAATGTCATTCATTACGATAAACTCAAAAGAGCCAGTTCGGTTGCCATATGTCGGAAAACCGGTAAGCGATGTTGTCAAATCCAGCTCACCATTTCCTCCAGGAACCGATATACTGTGTACGTTTACTGGAGGGACTGTGACCACTGGACGGCTAGACGGAGCCATAACCCAATCCTCAGCTGTATTTTGTTTGCCATAAAAACGATGAGACATCAATTTATCTTCATCGTCGATGTCGTATTCCTTAGCTGGATACGCCGTAGCTTTTGGGTCAAAAAACGTAAGCGAATGAGTTTTGGTCATATCAAAACCTTTAATCCAATACATGTTATCCCTCCTCGTTGCGCTAGTTATGGCGTCTTGTGTATGCGTTTAAACGGCTCATTTCTTTGTTCATGGGCTTGGCTAGTTCTCCGACCATTGCACCTGTGTCCATTACGATTTGCATGCTTTCCATGTTCTCGGATAGCGTGTTGATATCATCTCTAAGTCCTCGAACCATTTCCAGCATGTTGCTGTCATCGTAAATATCTTCGCGATCTATTGTCGCGTTTACCGCAGCAGTAGCCGCCTTTGTCATCATGAAACTTGTGGAAGCCCAAGCGGTATACGCTGTATCGTAACCTCCATAAACCCCGCGCATATCCATTGTTGGCCGTATCGTCGGGTCGATCGTCAACCGGTTATTAGCGACGGCTGAAATCGTTGATAGGGTATCACTGAGGGCGAGCTTTGCTTTGTCAGCAATTGTGTAACCCGCGTTCTCGACACGATCCCCAAGGTTCATTATACCGATCGCCATTCCTTGGCTAAAGTATTCACCGAGTTTCATGGTTTCTCGTGACGGAGAATGTGAATCTAACGCTTCTTGAGCTGCGGTCAGTGCCTCGTTCGCAATAGACCGGGCAGCGTCTTGTACATAGCTCATTCTAGAAGTCAGCCCGTTCTCGAAACCTTCGCTAGCGTATCCGCCAAGGTAATAGAATTTGTTGTAGATTCCATTTTGATTATTATTGATAAAATTGTACACGTTCGCAAAGAACGAGTCTATTGCTCTGTCAACTTTTGCATCAGATTCGTTAAATTCATCAGTAAACGCGCTAATACCCTTCTTTGCGACGCTCTTTAATGCATCACCGAAATTTTTAACCGCTTCATCGTCAATGTCTTTCATTTTCTTAAATGTAGAGATCACATGTTCCAAAGACGTGCAGACCGACGACACGATACCACTACTAAGATCGGACATATCGTCATAGAAAGACTTAAAACGATTTCCGTACATTTGTAACTCGTACCCGACGTCGCTCATATGTGTAAGATCAGTGAAACTAGAATTAATTTCATTTAGTTTTTCAACAAGCATTTTCATGGCCGCAGTTTTAGCTTGTACGATAGTGGAGTCTATATCCTTGACGTAATCGTAATACCGACTAAGCCCGTGTCCTAAATCTGCAATTTTATAACCTAAATCTGCAATTTTATAACCGCCAGAGAATGTACTTCCAGTGGCGAATTCGCACACTCGACTAGCCATTCCCAAGGCATTATTTCCCGCTCTAAGGTCGTCTTCAGTTAAATCTTTTACCGAGTTAAAGTATGTCTTAACTCCATTTCCGAAATCTTCAATGTTAGACGCGAACATATCCATTTTGATGTTTCCAAAGAATGTTAAATCGTTAGAAATATCTGCCAGGACTCCGCACGTTTTGATAAGAGCGTTGCTCTTTGCGAACATTGGATCGTCTTCGCTTTCGATGTTCTGGTCCACCCAAGTCAAGTATTCCATGAACTGCTCAGCAAATTTCTTAAGACCTTTTGCAAAATCTTTCAAATCTGTGGTGAACACGGATGCAATTCCGCTTGTATTCGGGATTTCAGATGCAACAGTTACGATTGATGCTAACGATTCCATAGTCAAGTTCGATTTAACCAGCGATGATCTTGTAATATCAGCCACAGTTTCGCAGTATTCAGACATTTCTGTCGCTACGTCTGGAAGCTGTTTAACAAACGCTCCAATCGTATTATCGCCTATCCACTTGGCTAATACTCCGCCGCTATTTGGGATCTTGCTCGCGGTTTGAATTACAACTGTAAGCATGTCCATAGCGTCTTTTGACTTCTCGATCATGTCTTTTGTTATCGGTAGGCATCCGTTAGCGTAAGCACCTAAGTGCACAGCGGTTGCTGGGAGCTGAGCTACAAACGCACCGATATCGTTGTTTCCTATCCATTCGCCAATCCATCCTCCAGTGTTCGGGATGTTCTTAGCCGCTACGCAAATATCGGTTAGCATTTTCATAACGTCAGCCGAGATCTTGATCTGTTCGTCTGTAATACCCTCTACAGATTTAGCGTATTTTACTAGCCCAGATCCGACGCTCGGCAATTCGGCAATAAACTCACCAATGTCATTCTCGCCCATGATTGCACCGAGCAGACCGCCGCTATTCGGAATATCTTTAGCCGAGTTAGCTATAGCGGTGATTAATTCACCAACTTTAGTAGCTTTTTCTATATCGCCATCGTCAATCTCTTGGCAATCTTCGATAAATGCTTTAAGACCGCCTTTTCCGTCTTCACCTTTAATTAGGATAGACATCGATTCTACGAGATCTTCCATCGGATTGCTTGAGCCGGTTAATAAACCAAATAAAGGACTATTTAATATGGCGTTTACAAATTCGGCAGCGAACAGCGATCCAAAAGCCGCAGTTAGAATACCGATACCTTCTAAGGCTCCGCTGTCTTTAAGCGTAGAAACTCCATCGAAAAATCCCTTCGCTTCGTCCCAGAAAGATGTTAGATTTTCTCCTAATGTCGGCAATGCGCTAGAAACACCTTCTATGACGCCTCCTACGAGACCACCAACGACATTTCCGAAAAACTTACCAATAGCCAGCCCGACGGTCTCGAGGATCGGTAAGCCTCTATTGAGCAGTCCTTCCAAATCGTAATCCTCTTGAATGGAACCAAGCAATCCCAAAATCCCAGCGAATTCAGCGATAAAACCGGCAATGGCAACCATTCCAACGAATATCCCTTCGCCGGCAGATAGCTTCAAACCGCTCAGAATCCTTGTTGCTCCGGAAATGGATAACAAAATAGTACTCATCGAGATGGCGATTGCGTTTAGTCCATCGGGATTGGTCAGATTATTCAAAAGCATAAGCGCCGCAGTCATTTCACCGATCATTATACTAAACAGCGCAATCTGCTTTCCGGTATTTTTAGTGTCCATCAATCTGGTCGCTCCGCTGACAGCCAAGACAACCGCAGACAACGCAGAAGCTGCCGAAATGATTCCATTTTGATCTATTGAAGACAAAATGTATAGAGACGCAGTTACTGCCGCGATTTCAAGAACCATTCCAACCGCTTGTTTTACAGCGCTACGGTTACGGCCCGCAATTTTACCGGCTACTGCTAATGCTTCCATAACAGATACAACTACCAATGAACCTTGAATCGCTGTCTCTCTGTCAAGCTTTCCAAGAAGTACAATCGCAGGCACGATCAAATCGATTGCAATTGCCATTCCAACGAAAGATCCTTTGCTCTTTCCTTCTGCCGTCTGAGCGATTCTCGATGCAATTGCCATGGATTCCATGATCGCAATGACAACGGCCATACCCTGCAGAGCTGTCGACTTGTTCATCTTGCCTAGCGCATAAATCGCAGGAAGCAACAAATTTACAGATACAGCCATAGCTAAAATTGATGCGGCTGTTTTAGAAACCTTTCCAGACAATCTAGAAGCAATTGCAAAGGATATAAGCACCCCTAGAATACGATGCATCCCAGTCTCTATTGTATCGACATTGAGCAACGTAATAAGCTTGATGGCTCCGATCATAGCAAGCAGACCAACGCCAATTCCGGCGAACGCAACGCCAATCGATGTGATTTTCTTTTCGCTAAATATGGGAGTACTAAGAATACCAATTGCGGCGACTAGCTCGGCAAATACAATAGACAGTGTTGCAACACTTGATTTCAGTCGGTCTTCTGGAATCTGAGCAATTATCCATAATGAAGCGGCTAAAGCAGCAATGCCAAGCGCGATGCTCTCAAACATCTTGACTCTAAGAGTATGCTGAGCTGTCTTTGCTACATCAGTCCAGCTAGTGAACAATTTGTTAATATTTGCTCCGATAGCCGAGAATGACGCGAATATCTTAGTCAGCGAGTCTACTGACTTTTTAACAGCCGTAAGTGTACTAATGACACTAAGGCCTGTTACGATCTGAGTAATGGTTTTTAGTATGTTACCCCACGGTATCTTTGTAGCGGCATCTCCCATCTTGTCAAAGAAAGAAGACATGAAATCCGTAGCCTTGACTATGCTATCAGAAGCAAAATCGTCTATGGCAATTGAGAGTTCAGTTACAGCTGTCTTCAGAATACCCTTTTTCATAATATTCGTGAAGTAAATGTATAGAGACTTTAAGTTAAATAGCTCTTTTAGTTTTCCGCTTTTCATGCCCTCGGTTATCTTCTCGAATGGATTTCCGCCAGAAGCAATTACGGAGATCATGTCGGCTAAACCCTGAGCCATTTTCGACACAAGATTTACAAAGTTTGTAAACGCTGTGGAGCTAGACCCAGCTTCTACAAATTTGTTTAAATTGTCGCCGGCTTTAGTAACAGCATCAGAAGCTATTGGAGCCAGGGCATCCCACAAATTCTGTAACTGGGTTATGAGATTCTGTACTCCTTCGGAATTGGCTATAGCTTTAGCCATGTTAACCACTGAATCTTTAAATTTATCGACCGTTTTCATAACTGCATCTAGCAATGTTTTAAGAGCGTCAAGGACTATTTTCATTGCCTTGTTGTGCTTTATGAAATTAATGATACCAGTTGTAATACTAGCCACTGATGTTACTAGCTTAGATATCAATCCGATTGAGAAACTTATGGTTTTGCATATGACTTCGATCAGAACATTTAGAACTCCGGATTGGCGAATCCAGTGAATAATGTTCGCTACCGTTTGGCCAATGTTTCCGGCTAATTCCAAAACTCCGCTTCCGAGATTCCTAATAGATTCACCATTAGCGTCAACATTTTCGATTAGACTATCAAAAATATCCACAAGCAAAGCAATCGCTTCGCCAAACGCATTTGTTATCTTTAGAACATTATACAAGTCCCATGCACTAATTGCCTTATTCATGCTAGTACTCAACTTGGTAAACTTCTTAGCCAGATTTGTTACCATTTTGATTAACGTATTCGGAATTAAGTTCTTAAGCTGTTTAGCTACAGACTTAGCTACAACATATGCATTACTAAGGGCTGTCGTGATAGATTTTACAATGAATTCTAACGTCTTCGTTATAACCTGACTCTCTCCGATTCTAGATATGATGTTCGTTATGGCATAGCCAGCTTCGGAAAGGATTTGCAACAGTTTTGGGCCTTGAGACGAGACGATCGGGATTAAAGCCTTAACGACACTTTTTACGATTGTGAAACCAAGGTTGAGAACTGAAAAGATACCCATTAGGGAGTTATAGACTTGTATTGCTGTGGTTTTCGACATCTTCATTTTTGAGGTGAAAGATTCCAAACCGTCGGTTATGGCGATCAAACGTTCTGCTGTGTATTTTGGAATAAAATTGCTGAGGGCTTTTTGAACCGGAACAATCGCAGTTTTTATAGCTTCTACAATGTTCCAGAACGACTTGATCAACTTTTCACGGCCGCCAAGATCTTTCCAGATCTTAATTTGTGCATTTCTTGCGGTATTGTAGTTCTGAATCAAACCGTCAAAGAAATTATTGACATCAGTTAGTGTCCCTTTTGCCTCTTCATAATCACCGACAATCAATTCCCAGGTTTCAGTCCATCCAGATTGTACTGCTTCCTTCATTGTGTCCCATAACTGAGAAAACGTCTTTACTTTAGTCGCTGCGTCAGTTGCAGTCCGACCTAATTGTGTGGTTTCGTCGGTAAATTTTGCCAATGTAGTGGTCAATATATCTGATGTGAGCCAACCTTTCTGCAGAGTCTCTCTAAAAGAACCGGCATCGGCGATCATAGAATCAATATCTAGTCCGAACTCTCTGGCTGTCTCTTTTAATGCATCCTGAAAGACCTGGCCGCCCATACCGGCGTTGACAACTGAGTTCCAGTCCTGCAGTTTTACGGTTCCAGACGCCAAAGCCTGTGACAACTGATACATTGCTGTTGACGCTTGCTGTGATGTTGATCCAGATACAGCAGCGAGGTTAGCTATACCTTTAATTGCAGTTACTGATGTATTCAGATCAACACCGGCAGCTGTAAACGTACCGATATTTCTTGTCATTTCCGTAAAATTATAGATTGTCTTATCAGCATAATGATTGAGTTCATCTAGGGCATTATTTACGTCATCCAACGTGGTTCCTTTAGACTGTGTATTTGCTAGGATAGTTTGAACTGCGTTAATCTGAGTAGTATACTCTTCGAAACCCGTTTTTATCGGATCAATAGTGAATGTGTTGGCGATCATCTTGCCAGTGCTCATGAGCTGATCTGTTAATCTACGAATAAACTGATCGGTCATAGTACCTAAGACAGAAAACTTATTTGTCATCGCGTCAATGCCTTTTTGCATGGCGCCGAACGAGAAGTTATTTATAGAAGAAGCCAGGCTCTTCAGACTGTCAGACGCACCCTGAAAATTCAGAGACTGTTTGAGCTTATCTAATGTGTTCAGTGTAGTTTTACAACCCGACTCAAATTGCTTATTGTCGAATTGCATCTTTACTATTCTGTTATCGACTGAAGTACCCACTACTTCGCAACCTCCTTCCAAGTTTCCTTAGACATTTTATCGAATATCGGTTTTAACGCTGGATTAATATAATCTCTTCCTTTTACGTATCCGCCATTTTTTGTTGCGTGCCCATACTGTATCAGCATAGCGACAGGAATATATCCGACTATGTGCGAGTTCGTCCATATGATTTCAACTTTATCTTTTGAATAATGAATCTCATAATCCCACGAACTAGCAGTTTCGCCGGTATCCACTGGTGTAGCAGCGGCTAGAGCTCTCACACCCTCTTCTCCGTATTTACGAAGCTTAGCATACATGCTATGCTCTTGGATGCCTTTCAAAAATATGGACGTCTTCTTGAAGTCACCTGTCTGTTTAATTGTAATCACTCTAGCCCACCAACTTTCTTTTTAAAGCTTGCTAACCTTATCCTCCGGAAGATAGCCGATAATACCATCGAAATTCATTTTATACCATTTTGAATTATTCAGATTCACATAGTGACCATCGCATACGACACGCTGAGTCCGCATCAATGTAGCTACGACAGGGTTATGCTTATCCTTGCCCGGTTCCTTACGCATGTTAATGGCTGGTGCACTTACCACGTAATAACCCTCATACTCTTCGTTAAATTTAATAGGGGTTGTGTTTTCAACGATCTTCTTTTCGTCTCCCATTACACTCATCCTTTCGAATTGCGCGCTTTTCTTCTCTGAGCGTTAAGCGCTGCGTTTTGATTCATTGTCTCTCGTCTACTCATTTTTTTCTTTGGTGCATTCTTAATAGCACAGACTCTGATCTGAGTCATTAATCGATTCAGATTCCATTTCTCGCATTCAAGCGGAATGTTCAAAGAAAACATTTGATAGTAGATTATCTCGGCTGTTACAATTTCTCGACTAGCTCGTGCGTTGTCTTTTGGAAATGTTGTAGCCGTCATGGGATCATTCATATAACTTACAATCTGATCTAAAATCGATTGCGGCAGGCTTCTGTATACTAAAATGGGAACGTCTTTTGGGGTGATTGTCATACAACGAAGATAGTCGAAGAACTCATCATCAGTTTTTTTATCTGTCGTTAAGTATGGTTTCTTCCACTTACGTTCCCATTTTGATACAGATACCAGACTATGCTCCAATCTTAAAGTCATAGATGGCATATTTATAAACTCCTCTTTAACTGGATCCCAAAATTCTTGTGGCAGGAGTTTTATTTCGAGCATCTTACTGAACTACGGAGGCGGTAACGTTAATTGCCGGCTTATCAGATACCGGAGCCTCGACCTTCGGAGCGATTTCTCTCATGAACTCAGAAGCCTTATCTGCGTCAGAGAGCAGTTCCATGAACAAGGCACTATACGCTTCAGAAGCAGCGAATGCATCCTTCATCTGCTGGTTCTTATAAAACCGCTTTCCGTCAGCAGTCTTTTCACCGTATGCCAGCAAGATGACTTTCTTAATAATATTCAGGATTTCTACCTGATCGTCGCTGGAGATAATCCGACGAATATAACCCTCGAGACCTCCTTTTCCGAGTGCCTCAAGTTCGATGCATTCAGCCTGTGTCAAGTTGAAGTGGAACTTCTCAGTTCTCTTTTCTCCGTCAAAATCAGTATATGTAATTTCCTTAGCAAACATGTAAATGACTCCTTTCCGAGTATAACGATTTTCAAACTTTTTTCAGATACTTTGAATTGCAGTATCCGGTGTACTTTCCAGACTGCACAAGATACCATTTTGAATTGTTAACGGTAGTATAGTATCCATAGCAATGGACCTTAGTTCCGTTCTTGAACGCGGTAACCACATTATCACTTGTAAGCTTACCAGGAATGTAACGGCAGTAAAGCGAGGTTGCAGTAACAGAGTAAGTACCTCTGATCGAATCTGACTTAGACTTAGCTGCGGCTACTTTTGAGTTTGATGCAGGTGCTGCAGGCTTGTGCGTTGCGGTCGTAGTCTTAATACCGAGCATCTGATTAACCCTAGCCTGAACTGTGTTATAGTCCAAGCCAAGAGCTGCGATCCGCTTCTTTCGATCCTCGCCATTTCCGTACTTACCAGCGATTACATTCTTAGCGGCCTGCTCAACGGTGATAGACGGCTTTACGGTCGAAGAATTCGATGTGGTTGTCTTCTTTCCCATTTTAGCCGCAACGTCGTTCTTAAACTTCTTCCAATGCTGTTCGTCATTGGTGTCAGTTCCGCCAGCGCTCGCTGGTACAAACCACTTCGGACATACTTTCTTAGTAACGTCGTAGTGGCGAATAAGTCCACCATTCGTCGGATTCAGACCGTAGATCTTGCACAATTCGGCGCACAGTTCTACTGCCGCATTGTACGTAGCAGTATTGAATTTACCAGTCCAATCTGGATGACAGCACTCAATGCTTACAGTATACGGATTTGCCTGATTGGTGCACCAGCTTTCTTCGCCATGTGGGATGCATCTTACAATTTCGCCAGTGAGTCCAATAATATAATTCGAACTTACCGAGCGGTCTGTATTGTTGAAGTAATTGCGATTTGCCATTGCACTTGTTCCTGGATTAGCGACCCAATGGATTGCGATGGCTGTAGTTCTTCTTCTTTTGTTACCTGGTCTGTTGTGAGTCAGGTATGCGTTTACGAAGTTCATTTATAAACCTCACTTTCTGGAGTATTCATCTTGCATGAGCTTTACCTGGGCAGCGCATTCGATATGCTTCTTATGCAGAAGTTCATACATCGCCATCATTGACTCGTTCGGCTCGTTATTCTTGGCTCTTTCTTCTTCGATTAACCTTGTTACCTGAGAATGCAGAATATCCATGTGACCCATCTCTACCTTAGACAATTCATAGAAAGTTTTAGACAAAGTAGGATCTTTTTCTTTCGTCTTGCATGCCCAGCAAATATACTCTTTAGCACCGCTGACTTCGTCGTCGATCATATCGGCAAGTGTTGCAATAATCTTCATAGAAAACTCCTTTTACTCGGGGGTGGATCTTAGGTGCCAATTACTCTAGTCTGACCGTACACTAGAAACCCCGTAATGGATTCATGCCATTTTGATTTTATTCAGCGAACATGGCTATGACTTCAGCAGGCAGCGGCAGTTGCGGATCTGTACCTGTACTCGCGCCAGAGCCTTCTGTTCCGTACAGCTTTTCTTCCAGCTTAGCAAGTTTAGCCTTGTCAGCCTTGGTGCTGTCGATGGTGATTGTTGCGATGGCCTTGTAGCCAGCCACTTCTACCGGATTAGTAGAGCATTCCCAAGAGAACGTAATTGCCTCAGGGGAGTCATTTACTGTAGCATAGCCTCTCTCGGACGGAGAAGCGGTTGCGCCGTAGATAAGATGCAGCTTGTAGCCATAGTCGTTACCATCTACATCATTACCCAAAACAGTTCTGTAGCAGAAGCCGAACATCTTTCTCTTCTGCTGACCGATTACTACACCGTCTGCTACAGAAGCAGAACCATCGCATTCAGCCCATTCATCCGGATAAGTGTACGCTTCAATAGTAAAGCCGAACTCTTCCGCAGAACGCAGAGATAAGTACTTGATGTCATCAGCGTACAGTGCGGTCTCTTCCGCGCCAGATGGAGATTCAGTTACAGCGGTCAGACCGTTCCATGCAACACCGATTCCATATTTTGCCGGGGTCTCGCCCTTTGCAGGAGTAAAACCCGGATACAGGACACCCATCTTATCACCGGTTTCGTACAGACGGTCACCAGTCTGATCCCATGTGATCTTAGCCATTAGACTATTTCCTCCTTTTAATAATAAATTCTGAATACGTCGTGATTGAGATTATCCATCGTGAAATGATTATCGTGCACACACATTGAGAAGTGCGACGCTATGTCCTCGATCAGATTGCTATCGGGATCTGCGTCTACGAGGGTTAAGTCGTAGCTCATTTTAAATGTATAAGGTCGATCATCGGCGAATTGTGTGTCTCCATGAGCTCTGTCATAGATAATACATGGATACTTGAGTTTTACTGACTCAGGAGGCTGAAAATAGACGTTTTGACTCCCAAGGATATTGCACAATTCCTCGTGCAATTTAAGCCGTCGGTCCATTATACACACCTCCAACCGTCAGATTTAATCTCGGATAGGAAATATCAATATTATTGACTTTCCAATAAGCTCCGAGAAATTTAATGTAACGGATAGCTGAGAAATGCTCATAGGCAAAAGGATCTGCAACGATAGAGATCTGATTCGTAATATTTACGTTATCATTCAGCGTTTCGGTTCCTTCCCATCGACTGGCGGTTCGTGTAAGGTCTCCTCGATACGTACGCTCCTTAACACTTTCTGTCCACACGCCAGGTCTGGTTTCTTCACTAACCGCAAATCCTATAATTCCGTAGAATTTTGCCATTTTGATTTCCTTCCGTTAAATTCGTTCTTAGCCTGCAGTAGCTACTCTGTGCTCGAAGCTGATTGCAGAGTACGGCTTGGTCAGGGCACCAGAGATACGGGTTTCAATCAGATACTTCTGCTGATTGTAGTCGATATCGAAGTCGTCGAACATGGTCACCTGACCGCCAGCGTCTGTACCGATGGTGTAGTCGATCGGATTTACCAGGATACCATCCAGAGAATAATCTTCTTCCTTAGTATCGCCGAGGGACTCGTCCTTGACCTTATGCTTCATGCCTTCCATCACCGGTACCGTAACGATCTTGGAAACGCGCATAGCAGTTGCTAGGTCGGCAATAGAATCGTACAGCTTTCTGCCAGTTGTGTCTTCCAGCAGAAGCATTTCGGTCAGTACATCTTCTGTAGTCCAAAATGTCGGATTACCAGAACCCTTGTATTCCTTACGAGCCTTTACAACTCGCTTGATCAGATCCTTAGCACGCTCAGACTCGGTAGTTGCTTCAGCATACTGAGCACGAGCCTTTACAGTATATACGTCACTGTCAGTCCAAATCGGACGAATATGATCTTCAGATACCTTGTCTTCAGCTACGGAGCTACGACCATCGCCAACGAGGACCGCACGGGCAATTTCCTCGTCCAGCATAATACGCATTTCGCCCTTCAGCCAAGCGACCACGTTGAAGTCGGTGATGTCCAGTATATCGTCGCGATCCAGCTTCTGCTTTTTGTAAATGGTCTGCGGATCGGTAGAACGCTTCAGCAGAGCGATAACTTCTTCCATCTTCTTCTTACCCTTGATGTAACCCTTTGCCCGAGCTTCATCGGCAGTAATGTTTGCGTGGATTGACTTGATACGGGTAAACGGAGCGTGCTTTGTAGCGCCCATCAGAGTGCTTACCCATTCGGTCTCACGCTTGATGAAATCCGGGGAGTCGCTGATTGCCTTAGCATCCGGGAACAGCATGTTGATGTCTTTGACACCGTACTGATCTGCATGGGACAGAACAGATTCCTTCAGGGAACCCAGTCGCTTTGCATCTGCGAAGATTTCGTTCATATCGTCGTGAGAAAGTACAAACTCCTCGGAATTGTTTTCTGCGTCAAACATGTTGTGCTTCACGTCTTTATCCTCCTTATTGGTATTGTTCTTGTCGCCGCCAAGGGCCTCGCCGACCATGTAATACAGAACGTCTTTCTGTTCTTCGGTCATGGAGTCGATTATATCCTGAATAGTCTTCTTATTCTTAGAATCAGCCACAGCTTTTTCCTCCTTCGTGTTGTTAGCGTTCGCAACGTCGCCATGAATAATTGGACCATCCGGATCCAGATCGATAGCATAAGGCTCGCTGTAGATGAAAGCTTCGTTTGTTTCGTTATCAACATCGTCGTGTGCTACGACTTCGTCAATATATGCTCCGGGATTTGCACCAGCCAAGACCAGACTGACTTCACGAATCGCACCATGAACTACATCTGAACCAACTTTCTTGACATGATTAGCCCAAATGGACAGTCCGTTGATATCTCCGTGCTTTACCAGCTGCTTGGCGTACTCGCCGTTTTCTGTGTCGTTGAATAGGCCGTAAGCATAGACACCATCAGCTCTATTTTCAAGCAGACACTTACCCAGTACATTCGTAGGCTCTTTATGTTGGTGAGCCCAAACCATAGGTACTACCTCTCCGTCACAGTCTTTAAAAGCACCATGACGAATTGTTATGCCATCGGAGCATCTGCGATCGTTTCGAGTCGCATAGCCGCCAAAGTCGTATTTAGCAAAATCTTCTGCCATTTTGAATCACCTACATTCTATTTCTGTTATATTCTTCTTTTGCTTGATCAATGAGGTTTTTTATCTCATCGCCGACTCGTTTCTTGTCTTCGTCGCTAAGACGTTTTATACGTTTAGAAATAGATTCAGCTATTTCTTTTCGTAATTCTTCAGCCCGGGCTTTCATCTCGTAGCGCTGTGTCTCAGTCACGGTGCGCTTCTTCCCAGATAACGGATTCTGCAAACTGCTGGATGATAGAGTGGAGTTTTTAACTCCGGATGCTCGTCCTTTAAGCACACGTCTCTGCATATAATACTCATGCGCTTTGATTGGATCGTAATATTTCGAAGCGTAATGATAAATCTCATCGTCATTCGGCATCGTTATCACCCGTTTCCTCACCGCTCAGAATTCCGTCGATGTCATTTTGAAGTTGCTCAAGCACATTGTTAACCGCATCAGCTCCACCAACCGTCGTTCCAGCCTCTCCATTATTTGCAATGTTCTTATTGACCAGTTCGTCGGCTCTAGGCTCAGAACTGGGCTTATAGCCGATGATAGCTCTGAACTCGTTCGAAGACAGGATTTCGTTTCGAGTAAATCGGTCTGCCAGATCTGCAAGCTGTGTAGTAGGCACGAGCTTAAACGGATCTCTGAAGAACTCGATGGAATGTCCTTGAGTCCTAGCGGTCTTGGTCAGCCACTTGCGTTTCATCTCGATCGTGATGACTGAGAGAAAAGGTTCAATAACACGGTTATAGTAATTAAGCATGGTCTGCTCGTTTGCCGTTCCGTCGAAAATCGTTTTGTCCATTCCAAGCTGCCCGAATAGCATATTCGTCAAATACTCAATCTGGGACATGAGATTATTCTCGAGAGAGCGGTTAAGCTGAATGACTCGCTCGGTGCCGTCAGTATATGCGATTCCATATTTCGAGTTAGCGAGCTGATCCTCGATCATTTGCTTACGGCGATTAGCCTGCTGCTCCTGAGCTTTGGTCTTGATTGTGTATGGAAGCTGAATGATCAAATCCAACTTACTCGATCCAGACTGCTCATCGATGGCATCCAACAAATTCAATTTTCGAATCAGCCGTTTAAGAATACCATTCGGCTCGTTCATAACCGAATAAAACGGATTTTCAAGAAGAACACAACATTTCTTTGCAACGCGCAAATTCTTATGCTGACAGCTTCGATCATCGTAAATATCCACTGTCACATAATCTGCGGACCATTGCACCACACGTCCAACACGCATACTGTAAATGTTATACGAATCGTTGGTATTTGGATCGACGTCACTTTCATACGGAACTACAGCGACGCATCCTTCGTCGCACATAGACATTACCATATCCTGAACAAAGGCTCGATAAGTCTGGTCCTTATTTGGGGATAAGGTTAGACAATCGTTTAAGCTGTCAGTTATGGTCTCAACGAAATTACCGTTTACGTCTACCTTGACGTGTTCCATTTTGATTGATGCGACGTCAAGTGCGATTCGATTGTAAATTGACATGATGATAGAACGTTCGTTGCTAATGAAGCGACGTGTTCTATCTGGTTTTGACGAAGACACGATCGAGCCCGTGCTAGCGTCAAGTTTTTTGTATTCATCTGTGGGATCTCTGCTAAAGAAAGCATTCCACAGTCTCTTTCCTAAGCCCATAGAGACCCTCCTTATTTTATTTTCGGAAGTTTCATATTTGCATAATCTTCATCACCGTAATCGAAATCCGGATCCTTTTCATGATATGTAAATCCAAAGTTCTTCTCGATAAAGTCTCGTCCTTTTTCAATTTTTATAGGAGCTCCGATTATATCACGTGTCAATGTAATGACTGGCATATCAGTAGTCGTATCGTTAATATCTTGAACCGCGTCGTATCCTTGCGCTTTTAGTTTCGTATTCACTGAATTGAATAAGGCTTTATCCCTCGTATACTGCAATGTCAGTTCGCGAACTGACGGCATATCGCTGTCGATTATGTCCTTGATTCGTTCATTCCCAACCTGTTTAATCAGTTCGTCAAGGACTTTTTTTCCCGAGGCGACCTTAGCGTCTCTTTTGAATTTGTAAGAGCTAACAACTATTCGATTCGGACTTTCTAGGGACTCAGACAGCCACTCGGCATAAAATTTGGTCCCGTCGACACTGTCATCTTTAGTTTTTTTCTTCACCGACAAGTATTTTTGTTCTAATGCGTCGTCCGATTCTATTTTCTTTTTGAGGGCTTTATTGGCTTTTTCATAAGTTCCACCGTAATCAGGTCCTAGAAATTGAAAACTTCTATACGGTAATTGTAAAACACGAGTAGCTTTAGTTTCTTTTTTTATTGTAGTATCGCGGCCCATATTCTTGACGTAGTACTTATATCCCAAAAGCCGTTTCTTACCTTCAGGAGTAAGTGTTCCGTCTTCATTCTGATACCGTCTAACACCCCACTTTTGGCCTTTAATTCCGTGGTGTTCGATTACTGAGTCGTAGTGGATTCCGTAGTATTCTGCCATTTTGATTATTTATCACCGCCATTCATTCAAAACTATCTTTATGGATCTTAAAGGCGACAAACGCATCTATCAATGCTGATACGTTATCGATCTTTTGCTCGTAGCGTTTCTTTAAAAGCTTACGATTTCCGTTTGTATCTTCAAGCGTGATACAATTACCCATGCAGTATGTCATGAGACTTTCGTCATGAAGCAAGCATTGATCCTCAGCCATTTTCTTAATCTCGCCAAGCGGAACACTTTCTGTTTTAGCACCCTGGATTACTTTCTCAACACCATATGGGCTGTTTTCCTTGCACCAACGCTCTACAAAATACTGTGCATTATACGGGTCGTAACCAAAGCTACGAATCTCGTAACTGCATGAACGTATATGTCGATCGAGATCGTCGAAGACGTTGTCAATGTCCAACACTGATCCGTTCATAACCACCAGTGTTCCTTCTTTCATGAATTCCTCGTACTTTGCTCTCATCGCCAGAGGGAGTTTGAACAACGTACGCTCTGTTATGTAGCTTCGCACCTTGCATGCAAACGTACCATCTGGTAACGGAAATAAAAACGTGAATGCACAAAAGTCATCGCCTTGGGATAGATCGGCTCCCAGAGAACAAGGCATGCCCCAGTAAGATCTTTTTCGTGTTGGCAAGGTTTCCTCATAGGTGAAGAAATATGTATAACCCTCCATGGGCAATCCAAAACGCTTTGCCAAGATATCATTTCTGGCAGATGGATTCTGCTCGGCTTTTTCGACTGCTTGCTGATAGACCTCGTATGTTACAGTCTTGCCTAAATTCGGGTTGGCTTTTACCCACATAGCAGGATCGGCTACTTCTTTCACGTCGTCCAGCTTATACCACCAGATAGACACATGCGGATTGACGTATTCACCTTTAAGAATCTTCATCAATTCCATTTTGATTGAATCGCCAGGTCCATTTCGAACTGTACCCTCCGAGCTCGATGCTACGATCAAATAGTCCTCATTCTTAGAGGCACCCTGTTCGATTGCTTCAACGACATCTTCTCGAATGTCACCAGAGAGCCATTCGTCAACGGTTGCAAGTATACAGCGTATACCCTGAAGCTTGTCAATTGACATTGGCTTGACTTCAAGAAGACTATTAGTAAACAGATTTTCAATACCTTTCTTCGTGGCCGCAAGTTTTACGCCCTCCGGAGAACGAGTATTGTGCACTGATCCCTGAGTATAGAATTTAAACAGAGGTCCTGGTGCTCTTGTAATAGCAGTCCTGAATGGCGCCATTACTTCATCCGCCTGTCTCATTGTCGGGGCTGTTGTGATCTGTGACGTAGTTTGAGTGTTTACCGTAAGCTGATAGGCCTGATGAGTTTCATCATAAACTGACTTAGCCGCGCCACGAGCAATAATCAGATACTGCTTATTGATGAGACGTTTCTTGATACGCTTGGTTACGTAATGACCGCCTTGATGATCTTCGCTCGGCTCATAGACACTTCTCTCGACAAAATAATACCACCCGTAAACATCTTCAGCCCAAAGCTTAAACGTGTCAAGTAGCCTCATCGGAGATCCGTCCGTTAGAGTCAATTCGTTTTCACAAAACTTAATGTAACCCTCAACTGCTTGGTCGTCGTAGTAGAAATTCGGATTGGCGATGTTATCATCTATGCGATTCATTTGCATAGAGATTTCTCGGTTAACAGGGATCTCACCGCGTAACACGGCTTTACGAAATTCCCCATAATAGCGAGGCGTTGCTGTGTTACTTAGTGACATTTGTTACTCCTTATCGATACGATTACTGAGTCGTAGTGTATTCTGCCATTTTGAATCACCGTTTCTTTTTAGCCTTAGCATCTGCTTTTTCTTTTTCCGCTTGCGCTTCTTCCGCCTTCTGCGCATCGGCCAGATTCTTTAATTTAGCTTCAAAATTTAAACGTTCCACTGCCTTTTTCTTCTGATCCGGAGTCAATTTACTTCGCATCTTCCAGAGTTCTGAAGCCGATGCTGTGTTTATGAATTTCGACACTCCGTCATCTTTCTTTTGGCCAAGCTTGATATCAGTCAGGCCGATAGCGTTTGTAACTTTGGTAATTTTTTGAACGGAGTCATACACTGAAGTTAATGTATTCGCGGTCGAGGCTAGTTTGTCTACGAATTTAGCTCCTTTAGACTTTGTGTTAGAATCAAGTCTTTCAATCTGAGCTCTGGTATTCAGTCTAGTGAAAGCCTCCTGTAGCTGTTGTGTCGTTAATTCTCCGCTTCGGCCTAGGATTTCTTCTTTAGTTCCGCTTTTTACTAATTCTTCAGTAGTTTTGACTTTTTGCTTTGTTTCTTCGAGTCTTTGCTTCCTGACGTCGAACTTAGCTGAAGCTTTTTTAAACTTAGAAGATGTTTTTCTTAAAGAAGAGGATAACGCTGCATACTCTCTAAGCTCTTTACTCGTCGCAGTTCCATTTTTCTTTTTCTTAGCGAGGGTCATATAACGACTTCTGGACTGCTTGACCGTATCTCCCAATTTAGTTACTTTTCGCTCAAGTCTACCAAGCTTTTTACGTCCGAGTGGAGTCAATGTACCGTCAGGATTCTGATAACGGCGTACACCCCACTTTTGGCCTTTAATTCCGTGGTGTTCGATTACTGAGTCGTAGTGGATTCCGTAGTATTCTGCCATTTTGAATCACCTACCTTCTTCACATACTTGACCGAAGATACGCCAAGGATTGCGCCGAGGGCAGTATCGATTGCAATGATTGTGCTGGTGATCTGCTCACCATATGGAATTCCCCAGATCATAGAAATGGCAGAGAACAGAGTGGCGATTGCTGGGAATACTACGAGAGCAATCCATTTGAGAATGTCATATACTTTGTTAGACACGTTTTCACCCTCTTTCGCTATTCTTCTCGTCCATGTCTGCAGCTTCTTCTGGACCGACAATTCGCAATTGTGCACAGGCGTTGTAGCCTATTTCACAATCACCGTTTCCTCCCATCTCTCGATAAGGACGATACAGATACTCTAAAGTTTGTTTTTCTCTGAGAGTGATTGCGCCTCTGCGAATACATTTGTCTGTCAAAACCATAATCTGATAATGGCCAAGTCCAAGCAACATTTTGGATGAGACGAGTTCGTTACTTTTCTTTTTGTCTTTTCTGTTAATCAAAAATTGAACGAACGACAATACTCCCGAAGATGTTAATGCCGTGATCACAGCGACAATTACAGATCTCATTTCAGGGCTCATCTACTTCCTCCAATCTAGGATCAACTTCGACATTCATTCTCCATTCCAGCTCCTTAATTTCGTCTTTCATAGACTGTTGCGTAAATGAATTGGACGGGGGATCGAAAACTAGTTTGACTTTCAAGTAAATATACGTCTTAACTTCGCTAAGGATGGCCTCGTCTTTGCCAAGAAAATCATTCCAGGTTTCATCCAATCCCGTAATAGTGAATCCAATAGCACCTACGCCGAGTTGATTTAGGATTCGTAATGCCGAATTTATATGGACGATCAAATCTGTGTCGAATCCAGTGAAATCGTCGTCCTCGACTCCACCTATCATTTTCTTAATTGTTCTTAGAATGCTGTCCACGACTGTTACCTCCGTTAAACTGGAGACAGTCGGAATTAGCATAGCCTTTCAAACCGTGCTCTGAAACTACTTTGAAGAAGTGTTTATCATCCCAGCTCCAAACTTCGTCATCAGTATTAACTTCTACGGTTTCATTCATTTTGATTTCGCCGCATGTTACATCAGACAACTCGGTATCGGACGGATCAGCTCGGAGTGACATGACTTTGCATCCGACGATCTTAGCTTTCTTCATCTTATCACTTCCAGAGACATGTATCTCCAGGTTTTCTTTCACCATTGGGGATACTGAGTTTATTGTCTGTTCCGTAATGTATTATGTTGTGCGTATGAAAACACGTTAATATTAAATTGTCCAAATCGAATAGCTTGTCAGAGCCCTCTTCGATATCGTCTATGGTAATTGGGACGATGTGGTGAATAATCGGCCTCTCGTAAATTATATAGCCGTCCACACCCAAATCGCAACCCATATCCCGAACAATTACTTTCTGTCTTGTAAGTTTCCATTGACGGGAACGATAGAGTTCTTGATTAACGTACCGCTCTACGCCAAACGTCTCGTAAGACACTTTACTATTGGTTCTTAGATACTCTAGTCGCTCCTTAAACGACGGGAGAGTGATGAGCTCGCGATATGTTTTCATTGCTCGTCTCCACCGCGACCTGAGTATTCCCTCATAGCGCTCAACGCGTTTTCATACAATTCCTTAATTTCGGCAGCTGACTCGAGCGCCTCCGTCTTAGCCTTAAGCAATTTCTTTTGCTCTTCCATCATTTCTTTTTCGAGACGTTCTTTGGTCGAGCCAAGTTTAAGATAATGCGTGATAACTTGAGACGAGGCCGTTCCTTCCATGAGCTGTTTTTCAGCTAGATCAACCGCGAGTGCAATCATCTGATTCTCTCTTGCTTCTACGGACATTGCGGTTCTTCGTTTTCTAGTTTCACTCATATGATCTCACAACTTTCTCTCGCTATCGCGTGTACTTTATTCAGTGTGCAAATATCCTTACGCTTGGTTAAATGTAATTTTTGGAGGTATACATCTTACGCAATGGAAAGGAGTCCCGAAGAATCGGTTTTTGGAGGCAACCCAATGGCAAAGGAGATCGTAAATGCCTATAGGATACTTGCACACTCGATAAAGTACACGCGGTTAACGTGTACTTAGACAGATTAAAGCTCTGCCTTGCTTTTCATTTTGTTTTAGTCAAGTTTAACAGCATAGCCTGCTACGTGTGTGACTGTTCCGGCAACACCGGAAGAAGTTACGCCATAAGCCGGACTGTTGACATAACACGGAACAGCAATATATCTTGTTGTCTCAATATGCACAGTGACAAGAGCATTAGCTACGGTCGTAACTGTTGCTACGGCCTCAGGCATTGCAACTCCATCTTTAGTCATCTGGATTACCGCAGTGCCAGCAGCTGTGGGATTAAGCGTAACGTCAAAACCAATCCGATACAAACCGGAAGCCTTAACATTGAACCCACTGGACTGCGCATTGATACACTTGCCTGTCGAGGTTACCTCTCCGCCAAGGATTGACAAAGTTGTAACTGCGTCTGTTACAGTCTGATTGCTGTTGGTGTAGGTTGTAGAACAGGATCTTACGTTGCAACCACAATTGTTACACATTCATATCCCCTCCTTAACAACCAGAGCAGCAACCTCCGCAGAACGGAGACATGCCAGCGTTGTAGGTAAAACCGTTCGGATACCGTACGACGTTGTTCATCTGCTGAGCCAACTGCAGCTGGGAAATCTGAGCCTGCTGTGCCGCGATTGTCTGCTCCAGCTGGTTCTTCTCCATTGCTGCGAACTTAGCATCGATGTTGGCGTTGATCGAGGCTGTGTTGATAGCCTGATTATAGTTTACACCGTCGATAGCTCGCTGTGTTGTACAGCAACACTGAGCCATCTGAGAAGACAGATCAGACTGAGCAGAGGATACCTGCTGAGCAAGATTTGCCTGGCTCAAAGCCACTTCCTTGCCAAGCTGACCTACATTTCTCTGCATCTCATAGCCAAGATTGCAAATACCGTTACCAAGGATCTGAGTCTGCTGCTGGTTCTGATCACTCAGTCGTCCAACCTGATTCTGCAGATCATTGAAGTTCATGGCACTGCACAGTCCGGCTTCGGTTACCGGATCGCCGTTACCGTTGGCATTTCGATTATTCCAGCCGCCCATTCCGAACATGAACAGAAACAGAATAATGATCCACCATGCGCCACCGCCAAAACCGTCGTAATCGTTGTTCTTGGACGCAGCCGCAATATCGGACAGAGAGTACGTGTTTTCTATAAATGTACCTTCTTTCATAGAATATATGTCATAGAGGTCTGCGCACTACCTCGCTAACACCTACTTAAAAAATGCCTGCATCAGTGAAGCCTGCTGTTTCAATTGCTCAAACTGAGCCTGAGACATTTGGCCATTTGCGAGCATTTGCTTTACAATAGCTTCTGGGTTCTTGCCCTGCATCGTTTTCTTGAATTCAGCGAACTGAGCCATCATTTGCATTGGATTGCTGCTGGCCATTGTTCCGCTGTTTTGGGTTGCGTTGCTTAGCATCGCGAGAACCGGATTCACTTGGTTCATAAATATACTCCTCCAATCTAGCTAATCTCTGCTCAATAGATGAGAGCATTGTCTGCTGCTGATCTTGATGCGGAGAAATATCGAATGCACTTACTGTTTTGTACCCAGCACCATCCGTTGAAGCCAGCCAAAGCACCGGAGCCGTTTCGTCAAGCAGTAAAACCTGACTGTTCGGACCCATTTGAAAGGCTTCAGCTCCGTTTCTGCCGTTCACTTTCACAATATCATAATGCGGCAGTTGCTGGTTCTGATAACTTGTGTTCATTCCGTTGCCAAAAGGCGACTGAAAAGAGTAATTTGGCATTCCGTACATGGGGTTTTGCATAATATCCAGATCCTTTCCATTGTTTGTTGCCTACTTCTGGAGACTTTTGCCCGAGAATGTTTTTCAAAAATATCACTTCGGAGAATTTTTGAGGAGGCCGGCGATATGGGAGGGGGTGTAGTTTTTTCGACCCCTCCCCGGGGTGGTCAGGCTTCAGAATATTCTCTTGAAACCTTTCTATAACGATTCGTGAGATCAAGTCGAATGATGTCATCGATCGCTTGGCTCGTGATGAGCTCAATGTCACTGTCGCTCATGTCATCTGATACACGTGCAATGCGTGCTAGCAGCTCACGCGAGTAATAGCCATGCGATACGTCCCATGTATACCATTCATCTGGCTGTTCGAACGGGTTGAATGGATTGTCAACCGTTGTGATCATACTTTCTCTCATGCTTTGTCACCTGCCTTCACCTTTACACTGCTATTATTGGTCAGCGTAGATACCGACACGCCTACTCTATCAGCTACTTCAGCCAATGTGAAGCCATTGGATAGCAGTGTGTTGGCTAGGCTAATCTTGCTTGGAGTCATTCCAGCTTTAGCCTTAGGCATGGCTAGCTCCTTGACTCTGTCTTCATCTGCGTTCTGTAGAATCTCTTCAAGTGTAGTCTTAGATACAGCACCAGCTTGAATGGCTTCCCATTCTTTATCTGTTATCTTAACACGATACTTAGAAGCGCCTACTGCTTCACGAGCCTCTTTAATTTTAAGGCCTTTTAATTTCTTAATTTCTGAATCGGTCATGTCCGGATTAGCCAGTTTTGCAGACTCGACCATAGAAGAAGCAATTAATTGAGCTTGTCTCTCAAGAGGGGCATTCTTTTTAGCTGTGTCAAGCTGTTTTTTTAAAGACTCCACTTCTTCAGAATATTTAGAACGGGCCTCTTTATTTAGGGTGGGTTCTTTTACAGAAATGTATTCTTTACGAGCACGGTTCCCAAGTGCTTTCATGTGATTCGCATAATCGGCATAGACCTCTTCCATTGGAAGACCTTTTCCAAACCCCCCGCTCATTAAAGACCGGGCGTCTTTAGCTTCAAACATCTGGGTCGATGTTGTAGTTGGGGTCACGATTTTGCCAGTCTTTCTTGAGACATAGGGTTCACTCCAAAGAGTGTATTCAGATTTTCCTGTTTCCTTGTTATACTTTAACCGGCCTTTCGCATAAACTTTTTCGCCAGTATCAGGATCAATTTCATAACGGCCAGTAGGATCTCTTTTCTCAACTCGTGTCTGACCACTTGCTCTTGAAAGAAGCGTAGATACCGAGGTTGAGTATCGCCCGGTTTCAGGATCAGTGTGCCCCATGTATTTTTTCTTAAGGGCAGCTATGCCGTTCTCTTCATATGAGCGTTTATAATCCAGATTATGCTTACCGGTATCGATAATGACCATAGAATGACGAACCGCCCGAGCAATTTCTTCGTCAGTTGCTCCTTTCAATGTCATGTCTGTAATTAGATTCGAAGCCATGCCCATTTCGATATGTTCACGACGAGAACCCTTCTTCCATGCAGATTTCTCTGTGGTCCCAGGGTATTCTAATTTTGGATCGAAATTTTTCAAATCCTCAAGGGGCTTCTTAGTCTTAATGTTATGTCCCTTGGTTGGGATACATACGACTGTGTCGCCGTCGAAGTCGGCGCCAGACAACTGTTCGGCAACTTTTGGGTGAATACCAACAGCATCGATAGCATTTCCCATTACCTTCTTAGCCTCGGTATTTTTATTATTAACAATTAACCTGGGGATTTCAAACTTACCACCATGCGGATAACGAATCAGCACGACCTCTTCACCGTTTTCTAGTGTAGGAGCGTAGATCTGATTCTCTTTCATTGACGGAAATGGCAATAAAACTTTAGTACCCTGCCTCGGCATTGCAGCGGCTTTAAGATCGACAGCATCTTTGTCACAGGCATCAGCAAACTGTTTTAGCTCGTGTTTTTTAACGATTGGATTAGTGAGCTCCATAATCTCCTGGAACTGACTATCTTTGATGTCCTTGGTAAGCTTTAATTGTTTCTTAGCCAAGTCAACGGGCTGTTTTGCCAACATCTGAGAGGCCAAAGAACGAGACCATTTGTTCCAGTCTCCCTCTTCGTTCATAATGTTCAAAGCACCGCGCTGTCCGCCGGGTTTGATAGATACACCGAAAGGGTTGATCGGATCGTCAGATTGCGGTTTATACACTTTTTCATCAGGCGTTCCTCTCTTTTTGTTTGTATTGTAGACAATATCATATCCTTCTGGAACTGAATCGCTATAGAATGCCATACCCTTCATATAGTATTTTCCATCAACGGCTACACGAACCTGTGCATACGATGACGAGCCCAAGTCAAGGTCTTTTACACCCCGTCTAAGCTCCAACGTGCCATCTTTGTCTACGCCGCCATCTTCTGCATAACGAATATAAACACGTTTTCCAGAGATCTGTTCCGGTGCACGAAGTTTCGTATACGTAGAACCGCCGTCAGTGGATGCTACGTCATCAATGTTGTGAATCTTGTCTTTATTCTGGATGACGTATTTCCATTCTGTATCAGGCGGAGCAAGAACAGTTACAGTTGTCTTCTGAGTTCCATTGCCTGATACATTAGCAACCTGAATCTTATGACGCGTATAACCTTTTTCCTCCAACGCCGCAACAGCTGTGTCCAAACGGACTTTAGAAATGCCAAGATGTTTTTCAACACCCACTCCGACGTCGATCATTCCTTTGTTTTTGATCTGGTCCTCAAGCATATCCATGGTTGTCCCAAGCTCATCTTTACGGATCTTTCCTGAATCTTTAAGCCATCCGCGAACAGTAGACTCGTTAGTCTCCATTCTTTTAGCAATTGCGACATTGGACATGCCCTTATCTTTCAGCTTCTGCGCGTACATCACGTTGAACTTTTTGATTTCGTTAGCAGCCAATGATTTCTTTGCTCTGAATTGTGTTGATGATAATCCCATCGACTCCCAGATCTCACGATCAGTCATACCCTTTTCTTTCATTTCAGTAACATTCGACATAAAGTCTCTACTTCGCTGAAAAGGGTTGTCGCCAGATCCCCAAGGATATCGACCCGAGTGCCTAGGAGTTCCATAATGCTCGATAACATCCGGATCGTCGTCGAGCGTGGAAATATAATTGTCATAGATCGCACACTGGTGCATGATCTCTTCGTCTGTCACGTGTCACCCCTCCTTAAGGATTCATTTTTAATTGTTCAAGAACCGAGTCGAACTTGATGATTTTATTCTCTATATCCATAATTTGCTCGGGAATCGGCTCATGTACAAGAATATCATCGTTCTGATAAATACGCAATTCGGCTTGAACGTCTTTTGGATTTTTGTCGTATTCCAAGCAGAATAAGGCCATGTAAATCTCAAGCTGTTCCATGTGAGCCGGTATAGCACCGGTCTTCAAATCGTGGATCCTTAAGAACCTGGTCTTTTCATTGTAACATATTGCATCGGCCGTGCCGAAACAGTTATCTGAATAATATAATACAGTTTCTGGGCTCATACGATACTTGAGAGCGTCATTGACATACATGTTTAGTGTTGTATGCGTGTTCTTAAGCGGAACGCCTAGCTCAATTAGCTCTTTAGCCAAATTGTGTTTTCTCGTTCCGATCAGCTTGGCCATAGAATTATGATACCGAGCGATCAGTTGATCTTCGGAATAATTTAGCCAGCTATGCTGTGACGCCCCAAGGTACGCATGAGATCCCTCAAGTTTTGAATGCCTGTTCCATTTCATTGAGAATTACCTCCTTATTCTCTGGGAAAATAAAAGCGGCATATGACATGTCGCTGTACTTTGAAATATAATAGTCTTGATTCGGACGATGTTTGGCTGTTTCTGTTTTTTTGCATTCTAGCATAGCCCAATGTGGACCATACAGAACAATCAGATCTGGAACGCCCTGAATATAATTCGCATCGTTCTTGATTACTTCGCATCCTTTAAATCTTTCCTTTAGCTCTTTAATCAGGTTCGATTGGAATTTAGACTCGACCATTACATTTCACCTCCTTTGCTAAAGATAATAGAGATGGCATATTCTCCCTATCCTCTCCATTATAGGGGTTGTAAAAAGCGCGAAACAAAATACTGCCTATTTCTGTTGCATTTCATGGCAAAACAAAAGAGCCCGTGTAAATATCGCGAACTCCCTTGCTTTTGTCAATCAAAGATCGGGTAAAGATCTTTCACGTACTCGAATGTGTAACCTTTATGGGATGCTCTCATTCCTTGCAAGCAAAGATAAACACATCCTCGATTGCCATTGATACGATCGGCGGCCTCGTGATATGACGGAAAGATTTCATCTAGTTCTATGATTCGAACCATCTCGTGTCTTGGACGTCTGCCACGTCCGCCTAATCTGTAGCGAGCCAAAATATAATCACCTCGCTTTAAAACGGGACAAACTCTTCGTTGAAGAAATCCTCTTCGTTGAACTTCTTTTTGTTATTCAAAGCCCGGCGAATGTTCTGGTCAATTCCAGGAGCCGCTAGGTAGTAATAGAACAAATCCTTGAATGGAGTATTCAAACGATCGATTCTTCCAGCCGCTTGAGTCATGATTTTGTATGAATAGTTTAGACTGTAGAATATAATCGTGTCGGTGTCAATACAATTCCATCCTTCAGCACCGGCTGTATACTGAACCAGATACGCCCATCGATCACTCACTGGAACTGGCTGATGTTTCTCTCCGTTCCATTCCCCATACTGGATCTGGGCTTCGTTCATAATCTCTCGCAAGATTTCGAGCTCGTACGTGAAGTTGTAAAATATAATTACTCGTTTATGCTCAGCCATTATCTTACGGATAATAGTACGTCTAGTCGGATCAGTGTTCACAATTTTCCGCAATACATAACAAGCGGATGCCGCATTGACGCACGGTTCGTTCTTGAATGGATCCCATATTCCTCGGACACAATCTTGATACATTGCTTCGTTTCTGCCAGCTGTTATGAATGTTTTATGCGGAATCGTCTCACGCTCAAACTTCATAGGAACCAGAATCGACGATCGTAATCTTGATAACTTATCAGTGTTGATATATCGATCGATCTTAGGATATTTAGCAAAGCGTGCAAATATAATGTGCTCGCGAGTGAACTGTGTTTTGTTTTTATAGAACCCGTTAGCAATGAACACTGGAATATAATCAGACCATGTATCACCCGGAGTTGCGCTTAGTAAGATCCATAGGTTAGCCTTGGAAATCTTTATAAACGACTTAGACCAGGCACCATAACCAACCACTCTCTGTTCATCAAATATAAAGAACGCATTCTCCACGTTCTCATACTTGCCAATGTTGTTCCAAGAATCAACCACGACCTTTACGCCGTGAGGAGAAGCAGTTGGATCGGGGGATAGAAGAAAATGTGCCATATCACCTTCCCATTCGTGACTATCTCTTTTCCGAGCTGTGGTGATAATATACAGATCCCGTTTTTTCTTGGGATCCATTCGTTTATCTTTACCACCGCAAACTTTGTTGAAATAGTACGCTAACGAAGTGATAGATTTTCCGCTACCCACTCCTCCAACCAGGATGCATCCATTATGCATCTTTTTCAAGGCTTTCTCCTGATGAGAATATAATTCCATTAGAACGGAACTTCCTCGCTGCCCATATTTCTCTGATACTTGCTTGCGAATTCGTCTTCGACAATCGTAACGTACATGGTCTTGAGGTATGCCTTGACTCCGCTATTCCCGTTTACTTCCCAGCAATACGGACGGACAATCATATCGACGCTGGCAATTTCGGCATAGTCCAGCTGATTGACTGTTGTTTCATCGAGCGGAGCCATGTTATTTGACGTTACCAGCATGATCTTCGGAGGAATGTGCCCGAATGCGACACTTACCGGTAACCAGTATGTCGGAATGTCGCCGTCTTCTCTCGGCGGCAGCTCTTTTACGTTCCAGCCGTCTTTCTTCATCATTGCGGCAAGATCAACGTCGAGCACAACACCGAAGTTTCTGCTGCCTTTCTTATTAAACTTGCTCTCTTCGCCAGAGAAGTTCCGAAAAATGATGTGCGCGTTTTCGATCGAAATATTGCTCAGTGCGTTCATAAAATATAATCTCCTTTAATTTTAGAATGGAGCTTCGGCATTTGCAAATGCATCGAAGTCTCCGAATTGTGATATGGCCATGACTGCGTCGTCTGCCAACTTTGCATAATAGCGAACGTCAATGTCTTTCTCCAGGTGCATTGATTTTACCTGTTCTGCTTCTCTCCACAAATATCCATCGGTACCAGTGGCAAGCGCATACTTACTAGGAACCTTTAATGGCTTACCCTTTTCGTTCACGCCACCGCACTTATCATAAGCGGCTTTCTGCTTGATGTATGTTTCTCCTTTATCTCGCATGAGGAAACCACCGCCAGTTCCAGGTTTAACCGGACAGAATCTGCCGACCTTTCCGACAAATTTATAATCATGGTAACCCTCAGGACGATCCTCGGATCGATCGAGATAGAATGCTGTTTTAGTCTCAAACGTTTCGCAGAGATCATCAAACACGACATCTTCATGGGTGAACAATGTCTTAAACACATATGGAACCTGGAACTGTTTGCCTGTTGCAGTCCACTCTCCGTCATGCTTCCCACCGTCGTATCGGGCAATATAAGTCGATTTGTTTACCAAACAGATCTTCTCGTACGTAGCTTCATGATCGAAGTTATAACCATACTTATGACCAAAGTCATTTACGAATTCGATAATCTCCGTTGTAATATTCGGGATCTTAATTGAATCGGTCTTGACGTGGATAACCTGAATACCCATATCCTGAAGCTTCTTCTTCAAAGTCATCATGAATAGAGCACCACGTTTAGCTACAATGTTGTCTACATTCTCCGGAGATTTAAACGGATTTGCAAATTTAGCACAGGTATAGCCGTAGATAGAGTTGATGATGATCTTCAGGGCCTTAGCCAGTTTATCGGCCTGTTCTTCGCTTTCCAGATACTTGGCTAGTACACCGCCAAGCATTCCACGAGCTTTCTTGATATCATGGTGTTTGATAGCAAGACGAGCTTCCAAAATATCTTTGTATCTCCACGTGTATTCGCCAAACAGATTCAGAGCGATGATAGAATGCGGATGCAGCGATTCTATATCGAGTAGTCCAGCTCTGAAATAGATGCCAGGTTCAGCATATACATAACCTCCTTCAGATGGATCCTCTCCCAAATATAAACTCTTGCCATTCTTGAATTCGTATCCAGGAAATTCCTTGCTTAAATCTGTATAAACCAGTGTCGGATTCTTATCGTTACCAAATATAATTTTTGTACAATGCTGTCTTGTAGAGTGATTTACGCTCAATCCACTCAAATCGGCTAGAACCTCTCGAGCAATAAAATCCTGTTTGCATGCTTCGAACGTTGCCTCAGTTGCCTCCACGTCGTTGCAGCAATAATCTGCCACCTCGTTCCAATGCTCCTTGGGGAGAGGCTGATCCCAAGGATATGAGTTTTCCATATGATGAATGCCTAACTCGATCTCCCATTTCTTCAGATTCTGCTTTTTAGAACTGAAATCGTAAATATCAGCGTAGCTTAAGTTATAAGCCTCGACGAACGAAGAATTCAAAGAGTTAGCGATTATTCGCTGGGACAATCTGAACAGCTGTTCGTTAGAATATCCTTGCAGCCATGCGTAAAGAATATGATTGTCGTATTTCCGATTGTTAAATCCGACCAGCTTTTTCTTGCATAGCTCCTCGATCTCGATCGGCTTCGGATTAATCATACGTATAACTTCCGACGATCCCTGATACTTCCAGCAGCAAATGAATACGTTCGAAAACACCTCAACGTCAAAGAATACGATCTTATCTTCCTCTGGCGAAGAAATATAATCACTTGGCTCATCACTCTTCCAATGCATCTTATTCATCAGCTTCAAGCAGTATTGACTATTGTTCGTGCTATTTACAGCAAACTCCATGATAGCCGGTCGCATGTCTGTGATGTCGTATTTCTTTCCGGCGTTGTAAGCATCTTCCGTCAGCTTGAAAATATAATCCATAGACGGCTTTGTATAGCCATGGTATTCCTTGTTGAGATTCTTCTTGATCATGCAACGAAGCATTCTCTCATTCTCAACAACTTTAAAATCGAGCATTTTCTTCTTTCCATCTCCTTTCAAAGGGAGTCCACTGGAAATATGAGCAATCTCTCGATCATTGCACTTGGTCAAACGTCGTCTAAGACTTGCATCACCAGTGTATACCTTTACCTCCACGTCTAGATCATATACTCGGCTGAGTTCAGTTGGATCGCCGTCGTACCAGTAATGCAAATGAATTGCAGAACCAGATTGACTAACTTCAGCGTATGTCTCTGGAAATTTACTTGCTGCCTCCAAATTAGCATCCAGAGATTTCTTTCCGTCTACTTTGATGTCAAAATCCAGAACAATCAAATTCACTGGAACTTTTACGTAATGCAGTTTTGACTGATCTAGATCGCGCAGTTTTGTCTTGACCTTAGGCCATTTATTCTTTGGACCGCCTTGATCCGTGGCATACTGAGCTGGGTACTCTGCCAAAATATCATCAAGCTTACATTTGCCATTCTTTGGTTCTTCGAACTGTAACCATTCTGGAATATCAGCCTCTGGTTCTTCTTTGACCTTGAACAACTGGCTGCTATCAAACTCAACAATATCGTCAGCAAACAAGCTTCGCTTAAATCCACTGTACACGTGACGGATCAATTTGCCATCCATCCTAGCTCGATCTTTGTATGTGTCAAAGTACTCTCTGAGCTGTTCGCCAAATATAATTCGTTTAGGAGCATACCCAAGACCAGACTTCTCGAAATAGTCTCGATACCAGTCATAGGCCATATCTCTGCTGATCGGATCTGTTCGAACAAACTCGTCATACTTGTCAAATATAAAATTGCGAAGGATGTTTGATTTGTTAATCATCTGTGTCGGACTATACGAATTATAATAGTTCTTGCCCATGGACTCGAATACCTGAATACAATGATACGCAATTGCTCCTAGTTCAAATCTCATGTTCTCAACACAAATATCATACTCCTCTTTTGGTAAGGTTCTACCGGTGGGATAGACGTCGATCATTCGCCGAACAATTCCTCGCTTGGTATCGGGAACATCGACAATCTCGTTTGTCCCTAAGAATATAAATGAACTTATTCTCATCGGATACTGAGGTTTGCCTTTTTCGTTAATGTATATGGTTTCATGCGAGACGAGCGAATTGAAGACACTGTTGTCCTGAATCTTACTCATGTCACAATCGTGGTGAATTGCAACAAGAGGATTGTCCTTAAATGCGGCAGTTGCAAATTGATTGTTTCGTGATACGAGTGCATTAACATCAAAAGCTGTCCAGTATCCCTCGAACAAATCTTGAATCAGATTCATTACAGTTGACTTACCAGTGCCAGGTGCTCCGTATAATACGATGAACTTTTGAATATGCTTTGACTCACCTGTAAATATAGAACCGATTGCCCATTCAATCTTTTGCCTCTCCTCTGCACTATAGCAGGTTGACATAAACTTCTCGTATGCATTGGTGGTTCCTTTGGCTATAGAATATAATAGCCGTTTTGATCTATACTGCGACGGTTTAACTTCAGCGTCGATAGGTGTGATGTCTGAATCGAGTGGATGGTAGTTGTGATTAGGGGCTACTTTGCTCAGAAACTCCTTCCACTCTTTTAGTTTTTTCGTCTGATAGTTATTGACAGACAAAATCCTAACTGGTTTGCCGATATCGTTAACCAGACGTCCATCATCCATCACTGAGAATTTTTCTCTAGCAAAAGAATATAATTGTTCGTCGACTAGGTCTATTGCCTCAGACTCGTCTGTGATCCAGAAATTTGTCTTCGGGTCCAGTACTGCATAGAACCGGTTGCCTTTGGTCATAAAATCTTTGCCATTGGCTTGGAACTCTGGTTCGACCTCGATTGTTCCGTTTTTGGTCTCAGAAATGCACATTTGTACATAATGCTTCATGTGTTATTGTCAACCCCTCCTTTCCGTGTATTTTTAGGTCATTTATGAATCATTACAAAGTGTGACAAAATTTTGTGATGTCGTTTCTTATATATATTATTTTTATATATAAAAAAACAACAAAAAAAGTGTCACTTTGTCACACAAAGAAAAAAACCACGCAATTTCGGGCTTTTTTGGACTTTTTGGGTGTGACAAAAGTGTGACAAACCGTTTTTTTTTTGTCACATTTGTCACAAAATGTCACATTTTTCGCCCTTTTTAGCCCGTTTTTCGCCCATTTCCAAATGTGACAAAATCACGATTTCGAAAACTGCAAATTTTGTCACACTTTTTGTCACACTTTTTAGCCCATTTTTCACTCAGATAAATCACCCCAATTTTCATTCAAATACCACTGAAAACTGGTGTAAATATCGGTGTTTCTTAGGTCTTCATACTGCCGTCCAAAACGTCTTGTCGGGTACGGAGAACCCCTTCCATCAGGCCCAAATTGACGGTCTAACCACCTTAAAATTACCATCTCAGCATAGCACATTCCGTCGTAAGACATGGCCAAATCTGTCAAAAAATCAAGGTTTAAATTGCCAATCATGACCCAAAACCACTCGACAGAACGATCCATAATGCCATCTGACATGGTGTCATTTTCGATTCTTTGAGCCATTGCAATCATCATTTCAAGCACAGAACATGGCTTTTCTACCCGATTTTCGTCAGAATATCCTGATTTTCGGTCTTCCCAACCCTCTGAAACGGCCAAAATATCATACTCATCTCGCAATGCAAGCCCATCTTTAGCTCGATTTTCATCAATCGGAATGCGATCAGACCAGTAAAAGTCGATTTCTGACAGCTTTTTCAGCAGAAATGTGTATTCTTCGCCATGAATTTCACTTATTAGCCATCCCAAATATGTCATTATTCTCTTTTTCGCTCCTTTCATCAAATATTTTTCTGCATTTTTCGCAAAACAGCACGATAGTAAATCCTTTTTCGTCACGAACAAACCGAGGTTTTAGCAAGTCTTCTGCTTTTGTTAAGCGTTTTAGGCATCTTTCGCAGTAAACATTGCCGTTACTCGTTTCGATCATCGCTTTTCTCCTCCACAGTTACCGGCAAATTTGCTCCGTACATGGCGTTGACCATCTGTTTTAATACTTTTGTACCGCATGAATAGCAATAATTCTTGTGAGCGAGCCTCACAGACCCAAGACATAAGCTCAATTGCGCGCCGCTTACGCCATCTTTCACTAATTTACCGCATTCGCAACAATTAAAAATACCCATTCAGCCTCACTCCCTGGTCAAAATATAAATCATTCGCTCTCGATCATTCTGAACGAACATCTCTGAGGGCAATTTCCCCTCTTCGTCCGGCTCACAGAAGTCATCAAGACAGTGTCCGACCAAGTCATAGCCGTCGTAAAGCTGTTCTCCGTCCGCATTATACAGCGCATTCTCCTCATCGTAGTATGTAAGGCCCTCTTCGCCATAGTCAACCGGGTAATTTCCTGCTCTGAAGTCCTTTTCTGGCAGCACAAATGGCCCAAGTTCAGCATTTAGCCGCGCTTCTCGATAAGATTCCGAAGAATACCCGTCAATTTCCTTCATCAGATCCTTAAATTCCTGGCTATCAGTGTCTATCGGCTTAGTTGCGTAGCTCGAATACTGTGTTTTGCCAGAGATTTTCGGCTCTTCAGGCTTTTCAACCGTCAAAACATCCATAAACGGCTCTGTTTTAGCCTCTTGAGACTCATTTTTCGGCTTTTCTTCCTCTTCTTTAGCAGAAATATCAGCCTTTGTTTCGTAATACCGCTTGATTGCGGCCTGCTCCTCCTCGCTTTTCTTGTCATAATCAGCTCTCAGGATCTTATCTGCCACGAAAAGCGACACCAATCCGCCAACCACAACACCTCCAATAAACGAATAAATAGCTGTCATGTTCATTTTAATGTACCTCCTCTTAACGCCGTTTAAGACCAAATGTGGACTTGGATTTTTTATAACGCACCCACGGGTCGTCATCTCGTAACAGGTCATAGCATTTTTTGCAAAATGTTTGGCTTAATGCTCCAGTCTGCCAAGAATAAATATAATATTTAGGTTTCATCTTTACTAGCCTCCTAGTCGAATGCTCCGTTTTTCTTATTGCGCTTCCTGCCGCCAAGTCTGTAGGCAGTACCGTAAATGTAATATAAATCTTCTTCGCGAACTACCGACGGAGGATACAGTTTTTGTCTCTGCATCTCAGCTAGTGCTTCCTCGTCTGTCAATGCTACACAATAACGAATCTGGTCGTTTAGATTATTGAATCGAATAAAAGCAATTCTCTCTGCAATTCTTCGACTACAATATCCGTCAATACTCTTGCTTATTTCGTATCGATTTCTCGCATTAGCCAGCCAAGTGTAAATATAATAGTCAGGTTTCATCTTTACTCGCCTCCTCTTTGTCCATGTCACCAGTATCATAATACTCTCGAATTTCTTTCAAGTAAAGCACCCCGTCAGAGTAGTAGCAGTTTTCTTCCGTTTTGATGATATTTCGGTCTTCGGCCGATAGCACTTTAAGTTCATTCCAAATGCCCTGGCCATCGTCTGCATTATGAACGCTATACTGAGCATTTACCCGATCAGCATGATGAATTGTGTAGTTTATACGTGCATCATCTATGTTGGTATCAACCAAGAATATGTAGTCATTACAAAATGAGCCAAATTTCAGAGCTTCGTCTAAAGCATCACGATATTCAGTGAAGACGCGCATCGGATATACATTAATGGTCTCGCCGGTTTTATTAAATGCGTATACCGTATATAAAACGAACCCCCTTTTAGACCTGTCTATATTAGACCATAGTTTTGCACGGATAATATCAGCATGAACCGCATTATCGGCAAAGCTGTAATACTCCTTACCGGAATTATTGCGTGCAGTAAAGCAACCAAGCATACATTTATAGGCCAATTCTTCGGTTTTTATATCAGCCACTAAGCATTCCGATTTATCATCGCATGGTTCTTTATAAAATTCATAGATCTTATACATATCAATCATACCTCCAAAATATAATACTCAGGTTTCATCTAGCTGGCCCATATCAACGTTTTCGTGCTCTATGACTGGATCTGAATCCATCTCCAAATGCGCACGAGTTTGGTCTGCTTCTGGAACCCTACCATCCACGATTTTATGCGTCAGCAAATCTTCAAGTACATCATCGGAAGTATGCATCATATATCCGAACATCATTTCTTACCAGCCTTTCTTGCCTCACGACTCGCCTTCCAAATCTTGTCACGAATATAGCCGTCACAGTTCATTTCAAGCCAGAATGCAGAATCGTTTTCGTCATCCAAGTGCTCAGCATGTTCTTTGATAAATTCAGCGATACCAAAGTCGATCTTATAGTCGTTATTCTTGTCGAAAATCCAGCCCACATCCTGTCCAATCTCGACCTCAGGCATGCCAAGTGCACGAAGCGCCTCATTCAGGAACAAATATCCATACTCTTCCAGCTGTGCATTACACCATTTTTCCTGGCAGGTAACAAAAAACAAATTATCGGACCGCTTCTTACTGAAGTTTTTAGGACTATTTGCCTCGTCGAAGCAATAAGAATATACGCCAAACTCATTAGGATCACAGTCATCATCCATTACTGGTACAACCTTATCACCACTTTCAGATGTATAGCATTCTGTCTTTTCCTCGTTTGCCTTCTTGCCAGTTCTGTAGTAAATATCAGTCAGCTTGCCTTCTTCTGCAATAACACGAGATCGATACTTGTTAAACACCTCTGTAACAGACGTCAGTGCACCAGCCAGAGCGAGGTTTCTCTTTCTCAGACACTTAAAGCCACTGAATACTAACAGAGCACCGCCAACTTCACAAGCCAAAGCCGGGCCATAAGCCTTGGTGAAGCCCAGAATAGTCTTCTTCCAAGTCAGAGCCTTATCCTGCGTAGCCAGATCACGATAATGAACGCCATCCTTGCTTACCAAGTCATCCTCAACGCCCTTGTTGATCTTTTCCATGTTTTCCTTATGCTCGTCCAGAACCTCGTCAATTGCGAGCGTTCCCTTAGCGGCCAATACAGCACCGCCGATCATCAGTCCAGTGCCTGCAACAGCACAAATCTCCGGAGCATGATCCTTAATGATCTCTCCTACTACCTTAAACAATGCTTTGAAATTCATAAATTATTCCTCCTCAGAAATATAAGTTTTAATGTTGTTTTTTCGTTCAGAATATTCTCTTCTTGTTATTTCGATCCAGCCGGTTTCACAACATTTCGATTCTTTAAAGAATCTGTTGATTTCGATTTTCTTCTGTTCGCCATTTTCAGTTTTCAACGCATAGAACACACCAACTGTGTCAAAATCGCCGTTCTTTTCATCGGTTAAAAAATCCTCGCAATAAACTTTGATCGGCTTTCCTGGCATATATGGCAATGCTATAGGAAGCATCTCGTCAATGATTTTCGTAACCAGTCCAGAATAATACGTATTGTGCGGATTGTGGATGTCAACGCAACGTATACGATCGACGTCGTTGTATTTAACAGTTCCATCAGAATATACATTTTTAAATAATGATCCCATTCGTTTACACTGGTATACGTCTGAATCATCTGTATAATCTGTGCATAAAGTCCAAACATCATCGGTGTCTTCGATTGGCGTTAATGGTTGTCCATCTAAAAGACGATTCAATATAGCCTGTGTCATCTTAATGCTGAAACCAGAATGACCGTCTTCGCACAAACTTTCGAAAGCTTTTAAAGCACTCTCGTAACAGGCGCATCCATAATCAAATTCATCGCCTTTCCTATTTGGATTTTCTTTCTCACAGGCAATTTCAACTTCTCTTCTTGCCCATTCCAACATACCGCCCATAAATTATTCCTCCTCAGAAATATAAGTTTTAGCGTTTTCGTCGTTTACATCGAATTTGAAATCTTTGCTATTGGCAATCTGCTCTCTAATGGCTTTTAGCTGTTCTTTAGTCAAAGACAAGATTATTATCTGCCAAGGATTATCTTTAGCGATTAAAGGAATATCTTCCCATCTTCCGCTCTCGCCAACAATTTCCTGTCTTCGATGTTCTATCTGATCTAATGTCAGCCAACAATTTTTGTCAGGAATATAACAGTGTTTACGGAAGGCCTCTAATCCGTATACTACAACAAATACTCCGACCGGTTCATGAACTTTATTCATTAGCAAGCCATATGGTGTCCCGTCCAACAGATGCGCATAGTGGTATAGCGCTAACGGCACAAATTCATTAATCTTCATATAATCACCTTCTTCAAAAACTCAGAGGCCTTGCAAGAATATAAATCTCACAAGACCTCAAAGTCTTTACCAGATGACGTCTTCGCCTTCATTATAGGCGTTGTAAAATTAGCGAGTATTAAGACGACGGCGACGGATTCTATTCATGTACTCAGTTAAACGAGCTCCTCCGTTGTAATGTAACAAATTAGAGATGCCCCCGGATAAATCGTTTTCTACTTCATATCCCAGCGCTTTCAAATCATAGTCGTAGAGTTCACGAGTGCATACTACACGTCCTGTTCTCGTATCTATAATGGCGTATATACCAATACAATTACTGCCAAGTACGTATAGTATGCTAGGGAAAGGCGCCATCCCAGACACCCGTAGTAACTTATAATCACTATTCGGTAAACTGAGGACTTCGCCATTCATATAGTATTGTTTATACAAGCATAGCTTACTCTTATCAATCATTTTCATTACCTCCCAATCGAAAAGAAAATACCTGATTCCATATCACGCATAATTTCCAGAATCCTATTGAATTCGCCAAGATGCCAACTAAAAGATTCATCCGAGATATTACGAATATCTTCGCGAAGATATGGACTGACTGGTGCATCGGCGCAATGCAATTCCCAATGACCCGATCCGACATGAAGTGTCACATCACTAGACATATAACCTAAAGGGCATAGACGAGAATATAACATATACGCGATCGAATCGTCGTATGTCATTCGGTGCTGTTTGTTGGAATCCCGGCTTGGAATGAACAAGGGCAGCTTATGCTTCTCAGGTAAGATCATCTCGCCATACTTAGTTACGTATCTTTTTTTAAATAAATTAAGTGGAACTATTTTAGAAACTTCTCCCAGCTCGCTAAAATATACAGACTCATACCGTCGACAGCATCTAATACAACGCAACGGTTTGGTATGCACCTCCATTCCGCATGTATCCGCCACCTTTATTTTTACGTCCTTAAACATATCCTCTGCTTCGTCTGGAGAATACTGGTATCCACATCCTCCACAAAACAGTTCACCATCGTCATGGAAGTCCTCATGGCTCCCAATACAGATCAGAATTGGATTATATTCGTTATTCATGTTTTGCCTCCTTAATTCGTGTATAAAATTCTCCGCTCCGGATATCGTCTATCTTGTCCACTACCTTAAGAAAAATGTCAATGCTATCCGCGTTGTCAGTCACTCGAGCTCCTCGTTTTCCTTTTATCGTAATCAGATCCAGCTCGGGTTCATATTCAAAAGATGCAATAGCTTGGTTATCCATTCGTTCTAATACACGAAGGGCTATATACTCTGCCCTAGTGATCTCAGCCCATCCATCAAAATTTCCTCCGAGAATGAAATATCTACCTTTTTTCAAATATTCTGAAGCGATTTTCAAAGCTGTATTTACCACATATTCATCCTCAAGTCTAGGGTCATCGATTTTAATCTCCATAGCAATCACTCGTGACTGTGATTTTCTTGGACCGTTCACGAAGCAGTGAAAATAGCTAGGAATCGTATATCCTATCCCGGATCGTACTCCAATATGCTTGAGAATTTGTTTAAATTGCTTCTCATAAGCAAGTGGCGACTCGCCAATTGAATAATCGATCATTATTTTGCCTCCTAGTTTTTATTCCTTTTCTTCTCCGATTTCAAAATGAATTTTTGCAACTTCAGCACATGCCAGATATTCTTTTGCGTATTTTCCACTTCCATGTGTTTCTTTTACCTTGTCCGTAAATGCTTTCAGACTTCCGGTGAAGCAGCCGCAACGTACATATACATCTCTATTTTTGGTTCTGAACATAGATGTATATCTGTTCTCGCTACCAAATCCTTTGAAATATATATAATCTGCATTACTGAAAATTTGCGCGTCACGACAAACCCGCGCATTATCGAAAACCCATGCATTTCCATAAATGCAAGCATCATCGAAAACCCGCGCATTATCGAAAACCCGCGCATAACCATAAACCCGCGCATTATCGAAAACCCATGCATTATCATAAACACATGCATTATCATAAACACATACATCACCGAAAACCCGCGCATAACCATAAACACATGCATTTCCATAAATGCAAGCATCGCCGAAAACCCGCGCATCGCCGGAAACACATGCATTATCATAAACTAGTGCATCACCGAAAACACATGCGTTATCACAAACTAGTGCATCACCGAAAACACATGCGTTATCATAAACCCATGCGTTGTCATACTGTGATAAATTTTCTTCTTTTTCAATATAACCTCCTAAATCTCCAGCCTTAACATTACTAAAATCGACAACAGCTTTAATCTGGAACAATTTTCTACCGTTTATAATTTTAGTATTCGCGGTCATTTCATATTTCTTGTCGTAAGTCATATGTTAAATACCTCCAAAAATATAAAAAGCAAGAGACCTTGTAAACATTTGTCTACAAAGCCTCCGCCTTTAGTCCTTTAGTCTTCCGTAGTTTCAGTCTCTACTGATGCTTCAGTATCGATGTAGTCATCTTCCGGCTCAGCCAAGAAGAAATCCTCATCGGAATCGCTCCCGTTCATTTTCTTCCCGACAGCAACGCCGCCGATGACAGCTGCAGCAGTAGCCACAACAGCACCAACAATGATGCCAATCTTCTTGAAATTAAACTTCTTCTTTTCCACAGTAGTTTCCTCCTTTACTTCCTCAGCAGTAGTTTCTACAACCTTTTCCTGTTCTTTCATAGTAGTTTCCTCCAAAATATAATTTGGTAGACTCTTAGGTCTCCATTATAGGCACTGTATTTTTCGCGATTTACGCATACCATTTATACGTGCTATCGTATTCGTCGGCTAGCTTATCCCACCCCAAGTCACGAAGAATATCAATGAGCAGTTCATCACTATAGACATGGTTTAATTCTATGTCATCTTCGTACTTGTCATGAATGGCGATCAGGCGTTTCAGATAATAATCTTCAGTTTTCATAAGAAGATCCTCCTCTTCTTTTTCGCACGTTTGTCCACACATCGTACCAGCCAACGATCTTGTAACCACATTTTTTAAGAATATCATAGAAATCCCAAAACTGCTGTTCCGAGGCATAGATGCCAAAATACGCATACTCGGCTCTGTCTATCTTAGAATAAGAGATAAACATTTCCGTAAAATCACAGCTGGTTTCTACTTCATATTGCTCGCAAGTATAGCTGATCCTCTTAAGATCATCGATTGGCCTACGCTTTAGAACAATATAAGTCCAGCATTTTTTATCATACGCCATCAGTATTTCTCCTTCATTTCGTTATAAGACATTCCAGAGATGCCAGCAGATTCACTGCTGTCTGTTGCCTTGAAAAAAGCTCCGTCTTCTTGTGGATACATGTACTCGAACATCAGATAGTTCATGGCGTCCAACAGGTATTCTGTGTTCTTATTTTTCTTGTACTTCTCAATACACAAATCGTGAGATTCAAGTGCATTGACCAGTTTGTCTCCGAAATTGATCTTGGCCGGTCCGTATTTGTAAAATGACGTCTTCACCCGATTCAAGCGAAGCTCGTCAACCTTATGAGAATATTCTTTATCTTCAACGAATTCTTGTTTCATATTAATGCCTCCATTCTGGTTTTCAACTTGCTATGTAATTCAGCACAGCAACGTTTGCACATAACAGCTTCCATATTTTCATGCGATCCGATAGCACCGTCTAATCTGATAGTCAAAGTATAATTCTGTTCTCCAGTGTAAACGCCGCATAGATCGCAACGAGTTTTGAATGTGCTGTTACCATTATTGTCCACAACACGTCCGATCATAGTCGTTACCTCCTACCCGATCACAACATTCGACACGATCAGACCAGCGATGAAGCCTGCCAAGCATACATCACCAATGACCATACGCATAAAAGTCAGTCCATCTTTCATTCGGAATTCTCCGGTATTAGTATCGCGATGCACATGTAGTACAAAATTCATTGTAATTAAGACAAGGGCAACAAGAAAAGCGATAGACACAATAATAAGTTTAGTCATAGTTTTTCCTCCATTTCCAGTTCATCAATATCAATGCCGAACTCATTTCTCAAGTATTCGGCAACGGTATTTCCGTCAATGTCTTTACCCAGTACGCTAGGCAGTTTTAGAATATCTTGCACTCCGCCAGCAAACCTAGAAAGCCGCTTCTCTTTCCAATCGTAGTGCATATTCAAGCAGAGTAAACAAGTAGCTATACCCTGTCGCACTCCATCTTCAAGAGCAGTTTTGTAAATATCATTAGTTGCCTTTATGTATTCGTCTTTGCTAAGAACCATTACGTTTTTATTTATAAGAGCATTCATTTGTTTGCTCCTTTCCGCAGTTCGATAAACGCCTCGTAACACGTTTTGCAAATATCGATACGAGTCCAACATAGCGTTCTATGAATGAAACCGTATTCGTCTACACTTGCATATGCTTTTTGCTCTTTGATTTTAAAGCAACGTTCCGCTTCTCGTTTTCTGCAAATATCACAGATTACTGTCTTCAACGTTCCTCACCTCGCATGTATCTTTTGCAGTCCTCCAAGCATTCTTTATTAAACGCAACAGTGCTGCGAAATAATTTGGATATGCTACATTGTACCAGAACCAGTCGCATGCATTTTCTGCACAAGTTATATTCGTGTCCGTCCTTGATATACCGGATAGTCTCATCAGTATTTTTGCAAATATCACAAACTTCAGTCATCATTCATCTACCTCCGATTCTTCGATCTCCCAGTGGTTTGTCCGCATCACAAGCAACAACAGTGCCGTTACTGTGAGGATTTTCACAAATAAAATCATACGGTGCCACCTTGTCTTTTGGTCTCCTCTTTAGTCCGCATTATCTTTTGCCAAGGATTATCAGACTCGATAAAAAATAAATCGACACTATACGCCTCAAGATCCTTATAAAACTCCAACAGCTGATTGCCGAATGCAAGCATATGCTCAGCATCCAAAGTGCAATCATTTTTAGCGATTAGTGTCGCAAGTTTACTTGAAACCTCGCTTAATGATGGAACACAAGTTGTTAAATATCCATATAAACCGTATTCCTGGCACATTTTATCAAGAGCGCGTCTTCCTGAAATATATGCCGTGGAGTACCTAATTACCACAGCCAGATCCTCATCTGGTGCATGCTGCTCAACCATTCTCGTTAACAGTTCTGAAATTTGTTCTTTTGATATAATACGCATGTTAAAATACCTCCAAAAATTACAGTTTTCCTTGCGTGATAACAATCGTATATAAATAAATAAGCGCATAAGATATACATGCACTAACGGTTTTAGCGTTACGAGGGTGAGTAGCTTCTCTCGCATTAAAAAATAGCCAATTCAGATTCAGTGTTTCCAGAATCGCGAATATTGTCATAAGCACATAAGTCATCGTTCGTCACCTCACATTAATGTCCATATTCCAATTGCCATGCACCCAGCGAAGCATATAGCCGTGAATATAATTGATATGATTCTCAATACACCTCTACACGAGTACCAGCTGAACGTCAAGAATAAACCAAGCGTAAGTATTTGGATAAGCCATATCAACGAAACCATTACGCATTTTACAATTTGCACGATCATCACCTCACCGTGTAGCAAACATAGGCAAGCACCAAGATTAGTATCGTCATCATGATATAGTATTTCACAGTTCAACCCCCAGGTCATCGAAGATCACAGGAATGCGTCCCTTAAGCTCAAACAGCAGTGGAATCATTAGATCTCTCATTTGCGGATGGGCCGCTTTGTCTGTGCGAAGTTTAAATATATGTCTCCATTCACGATAGTTCGCAGACATGACGAGCGTAGTCTTTAGGTCGAGCGGGAGCACACCACGAGCATCCTGAGCCTTGTAGCCGTCTTCCATGATCATTCGATGATAAGTCTCTTCGCACGTTTCCATTGCTCTGACCCATTCTCCGTGCGCTACAGAGTCGAGATAAGGATTATCAATCACAGTAATCTCAGCTCCAAAACGTTCTTTTGTAAAATTTGCGTAACGTGTGGATTCCTGAGAATATCCAGCATGACGATGCCGAACAAGCTCATTAGCGATAGCCCGATTCGTGTTCAGTTTCACGACAAGCAGCGAATGTTCCAGAACAGACTCATGCCCTCTGCTGATTAGTCCTTTCACGAACTGTTTGGTCTCATCAAAAGAAGAACTCATAGAACTGCCATAGCAAATTCGCCCAGCTCGTTCGATAAGTCTCAGCTCGTCTCTGCCGTCCTTTGAAATGTAATTCATGATTGAAAAAGATTGGTTTTCTACTCTCATGCTCTATCCCTCCACCATTTATTAGGCTGAAAATTAATAATACAAATATCAGAAATATCAAAATTCAAAGCAAATGCAACTCGCAATAAAGCTTCAAATGATACGTTCGGCATCTGTCCACGCTCTATTTCCGAAAGTGTCGGTTGCGAAACATTGGCTTCGAACGCTAAGTCTGTCTGGGTAATGCCCCATGCCATGCGTCTTTCTTTGATAAGCTTTCCGATCGCCTCGATATCGACTAAGCGCTCATCGTACATTTTCATCGTCTTACTCCTTTTTGGTCAGACAAAATACTCTTGCGAGCATATGTTCTTGTGATTTTCCTAATGATCATTGTGTTCAGATCGTGATCAGTAATGCCGTAGCATTGCCTGAGCTCAGCTAGACAAATATAAACGTCTGCCATTTCTTCCAGCAGGTTCATTTTGTTTCCTCGTTCACGCATCATTTTTGTGATCTCTTTCTGCAGCTCAGAGCATTCCTCAATGGCCACTACCGAAATCACTTCCTTGCCGTTTTTCTTAGCAATAGGGTCTGTTAGTTCTCGAATATCATTCATTAGTGTTCCCCTCCAATATTTCTTTAGTTGCTTTGTACATTAATGCACTTTGCATTACCTGTTTTGCGCGTGATAAGCCATCGTTTAATCCTGCAGTATACATCTCGATCATAGCTTCAGCGATTTTGTCGTCGTACGCAATCTCGAACCGATCCATCTTTTTACAGATCAACTCTGGCATTTTTTGCATGACTTCTGCGGTGATCTTGCAGACTAGTTCATCTCGATATTGATTTACGTCTTTCATGTCTCAAGCCTCCAAAAATATAAAAAGCAAGAGACCTTGTAAACATTTGTCTACAAAGCCTCCGCCCTTTCGTTACTTAGTTCCTACGTTTTTTGCGAGATCGCTGATGATCTCAATCACTGCGTTTTTACCATGCATATTTCCTTCAAGAAAGCCCTTACAGTATCCTTCAGCATAGGTAGCTAACGCCGTAGTATACGTAATGGCGCCACAAGCGACTCCAATAACAGCATACGGTGCAGCCGCCACAGCAAATGCTACAGCCCTGTCTTTCGCTTTTACCAGCTTGGTTTTCACAGTATTTTTGATCTCCATAGTCAAAACCTCCAAAAATATAATTTAGTAGACTCTAGGTCTCCATTATAGGAATTGTATTTTTAGCGATTTTTACTTAATCGGTTGCGGCTTAGGTAGACGAATTACGAACCCGCCTCGTACGTTTGTCACGTATGCGGTATCAAGATTATACCATCCCCAGCGCTCCATTGTGAAGTCTGCTGTTCTCCCGATCAAGTCGTACAAGTCAGCTACTGTAGCATAATCACTATCTACAATACGCATGATCAAGCAATCAAGTACTTCCTGAGCTTCAGCCCGCATACCGAATTCGATATTATCAAATCTGAATACGCCCTCGTGATTGATATGCGCATAACGATCACTAGGCTGATTCTGCTGCCGTTGCGAGTAATTAGGTTTATAGTACGAGCTATAATCATAAGTAGATCCGCTCTGCGACTGACTCATATATCTTCTGCTCTCGCCATAAAACGATCTGTCTAATGCCGCATGACCAAGATTGCAGATGGTATCTTTAATAGCCGGGATCAGCACGTCAAATATCAAATATTGACCAACATTTCCTCTTTCCTCGGACAGAAATACATCCGCCAGCTTAGACTTAATGGATGGCTTTTTTGCCTCCACCTTTCCTGTCGTGACCACCGAAGAGAGTTTTGTTCTCTCTTTCTTTGCAGTCGTCTTCTTCTGAAAATTATCTTTATTCACCGTTGCCATTTAAAAAGTCCTCCTCTTCGAGTACAATGCATTTCGAAAGCAATTCGTTTATGGGTTTCTTTGCTTCTACCATGAGATCGTATATCTTTTTTATACTATCTTCGTCCTCAGGGCAGTGAGCTAGCACCTGAACAGACCTAACTCGAACATGATCAACGCAAGTAGCCATATCACAGATTAAGCCTCCGATAGTTGTCTGCTTTTCTTTTGGGCATAATTTGTCGCTAGAAAAGATCGTTTCCTTATTCACCGTTGCCATTTAAAAAGTCCTCCCTATCTTCCATTTCGAGTTTTATTAGATCGATGTAAACATATCTGCAAATCTGAGATGCTGTTGCCAATGAGCGCGAAAGTTCTTTGACTTCATCTCGATGAGCATTGACACCCATGTAGTCACTCATGGTTACCATTTTTAATCTTAGAATATCAACGTCCTGAGTTATACGACGGATCATCTCAGTCATATGCGCATAGTCTTCACCATGACTCATTTGTTTTCCTCCTTTTTATTTGTTAATCTCGTGTAATATGACAGCTGCTACAAATATCAGGAATATCAGACAAGCTATCTTAATCAATCCACGAGCTACGATCAAAAGGATAGCAAATGACGTAGCAAGCACAACGGCCATAAATGCGTATGCGATAATCTTCATATAATTACCTCCTTAAAAACTCAGAGGCCTTGCTAGAATATAAATCCAACAAGACCTCAAAGTCTTTAGTCGTTTTCGTCTTTCATTTTATCAGTGAAGTCAAATAACTTAGTTTGAAATACTTCTAATACCGCAGGAGAGTTCGTTTTTAAACACGTTCTGCCGTTAGGACGGATCCGAACTTTCATTGTAGTTCCTTTTTCCATTTTCCTAGCGGCTTCTGACGATATTCGTTCAACTATCTCAGCATTGGAATAGAATATTTTCTTAGCCATTTTCATAATACTTTCCTCCAAAATGTAAAAGTAAGACTCTTCGCCTTCATTATAGGAATTGTAAAATTAGCGAAAAGCGGGCGCCATATACATCGGCATGTTTCTGTGATCCAGTAAAATATAGGGTTCGCGTCCCATGTAAACACCAGAATCAAACGTAATAGCTATATTGCCAGTCTCCATCACGTCCCACATGAAATCGTCACCGAGAGATGATGTCTGGATGCCAAGTCCATCAAGCAAATCGTTAAGTGTTTGTGCCGCTCCCTGAGAAATATCAGCGTTCAGTGTGTTGATAACATCTCTTACCTCTTCCGGACTAGAGTAGAACATCTGCCCAGAGATCGGTTCCTTGAACAACGTTTCACCCTTTCCAGTTCGGATGATTTTTTGCTCTTTTTCTACGGGATCGCCAGTCTGCGAAACGACCTCGGTTTGAGACTCTTCTTTCTTCATTTTCGAAATATCAGTCTCTTTGAGTCTCTTGCTTACTGACTTCTTGTACTCATTGAAGCTGGTGACTGCAACATTATACGCGGTCCCCAATCCGGCTATCTTCTTCTCAGATATAACACCGTTTGCCACGAAGCATGTGATAGTCGCAGCTCCAAGAATGATCGTCGGCCAGTAAGATTTCAAAGCCACTACGAATCTCTCTTTCTTAGGCAGAGGATCGTCTGTGTCTCTCTTGGACCACTCGTACTCGGCATCTGCGATGTTCAGTTCGTGCTTCTTTGTGTCCTTTACGGCACTGAGAGTCGTAGCAACAATCCCTGCGCTACCAACCACGGTCAGAATTACGTTTGAATGGTCCTTGGCGAACTTAGTCACCGGTTTGATAAAATCGAATGCTTTCATGTCTAAATACCTCCATGAATAATATAATGATAAAAAAAAAGAAGAGGAGCGGTACTGGTTTTGAACCAGTGTCTTCAGACCGAAGTCTGATGCTCTACCATTGAGCTATCCTTTCCTCTTCATTATAGGAGTTGTAATTTTCGCGAGTCTCAGTCAAAAGCGCCAGCAATTACATAAGCCAACATGACTATTGACCAGCATATCCCAAGGAACCCTGACACTTTTGGAAAACCTAAAATCGCAATCCATAGAGTGGCGATCAAAAGTAATATTCCTATTAAAATTAAAACATTTCTCATACCTAAGCACCTCCTAAATATAAAAACAAAAGAGCCCGTGTAAATGCTACGAACTCTTTCGATTCTGTTAGATATCGAATATTGATTTTGTATCAAATTTCAATTCAAGTGATCCAGAGATCAGATTGAAATCGCCTCGAACTGCGGATACGAAAAACATTATCGTAAAAACACCGTCTATCTCTGTCGCTACCAAGTCTAGTAACTTCAGTTTAGATATTGTCTTTTTAATGTCTTTCAGGTCCTTCCATTTGGCGTTCCTGATCATAATTAAACCAACTTTCATTATTAAATACCTCCTAAATTTTATTCGGATATCAGTCCATTATAGTACTTGTATTTTACACGAGCCCTCGACATTTCATTAAATATACTGCCACGTCATTTCCCCACGGATCATTTAGCGGAAGATTAGAACCAGTTGAGTAGTCAAAATCTTTGAAAACATCATAAAGCACGGTATCCTTAGCTATCTCGAGATTCGCAGTTTGCATCTCGTACAATTCTTTTGCCCACTTGCTCCAAGTGTAGTCACTTATAATGTTTTGATCGTACTTGTAATAAATTATGCTATGCACTAGAATTTGTCGCTGTCGTCTCTCTATTAGTTCTTTTAACTGTGTTTTCCATTCGGGCACATTAAACACCTTCTAAAAAAAATCCAAAGGCCTTGTAAGAATATAAATCTCACAAGACCTCAGAGTCTTTAGTCGTTTTCGTCTTCTACTTCTTTCAAAAGTCCATACAACATACCAATAAGTACTTCATTGTCGCTGACGATCTCGATTTCGTCGTCGAGAATCCGCATATTAAAATAATCGCCAATGACGAGCGTAGCCATAATCGCTCTTTCAATTGACACCATGTAAAATGCGTTTCTGTACTTCTTCTTCCGATCCAGCTTAATGTTTACTGTTGTCATGTTAAATTCCTCCAAAATATAATGTAAGACTATTCGCCTTCATTATAGGAATTGTATTTTTAGCGAAAAACAAAAACACATAAAAAAGCAAGAGACCTTGTAAACTTTTGTCTACAAAGCCTCCGCTAGAGTCAATCTCAATCAATCACAATAGTGTTGATCTCGTCGAAAATCAGTTCTGCTTCGGATGTTTCCTCGATAATTTTCATGATCTGCTCAGCAATAAAGTCTTTCGTGCCGTCAATATCGGACGGTGCCAGATTCATTGAATCCGTCATGTCCATCAGTTTCTTGCTCGTTTCCGCAATGCTGCAGAGCTTCTCCATAAAATGTTTGTGCGAGTACTTAATACCTCTTGCGTATGTGTTTTCAAACATAATAAAACCTCCAAATGATATAGATAGAGTTTCCTCTTCATTATACACCTTGTCGATTCCGCGAGGTTTATAAAAACCAAGACACCGTGTAAATATCACGATGCCTCAGTCTCTACATGTTAGTTATTCTTATTTGTGAACATGTATAACACAATACACGCCAACGCTATAACTAGCAAATAATTCATTTCGCAAATCCTCCTTTCAAAGCTTTTTTCTAAATTTTCTAACTGTGCGAATTAACGCAATCAGCAGAATAATTACCAAAATGCATATGATTGTTTTCATGTCAAATGACCTCCTTGTTCATATAGCCAATGGCTTCATTATAGGAATTGTAAATATCACGAGAAAAAGCGAATAGGCCCTGTAGATTTTTGTCCACAAAGCCCACACGCTTCTTAGTTTTCACTCTGTTCACGTTGTCTCTGTAAATAGTACGTGTCCGGCTTGTCAATAAAAACCTCCGCATAATGATCGACCAGATATCCATATTCATTCGGGATCAGAGTTCGGTATGCAATATTCCCATCGTACCACGCTTCTATTCCGACCGCGTTATTTTTAACGTTCGGAAAGTAGTGTCTACGAGGGAAAGTTCCTAAAACCGACATTCCAATCTTGAATGTTGCGATGATGATACCCATCAAAATCATTCCATAAAATGTTCCTAATACAAACTTTCTCATAATAAAACCTCCAAAGTATAGTTAATAGAGTTTCCTCTTCATTATACACCTTGCCGATTCCGCGAGGTTTATAAAAACCAAGACACCGTGTAAATATCACGATGTCTCAGTCGAAGTCTGTTACTCT
>ERZ840096.527-NODE-527-length-55384-cov-14.749390_pt1 | contig 55384 bp, 55 predicted proteins | sample MGYA00519878_ERZ840096 | MGnify/ENA primary metagenome ERZ840096 (study PRJEB31850, sample SAMEA3708865) | human gut metagenome | biome: human gut; feature: human-associated habitat; material: faeces | place: China | collected 2014 ...
GCTGGAAGGACTCTTGCAGATGCAGGTCAAGAATCATATGCAGGAAAACAGCGGCCCCATCACAGCGCAGGAGCTGATGATGCTGGCATCCAACGTAGATCGTTGTCAGGTGCTTGCAGATGTCAATACGGACGAAGCACTCGGAAAATTTTATGTAGAAAACGGCTTTCGGGAGGATCTGGATGCCCTGCCGGACAGCGCCTATGCCCTCCTGGATTACGCCAAAATCGGCAAACAGATGCGCGAAAGTGAAGCCGGTATATTCACGCCGCACGGCTACGTTGTCCGCACGGAGGAATTGGAGCCGCTGCCAGACTACGAGCCGCAGCGGGACATCAATTACATGATCCGCCTGACGCTCATGAACCACGAAAACGAACAGAAAACAGCCGTTCTGGATTTGCCTGCAACAGAACAGCGGATGCAGGAAGTCCAAAAAGAACTCGACGCACCGGAATGGTATGACGCGCAGTTCACCGGCTGCGATACCATCGCGCCGCAGCTGAACACCCTGCTGACCGACGTGGAGGATCTTCCGAGGATCAACGAACTGGCGCAGTCGCTTCAGAAATTGAAGGCAAGCGGGCAGCTTACAAAATTCAAGGCGGTGGTCGGTGCGACGCAGTGTGAAACGCTGGACGATGTCTTCGACCGCATTGAAAAGCTGCCGCAATACTGTTTCGAGACAAAAATACGTGATAAGGACGCGCTGGTGCGTGATGAGCTGGAATTTGTTCTCGGCGGCAGGGATGCAGACCTGATCTATAAGCATCTGAACCGCGAAGCCTACGCGGAAGATGTCCTCAAGCAGTACGGCGCGGAACTCACGCCCTACGGCATGGTCAACCGCGAGGATTTTGGTCCGCTGCATGAGCCGATCCCGGAACAGCAGCAGGAGCAGATGCAGGAGCCGCAGATGGGGATGTAAAAAGCGCCTGCCGAAGCAGACGCTCTTCTCATTTCCGTATTTCCATCAGCCGTTCCACCGGAACGCCGAGAACCTCCGACACATCCAGCAGCAGACCGACCGTTGGCTTGCAGACGGCGGTTTCGACGCGCTGCAAATGATTGCGCGAATAGCCCGCCATCTCGGAAAGCTGATCCTGTGTCAGTCCCTGCTCCTTGCGGTACCGCATGATATTCAACCCGATCTGGATGTAGTCCTTATAGTGCTTATCCATGACGCACCTCCCTGCTGCCTCTATTTTACGAGAGATGCCTATAGTATTCGTCGATATACTTTGCGCAAATACGCAGACTGTGTTGTATTTTGGAGAAAATCATGGTAAAATACCACATGAAACGAGTATATACTGAAACTGTGTGGTGAAAGAGCATGATGAGCAACGAATTTGAAAAGGCGCTGGACGCTTTTCTGGAGGGAGCCGAGGCAGATGAAGCGCATCAGGCGCTCTATGACATCATCCGCGCTGCGTTCCTTGCCGGATGGCGCTCGGCGGGCGGCGATCCGCCGCAGGAGCAGAAGCTCTTTGAACTGATTCCGGGCGGGAAGCCGCTCAAACCATCTGAATAACGAAATTAACAGAAGGGCCGTTTTCCGGATAGAGGAAAGCCGCCCTTCTTTTTTTGCGCCTTTTTCCGGGAACACGACCCGGAAAGGACAAACATGAATGATGAAGAACTGCGCGACTATCTGAAACGCTTCTGCTTTGGGCGCGAGCATCTCATTTGCAGCCGTGACCTTGTGCGGCAGAAGAACCTCCGGGAGAGCGACCTCCGCAAAAAGGTCAACCGACTGCGGCGCAAGGCTGTCCCCATTGCCAGCAGCCGTGAGGGATATTTTTACGCCAGCAATGCCGCAGAGCTGTATTCTACCATCCGGCAGCTCAAGGAAATGCGCGCCGGTCTGGATGCGGCGATCTGCGGCTTGGAGCAGGCAATGGAAACCTTCACCGAACCCTCGGACGGGGGTGGCCGGGATCGCTAAACCGTTCATTCCGTGGATCGGCAGCAAGGAAAAGCTGATCCCGTACATCTGGCAGGTGTTCCCGTCAAACCCGAAGCTGTACTTGGAGCCGTTCGGCGGCGGTGGAGCTCTCCTACTCGGCATACAGCCGAAAATCAGCCGCATGGACATCTATAACGATTTCAACTGCGACCTTGTAAATCTCTTTCTGTGTGCGCGAGAATGTACGATCCAGCTTGTGCAGGAGCTGAAATTCCTGCCGCTCCATTCGAGAGCCGAGTTTGATCTCCTGAAAGAATTTATGAAGCACAAGGAGCTTTTGCAGCAGCGAATTGTAGATGAACGAAATGCCGTGATGGAATGCTTCACAGGTGAAGAACGCGAGGAACTCCTGCAAATTTTGCGGGAGCGAAGCAGATTGTTCGATGTCCAGCGGGCGGCCGCGTATTACAAGGTCTGCCGCGGCAGCTTCAGCGGCACGACCACATCCTTCGGCGTCAAGCCAAACAATCTGACAAATTTTCTCTACCTCTTTGATGATGCCTCCAAGCGCTTGCAGGATGTGGTGATCGAAAACAAGGACTGTCTGGACATCATCCGGGAACGCGACGGGCCAGACAGCCTGATCTACTGTGACCCGCCATACTTTGACGCCGAGAGCTTATATGCTGTCGATTTTCCAAAGGAACAGCACGAGGAACTGCACTGGATTCTCTCGCAGTGCAAGGGATACATCGTCGTGTCGTACAACGACTGCCCGTTCATCCGCAGTCTGTACGGCGATTTTTATATCCTCGCATTTCGCAGAAACAATCCCCTCTCGCAGAAGCCCGGCGCGACCTACGGCGAACTCATTATCACGAACTACGACCCGCGACCGTACATCCAGCCGCAGTTCAGCATGTTCCCTGCCGAGATCGAGAACGGTGATCTCGTGCTGGTGCATGAACCGACCTGCGGGTCACTGCGGGAGATCAATCTTGCCAGGAGGGAAAAAGAACTTGGACATTAAGAAAACCGGTCACACATGTGAAACGTCGCCGGAGGCATGCGCACAACCCTATTTGCTGCCGCACACGACGCTGGCACTGTTCTGGATGGGACGCGGCGCCACCATTTTATCATCCGCACAGATGACAGCGGAGGATCTGGTCTTTGCGGTCAGGGGGCTTGGCGAAGCGCAGGCGGCCTATCTGCAAAAGCTGATCGAGGTCTGCGGCGCGTGCGATGCGCTCTGCGAATGCCGGGCAGCGCGGGTAGAAGAAACAGACGCACTGCGGCGCTTGCCGCCAAAGCTGCTGCGGGAGCTGTGGGAAAAGGGCGTTTGCATCCGAAATCTCGGCAGAGCGCTTGCAAGCGGGGCATTTTTGTATGACGCCCGCAATATCAGGAAAAGAGGTACCGAACATGAAACTCATGGAGAAACTCAATAGAAAAACACTGCTTGAAAAGGTCATGAAGACCAGACCACCAGCAACCTCCCTGTGGCAGAAGCGGGAATCCATTCTTCTGTTTACCGGCACGGGCGCGACCGTCCTGCTGGCTTCTCACATGTCTGTGGAGGACATTTTGTTTACCATCCGGGATCTTGCGGATGTTCAGCAGGTGTTGGTTGATCAGCTCCGCGAACAGTGCGGATGCTGTGATAAGGAAGGCGAAAAGGACAAACCTTTGCAGCGTGTGGAGGAGGAAGCACTGCGGCGTGAGCCGCAGGACATCGTGGAATATCTGCGGGAGCAGGGCGTCTGCCTGCGGCAGCTTGCCAGAAAACTGGAACAGAATGAAACGATCTTCCTGTGATTATGGAGGGATTTGCCAATGGCGTATGTAAAAGCACCCATTCCATCCGAGGTCTACCACCTGACAAAGAAAGCGAATCTGGAAAGCATTCTGGATGACGGCGCAATCCGGCGCTTTGATGATACGGAATGCTGGTTCTGTGAAAGCCTTGCAAAAATGAAAGCATACATGGAGCAAACAGTTCTTTGCGAAGGCAAGCCGTATTACGGCGCTGGCGGTCAGCTCTGCCGTTATCCGAAATTCGAGCCGGATGAGCACATCATCCTGAAGCTGACACCGTGCCGCCGCGAAGGAAACTGGTACCGCTGGAATCAGGAGATCCCACTGAACAGCCCTCCGGAGCTGGTGCAGGTCGCAGCGGAGTTTTCCAAGCTGAAGATCGGTTTTCGCGGGGATCTGCCGTTCCGAAACGCAGAGGCAATCGATGTCGCTGAATTTCTGCATGGCAGCATTGTTTGCCGAAACGTGCAGACCACATCCGAGCTTTGGAAACGGCTTTCGGAGAAAGTTGAACAGAACTGGCAGACATATCAGAGAAATCTGTATGACCGAAGCCCCGGCGTGCTGATCGGCACGGCAGATGAGATCGCGGCAACAGCGACCTGCTATTCAGAATTCCTGTGCAGCGGCGACGATCTTTCCCGTGGAGATCTCATATACCTTCTGCAATTCGAAAATCCATTGGAGGTGCTGCGGGATCGCTGGGTACTGGATCAGAGCACGGAACAGGGAACACGGTTTCTCGGTATGTTGGAGAGCTTGCGCAGCGAAGGTCATGCCGAGCAGGATTATCCGCTGGATGAAGCGTATGCGCAAACCCAGAAAAATGAAATGACAATGCAGCTATAGGAGGAATCAACCATATGGACTTTTCTAACATGGAAGTTACAATCGACCACATCGCGGACGCAGGCGCGAAAATCAAAGCCTACGCGACCGTCACCTTTGACGGGATGTTCAAGGTACACGGTGTCCGGCTGGCCGAGTCCAAGCAGGGCCTGAACATCTTCATGCCGCAGAAAGCATTTGAAAAGAACGGCAAAACGCTGTACACAGACGTTTTCCATCCCATCACGTCCGGAGCACGCACGGCGCTGAAGGAAGCAGTTATCGACGCTTACAGAAAAGCGGCGAAATAAAAAACGGGAGGTTTCCAATGAAATATTGCGTTCATTGTCTGCGTCCGCCCTGAAGGTGGGCGCTTTTTTCATGGGCAGACAACTTTGCCCAGCAGGAAGGAGGCTTGACCTCATGACCAAACATCCATCATACCGGGCGCGCGATCAGCCGGAGATCGGTTCCGCGTCCCAACACAGAAAGGACAAAATTATGCACAAATTTGAAAAACGGGACGCGAAGTCCAGAACCCTCGTTATCCTCGCCGTTGTCGGCCTCGCCGCGGCGCTCACAGTTGGTATTTTTACCGCCGTCCGTATGATTCGCAAGCCTGCTGCATCCAAGGACGATCCCAAGACCGGCATCGTCTACGATTCCAGCGCCGTCGAGGGCGGCTGGGACAATCTCAGCCCGGAAGAAATTGCGGAGAAGCTGAATGAGAAAGTGGCCGAAGGCATGATCAACATCAGCATGAACACCGCGCCCTATTTCGAGGACGGCAAAGCCGAGGGCAATGTTATGATCGTAAATGAATCGATCAACAACTACCCCCAGCAGGTGGAGTTTATCCGCAACGACACCGGCGAACAGATCTACCAGAGCAAAGCAATCCCCGTGGGCAGCAAGATCGAACGTGCTGCCCTTGATGTGGAGCTTCCGGCTGGCACATACGAATGCACAGCGATGTTCCACAACCTTGATCCGGTCAGTGGCGAAATCATCGGCACGGCTGGGGCCATCATCACCATCACTGTGAAAAACTGATTTCACAACAACCAATTAAAACTATAATATTTAAAGGAGATTTTACCATGAAAAACACTAAGAAGATCATTTCCCTCGTCCTCGCCATCTGTATGCTCGCGTCCCTCGCCATTTCCGCTTCCGCCGCCAACACCGTTGACGCTTCGGGCGGCACGGGCACGTCCTCTGTCACGCTGTCCAGCACTGCGGATGGCAGCTTGGGCGGCGATCCTGCGGCCACCAAAATGAGCGTTACCGTGCCCACCGTGCTCCCGATTGCTGTCGGCACTGACGGCACTGTCAGCACTGCCACCGATGCCAAGATCGTCAACAACTCTTTCGGCGCTGTCAAGGTTGCAAACGTCTCCATCGAAGCCGCGCAGGGCTGGAATCTGACGGCATTCGGCGACAAGGCTACGCTTGCCAAGGAAAAGGTCGATTCCAACAAGTTCGGTTTCCAGATCGCGCTCGGCAACGGTGAAAAGAAGCTGACCGACGACAAGAACGCTTCCAAGCAGACGCTTCTGACCGATGCCGTTGAGGGCTGCTTCATGTCTGGCGTGGGCGATACCTCCGCGAACAGCATCGGCATTGCGTATGACGCCATCGTTACGCCGGTCAGCGAAGCCGTGACCAACACCGCCATCGCAAGCGTTCTGTTCATTATCGCTTGGGATGCAGTCTGATCGCAATTCATCCAAGGGGAACGCCAAAAGCGTTCCCCTTAAATTCTAAAAGGAGGTATTCAACGTGAAGAAAAAACGAATCCTCGCATTATTCCTCGCGGCAGTATCGTGTTTGTCACTGGCAGTCAGCGCGTCGGCGGCAAACACACCCAACCGCAAAGCCACAGATTTCCGCGATTTCGATAGATCCGCATGGTACGCCGAAGCGGTTAGCGCTGCCGTGGATAACGGTCTGCTTTACGGCAAATCCAGCAGCATTATCGACCCCAACGGCGACATGACCCGCGCGGAAATGGCAGCCATCATCAACCGATCTTTTGGCTGCTACGCCAAAGCTGACATTTCCAAGTACAAGGATGTTTCCAAAGACAAATGGTATTTTGAAGATGTGGCCATGGCGGTGCAAATGGGAACATACAACGGCAGATCGAACACGGCAATGGCCCCGGATGCACCCATCACCCGGCAGGAGGCCATGACCGTGGTGGCCCGTGCGCTGGAGTTGGACTATGACGCATACGCAAAAACGGATTTGTCCGCGTTCTCCGACCGAAGCGAGATTTCCAACTGGGCGATGCCTTATGTGCGCGCGATGGTCGGTGCGGACTATATTCACGGCCGCGGCAAAGTCCTTGCTCCGCTGGACAATATCACACGCGCGGAATTTGCGCAGATTTTCCATAACATCATCGGCACATACATCACCGCAAAAGGCAGCTACGACAAGGACATCAAGGGCAGCGTCCTGATCCGCACCGACGATGTAGAATTGAAAAACCTGACCGTAGACGGCGATCTCATCATCGGCTGCGGCGCGGCAGATGGAAAAATCACGCTCGATAACGTGACCGTCAAGGGCAGATTGCTTGTCTGGGGCGGCGGCGCAAAAGCCGTGTACTGCAACAACGGCACGAATATGCCCGCTGTCGTGGTCGCGCGTGTGGATGATGCAGTCAAGGTCATTTATGACAGAGATTCCACCCTCGCCGTGATTGACACAATCAAGGTTCGTATCACAGAGCGCGCGAAGCAGCACAGGGAAACGGAAGTCATTTTTTACGACGTTTCCGGTCTTAGAGAGGCTCAGAAGCAGCTCAATGCCATCGTCTCGGACAATCAGCTTTCTGTTATTGCTCCGGCTCATCTGTATGCTATTGTCGGGGAACAGTCGGTAAAAGCAGAGTTCACGAACAACAGCAAGAACGATACCTACAAAATCGAGATTCGCCGCAACAAGGACGATACGCTCATTGCTGACGCTTTCGAGCTTGCAGCTGGCAAGAGCATTTCGACACTCACACTGCTTGAAGCAGCGGCGTTCGGCAATGTGGATTGCACGGTCACAATTACGGCTTATCGTGATGGCAAACAGATTGGCACCATGCAGACCGAACTCGTTCTGCATACAGCGTATTTGTGGCCCAAGGAGGTGCAGTGATATGGTGAAAACCTATCAGAAAGCGGCGGCGCTGCTTCTGGCGCTGGCGCTTATCTTCGTATTCCCAATTACGGCTTCGGCGGCAGAAATGACTGAGGCAAGGGTTCCCGTTACCTTGACCGTCGTAAATACGGTTTCCCCCATTTCGTGTACGGTCCCCGCCGCGCTGCCGGTTTCGTTGGTCGACGGTTACGTCGTGACAGCCAACAACGCAGCTATCACGAACACGGCCAAAACCGGCAGCATCAAGGTAACAAAGGTCGATGTGCAGGCGGGTACGTTTGAAATCGGGAATTACGATGATTTCAGCGCGGGCAAAAACAGCATTGCATTGAACATCAACGGCTGCTCGACCAAGAGCGCGGGCGCTTTGACCCTCGTGGATGGTGCGTTTCCGGCGATTGGTGCTGAAAAGGCACTTGCAATCCGTTATAAGGCAAAAGTATCTGCCAATGAAGCCGTAACCAATGTCAATGCCGCAACGATTGTGTTCACCATCGCTGCCGTAACAGATAAGGAGGCTGCATGATGAAGAAATTCAAGCAATTCATCGCGTTTGTGCTGGCTCTGTGTATGCTGTTCTCTCTGTCCGTGGCCGCATTCGCCGCTGAACCGGAAGCACACACGATCTACGCCAGCTCCCCTGACGAAGAAGTGGCTGTGTCCGTTGAAACTGCTTCCTCCGGCACGATCCCTGGCAGCAAAATCAAGTGGGAACTGAATGAGCACAACTGGCTGATGATCTCCGGCTCCGGCGATTGTGCGCCGTTTGCCAGCAAGGACGATCAGCCGTGGGCGGCTGTGCGGGATCAGATCACGCAGGTCTGGTTTGACGATATGGAAAATCTCAAAATTTCCGATCTTGCGTACTGGTTTGAAGACTGCACAGCGCTTACAACTGCCGAGATCCCCGGCACCACGCCGACGATTGGCAGACACGCCTTTTACAACTGCCCGAAGCTGTCCACGCTCACGATCTATTACGGCGAGAGTATTCTGGAATCCATCGGCGAAGAAGCCTTCTGGCGGGAAAACGACAGCGGCGATACACTCTATATCGGTTATATCATCGGGTATCCCAAATCGTCGGTGCCGTTCCATACCTATGACTGGACTGGTTCCAATCGGAACAACAAATACTTCTACGATTTGTACGGTGTATATTCCGATACTCTAACAGTCAGTGCTACCATGAGTGCGCCGGGCGTTTCCGTCACTTCGACCGGATCGATTATCGGCAACTGCCCGTCGTGCGGAAAGTATTCGTTCCAGGGCACATACGTTGAAATTGCCCATTCCTCGCGTGGTCATGCCAACTATAATGAATGCAATAGCTGTCATTATGTCCAATATCTGGGGACATACACCACCAAGAGTCACGGATCCGGTGCCTACGGTTCCGGTACTTGTCCGGACTGCGGCAGCCATACATGGGTATTGCAGAGCCAGCAGGCAGCCACCTGTACCAGCAACGGTTACCGGTCGTATTCCTGCGCCTGCGGTCAGACCAAGAGCGAAACCATCTATGCAAGCGGCCACAGCTACAGCTATGGTTCGTGGGAGCAGTATTCGTCCAGTCAGCATCGGCGCACAGGTTCTTGCCGAAACTGCGGCGCAACAGACTATGACTACGCTTCGCACAGTATGAGCTACGGAGCATGGAGCAATTCTTCTTCCAGTCAACATAGCCGAACGGCCTCTTGCCGTACCTGTGGATATTCCACGACCGATTATGGAAATCACAGCTACGCCACCGGTGCGTGGAGTAAATATTCCGATACGCAGCATCGCAGAAGCAAAACCTGCTCCGGCTGCGGCGCGTCTACCTACGACTATGCTGACCATTCGTATAGCTACGGTTCGTGGGTATCGGACAGCGAAACGCAGCATAAGCGCATCAAAACGTGCTCTGCTTGTGGAGATTCTGGTTACGAATACGCCGACCACACCGACGCAAACGGTGACGGCAAATGCGACAATTGCGGTGCGACCGTCAGCCTGACGGTCACTTGGGATGCAGGCACGAACGGCGGCACCATTGACGGCAAGGCCAGTATCACCACGACAGGCAAGCCGAATACGACGGCGACAGCCCCGACGAGTACGCCGATCAAGACCGGCCATGCCTTCAAGGGCTGGTACACCTCCGCTTCTGGCGGCAGCCTGTACAACACCGTGACTATCACGGCGGCAAAGACGTTCTATGCACAGTTTACCACAAATAGCTACTCGGTCACATGGGATCTCGGTGACGGAAATACAGAAACGACAAAGCAGACCTACGGCGAAGCGCTCGTCCTCCCCTCCGAACCGACGCGCAAGAATGCCGAGTTCCTCGGCTGGTTCACGGAAGCGGTCAGCGGCACGCAGGTCGATGCCAACACCATCTACAAGACGGATGGCGACAGCACCTACTATGCGCATTGGGAAATCACGGAGGTTTTCTCGGTTACCGTTCCCGTCACACTGCCGCTCGTCGTTGACGAGGGTGGAGAAGTTCACGTTGGCGCGGCAGAAATCATCAACGGTTCTACTGGCGAGGTCATTGTATCCAGCGTTTCGATTTCTACCAAAAACGGCTGGCAGCTTGTTCCGTTTGATACCGACATGGCACACGCCAAAGTTGATGCGAAACAGCTTGGTTTCAAGATCAACGACGTGCAGACCAGCAAAACCGGTGATACAGAAACGTTCTCGCTGACCTCGCCGTGGACGATTGTGGAAAATGCCCGACTGCCCATTGATTATGATGCAGTGGTCAGCGCCGTATCGCAGCCGGTAACGGCACAGGATGTTTTAAGCATCGTGTTCGTTTTGGAATGGGGAGGTGAATAATTTATGATGAAAATTTTGAAGCGCGGAAAGCTGCTCATTTTCTGCGCACTGCTCTGCCTGCTGTTTGCAACGGTCGCTTCGGCGGCCGGCAGCGGCGATGTGGCTTCTGCCGTCGAAAGCACCTGGACCACAGCGTCCACACAGATCAAAACTGTTGTGGATAATGTGGTTTTTCCCGTGATTGACATGGTTTTAGCCATTGCTTTCTTCGTAAAACTCGGTACCGCATATTTTGACTATCGGAAATCCGGGCAGTTCGAGTGGACTGCTCCCGCCATCCTCTTTGCTTGTTTGGTCTTTACGCTGACCGCACCGACCTACATCTGGGGCATCGTCGGGCTGTGATCAATTCAGAAAGAAAAGGCAGGTGACGCGGCTTGTTTATCTGGGATTTCGTAGCCGACACGATTTTGGAGCAGATCATGGACTGGGTCTACAAGCAGATCATCGGCTTCCTTGCAAACTTCTTTGCAGAGATGGGCAACATGGGAGCCGAGATGTTTGAAATGAGCTGGGTGCAGAGCATCGTCCTGTTTTTCTCGTATCTTGCTTGGATTTTGTATGCGGTCGGCTTCGTGGTCGCCTGCGCGGAATGCGGGCTGGAATACTCGTCCGGCAGGGCCGACATCAAAGGAACCGCCATGAATCTCATTAAGGGATTCATGGCGGTCAGTCTTTTTACGGTTGTACCGATCAGGCTTTATGAGCTTTGCGTGTCCTTGCAGGCAAATTTCGGATATGCCATCAGCGGCGCGGGCGCGAGCTTCGGCACGGTCGCCGGAAATATCATCGACGAGCTAACCGTCGAGAACTTCGCGGATTTTGCCACCACGCATGTTGGCGGCTTCGGTTCGGTTACCAGCCCAATCATGGTGCTGTTTTGCATCATCCTCATGGCGTATGCGGTCATCAAGGTATTCTTTGCAAACTTGAAGCGCGGCGGCATCCTGCTCATCCAGATCGCGGTCGGCAGTCTGTATATGTTTTCTGTGCCGCGCGGGTATCTGGACGGGTTCTATCAGTGGTGCAAGCAGGTCGTGGGGCTTTGCCTCACGGCCTTTTTGCAGGCTACAATCCTGATCGCGGGCTTGTCATTGTTCAATGAACACGCGCTGCTCGGCTTGGGGCTGATGCTCTCTGCCGGAGAGATCCCGCGCATCGCGGGCGCGTTCGGCTTGGACACCTCGACCAGAGCGAACCTATCGAGCGCAGTTTATACCGCACAAACGGCGATCAATATCACAAAAACCGTCGCAAAGGCGGCTGCGGCATGAGTGAACTTACAATGGGCAGCCTGTTTGATGGCATCGGCGGCTTTCCGCTGGCTGCGGTGCGAAACGGGATCACACCCGTGTGGGCTTCGGAGATCGATCCGTTCCCCATCAAAGTCACGAAAACACACTTCCCCGACATGGTTCATGTCGGAGATATTACAAAGCTCAACGGCGCGGACCTGCCGCCCGTGGACATCATCTGCGGGGGCAGCCCGTGTCAGGACTGCTCTGTTGCGTCCGGGACACGCGCCGGTTTGCAGGGCGCGCGTTCCGGCCTGTTTTTTGAACAAATACGGATTACAAAGGAGTTGAGAGATGCAGACATACTTCGAGGGCGATCAGGTCAGTCTGTTCGACCAAGATACTTCTGCTGGGAAAACGTCATGGGCGTATTCAGCTCAGGTACGCCGCACGGGGAGGATTTCCGGATTGTCCTGGAGTCAATTGCTCGATTACATTGCCCCACCGTATCAATTCCTCGACCTTACCCCTGGGGCTGGAAACCTGCTGGGGCAATTCGAATGGGAGATGCGTTCAGCCTTGCATGGAGGGGCTTTTTTGCGGAATACTGGACCCTCGCCCAGAGACGCCACAGAATCCTGCTTGTCGCAGATCTTGGAGGATCATCCGCCGAAAAAATATTATTTGACTACTGCGGCTTGTCTGGGGATCTTGCGTCGGGCGAAGGAACGTGGCAAGCCGTTGCCGAAAGCGTTAGACACTGCTTTACGGATACAAGCTGGCTTGATTGGCTTGCCAGAAGGCAGAGGGAAAACGGTGCCGTTTGATGATTCTGCCGCCTTTGCACAGCTAGGAATGAAGCAGCAGACATTTGCCGCGTCTTTTTCCGCTGGCGCCAGCGCGACGGCTGGAACCATCGGCTACGCGGAGGAAATAGCCCCGACGCTCAAGGGCAGTCCCAGCGGCAACTGTATGCCATCCGTCATGTGCCTGCACGATCAGGGTGGACAACGGATGGATGTGTGTGAAAATATGCCCGGTACGCTCCGCGCCAGCGAAAAGGGACATCAGCCCTTGGTATATGAGAACCATGGTGTTGATGCCCGTATCCGGGAATCCAGCGAGATCAGTCCAACAGTCACAGTCCGTTTTGGCACAGGCGGCGGCAATACGCCGTTGGTGCAGGAACCAAACGAGGTCTACTGCATCGTCGGCAACATCATTGACCGTCAGCCGGAGAACGGCGGCAACGGCTGCGGGTATCAGGAAAATCTTGCATATACAATCACAACTTGTGATCGGCTCGCGGTCTATGCGCGGCAGCGCGTGGATGAATTCCGCAATGACGATATCGCCAGCACACAGAGCGCACGGCAGGCCAAGGATGCTACGGATCTGGTCATGGAACCGGACCGACAGTATGCGCGGCTCATTCGCAGACTTACTCCAGGGGAATGCGAACTTCTTCAAGGGTTCCTGCCGGGCTGGACAGATATCCCGTCCGCGTCGGACTCTGCCAGATATCGCGCCCTCGGCAACAGCGTTCCCGTGCCGTGCGTGGAATTCATTATGAAAAGCCTGCAAGCAGTTGCCGCAATGGAGGCTGATGTCATGCAGAGCCAAGTACAAGGAGAGCATCATGCAGAAGAATGAATTTGAAACCATGGTTAAGGAACTGCTGCCAGCCGTGACAGAGCAGGCCATGGAAAAATGGACGCAGTATGCGCAGGAGCTGGAGCAGGACGGCACGGAAAAGGAATGTGACCTTTACGATGCCGCCTATGTGGAGCTGCGTCTCGTCAAGGAGCATCAGGGTGAGCCGGCCGCAGCGAGCCTGTTCAACTACGGGGAGCAGTTCGTGTTCAATTATTTTGAACTGCGCGGTGCGGCGGCGAAGCTCACCGAGGGCTGGACACTGGAGCAGATCCGCGATTATACCGTTGAAAACGGCTGCGACCCCACCGACGAGGAATACCGGGAATCCGCACAAGCTCTACAGGTGTTCCGTGATCAGCAGGAGCATACATTTTCCAGCGAGATGTGCTTGTAATATGCTTCGTTTTGCGGCGCTTCTTTGTTGCTTATTGTGAATAGCTTTGTTCCGGCGCTTACAGTATGCTTGCCTTGCAAATCAAAAAGGAAAGGACGAAGCCCAATGGCAGATAAAAAGAACTTGTGCGCAATGATCCCGGCAGATCTCCACGCGCGTGTGCGGCAGGAACAGGAACGATCCGGGCAAACACTCAGCGAATATGTGGAACAGCTAATTCAAAATTATTACGACATGAAGGAGAACAAAAAAATGACAGGCGATATGAGAACGATGGCGATCCAGCTTCCGGAAGAACTCTTCGAGCGGCTGAAGGCATACCTCAAGAAAAACAACCTCAAGCAGAAGCAGTTCATCATCGGACTGATTGAGGATGCACTGGAAGAAGACGAAGAGAGTACCATAGCGCAGGCAGAAAGCGAAGGCAGCTCGGAGACAGAAGACCCTGATGAACCGGACGAGGATACCGACGAAGAATAATCGTGCAGCTGGAAACCGCGGGTATCACCTGCGGCTTCCGCTTTTGCATTTGCGGACGCGCTGTGGTATAGTTGAAATTGCAGATGGGAGGTGTGGCGTATGAACGAAAAAGAGCTGATCGGCAAGATACACAGTTCCATGTACCATCAACTCCAGACGCGCGGATATGCTGCGCCGGTGGATGTGCTCATGGACACTGGCATTCTGCCGAAACAGAAATATGAGGACTGGCGGTTTGGGCGTGTACGGTATCTTGAAGCCGTGTGTAATGCCAATCTGAAACGACTGTCCTTCGTGCTGCACCAGATGCGCGTGTATGCGCAGGCGCATGAGCTGAAGCCGTCCTTCTGCTATTACAAGCGCTGGGGTGTCCGCAAGAAAAACGGGACCAGTCACAAGCCGGTCATTCCGCTGCAATTCAGCAAAAGCGGCAGCCCGGAGATCGAGCAAAGCTATGCCACCCATTTCGTCGATCTGACGCGGGTGCAGGAACTCAAGGCGGCACAGCCGCAAACAGAAGAATAACCCCCAGCGCTGCCGCAGGATTATCTGCGGCGGCGCTTTTTTTCGTTCATGGAGGTGATCGTATTTACATTTACCCCGATAACCTGAACGCCAAAGCCACGCTCTGGCTCTGGCAGCTTCGGGACTTGGCCGTCATCGGCATTGGGCTGCTCATCGCGGTGCTTGCGCTGACGCAGCTTGGCTTGTTTCTGCCAATGGTGCTGGTGGCGGCGTATGCGTTTTTATCTATTCACTTGGATGGACTCAGTGTGCTGGATTTTCTCTCGTTCGTGGTCAGCTTTTATATCACAGAACAGCAAATCTTTGAATGGGAGGACCCGACATGAAAAGGCAGAAGAAAGATAAAAGACGGCAGTCCACCCAGGATCTCTTAGGCGTCAAAAAGATAACGGACTACTGCATTTCCACGGATGCTGGTGATCTCGTTTTTTATATCATCAAGCCCACGAATATCAGCGTCCTCCCGGCTGGTGCAGTCAGTGCGAAGATCCGTGCGCTCCAGAACACACTCAGTGCGCAAGCCGGCGTCGAACTGCTGGCAATGAACTCTCGCGAGAGCTTCAATGCCACCTGCCTGTTCTATCATGATCGGATGCAGGAAGAACAGAACCCCGCGATCCGGGAGCTGCTCGAACAGGACCGTGCGTTTCTGGACGAGAAACAGGTGCAGATGACGCTGGCACGGGAGTTCTATCTCGCCGTGCGCCTAAAAAACGAGAAGCCCGACACAGCATACACCTTGCTTTCCACAATCGAGACAAAATTCCGCGACAACGGTTTCACCACGCGCCGCGCCGGGAAGGAAGACCTCAAGCGTCTGCTTGCCATCTACTTCGAGCAGAACACCACAACGGAACGCTTCGAGGACTACGACGGGCAGCGATTCATGGAGGCGACCGGATGAGTATTTTCAGAAGAAAAAAGCAGACCGACGCAGAAGCGGAATCCCTGAAATCCTTCCTCGACATGATCGCGCCGAGCATCGTGAAATTTGAAACCGGCTACTACATCTGCGGCAACACGTTCCGCTGTGTGTGGGCGCTGCGGGAGTATCCGACATCGACCGACGATCTTGCAATCCTGCGTCACCTCGGTGAAAAGCACGGCGTGACGCTGCACATCTATACGCGCATGGTCTCGCCGCTCGAAGAACGCAAAATCGTCCACAACGCAGAAATTCGCAACCGCATGAACCGCGGAAGCTCACAGGATTTGCAGCGGTCGGTCGAGGCGGAGAGCAATTTGCAGGACGTGGCGAACCTCATTGGCTCGCTGCACCGGAACAAAGAACCCTTGCTGCACTGTGCCGTCTACATCGAAATGATCGCGGGAGATATGCAGGAATTGCAGATTTTGCAGACGAATGTGGAGGTCGAACTCATGCGCTCGAAGCTGAATGTGGACAAGCTGAAGCTCCGCCAGCAGGCAGGCTTCTGCGCGGTCAGCCCGGTCGGGTTCAACGCCTTCGGTACGGAGTACGAGCGCGTCCTGCCAGCCAGCTCCGTGGCAAATCTGTTCCCGTTCAACTACAGTGGCAAAACCGACCGCAAGGGCTTCTACATTGGCAAGGACAAGTACGGCAGCAATATTGTCGTGGACTTCGACCAGCGTGACGAAGATAAAACCTCTGCCAATGTTCTCATTCTTGGCAACTCCGGCCAAGGCAAATCGTATCTGATGAAGCTGCTCCTGCTCAATTTTTTGGAGGCTGGGAAATCGGTCATCACGCTGGACGTGGAGCACGAGCAGTGGGAGCTGTGTCAGGCGCTCGGCGGCTGCTTTGCGGACATCATCGAGGGAACATATAAGATCAATCTGTTGGAGCCGCGCTGCTGGGATACCGACGCTGATCCTTACGACGTGGACGCGCCCAAAGCCTTCCGGCAGTCTACCAGACTGGCGCAGCACACATCTTTCCTCAAGGATGTTTTTCGTACCTACAAGGACTTTACGACGGCACAAATTGATACGATTGAAATTATGTTAACCAAACTATACACCGAATGGGGCATTACGGAGGACACGGACTTTTCGCAGATGCGCCCGGAGGACTATCCCATTCTCTCAGAGCTGTATGATTTCATCGAGATCGAGTATGAAAATTTTGATGAGACAAAGCCACAGCTCTACACCAGAGAAACGCTCCAGCAGGTGCTGCTGGGACTGCACTCCATGTGCCGCGGCGCGGACTCGAAATTCTTCAACGGTCACACGAATCTGACCTCGACGCGCTTTCTGGTGTTTGGCGTGAAAGGTCTTCTGTCCGTGGCGCAGAACGTGCGCAGTACGATTCTCCTAAATCTGCTGTCGTATATGTCGGACAAGCTGCTGACCGAGGGCAATACGGTCGCGGCGCTGGACGAACTGTATATCTGGCTTTCCAACCCCGTCGCCATCGAGTACATCCGAAATTCTCTCAAACGTGTGCGCAAAAAGGAGTCCGCGCTGGTGCTGGCAAGCCAGAACCTCGAAGACTTCGACCAGCCGGGCGTGCGCGAGATGACAAAACCGCTGTTCTCTATCCCGCCGCACCAGTTCCTGTTCAACGCCGGTTCGATTGATCGGCGCGCGTACATGGATATGCTCCAGCTGGAGGACAGCGAGTTTGACCTCATCAAATTTCCGCAGCGCGGCGTGTGCCTCTACAAATGCGGCAACGAGCGATATCTGCTGGAAGTCCACGCGCCGCCGTACAAGGAAGCGTTGTTTGGAAAAGCAGGCGGCAGATAACAGATGAAAAGGAGAACGTATGAAGCAAATTGAATTTGAACGCTGGGAACCAGACGCTGAGAACCCCTGCAAGCTGAACTATGCCGGTCAGCGCACAGCGGAAGATGTTTTTCACGAGCTGGAAGCACGGCTGGACAGCGTCGGCTATCTGCCGGACGAGTATCTTCTCTTGGATACTCGTTGGCAAAACGGACGCGAGATGCCCAGAGACGCTGGCTTTTTCTGTCGGACAGACTACGGCGGAAGTGAAGGCATCTATCTGGATATGTTTCTGGAATGGTACGAGGACAGTCAGCACAAGACAGAGCATTTCATGACCGGCAAAACGCTGGGCGAAAGCGGCGCGGATCTGGATCGGATGTTCCTCATTTCCTCTGCGATCACGAAAGCGTTCCGCGGCGACAACAGTGTCCACGCGCGGTACATGGTGGTTGGAGGGCAGTCAGGACCGGAAGAAACGATGTCCCTGAACCTGTCTCCGGACGAACAGCGGCTGGTGGCACAGGCGCTGGCAGAGCAGCGCATCCGGCTGGGGCCGCAGGCAGAAGGTGAAGAAAAGCTCCTGCGCCGTATGACCGGAAGCGTCACGGAGTACATGGATGCGGCTGGGCTGTCAGACCGTCTGAGTGAAAACGACCGGGCGCTTCTGGCTGAACACGATGGAGGGCAGGAAGCCGCACCGGTCATGGGCGGGATGCAGCTGTGAGCATGAGTGCAATAGCTGCCCGTGCGGCGGCGCTGCTGCTGACCAGCGAAAAGGGGCGCAAGGGCGTCGGCTTTTTACTCATCGCCATCTTTGCGCCGGTTATCCTGATTGCCGCCATCCTCTGCTCGACCACATCGGGTGGGGCCGACCACAACAATCTGGCGGTCGAAGCGTCGTTCTACGGAATCAGCTTTACAGATTCCGTGCCTGCTGAGTTCCAAACGCATATCACGGATATGCAGACGGCTTTTTCACTTCTGGATTCGGCAGTGGCAGAGGCCAACGCAACTATGACAGACGGCAATCGCCTTGACCCGATACAGGTCAAGGCGATTTTTTATGCGCTCTGCTTTGGAGAAAGCGCGCTGAGCCAGCGTGCGGCAGACCGGTTTGTAGACTGCTTTTTCATCACAGAGCAGAGAACCAGAATTGTAGTCACAGAGTTAGAGGATGGCAGCACGGTCGAGACTGAGGAAGTCTACACAGCGACCGTACCGCTCTCGCTGGCGGCAGCGTATGAAAACCTTGCGGCAAAGCTTGGTCGGGCTGTCACCGATGAGGACAAAGAAAACGCCGCGCACATCTACACGATGATCGCGGGCAATGCCAACGGCAGCGACGGCACCGACGCGTCAGGCGGCACGATCCAGATCGACTACGGCAGCGGAACCGGCAGCACGGAACTGGACACGTCCGGCTTCGCGAACCCAGCTGGCAAGAACGCTGATGATCTGGTGCAGTACGCGCTCCACGCCTATCAAGAGCACTGGGGGTATGTGTGGGGCACGTTCGGTCATGTGCTGACAGAAAGCCTGTTCGAAGCGAAGCTGGCGCAGTATCCAGATGCTCTTGCTGGCAACGCAGATTTTATCCGTCAGACGTGGGTCGGCGGCAGAACGACGGACTGTGTCGGGCTGATCAAAGGCTACGGCTGGTTGGACGCGGAGACGAAAGAAATCGTCTACAACACGAACGGCATGCCGGACATCACGGCGAACGAAATGTATCATGCCGCGACCGTTTCCGGTACGATTGACACGATTCCGGAAACACCCGGCCTTGCGGTTTGGCACGAGGGGCATATCGGCGTGTATATCGGAAACGGCGAGGTGGTCGAGGCGATGGGCACGCGCTACGGCGTGGTAAAAACAAAGCTCGAAGGCGCCAGATGGACGCACTGGTTGAAGATCCCGTATATCAGCTATGACTGAGGAAAGGACTAACACGAACGTCTTGATGGTGGAGCCGGGAAAGGCTCCGTATGAAACGCAGATCGGTGATGATCTACAAAGTATGCAGGCGGTGGTCGGCGGATATATCCAAGCCGTGTATCCCTACGAGGAACCGGTGGCGCTGATCTGCAACGAGGACGGAAAGCTGGATGGTCTGCTGCTCAACCGTGCGCTGCGCGATTCGCACGGCGATATCTATGATATCGTCGCGGGGAATTTCTTTATCGTCGGACTCGGCCAAAATGATTTCACAGACCTGCCGCACGAGCTTGCCGAGTGGTTTGCCGAGCAATTTCGGCAGCCGGAACTGTTCATGCGCGTGGATGACAAAATCGTGGTCGAGCCGATGCCGGACGAGCAGGTGCAGGGCGGTATGTCATATTGACAGCGCAATTGAAAACTGCCCAACAGCATGGTAAGATGGGGACAGAGGTGAGTGTATGGAAAACCGTCAATTTGAAGCGATGCTTTCCGTCGCGCAGGAGCGGCTGGCGCAGCACATACCGGAGGATATTGCAGAAAAGGCTGGTGCGCAGTATGCAGACGGTTCGTTTTCATTGAAAACGCTTGAGCAGACCGTGACTGTCCGGCTGTTGGACTGCACGATTCAGCCGCCGCTTTCCAAGTGGCACGCGCTGACACTGCTGCACTATCTGGACCTGGCGGACGGTGCGCCGCTGACCGGTCGGACGATCACATTTTCTCAATACAAGGACGGGCTGGTACGCGGCGGCGGTCTTGACCGCAATGCGGAGCTGATCGTCCGGCGCGACCTCGGCATCCTGCCGCCGGAGGAACTGGAGCGGCGATGCAGATTGCTTGGCGCGGAGATTCTGCCGTCCAACGCAGACTTCTATGCGCGATTTGATTTCGCGCCGCGCTATCCTGTATGGCTGAAGGTCTGGTTCGCCGACGAGGAATTTCCGGCGTCCGGGCGGCTGCTGCTGGATGAGAGCGCACCGCATTACCTGACGATCGAAGACGCGGTCACAGCCGGTTCACTGATCCTCGACCAGCTCACCGGCGCACAGCATTGGACAGTATAAAACAAATACGCAAAGCAGGCACATGGCAAAAACCGTGTGCCTGCTTTTTGTAGAATGGAGAAGTTTATGAAACAGGCAACAATTCAAATCACTTTTGAAGAAGAAAAGCTCCGCGCCCTTCGGCGCTACATCGCCAAGCGCGATTCGACGCTGGAAGCGGAACTGCAAAAGGCAGCACAACGGCTTTACGAGAAGGTCGTGCCTGCCGCCGTGCAGGAGTATATCAGCGACTGCGCACAGGAAGAACTTGAACGCAAGCCGCAGAAGAAACCGGAGGTGCCGCGATGAGCACAACGGGCTTTCACATCACGGAGGACTGCGCGGAAGTCTATCTGCAAAACGAATCCGGCACAGAGTTCTTGCAGCTTGCCAGACGGCTCCATGATTATCTCCAGCAGGAACAGCGCTTGCCTGCGCGGAGTCTCTTTGAAGCGACGGACGACTGCAAAGAGATCAGCCGCGAGGCGTTCGATGCGCTGGCGAAGCACCGCATGGAGAACACCGGCGAGGTCAGTGGACTGTTTGAGCTGGACTTCGATGCGCGGACGTTTTCTGCGCTCAATATCATGGACGGCTGGAAGGTTTATGCGATGAAAGACGTGATGGGCGCGGCAGAGCAGGCATTTCAGGAAGCTGAGATTTCCGAGGATGCCCGCTGGCGCATCTTCCTCGACCGGTTGGATGGGCAGGAGCTGACGACACCGAGCAGACTCACCGCGCGGAATTTCTATTTCGAGGATAGCATCGAGGCAATGGATGACCGGACACTGAATTTTTATGTCGTTCCGTGCTTCAACGTTGACGATGCGTTCGGTACGTTCGTGGAAACCGATGAAAACGACCATGCGCTGAATATCTACGCCAACTACGATATGCAGCGCCAGCAGGTCTGCGAGGAGCTGGAAATAACGCTCTACGGCAGCGGCATCGAGGATCAGTCTCTTACCTACCGCCTGAATGCGGCAGAGAAAGAGGTGCTGCACGAAAAGATGGAAGCCTACTGCATGCAGCGGGAACACAAACCGCTAAACCAGCTCTGTCAGGAACTTTTGCAGGAGCAGGATGTGCCCATACAGGAGATGCAGATGTGACCGCCAGCCCTTTCCGCGCCGTCGCGCCCGTGTCGGCGATTTGTGCGGCTTTCCGGACACAGCCGAGCGCGTACCCGCCAGAAGCCCCAAAACCGGACGTTGCGCCGACGTGCGGGAGTGTCCGGCAGAGCTACAGCACAGAAGCCGGAGCGCCTGCGGGTGGCTTTCGGCGGAGAAAAGAGCCGCAAGCGGCGAAGCAGGACAAAGCCGCGGGGTCGTGCGCGCCCTGCGGCGATCACAACTGCCCGCGGTGCGGGCAGTTTGGAGCTTCCGCGCAGGGGTTGTTGCGAAGGCAAAAATAGCCCCGTTGGGGTCGGAAGCGCAGATAGCCCCGCTGTTTCAAGGGAAACAGCGGGGTTGCACACTGAAATTGGAGGAAAAACGGCATGGCAAGCAACAAGATCAAGTTCCCGCTCTGGCTGACGCCGGAGTGCAAGCAGGTCGTGGAAGATAACTACCGTCCGGATCAATGCCAGAGCCGGAGCGAGTTCATCGAAAAGGCGATCTGGTTTTACGCAGGGTTTCTGCACACGCTGGATGCAGGCGCATACCTTCCGCGTGTCCTAAAGCAGATGCTGGACGGTACGCTCGGTGTGTTCGCGGAGCGTATCGGCCGGCAGCTTTTCAAGCTGACGGTCGAGCAGAACGTCAACAATCACATTCTTGCTTCGGACACAGACATTGACGCGGCGCGGTACATGAAAATGCACACGCTCAGCATGGATCAGGTCAAGGGCACGAACGGAAAAATCTCGTTTGTGGACGTACTGCAACAGGAAAAGGCGTTGTAACGGATGGCAAAATTGATTCAGAAAAGTGGCTTTCTCAGCAAAAAACGAGCCGGCCGTTACATGAAATACATCGCCACGCGCGACGGTGTAGAAATCTTGAATGAGGACGCAGAGGGCATTTATATGCGCTATATTGCCACCCGCCCACGCGCGGAAAAGCACGAAGGGCATGGACTCTTTGGCGCAGAACCGCACGTCGATCTGGAAAAAACCATGCAAGAATTGAAAGCGCATGAGGGAAACGTCTGGACGATCATTTATTCCCTGCGCCGCGAGGATGCCGCGCGGCTTGGCTATGACAATGCGGAAAGCTGGCGCTTGACGCTGCTGGCACATCAGAATGACTTTGCCGAAGCCATGCAGATCCCACCGGAATATCTTCACTGGTACGCGGCATTTCACGACGAAGGCGAGCATCCGCATATCCACATGATGCTCTGGTCGGACGATCCAAAATATGGATTCTTGCGGAAAGACAGGCTGCTGCATATGCAGTCTGTTCTGACGAATACGATCTACGCAGACGAACTGAAAGAAATCTATATTCAGAAGGACGTGGCATATAAAGAAGTAACCGAAGCGGCGCGGGAGATTATGCGCGATTTGGTTGATCGAATGGAATCTGTCACTGATCCACCCGCATCTATCCAAAAAAAGCTGTTGGAGCTTGCGCTGGAACTGCGCACAGTCGGCGGCAAAAAACAATATGGCTATCTCAAAAAGCCGCTCAAGGACAAGGCCGATGAAATCGTGGATGAACTCGAAAAGCTGCCAGAGGTGGCAGCATATTATTCCGTCTGGAATGGCTTGCGAGACACGCTGGAGGGCTACTATAAAAACCGGCCCCGGCAGCACAATCCACTTTCTCAGCAGAAAGAATTTCGCGCGATCAAGAACGCCATCATTCAGGAAGCGGAGCGTCTGCGGCAGCAGATAGATCAGGCACGGACAGCATCAGAGCAGGAAACTTCGCAAGAGGAAGAAGCTCCTTCGGAAGAAACTTCTTCGGACGCTTCTACAAATCCGACGCTTGCAAACGAAAATACTTCGTCCACAGCTTCTCATTCTGTGGGACTTCCGTCCGAATATCTTCTGAATTCAACCATCCGCCTGTTTCACCAGATGGGACAAATCTTCCGCGACAATGCTGCACCACCCAGCAATCCGATGGGCATCCGCATCGACTCCAAGCGCCGCAAAAAGCTCATGCAAAAGCGGCTGGCGATGGGGCATAAGCAGGATGACCATGAACAGGAGCAGGGCTATGGACAGGTCATACGATAAAACAGGCGGCGCTGTGCTGACAGCGTCGCCTGCCTAAATATTCGCTTAAAAGTCTTCGATCAATGCGCGTACACAGTACGCTTTGAGCGCCGGAACATCTTCGGTTGCTGTCTGCCAGATGCGATCTTTGTCCATCGAGCCATAATCGTGCGCGAACATATTGCGCATATTTTTGATTGCGCGCCAATCCATCTGCGGCTTGGTTTCTTGCACATACGCATCGGAAAACTTTCCGGCAAGTTCGCCAATTTGGAGTAGGTTCATGCTGACGGAATCCATGTAATCCTGATCTTCCAGAAAGATATCAAAATTACGACCGAAGCGGGATAGTGTCTTTTCGACTCGATTACAATACTCCAAAATGTGCGCCAGAATCTGCGCGTCGCGGTTAGGAAAGCTCATACAGCAGCACCCGATCCTTTCGCAGATTTTCGAGGAAGGCTTCGTCTTTGTTGTACTTGAGCGAGCCGGTTGTTACAACGTCGATGCTCTTTTTGAGCGCGTCCTCCAAGTCAGCATACAGACCGCCAAGGGCGAACAGACCGCGCAGCTTGGGTGCGTCCACGCAGAGGTCTACATCGCTGGCGGGCGTTGCGTCGCCCCGCGCGTAGGAGCCGAACAGGAACACCTTGTCCACGCCGTGCTGCTTTGCAATCGGCACGACGATCTCACGGATCTCATCGATCGAATATACTTGCGTCTGCATTCCGTGCGCCCCCTTCCTGTAACCAGTATACCCTAAAACAAAAATCTTTGCAACAGCAGAAAGACCTGCTAAGAAAAGTCAAGTAGAAATTTCAAGGTAATGCAGTGCGCAAAAAGGCTGCACCAAACCAAGCCGCTTCGCGTCTCAAATTTGAAACGGCGGCCAGCCAACGCGATGTGGCAAGATCAGACTTGTTCCAGCGACTCCAAATAGGCTTTCACAGTGGCGTAGTAGATCCGCAGGAACTTGTTTGCCGAAGCCATCATGTAGACGCGGTAGGGCTTGCCCTCGGCACGTTTCCTGTCCATGAACTGGTAGATTGGTTCATCCAACGGTGCGTTTTGCAAGTAGACGCTCATGACGAGGAACAGCGTCCGACGCAAGGATGATGCACCAATTTTGCTCATGCTCTTGTGCTTGCCAGTCACATCGCCGGAATCATTTGGAGGAGCATCAAGACCGGCATAAGCCACTAATGCTTTCTTAGAGTAAAACCGGCGCACGTCGCCAATTTCCGCTATGAGCTGCGGGCCGAGCGTCGGGCCTACGCCGAACATACCCATGACGGCAGGATATTCTGGCAGTTGTGCGGCTAAGGTGAGCATTTCGCGTTTGAGTGCGGTGAGGGTAGTAGAAGTCGTTCTGAGCTGCACAACAGCCTGTTCAACGAGCAGCTTCGTCGTTTCAGATTTCGGCATGATGCCAATATGTCCGCTTGCTTTGGCGTGAATGGTATGCGCTTTTGCTTCACTGAAGTTGTAACCGTGTGTTTTGCACCAGCGTTGATATTTGTTTGTGAATGCCTTTTCGGATTTTTCAGTGACGCAGCGGCAATGCCAGAATTCAGCCACAAAGTCCACCCACTTTTCGCTCCCGTCCCCGCGGACTGGGCTTGAAAACAGGCGGTTGACGTTTGGAAATACTGTATCCAGCAATGAGATCAGATTGTTCTTCAGAACCGTCTGCACTTTGGAATACTGCCGGTACTGGCGGTAGCAGTTCTTCAGCAGCAGCCGGGTATTTTCCTCCGGAACGTATCTCGGCAGAGTGAGCCAGCGGTCAAGACCGTAGTTTGCCAGTTTAACAGCATCCTTCCTGTCGGTTTTGACACGCCGTAATTCGTTGTTCCCGTAGCCATGCACCAGCTTTGCATTGACGACGGAAACATACAGCCCTGCGTCGTGGAGCAGCTTTGCCACCGGCGCATGGTAGTTTCCCGTGGCCTCCATGACCACGCGAGTCTCACCGTCCAAGCTTTTGAGCTGCCTTGCCAGTTTGCTCAGTTCACTGTCGGTGTGACGGACTTCAAAGGGCGAGATGACGACCTCTCCGAAGGGGCGCATGACGGCAACCGTGCTTCTGCCTTTGGAAATGTCGATGCCAACAGAGTTCATTTGCATTCCTCCAATCTGTGAATCGCAACCGGAATCCATCTTTTTCTCATTGCCGATTCAATCTATTGGGTGACACGAACTCCGAGGCTCAACCTGCTCAAATCGAACGCCGCAATAAGGGGATGGCTGACAGTCTTTCTGACGGGCATGGAAGCCCAAGTGGTGAGTGGTCAGCCAGTTGCTCCCCTTATTGTAGCTTAGGCATGAGATGGAAAGAAAGCCGGACTGGCTGCCCGGCTTTCCTGTCCAAATTTATTGTAATAGTGGTGAGAAAAATCAGCAAATTTATTGAATTTACCCCGGAACAGAAAGAACGCGCCGCAACCGTTGACCTCGAAGAATTTCTCCTTCGGCAAGGAGAAAAGCTCATCAAGTCCGGACGTGAAAAGCGGCTGGCAAGCGACCACAGCATCACGGTTCGCGGCTGCGAATGGTTCGACCATGCCTCGAACGAGGGAGGTCGAGCTGTCAGTTTTGTACAAAAATATTACGGCAAAAGCTACATTGAAGCCATGTCCATGCTGCTTGGTGAGAGCATGGAGCCGTTTTATCCGCAGGCAAAAAAACAGGAGCCGACTGAGCAAAAGCCCTTCGCACCGCCCGTTCCAAACGCGAATATGCACCGCGTGTTCGCGTATCTGCTCAAAACGCGCGGGTTAGATGCCGACGTGGTTTCGTTCTTTGCTCGCAAGAAAATGCTCTATGAGGACGGGGCGCATCATAATGCCGTGTTCATTGGCACAGACGAAGGTGGCTGCCCGCGCCACGCGCATCTGCGCAGCACAAACAGCTTTGGCAAAGCCTTTCGGCTGAATGTCGAGTCCAGCGACCCACGTTACAGCTTTCATCATACCGGCACGGACGGGAGCCTTTATGTGTTCGAAGCACCCATTGATATGCTCTCGTACATCTCCATAAACCCGTATCAGTGGCAGGAGCATAGCTACGTTGCCTGCTGCGGCACGTCTCCGATTCCGGTGATGCAAATGCTGAAACCGGAGACGCAGATGGTCTATCTTTGCCTTGATAACGACGATGCTGGGCACAAAGCCAGCGAACGGATGGCAGAGCTTCTGCGTGAACGCGGCATCATGGCGGAGCGGCTCGTGCCGGAATTGAAAGACTGGAACGATGATCTTCTTCATACTCAGAAGGAGGAACTTGCGCCATGCCTGAGTCTATGACCCCTTTGGTTGCGGTCGGCGTGATAGGCGCATTATTCATTCTTCTGCTTTCGCTTCTTACGAACAACTACTCGCTGAACAATATCAAATCCAAAACCGTTGGCGACGGTCAGTATGGTACAGCACGCTGGGCGACGGATCAGGAGATCCGAAAAGCCTACGTCACGGTTCCCTTTGACGTTGCAGCATGGCGCGCCGGGAAGAAGCGCCCGACTGTGCAGGGACTGGTTCTCGGCAGTGTGCAGCGCGGCAAACGACTGGATGCTCTGGTGGACTGCGACGATGTGCATTGCCTCATGATCGGCGCATCCGGTGTCGGCAAGACTGCATTCTTCCTATATCCCAATATTGAATTTGCCTGCGCTTGTGGTATGAGCTTCCTGATTTTGGATACGAAGGGTGACCTCGCGCGCAACTGCGGAAGGATCGCGCAGAAGTACTATGGCTATCGCGTATCAGTGGTCGACCTGCGCAACCCGATCCACTCGGATGGAAATAATCTGATGACACTGGTCAACCGCTACATGGACGTGGCCCGTGAGCATCCGGACAACCTTGCAGCACGGGCGAATGCAGAAAAATATGCGAAGATCCTCGCAAAAACCATCGTCAATCCGGGCGGCGACAAGCAGGATCGTGGACAGAACTCATACTTTTATGACGCAGCAGAGGGCGTGTTGGCAACCGTGATCATGACGCTGTCGGAGTTCATTCCGCCGGACAGCGCGGGGCATGACAAGCGGCACATCATGTCTGTATTCAAGCTGGTGAAGGAACTGATGGCTCCCATGGGAAAGAAGAATGGATTTCAGGTTCTGATAGACAGCCTGCCGGATACGCATAAGGCAGGCTGGATGGCGACCGCAGCAACCAGTTCCTCCGAACAGGGCATGGCTTCCGTCATGTCCACGGTGCTTTCCCGTCTGAATTCATTCATCGATTCCGAGCAGGAGCAGGTGCTCTGCTACGACAGTCCAATCGATGCGGAACACTTTGCATCTGAGAAGTGTGCAATTTTTCTGATCATCCCGGAGGAAGATCCGACGAAACACTTCATGGCGGGGCTTATGATCCAAAACCTGTCGCGGGAGTTGTTTTCCATTGCGGACGCGAACGAAGGAAAACTGAAAAAGCGCGTGGTATTTTACTGCGACGAATTCGGCACGATGCCGCCCTTTGATGTTCTGCCGCTGTTCTCCGCAGGCCGAAGCCGCAAGCTGACGCTCGTGCCGATCATTCAAAGTCTCGCGCAGCTCGAAAAGAATTACGGTAAGGAGGGCGCGGAGATCATAGCCGATAACTGTCAGGATACGATCTTCGGCGGCTTCGCCCCCAACAGCCAGACAGCGGAAACGCTTTCCAAAGCCCTCGGCAGCCGGACAGTCCTTACCGGCTCCATCAGTAAGGGAAAGGACAGCAACAGCCAGAGCCTGCAGATGGCAGAGCGTGCGCTTTTATCGCCAGATGAACTGAAAAGTCTCCCGAAGGGTGATTTCGTTGTCATGAAAACCGGCACACACCCGATGCGCACGAAGCTGCAATTATATTTCAAATGGGGAATCAAGTTTGAAGAACCATATCAGACACCGGAACGCGCCCAGCGCGAGGTCTATTATGCAGGAAAGGAGGAACTGCTGATGAATATTAAAAGAAAATCTCTGACACAGACGCGCCCGCCAATAGCGCCGAAAGCGGATGACTATATGAGCAGCTATGCCGAGAAATGAGCTTCTTCGGCGAAATCTACGCTGATCCTGACCTGCCGCACCGGGCGCGGACAGTCTATATGTACCTCCGCGACCGCGCAGGCGGCGGGAGCTGCTGGCCGGGCATCAAGACGATAGCCCGTGACCTGCACCTCTCGCCGCGCACAGTGCAAAGAGCACTGAACGATCTGGAACACGCCGGTTACATCCAGCGCCAACGCCGCCACCGTGAAAACGGAAGCTGCACGTCGAACTTATACATTATAAATGAGGACAAATAGCAAAGCGGACGCTCCCCGCCAGGGGGAACGTCCGCACTTTTGCTGTCACCAGCGCCGTGACACCACGGCGCAGCTTGAAGGGCCAACTCTAGCTGAGGGCAAACACAGAAAAGAAATCAAAACGATGCAAGAGTTACGTTAAAGTCACCTTAACCCGTCCATTATGAGTAATGGTTAGAGTATAAATCCCATCCACATAAGACTCTGTATAGGTGTGCTGTGTACTACCGCTTCCGATAAATTCGATCGATAGAGTAGGCTGGTTTGATACGCTAAGTGAGATGACAGTGTCACGAAGATCATATCTCTCAGTATCGCGTTTATCAAGCTTTGGATTGTCTATGTGGTAATTCATGTATTCCTGCACATACAGTTTGTTGTCTCCATTCCAGTCCGTACCATAGGAAGTCCAATCGGGATTAGAGCTCTTCCCGGCAACCCATAGCTCGTCTTTGTCTGTTCGGAAATTGTTCAACTCAATGCTAAGACTATCTGTATCTTGTTCTACAACTAAGTATGTATGCGGTGTGAGCGTGAAATTCATCGAAGATGCAAAAGCGGCAGTTGCGGGAATAATACCAGCCGTTTGATTTGTATTGTCGTTAAAAGAACTATTCATGACCAACCAACGTTCATTCCCGCCAAGCAACGTCTCTACAAATGCATCGCCTGTTGACACTTCTGGATACAATGGGTTCAGCTTCCCCTGCTTATAGGCATCTGTCTTCCCGTTGAAGTCACTCACGTACAATTTGTTGTTCCAAATGTGAGCAGGAACATCACTTTCTTGAACACGATTAGTGAAAAGCGGCAAAACACGGTAGCGGCCACTATACTGTAGAATATTCGTATCCGAAGTATTTCCATATAGGCCTGCTGCATAATTCTGCGGTAAGTACGTTTTATTGCTAGTGAAGATTCCCGCTTTGATTTCGGCAGCTACAGCGTCTCTCGACGCTGCTGGCTTTTCAGTGATATAGCGAAAAGCTGGCAGGATAGATTCTTTAAGGGCCCACGACGCTTTATCATTTACGCCCGTGCAATAGAATGGATGTTCTGCATTGAATACCACAGCGCCATTTGCATAGCATTGCAGCATATTCATTGCAAATAATGTTTCCGGGAAAGTATAAACGCGTCGAACATCTTCGTACGTCACTTTATTTATACCGCTGAAGATCCTATGATATCAGCACCGCTACGGCGTGTTTGTCCGTCTCGTTCTTTTTACCGGCCTGCGGCTTGGGGAATTGCTTGGCCTGCGCTGGGAGGATATTGATTTCCGCGCCGGTATTCTGCATGTCCGCCGGACGCTGAACCGGCTGAACAAAATGAAGCGGCCATTGCAGCCCGGAGAGCCCACGACGGAAATTGTGATCCAGACACCGAAAAGTCAAAATTCCATTCGTGCGATCCCGCTTCTGCCTGCCGTTCTTCAGGAGCTGCAGGGCTGGCAGTATGTCCAGCAGAAGGATGCAGAGCTTGCCGGAGATCAGTACAATGCAAGCGGCTACATTGTGACAAATCCGCTTGGCGGAATGATCGAACCGCGTACATTCAAGGATTATTACCATCAGATCCTGCAGGCGAGCGGACTTTGCCACTTCACCTTCCATGCGCTTCGTCACAGATTCGCCTCCAGAGCGATGGAACAGGGTATGGATCCAAAAACATTGTCTGAAATCATGGGTCACTACTCCGTATCCTTCACGCTGGACACCTATGCACATGTACTGGATGGGCACAAACAGGAAGCTGTAGCCCTTCTCGGCGATCTTTTTACCGCGCAGCCGCAGAGCGCAGTGTATCCGTTGGTCGTTACAACGGAGGACAACGGCTTGCTCCTGTTTGACCTGATCGATTTCCCAGACATAGACGCAGAAGCGTCCAACATGGCCGAGGGAATTGCCAGCATCAAAGAGCAGGCACAGGAAGCCATGCTGACGCTCCCGGTCCCGCCGGTCCCTATACCTGTCGAGCATATTCAGTTAACTGCAAATCAGTTTATCGTACAGATCGACATATAACAAACGACCCCTGCTGCAGAATTTCTGCAGCAGGGCAACTTGTCAAAGAACCCTCTGCTTTCAGGAAACGAAAGCGGGGGTTCTTTTGTAATTTGGAGAAAAATAAGCGAAAACGAAAGTACAAATGGAGTTTTTCCAACTCCATACCGCCAGTTTTTTGAGATTCATGGCAGCAAATTTAAGCCTGACCCATCGTGTGACAGCGGCCAGGCCTCGGTGGTGTGTATAACGCATCGCGTGTCTTTCCTTCGCGTCCACAAAGACCCGTTCGATCGTTTCCTTGCGCTGTGCGTAAATTTCTTTCGCACGATCCGTTTTTCGTATCTGCTCCACTAGATCCAGATACTCCTGCCAGATGTGCGTCATATGGACTTTCTGCCCCTTTTCATTTGCACCGCATTTCGCTTTGCACGGTCAGCTTCTGCACTGCTCCGGCGTGCTTCGGTAGGTCCGCTTTCCATCCCGGTCCGTCGTAGTGTGCCGCAGGATCCCGCCCCGTGGGCAGGTATAGGTGTCATTCGCCGGATCGTAGGTATATTCCCAAGGCTTGTATCTGTCCTGCCGACCGGTGTATCTTGTATACGGAAGCACCGGGACGCTCCCGTCCTCTAGCGTTTTCTTTGCAATCCACGGGGTCTTGTAGCCCGCGTCCATTGTGACGAACTTTACTTCATTGAATTTCCTTGTGACTTCATCATACACAGCATCCCATGCCACGCTGTCGTGGACGTTTCCTGCCGTTACCTCCACACCGAGAACAAACCAGCTTTTGTCGCAGACTGTATGTGCCTCATACGCAAACTGCCGTTCATGCTCTCCTTTTACGAACATTCCGCAGTCCGGATCTGTTGTGGAGACCGTCTTTTCTGCCGTTTCTCCGCCGCCGGGATTCTGCGGATTGTTGTTGTCATCGTCCTCGATCGGCTTCTTCCCCAGCTTTTCGCGCTCTGCATTGACCTCCCGGCGAAGCTCACCGGAGTAGATCTTCGCTGCCTTTCTGACCTGCTCCTTCTGGAACTTCTTCTTATTGGCACTGGCCTTGATGTGCGTACCGTCGATGAAGACCATGCTCGGATCGACCATCCGGTTATTGAGCGCCTTGTTGAGAATATGTTCAAAAATTTCGCTGATCACTTCATCCGGGAAGCGCTTGCAGAAGGCGTAGCTCACCGTTGCGAAGTGCGGGATCTGCTCCAGCAGCCCATATCCAAGGAACCAGCGGTACGCGACGTTCACCTGTATTTCCCGGTACGTCTGCCGCAGCGACGCGATCCCGAACAGGTGCTGGATCAGCACCATCTTGATCAGTACCACCGGGTCGATCCCCGGACGGCCGTTGTCATGGCAGTAATATGGCGACAGCAACGCATACAGCCACTCGTAATCCATGACCCTTTCGATCTTCCGCAGCAGATGATCCTCCGGTACCAGCGCCTCCAGATCCACGATCACCGGCTCACGCCGTGCATCTTTCCTTCGTTCTTCCATTTCCGCACCTCGCTTTTTTCTCTATTATACCAGATTTCAAGACGCTTTTGCGGGGTTTTTTGACAGACTGACGCCGGACGCATGAAATTCATGCGTCCGGCGTTTTTCTGGTTCTTCAGCGCATCATCGTCTCCAGCAGCGAATAGGCAAACATCCATGCCATCTCCCGGCTGGGATGGTTGATGCCGTTGGCGAGCAGCGCCGTGGTATCCACGCCGTTTTGGCTGAGCAGCTTCCATTTGGCATAGCAGTCGCACACCGCAGCGCCCTGCCGTGTGCAGACCTCTCTGGCCGCGTCCAGATAGCGTTCGAGCCTGCCGTCCAGCTGGATCTTCAGCGTATCCTCCGCCACGGCGCGGATCTCCGGTACCGTCAGCTTCTCGCTCAGACGCGTGTTCATCATGTTCGGCGTCATGAAAATGATCTCCGAGCCTGCCTCCTTCAGTTTTGTAAAAATTCCGTCCAGCGCCGATGCGTATTCCTCCTGCGTCTCATCGCCGCGGCACGCATCATTCAGCCCAAAGCACACCACCGTCAGATCGGGATGATATGCCAGAACGTCGCGTTCCAGCCGCTGCAGTCCCGACGGCGCGTTGTCGCCGCTGATGCCGGCGTTGATAAACTGGACCGGCACGCCCGGATACAGCAGCGCAAACAGCTTCCGCACATCGGCGGCATAGCCGCTCTCCGGCTCAAACACGGTCTGCACCGCGCCCTCGCTCGTCAGATATACCTCAAAGCAGCCCTGCGTTACGCTGTCGCCGAGAAACGCGATGGCGACCGGCGGCGCAAAGAGATCTGCCTGCTTGGCCCGGATTTTTTTCAGGATGTTCATCTGTGTTCGTCTCCTTCTGATCCTGCCGTCCGTCCTTTGCCCCCAGGGGATCCGGACGGACGGCTTTCTCTATTTCAGATGCCGCTTTCGGTACTCCTTCGGCGTAAAGCCGGTCACCTTTTTGAACGTTTTGAAGAAATACTTCTCGTCCTGATAGCCCACGTGCTCGGCTATCTCATACGTTTTAAACTTGCCGCGCTCCAAAAGCACCTTTGCCGTTTCCACGCGCATGGACGTCAGATACGAGACAAACGGCTTTCCGAAAATGCGCTTAAACAGGTCGCTCGTATAGCTGGGGTTAAAATGCAGAAAGTCCGCCAGCTGCTCCAGCGAGATATCCTCGCGATAATGCTCACGCAAGTACTTGTCGATCACCTCGCGCAGATTTTCCTCGGGACTTGCGCTCGTGCTTTTCTTCTGCAGCTCCAAAATGCCCGTGCCGCACAGCAGAAGCTGTTCCAGCACCTGCTCCGCCGTCAGAAGGCGCGTCAGCGCGTCATGCGCCGCGGCGGCCTGCGGGCAGCCGTCCCACGGCAGCTTCAGCGCCGCCATCTGTCGGTTCATCTGCTCCCACGCCGCGCGCTTGAGGCAGCGCGGGTTCCCCTCCGGATACGCCTTCAGAAGGTCCTGCCAATAGTCGCGCAGGAGCGCGGTCAGGTAGTCCTTCTTTCCGAGCAGGATCGCCGTTGTGATCCGTTCGGCGTAGGCGCGGTTAAACTGCTCCGCCTCCTTTTGCTCCGGCCGGTCGTCAAAGGCCGCGCCCTCGCGGAGCGCGCCGTCATAGAAATAGCTCTGTATCGCGTCGTCCGCACGCCGGAGCGCCTGGCACAGGCGCTGCATGCCCTGCACGCCGTCCGCCTTTGCCGAAAGCTCCTGCGCGTAAAGAAGATAGCCTCCCGCGCCCCAGATCTCGTCCGCCGCGCGCCGGACGGAGCCGGCGGCGCTTTTTTCTTCCAATATCGTCAGCCGGCCATCCGCGTCCAGCTGCTGCGCATACGGCGCGCGTTCCGTCAGCCGGACGCGCCACTGCGTCTCGCAGATCTCCCGCTCGCCCGGGACGGCCAGCATGAACAGCGTACACTCCGCTGCGCCGGATAAAAACTGCTGTTCGTCCTCGCCGCCGCTTCCGGTGCGCTGCGCATCCTGCCGCACCCCCGGCGCAATGCTTTCCAGGCAGCGCCGAAGCAGGCGGCTGCGGCTCTGCGTCTTGTCGCGCAGCGAACGCATCTGCCGCCGCTGCATCACATCAGAGATCGCGCGCTCCAGCTTTTCCTCGTCAATGGGCTTGAGCAGATATTCCTCCACGCCGTAGTGGATGGCTTTCTGCGCATAGGAAAAATTGTCAAAACCGCTGTAGATGATCACCGGCAGCTCCGGCTGCGTCTCGCGCAGCTTTGCAAGCAAATCGAGTCCGTCCTTGCGCGGCATACAGATATCCGTGATCAAAAGATCCGGCTTTTTCTTGCAGCAGAGCCGGTAGGCATCGTCGCCGTCCAGCGCCTCGCCCACGATCTCGATGGGAAAGCGGACGGATCGCAGCGCGCTTTTCAGCACGACCAGCACGAATTTTTCGTCGTCTGCAATGACAACTCTCATGAGTCCGCATCCTCCTGTTCCGCTTTTTTCATCCGCAGCCGCAGCGCGCTGTCAGCCCCCGGCTTCTGCATCACGGCCGGGAATTCGATCTCTGCCGTGGTTCCGACGCCGACCTCGCTGAAGATCCTGACGCCGTATTTGTCGCCGTAATTCAGCTTCAGACGGCTGTTGACGTTATAGATCCCGATGCTGACACGGCCGTTTCGCGGCTGGCCGGGCTGGAACGGCTCTTTGAGATCCGCGTTGATCTTTTCCAGCGCGTCCGCAGCGATGCCGCAGCCGTTGTCGACGATCCGGAGCCGTGCCGCGCCGTCCTGTACCTGCCCGCTGATGCAGATCTCGCAGTCCGCCCTCTTTTCCGTAAAGCCGTGCAGCACTGCGTTTTCCACGATCGGCTGAAGCGTAAACTTCGGCATGGACAGCGCGCGCATCTGCTCCGGGATCTCCATTGTCAACCGGATCTTGTCGTCAAAGCGATAGTCCATGATCCGGATGTAATTTGTCACGTGCTGAAGCTCCATCTGAAGCGACGTGCTGCCGTCCGCGCCGTACATATTGTAGCGCATGAACTCGGAGATATTCTTGACGATGTCGGCCACCTTTTCGTTATGCTCCGACAGCGCGATGCCGCGCATCGTCTCAAACGTGTTATAAAGAAAATGCGGGTTGATCTGCTGCTGCAGCACCTCAAGCTGCGCCTCTTTCTGCATCAGCTGCGCAGAATAGACCTTCTGGATCAGCTCTTCAATGCTGCTTGCCATGTCGTTGAAGGTCTGGCCGAGGTAGCGGAACTCGTCGTTTGACTCCGTCTCCACCTTTACGGCGTAGCGTCCCTCCTTCACCTGCTGCATGGCCGAGACCAGCTCGCCGAGCGGCCGGAACGTCCTGTGCGAGAACACGATCAGGAAGCACACCGCCGCAAGCAGCACGCACAGCACCAGCACTGTCATGATCGACTGGAGCTGCGCCATGTCACGCATCAGATACTTCATCTCGCACACATAGTCATATCGCCAGCCGGTCTTCGCTGAGACGCACGTAATGCGGATGATCTCCTCGCCGTCCGCCGTAAACACCCGCGTCTGCGCCGTTCCTGCGGGCGGGATCTCGTCCGCGCCCATATCACGGTAGGGATCGTCCGACTGGGTGGCGTAGATCCGGTTGCCCTGCTCGTCGCCGATGAAGATCGCGCCCTGCTGCAGATTGCTCTTGCCGTTGCCGCCATAGATCGTCTCAGCCAGAATGCTGTAGGGGATCTCAACAAGCGCCACGCCGTAGCTCTGCCGGTCATAGATGTTCACAATGCTGCGCGCAATGCCGATGGTCGTGTTTTCCTCGCCCCCGTGCCGGTCGAGAAAAATCACATACGCCCCCTGACGCGCCAGCGCGTCCTGGTACCAGCTCTCCTGCTCCAGCAGTTCCAGGCCGATGTCCGAGCGGTTTCGCAGGTAAAACTCGTTTCCGTAATTGTCAAAGACGTAAATACTGCGGATGTTGTCGTAAATACTCATGATCGTGACGAAGATGTTCTCCACGTCCTGCCGGTAATTGAGCTTTTCATCCGACGGCGCGCTGTGATATTCCTGCAGGATCTCAGAAAGCTGCGCGTTGACCGAAAGCTGGGCGTTGAGCTGGATCGACGTTTCCAGCTTGTTGTCGATGGCCGACGAAAGCTGCAGCAGATACTGCTCCATATACTCCGAGACCCGGTTCTGGATATTCTGCTTGGCCACGCGATAGGTGATCACGCTCACCGCCATCAGCGACAGCGCAATGAGCGGGATCACCACCAGCAGCAGCTTCTGCTCCAGCGGAAAACGGATTTCACTTTGCTTTCTTTTCAACATGGATCATTCCCTCCGGCGTAGGGACGCTGCCATAGCAGCCGTCCATACGCCGCGCGGCGTCCGCCGTCCGGGCAAAGCCCGGCTTGACCGGCCGCACGCCAAGGCCATAGGCATAGTAGAAGTAGACCGGCATCGCCGACCAGCCGTGGCAGAGGCTGCCTGCCTGGTCGAACGCATCCGCGCCGTCCTCCGTCTCCCAGAACGACGTTGCCCCCGCATAGAGCATTCTGCCCCAGATACGCGCAATATCCGCAAACACCCAGTCGAAATAGTCTTCCTGTCGTGTCAGAAGCGCCTCGTATTTGAACCGGATCATGCTGAGCGTACACGGGACCCAGTCGTTTTTGCCCGCAGCCAGCACCGGCAGGAGCCGCTCGCGCTCCGCCTGCCCGGCAGTGCCCGACAAGACGGCCAGCGCCTGCACAAGCTCGCTCTGCGCGCCGTCTTCCGCATGGAATGCGCCGTCCGTTTCATGCGCAAACGTGCGGTAGCTGCCGCTCTCTGCATCCCAGAACATGGCATGGCACGCCCGGCGCGCCTCCGCGCAGCCGCTGTGCAGCATGGCTGCGTCCCCGCGTTCGCCAAGCTCTTCGGCAAGCTCGGCCGCCGCGTCCAGAAACAGCAGGAAGAACATCTGATACGGCGCGTCAATGCGCGGTGCGAGCAGCTCGCTGCGGTAGATCGGTTCGCCCGACAGCAGGTCGTTCCACTCGTAAAAGCTCCAGTATTTTGTCTCGACCGGCACCGGCAGCAGCCCGTCCCTGCATTCACGCAGGCGGCACTGCGCCGCCAGACGGATGCTTGGCCAGAGCGCACGCACGAGTTCCCGGTCGCCGCTGTAACGCAGATAGTCGCGCACGCCAAGCACCCACATGAACGTGAAATACGGAATGGTGACGACCTCTTTGCCGGGCGTATGCAGCTCCAGAAAGCCGTCTGCCTGCATGCCGCGCGCAAGCATCCGCAGCGACGCCGCCGCAAACGCATATTCGCCGAAGCAGTAATAGCCGCACACCGCCTGATTGAGCGAGTCCATGGCATAAAGCGCCTGTTCGCGCCACGGGCAGTCTTCATAGTGCTCATGCATGCAAAGCCGCAGCGTATGTACCGCCGTGCGATAGATCTGCATATGCAGCCGGTCGCTGCAATAAAATTCGCCGCGCTCCGTTACCGGATAGTCAAGCGGGCGCACGCCCGCGTAAAGGCACTGCGCCGTTCCGCCGTTCAGCGGATGCAGATGCACCTCCAGATATCGCATGCCGATGCGCTGAAAATCGTGGCGGAAGCAGTGCGTTCCCGCGCCGAAGGTCACGGCAGTCTGGAACATGCGGCTTCCGATGTGACTGCGTACACGCAGATCGTCCAGATGCTCGCCCCAGCCAAGCTCCACGCGGCAGCCCGCCGCGGACGAGACCTCGATCTCCAGCAGCCCGCTCGATTCCTCGCCGCAGTCCCAGATCTCATAGCGGTCTGCGCCGGCGTCGAGCTGCACGTTCTTTCCCCGTGCCGACAAAAACGCCGACTCAAACGGTTCCCGGTCGCCCGGCAGCAGATAGCCGTGCGCGCAGACCGCAGCACGTTTGCGCCCGGAGAGCACCTGACGCGCGATCGGGCGCGGCGCATAGCGCCGTCCGTCCGTCGTAAGTTCCGCCGCCGGCGCATAGCGCTGCGGCTCGGCCGTCTGGTCATAGTACCAGACCATGCCGGTCTGGTTTGTCGGGACCTTGCCCGCACGATAGGCCGTATCCGCGCGGCAGAGCGTCTGCGCGCCGCTGGCTACCGCACACGCGCCTTCGCCGCGCATGACGGCGAAGATCACGTATGCGCGCCCCGCCGTGTAGCAGTTGCTGGATACGCCCTGATACCACACCTCGATCTCAAGCGTGTTTTCGCCCCTGACCGCCGCGGCGGAAAGGTCGAACGTCTCATACCAGCTGGTGTCGTCCGTTCCGTCGTAGAACGCGAAGCCGATCCGTTCGCCGTTCAGGCACACCCGCGCGCGGCTGTCGCAGCTGAGCTGCAGGCTGAGCGCACCGTCTCCGTCCCACGTAAATTTCTGCAAAAACTGCACATACCGGTTCGGCTGGCTGCCGTCCGGCAGCCAGACCGGCTTTGCCTCGCGGCAGGGAAATCCATATTCTGTCTGCATTTTCCTGTTCTCCATCGGTCACTCTTCCTTTTTGTAAATCTCCGTCCATGTCTGATCCAGCCTGTCCAGCGCATCGTCAATGCTCCCGCCGGTCGAGATCTCCTCCACGGTCTTCAGGAATACCATCTGCATCCCGCTCGGCCAGTTCACATCCAGGAACGGATAGCTGTCGGTGATGCCCGAGATCAGCGTTTCCAGCACCGGATCACATCCGGCGTCAAACCCGGTTTTTACCGGCAAATTGCCGGTCTCCTGCAAAAACTGACGGTAAACATCGTCGTTTGTCAGGAAGAAATTCAAAAAGTCGATCGCCGTCTCCTTGTGTGCGCTCTGCTCACTCACGGCCAGCATGCCGCCGACCGACGACGGGATCCAGTTGACGCCGTCGCTCGACGCGGGGAGAATGAACAATCCGAAATTGCAGCCGGCATTCATGCTCCGGATCATCGACACACCCCAGGAGCCCATGACCATCATGGCCGCGCGGCCGTCCGCAAACGCGCGCAGCTGCTGGTCGTATGTCGTCTGCAGGAAGTTTTCCGTCACATAGCCGCTGTCGATCAGCGTTTTCAGCATTTCGAACGTCTTTTTCCACTCCGCGCCGTCAAAATGCCGCGTCCCGTCGGCCATTTCGCGGTCAAAGTCCGGGTTTTCCCGGTAGATCGTCGTGGCCGAGAGCGCATACGGGATCAGGCTCTGGATCCATGCGTCCTTATAGCAGACGGAGAGGGGCGTAATGCCCTCGTCCTTCAGCTTCCGGCATACGTCAAGAAACTCCTGCCAGGTGGTGGGCACCGGGAGGTCATACTGCGCAAAAATATCCGCATTGTAAAATGTACAGATATAGGTCAGATCGGTCGGCGCGGCATAGATGCTGCCCGCAAGGCTGCCGGTCTCCGCGTCTGACTCCCGCACATTTTCAAGACACGGCTGTCCGCTCAAGTCGGCAAGGTAGCCCGCCCGCGCCAATGGCAGCGCCTGCGCATAGCCCGGATGCACGCCGATGAGATCGGGGCAGTCCTGCACGGCGATGCGCGCGTCAAGCGTGGAGTTATAGTTTTCCGAGTTTAAAAACTCGCTTTTGATCTTCACGTTGGGATGCGCCTTTTCATACGCGGCGATCACGTGGCCATAGGCCTCCTCCGCCTCGCCCTGATAGTGGAAAAGGTGCAGGACGATCTGTTCCTGCTCCTGCGTCTGCTCCGTGCCGTACTCGGGCGCGGCGGCGCTGCACGCCGCCAGCATCAGAAGCGCGGCGATCACACCGAAAATGGCCAGCCGTTTTTTCATCGTTCATTTCCTTTCCAAATGCGCAAACGGACAGCTGCGGGGCACCGAAAGCTCTACGGCGTCCGCGGCTGTCCGCGCAAATAACGTATATATCCGGCAGAGCTGATCCTGCGCGGCCTTCCTGCGGTATTTTACCACATCGGCCGCCGTCGTGCAACGGCCTTCGCTCAGCCCTTGACCGCACCGCCGGTGATGCCGGCCACGATTTTTTCAGACAAAAGCAGATACAGGATCAGCGTTGGGACCAGAACGATGATGACCCCGGCAAACAGGCCGGCCCAGTCGCCGGTATACTTCATGGAGGTGATCATGTTCTGCAGGCCCATGGAGAGCGTGCGGATCTTGTCGTTGCCGTTGGCAAAGATCAGCGCCATGAAATATTCGTTCCAGATGTTCATGAAATTAAAGATCGTCACGGTGATGATGCCGGGCGAGGCCATCGGGATCATGACCTTCCACATGGCCTTCATCTCGGAGCAGCCGTCGATCATGGCCGCCTCAGCCAGCGCCGTGGGGACGGTGGAGAAAAACGCCGTGAGGAAATACACCGTATACGGCAGGTTCAGCGTCGTGTACAGGATCACAAGCGTGGACAGGTGCCCGACGAGATTCGCCTTGACAAACCAGCAGTAGATCGGGATGACAAGCATGACCTGCGGGATGCTCATGCCGACGACAAAGGCGTTGAACGTCTGCTTTCTGCCGAAGAACGTTTTCTTTGACAGCACATAGGCCGCCGGCGCGGCGATCAGGATGATCAGCACGCACGGGATCCCCGTTGTGATCAGCGAGTTTACAAAATAGTGCGCGACATGGTTGCGCTCCCATACGCCGGTATAGTTTTCAACGTGGACGCCGCTTTGCAGCAGTCCGTTTGAAAAGATCTCCTTTGTGGTGCTGAACGAGGCCAGCACGATCCAGCCGAACGCAAACACAAAGAACGCGACCCAGAGGATCAGCGGAAGATAGCGCAGCAGTCCGACCGCACGCGCGCCGGTAAGCTTCTTTCTGTTTTTCATCAGTATTCCAGCGCCTCCTCCTTGAACACCCGATTCATGATCAGATAGCACGCCAGCACCAGCAGCGCCACCACGACGCCGACCGCCGCGCCCGCGCCGATATCCAGAACGCTGCCGGAGTCGGCTGCGCCGAACACCTTTTCGTACAGGAAATAGACCGGCGTAATGGTCTTTGTGTTGATGCGTGTGGAGAACATCTTCGCCCAGACAAAGAAGTTGACTGCGCCGACTGTCCAGAGTGTGATGCAGGTTCGGATCACATTCCGCAGAAGGGGAAACGTAATTTTCCAGAATTTGATCCAGGAATTCGCGCCGTCAATTTTGGCGCTTTCATAGATATCCTGCGGGATTCCCTCGATGCCGGACAGCAGGATCAGCATGAAATAGCCGACGCTTCCGTAGACATAGGAAATCAGCATCCCCCAGAACAGCCACGACGGCGAAGTCCAGTTGATCTTCGCCAGCGCCGTCCAGCCCAGCGCCGTAAACAGCTGCGTGAGCAGGCCGAATTTGTTCTGGAAGATATATTGCAGCCACATGGTAGACAGTGCGACTGCCGAGATGGTATTGGGAAGATAGATCGCCGAGCGCCAGAATTTCTTACCCTTGACGCCGGACGCGAGAATGACGGCAAAGAAAAGTGCGATCCCAAGCGTCAGAATGCCGCCGACCAGCCAGATGACGCCGATATTTTTAAGCGATGCAACGAAAACGCTGTTCTGGAACAGACCGATATAGTTGTCCAGCCCCGCAAACTGCCACTCAGACGTGCTGCTGCTGATCGCGGGCAGCCGATTCAGGCTCATCAGGAGCGTCCGGATGAGCGGATACGCGAACATTACCAAAAAGCAGATAACCGCCAGGCCAATGGACGCCAGAATGAAAAACGTTTGTCTTTTTTTCAATGTGATTTCTCCCTCCGTTCATCGCCGTGCAGGCGATGCTAAGGTTTTTCCGCAGGCGTCTGGACTCGTACCTGCCACAGGCAGGAGGGCTCGCGTCCTCCTGCCTGTCGATTGCGAAACTTACTGGAGCTGGGACTGTACGCCGGAAACGAAGCCCGCGCCGTCAACAGAGCCCGCCAGCAGCTCGGCGAACATACCGTTGACAACGGCGTTCACGTCGGAGTTGCTGCTGTACATGCCGCACCAGGGAATGACGTCGGTGGACTGCGCCTGCAGCTCGCCGGCGCTCTTGAGGTTCTCAGGCAGCTCGAGGCCGTCAACAACAGGCATTGACTGCGCCTTGTCGACCATATCCTGCTGCGTCTGGACAGAGGTGAACTCCTCCAGCAGCGCCAGAGCCTCTTCCGGATGCTCGCAGCCCTTGGTGATGCCGAAGAACTGGCAGCCGGTGGAGTAGGTGGTGTAGGGATACTCGGCGTTGTCGGGAGCCGGGAAGAACATAGCACCCCACTGGAAGTCATCGCCGGTGATGTCATGCACTTCGTTGGGCAGCCAGGAGCCGTTGTAGTACATGGCGGCAGTGCCCATTGCGAATTCGCCGTTCTGCGCGGACGGGAAGACGTTGGAGCCGCAGCTGTCGGAGAAGTAGCCGTTCGCACGCATTGCAGCGAAATCGTCTGCCATCTGGGCGACGGCGGGATCGCTCCAATTTGCGCCGGTGGTGTCGCTGAGCAGCTCAGTGACCCAGTCCGGGCCCTTCATCATGGCGAGATAGGTGCCGTAGAGGCAGGGATAGTAGGCATCGTCGACCGTGATGGGATCATAACCGGCGTCCTTGATTTTCTGGCAGACGTCCATGAACTCAGACCAGGTGGTGGGCATGGCGTCGATGCCGGCCTCGACAAAGATCGCCTTGTTGTAGTAGATGGTGCCGACGAACGGCTGAGAGGGGATGTAGTACCAGGACGTGCCGTCGGAAGCGAAGCTCTTTGCAAACGCTACCATGCCGGCGGAGATAGCCTTTTCGAAGTCGCTGCCTTCCATGTAGGAGGTCAGATCCATCAGATAGTCCTCGCCAAGCAGGTTCACGATCTGGTCAAAACCGCTGTCGACGATATCGATGGCGTTGCCGGAATCGATGCTCGCTCTCAGGATCTCACGGACATCGCGGCCCGCCCAGTTGACCTCGACGGTGCAGTCGGGATGCGCTTGCTCAAAGCGGGCGATCGCGGCCTTGTAGACCTCGGCCTGCGCCTCGTTCTCCGTCCACTGTGCCCAGTAGTGGATCACGATCTTGTCGCCGTCAGACTCGGCGGGAGTCTCGTCGGCAGTGGTTTCTTCTGCGGGCTTGTCAGCCGTGGCAGTGGTTTCTCCTGCGGGTGTGTCGGCAGCCGGCGTTTCCGCTGTCTTTGCACAGGCAGCCATGCCGAAAACCATCAGCGCCGCAAGAAGCAATGCAAGCAGTTTTTTCATGTTGATTCCTCCATCAAATTTTTTGCTTTCCGCACGGTCGTCCGGCGGAAGCATCAGAGATTTTCTCTGTTATTCTGATTATATTGCAAAAAGCAGGGAAAAAGCAGGAGAGGAATCTTGTAAAAAAGGTGTCTTTTTTTTGGCTGGCATCTGCGGCTTTTGTGGAAAATATCAAAAAACGGCCCCGCTCAGTGAGCGGGGCCGCTTCAACTTGTATCATGCGAACACTATGGATCAACTTCCAAAATTAGGGCAATACCGCACAAATGCTAGGATGTGCATTGGCCGGGAAGCCATTTTGTAAAAACCAATAGGATTGCCCCATGCTTTGGCTCACGGAGTACACTGATTCAAGTTGCCAGGCAAGGCCTGTCAGTCAGAATCAGATTCGCTAATGCGAACATGATATTGAATTTGGCTCTCTGCTTTTCGAGCCCTCGGTATCGTGTTTTTCGGAAACGCAGCTGTTTCTTGACAACACCGAATACGTGCTCTACTTTCGCACGGACAGAGGACTTTGCGTGTTCTGCTTTCTTTGCGGCATACTGGCCGCTTTTGCTCAGTTTCTTCACTTGGGATGGCCGGCGATTGATTCTGTATTTGATTTTGCGGCCAGCCTTGTTGCGGATGATTGCATCATCATGTTTTCCCGCACCGAGATAACCGCTATCACCGTAAACGACCTCTTCTTCTCCGGTCAGCAGCTTTGATGTTTTTGTGACATCATGGACGTTGGCTGATGTCGCCTCCACGGTATGAACCAGTCCGCTGTCCTTGTCAACACCGATATGTGCCTTATAACCGAAGTACCAGGTATTGCCTTTTTCACCTGATGTGCATCCGGATCCTGCTTCTTCTCACTGTTTTTGGTAGAAGATGGTGCGGAAATGATGGTGGAATCCACTATCGTTCCCTTTTTCAGAATGAGGCCTCGTTCCATAAGTGCGGCAACCACCTGAGAGAACAGCTTTTCCTGCAATCCGTTCTTGATCAGCAGATTGCGAAAACGGCCAAGGGTATCGCCGTCTGGACCCTGATTGCTGGAATCGATGCCGCAGAAATCCGAAAACGCACGGCTGTCGATTGCTTCTGCTGCGGTTGCCTCATCACTCAGGTCGTAAAGATTTTGCAGCAGATACAGCCGCAGCATGATCTCCAGCGGATAGGGCTTATTGCCACGCTCTCCTTTGTAATAGCACGGCCGAATCAGGGATAGCCATTCCTTCCACGGGGACGATTCGTTCGATCTGACTCAGAAACTCTTTTTTCTTTGTCCGCACCTGCGCCAACTCATCGCTGAATGCGGAAATCGTCATCTGTTTATCCATGCGTCCATTTTATCACACTTTGCATTCGCTTTGCTTTTTTTGCGGTATTGCCTTAAATAATTCCGCCTTCCCGGAACCGGGAAGGCGGAGATTTTGAGAAACAAAGTTTTATTGACGCAGTATCGTGTCAAGAAACGCGTCAACCTGACAGATCGTATCTTCATTGACCGTTTGACTGCCCTTTTTCCGAACGACCGTCATGTGGCCGCTGCTTTCTTCCTCCTGTACCAGCCGAAAGGTAACGGGAGCATCGGCCAGCTCGCCGCGGTGCGCATACAGCGCGCAGTCATCGGGGGTCACTTCAACGTCCTCGCTGCCTTGCAGGACAAGTGCCGGAACATTGGCACGGGAAAGCCCCGCCGCGGCGGTCGGGCTGCAATTCCTTCCAAACAAAATGCGCTGCATCGGCAGGATCAGGCCGCACAACAGCTTTCCGAATTTGGGTATGTTTCCGGTCGCCTGCGCGATAACAGCCTCGTCCGATGAGAAAAACGGCGCATAGGCTACGATCCCGCTCACCGGCTTATCCGTGCATTGCCGCACCGCACAGACGGCGTATGCGCCCATGCTGTGTCCCATCAGGATGACGGGACGGGAACCGTCATCGACAAAATCAAGCGCATGTTTCAGGTCGATCACCGCCTGCGGGAAGCCGTAAAAATGTCCGGTGCTGCCCTGATAGCCGCTGTATGCAAACGCGAACACCTGATATCCCTGTGCGGCAAAGTGGTGGATCTCCGGCAGATAATACGCGATGCCCGTTCCCATTCCGTGGGCAAAAACAAGTAAACCGCGCGTCCCCGCCTCATTCCAGAGATACCCTGCAAGGTGATTTCTGCCGCTGGGGAATGTCACCCCGCGCCCGTCTATGTTCGCTTCCGGCCGCTTTTCCGGGCGGAACATGGCGGCGTTCACAAGAAAGGCGGCAATGAAGAATATGATCGGCAAAAGAAGTATGAATATCAGCATACGCTCCCTCTCTCAGATGCCTCAATGCACATTAAGCGATGCGTATTGCTCATTATACTCGAAAAAGGCAACTTGTCAATAGGGTGCGGTTCGGAACGCGGTCGGAGCCAATGGCACTATAAAACATGACGCACCTTTTCAGCATGGTTTCTGCGGCTCGTCAAACAGTCCATGCGCAGCTGCAAAAGAGCATTGGATCCCGGTTTCCCGGTCTCCAATGCTCTTTTTGTTTTATTTACGCGGCTTTACGCGAAGCGCTTATTTGCCAAGCTCACAGAAGCGGTGCAGAATCGCCGCCACCTGTGCGCGTGTGGCATTGCCCTTGGGGTTGAGCTTGCCGCCGCTGCCCTTGACCAGTCCCTGACCGACTGCCCAGTTCATCGCGGAAACCGCGTAGCTGCTGATCTCATTGCGGTCGGAGAAGCGCGAGAGGTTATCCTCCAGCGTCACAAGGTCAAGACCCTTATAGACGACATAGCGGAACAGGATCGTCGCCAGCTGCTCACGCGTGATGTTTGCCTCCATGTTCGTGCCGTCGGAAATGCCGTTCTTCATCGCCCATTCGCGGCCTGCGGCGTACCACGCCGCACCCTTGGTCGTGTCAACGCCCTCCATGCGCGCAAGGATCGTCACGATCATGCCGCGCGTGGTCGATGCGTCCGGGCCAAAGGCTGCGCGGCCTGTGCCGTTCATCATGCCCTTTTCATAGACATACGCAACGTCCTCATAGAACCAGTCGCTCTCGCGCACGTCGCTGAACGGCAGCTTCGTGCTGTCCGATGCAGACGGCGTGGTGGGCTTGACCGTAGACGGATAGCTCGGGATGACCGGCTGCTCGTTTGCGGCCTGCTCGCTGCGCGCGGCGGCCAGCGCCGTCCTGACGTTCTCGGTCAGCGTGTTGAGCTCCGTCTGATACACGGTGTCGCCCGCGGCCGCAATACCGGCCTCCAGCGCGTCGATCGTGTCCTGCAGGGCGTTCATGGTCTTTTCCGAAACCAGACGCAGCGAGCCGTCGCTCACAGCATTCTTTGCCTCGGCCAGAGCCGCAGCGGCCTCCGCCGTGCTGACGGTGAACTTTGCAAGCTCCGCGTCCGCGGCCTTGATAAGGGCGTTGATTTCGCTCTGCGTGCTGTTCTCGTCGGCGATCGCGTCCTTCAGCGCCTTGATCGCCGCGTCAAGCGCGGTGGTATCCTCGCCGGTGATCTTTGCGCGCGCCGCTTCCAGCGCCTCGAGTGCTGCGTTTGCCGCGTCACTGTCAACAGCCGGCGTGCCATAGGCCTCGACCTCGCCGATCTGCATCAGATAGCCGTCCCTGCCTTTGTCTACCAGCTTGTCGCCGTAGACACGGACAAAGCGTGCCGTCTGCGCGTCAAATCCGATCTCGCGCCAGCCCTCCATGCCCGGATCGCCATTTCTGACCGCGACATCCGTCCACGTCGTGCCATCGAGCGAAACCTGCACGCGATAGTCGACCGGGAATGCGAAGCCGCTGCCGCCATAGATGCGAACCTTGTTCACGGCGAACAGATCGCCCATGTCAAACGCGCACCATTCATGCGCGGTCGCCTCGTCGTGGTTGACGCCGACATTCGACGTCCAGCCGTTGCCGTTCTGTGCAATGCCGTCGTTGAGGTATTCTGCTGCCCAGCCCCACTGCTTATACGTGCCGTCGGGCGTGGTGCTGGAAACGTAGTACTTCTTGTTCAGAAGCAGGTTGCTGTCCGGTTCATAGTGCACGACCTCATCCTCTGTCGTGCCGGGCGCCGGCGTGGGGATGGTGCCGTCGTCGTTGTAGATCTCAAGCTCGCTGGCCGCGCAATAGGTGCTGTTCGTCGCGGCGACGTTTACGCGCACATAGCGCGCCGTCTGCGCATCAAACGTGATGGAATAGGCCGCGCCGTTTTCCATCGTCTTATCCGCGGCGGTGTAGACGACCGCCCAGCTCTTTCCATCCTGCGAGACCTCGATCGTGAAGTCCTTCGGCATGCCCTGACCGGCGCTGACCGGCCCCATCTCACCAGCTGCCGGATAGAGGTCGACGCGGTTAAACGTCTTGCTCTCACGCAGATCGGCCGTGATCACAGCCTGCTGCGTGCCGACCGACTTCCAGCCGTTGTTTGCGTTTTCCGGCTCACGCACACCGTCGTTGAGCTTGCTGATATACCAGCCGTTGCCGCCCTCGGAGCTGTCGGCGTAGACATTTGCGTCCAGCGCGATGTTCGCGTTTTCTTCCTTGCCGCTCTCGTAGACATAGCCCGCCGGAAGCTGATACAGCGCGCCGTCGCCCGCTGCCAGCGTCACGGTCAGCTCGCCGCCGCTGAGCGCCGCATCGAAAAGCGTGCCGTCCTGCGCGCTCACGCGCTTGAGGGACGTGATCGCGCTGTCGAGCTTTACGCGGATGGTGGCTGCATTTGTGTAGTCATTGTTGACCAGCATCATGTAGCCCTGCGTGCCGTTCTTTTCCTTGAGGTAGGAGACCGTAAAGTTCGTGCTGTCCACGCCCTGCGCAAAGAAGCCCTCGGGAATGGGCAGATCGCCCCACGTCTCGCCGTTGAGATAGATCTCCTCCGCGTTCAGCCTGGCAAGCGTCGTGCCGAGCGCGTGGATCTCGCTGTTAAGCTGCTTGACCGCCTCATAGCTCTTGGGATTCGGCGTACCGTCCAGAAGGATGATGCCGTCGGCAAACGGCTCGGAGCGGTTGCTGGGGGTAAACCATGTGAAGTAGGAGAACTGTTTATAGCCAAAGGCCAGACCCATCATGGCCTCATAGCGGATCTCGGATGCAGACGGCGCACGGTACGCACCCGGGATCTGAACCGACTGCAGATAGTTTGCCGTCTTGACGTCGTTTTCTCTGCCCACTTCCCAAACGGCGCGCATATTGCCAAGGAAGCCGGAGCGGTTCATGGCTGTGCTGTTGTCGGGATAGGGGTACAGGTCGTACATCAGATAATCCTGCGGATAGCCGCCCGCAGCGTTCAGCTTGAGATAGTCGTTCATCTGATCCTTTGCCTGCTCCAGCGTCGCATATGCCCACGCCGGGAGGAAGTTCAGATGCATATAGCCGTTGGGATCGGCCTGCTTCATGGCCTGATGCACGGCGTTATACGGGTTGGCGTTCGCCGGCTCGTCCAGGATATAATAGCCCGCCACGCCGGGGACGTTGCGATACTCGCCGATCAGAGATTTGATCTGCTCCGCCGTCAGGCTCATGAGGTTGCCGCCAAAACGGCTGTCCGCGACGCTCACGTGCATGCCGTATTTGTTGGCGTATTCCGCCATCTTAAGGTTCGTTGCCTTGCTGTTGAGGTCGTTGCCGGTAACGTTGTTGACAAAGTTGATCCCGGCGTCGGCCATCAGCTTGTACTGCTCATCCCAGCGGGAATCGTCGCTGACCTTGTCCATATACTCGCTTGTGGGCGGCCAGAAGATGGAGATGAGAATGTTGTCGTCAAAGCTGAATTCCTTTTCAACGACCGTAACGGAGATCTCTTTTTTGATGTTCTCGCCGTTTTCGTTTCTTGCGGAGTTTGCAACGGTCGCGGTGATCGTCGTGCTGCCAACGGCTTTGGCCGTGATCACACCGTTTTCGTCAACGGAGGCGATAGCCGGATCTGCGCTTTCCCAGCTGACGCTGTGATCCAGCTCGTCAACTGCCGTAACCGTCACCTTGACGCTGTCGCTTTCGCCAACGGTCAGCTCCAGCGCGCTCTTGCTCACATCCACTGCAAAATTGTTTGCGCTGAGCGTGCCGAATGCGGCCAGCTCCGACAGCTGCACAACATAGGCTCCGTCGTTTGCGGCATATGCGCGCTTCGTCACATACAGCCGGACGTAGGAAGCCTCCACCGGTTCTTCCAGATCAAAGCAGACCGGCGCGCCGGGCGTTTTCTGACCGGTGACCTTTACCACATCCGTCCAGTTCTTGCCGTCGGACGAAACCTGCAGCTGATAGTCGATTGGGAACGCATAGCCATACTTGCCATCGTCCGAGCGCGGGAAGATCACAAAGCGGCTGAGCTCATACGTCAGGCCAAGGTCAATGCTTGCGTACGCGACCGTATCCGCCGATGCGCCCTCAACGGGCAGCGTCGTCCAGCCGTTCGCGCCGCCGTAGCCGACGACGCCTCGGATATAGCCGTCGTTCAGCAGCATGCTGCCCCAGATGCCCTCCGGCGCAACATAGTCGGACGAAACGCTGACCATCTTGTTCAGCGCTGCGTTTTCCGTGCCTTCGGGCTGCCATGCGCGCAGGTCATAGCGGCCCGGCGTGCCAAACACCGCAAGCTCCGACAGCTGCACCATGGTTCCGCCGCGCTTTGTCACATAGATCCGGACATTCTTTGTCGTGACCGCCGTCTCCAGATCGAAGAAGACCGGCGCAGTGGGCGTGGCCTGACCCGTCACCGTGACGAGATCTGTCCAGGTCTCGCCGTCGTCCGAGGTCTGAAGCACATAGTCCACCGGGAAGTTATTTGCGTATTCGCTGTCAGAGCGCGGGAATACCACGATCCGGCTGATCTCATACGACGCACCGAGGTTGATGGCCGCCCATGCAACCTTGTCGGCTGCTGCCCCCTCTTCAAATGGGTGCGTCGTCCAGCCGTTCGTGCCGTAAGGCGCGGTCGTTGAAACAATCACACCATCGGTCAGCTGGACAGATTCCCAGCAGCCGAGTCCCTCTTTAAAATCAGAGGACACGCTGACTTTCTTGTTCAGCGCAATGTTCGCCGTGCCGTCCAGCGCCCACGAGGCGATATCATCCTTTGTGCCGGTGGGCTTCTCATCGCCGCCCGATTCCTGCACGACCGTGCCCCAGATGGCAAACTCCTGCAGCTGCACCAGCTTGCCGTCGTTGCCCGCGCCGCCAATGGAATCCTGCGCATAGCGCTTTGTTACATTCAGCCGCACATAGCGCGCCTCCACAGCGCTGTCCAGCTCGTAGAAATACGGTTCGGCCGGGTCTTTGGGCGCGCCGGTCTGCTCTGCCGCAACGCTCCACATCTCGCCGTCCAGCGAGGTCTCGATCTGATAGTCGGTCGGGAAAATGGCGCCTGCGCGCGCAAATACGCCGAATTTGGATACCGAGCAGCGCCTGCCCAGATCAAAGGTCAGCACAACCTGCACGCTCGCGTCCGGCTCGCTATCATAGGGGTTTGTGGAAAATCCCTGGCCATCCAGCACGCCGTCGTGGACAAAATCCTTGCTCCAGTGCTCACTGGGCATTTCATAGCTGTTTTCCTGACCCATCGCATTATGCGTGCCGTTTGACACTGTCAGCGTCGCGCCCACAGCCAGATTGGTTGTTCCGGCCGGAGCGTAGTCGCTGAGCGACGCGTCCGCCGCAGCTACCGCGGGCAGAATGCCGAGCAGCATCGCCAGCACCAGAACCAGCGTCAGCCAGCGCCGAAAACTTCTGTTTTTCATTTGTATACCTCCTCATTTCTCTATGTGCATAAAAGCCAGAGCCGGCCTACGCCTTTTCACCGTCTATTTGCACAATTCTATAGATAAGTATAAGGATTTTCTGAACAAATGAGAGTCAACGCTTTTTGTGCGATTGGTGTCTTTTTTTCACTGGAAGCAAATGCTATTGTGGATTTTGCGCATTCCGCCGCACAATTTTCTCTATCATTCACACGCCATTCGCATTGATTTGTTTGGCTTTCTATGGAATTTTTATTGAAATCGTCAAAATTAACTCAGATTAGTTTTGTTATTCTGCTATCGGTTTTGTCAAAAGGTTCTTTCCCACGCAAACTGCCCGCAGACAGCGGCACTAATTGGGGGGCAAAATGGGGGTAGGGAAAGCAGGCACGCAGTACTGGACCTGCAGAATTTCAGATATCTACACCTGTCGAGCATATTCAGTGAACTGTAAATCGGTTTATTGTATAGATCGACATATAACAAACGACCCCTGCTGCAGAATTTCTGCAGCAGGGATGCGCGATTGTAGTACAGTATTTTTTGTGTTTTTTGCCGGAAAGAGAGTGCTCTTGTATTTTTCAGGAAGAACGGTTATGATGGTCTTGTAAATTTAAACCCCGGCATACTGCACGTCAGAATACGAAGGGAGATAAAAATGGATTTCTTAAGCTATAGAGAGCAACTGGGAATTGGACTGTGCGACAATAAAAAATATCAACATTTTCTTACAATTCTATTCAATTTCTTGAACGGAATTCCGACAGACCGCAGTTTTTCGGGAATCAGTACGAAAGAGTATTTACGCTTTTGCAGTACAACTGGAACGCAAATAAGCAATACGTATATGAATGAGCAGCGTGGCGACAATCGATATAACCATTGCATTCGTGTTTTTGCAGAAAATGCGGATGAACCCAAGAACTTCTTCTCGTATTATATCGCATTCACAAATGTGCTGCCCATAAAGCGTGACGGTTATGCCTTTTTAGAGCGAGGCACATTTGCAAATTTATTGGTTCAGATGCTGAAGGACTCGCATATTGCGGTCGACTTGGTTGTAAAGAATGGAGAATACTTTGTTTTTCCAAAGGGCGCGGTTGAGTTGGATTCTGCGCTCGTGTCACAGCCATTAACATGGTTAAATCAGTATGATACCTATATAATGTAGGTGTTCGACGAACTACAAAGTAGGGATTACCGCATACAAATTGGAGGTCATCGAGTTTGAAACAAATCAGTGACAAAAACATCCTAAAAAATGGCGCAACAAAGCAGACTGTCGGTTAGGCGGCCAAAAAACGAGGATGACAGATTACCCCAACGAAGGTAACGGAGAGGCATTTAAGACTATAAACCCCATATGGGCAAGCATTTCAAAGGCTTTTTTTGAGAAATCTAGCGAGCTACAGGGGGCTTATCCTCCTGTGCAGGCAGCTGGATTGTACGGCACATTCTTGCTCAGAATGTGATAGATATCGCGCATAAACGAAAAGGCGGGGGATCATTTCTGATGAAGCGGTCCGCCTGCCTTTTATATCTGCTCAGCGCAGTGTCCGCACGTACTCAGAAGGCGTCATGCCGGCCACGGTGCGAAACTGACGAGAAAAGTGCTGCTGGCTGGAGAAGCCCATGCGTAAGGAAATTTCACCCATGGACAGCGTGCCGTCTCGGAGAAGGAGCTTACTTTCCTCAATGCGGATCTTTGCCAGATAATTGCCCGGCGTCATGCCGAGCTGTGTGCGAAAAATACGGTGCAGGTAGGTTGTGCTGATGTGCGCGGCATCGGCGAGCTGCTGTAACGTGATCTTTTCTCCTGCTTTAGAGGAAATGATCTGTACCAGTTGGTCAGCGATGCGCTGTTCGGCGTGACTGGTGGATGGGAGCTGCGCTGCGGGTTGGAAGGAACGCTTTTTTTCGCAGCGGATCAGGTCAGCCAGAAGCAGTTTCAAAAGGCTCTCCACACAATCATATGCGAAGTCTGTACTGCTGTGTTCGTCCAGCATCCGGCGCAGCAGTGTGATCTGGCGTGCGGTAAGCGCAAGGACCTGGCCGCAGAGAGAAGAGCAGGGGGAATCGACGGCCGCACGGAAAGAGACGGTTAGAAAGCTGACGGGAAGATCGGCATACTGCATGTGCCAGATGTTCCGGTTGATGAGCAGCATCTGCTGTGGCCGGAGCAGAATATCCACGCCGCCGACCAGATTGTGCAGTTCGCCCCGGTCGACATAGACCAACTCCAGTGCCTCATGCTGTTCGCCGCGGAAGTAAAAATCCCTACTGCATTCCTGATAGAAAAAGGTATAGAGCCGCTCCAGCTTCAGATCGCTGGAGGCACCGTAGAATATCTCCGCCGGGTGCTCGCCCAGAAGTGAAAGCACATCGGGACGCGCGGTGCAGATGTCAAAGCAGCAGAGGGCATCCAGCGCGGTGACTGAAAACCGGACACCGGGGCGCAACTTAAAGACACGGTCGAGATAGTAGAGACTGTAAGACTCTGCTTCATAGATTACAAGCAGCGGCATCCCGGAAACATAATCCAGAACGACTGGCTCCTGCGACAGCCACTCTTTTATGGGTTCGCCGGCACGGACACAGCAATGACTGGTGCACGGCATATCGTCCGGGAGCGAGGCGATGACAGTGCCGAATGTCTGCGCGGAGGAGAGGTTCTTGATCTGCATAGTGAAGCCTCCTTTTGCACTATATTTATCACAAGGTACTTGGAAATGCAATATTTTTTTCCATATACCGCATGGAATTTATACGATACTGCACAGAGTAGGGGGAAACGTTGCTTTCCGCTGCAGACCCGGCTAAGATGAGCTCAGAATAAAAAACGGAGCAGGAGACGTGAAAAAATGGACAGACAAAAACCAACTCTTGTGATCATGGCCGCGGGCATGGGCAGCCGCTTTGGCGGCCTCAAGCAGATCGAGCCGGTCGACCCGGAAGGACATATCATCATTGACTTTTCGCTCTTTGACGCCTGGCGGGCAGGCTTCCGTGATGTGGTGTTTATCATTAAGCGTGAAATGGAAGCGGAATTCCGCGAGCGCATCGGGAACCGGATGGAGCAGTATTTCCACGTTTCCTATGTGTTTCAGGAGATCGACCGCCTGCCGGACGGCATTGCAGTACCGGACGGGCGCACAAAGCCATGGGGAACGGGTCATGCGCTTGCCTGCTGCAAGGGCGTTGTAAACGGCCCGTTCGCCGTCATCAATGCGGATGATTTCTATGGCCGCACGGCGTTCTCGGAAATCTATGATTTCCTAGCTGCCCAGACCGATGAGAGCAAGTATGCCATGGTCGGCTACCGTCTGAAAAATACGGTGACGGAGTTCGGCTCCGTGGCGCGCGGCGTCTGCGAGATCGAAGACGGGATGCTGACCGGTGTGACGGAACGCACGAAGATCTTCAAAAAAGGCGCGGACGCCGAATACACCGAGGACGGCGAGCATTTCTTCCCGCTGGCGGGCGACACCATCGTGTCGATGAATCTCTGGGGCTTCTCGGCGCGTGTGCTGGATGAGCTCTGGGCGCGCATGGGCGCGTTCCTGACAGAAGCAATGAAGACAAATCCGCTCAAGTGTGAATACTTCCTGCCGTTTGTGGTAAATGAGCAGCTTGCAGACAAGTCCGCAAGCGTGCAGGTGCTGCCGTGCGAGGAAACATGGTACGGCGTGACCTACCGCGAAGATCTGGCATCTGTCAAGGAAGCCGTGGCCAAGATGAAGGCGGAGGGCATTTATACGGAGGAGCTTTGGAAATGAACGAAAACCTGTTTGAAGTACTGCGCGGCTTCCACCTGGACGCGGAGCCTGTTTCCTGCGAGCCGTATGGCTGCGGGCATATCAACGTGACCTATCTGGTCGTGACCGGGAGCGGCCATCGCTATATCCTGCAAAAAATCAACAACAATACGTTCCGCGACGTGGCGGGGCTGATGGAAAATATCACTGCCGTCACGGAGTTCCTGCGGACAGAAACAGACGACCCGCGCGGCGTTCTGACGCTTGTAAAAACGCATGGCGGCGCAAG
>ERZ840096.541-NODE-541-length-54602-cov-16.093076_pt1 | contig 54602 bp, 58 predicted proteins | sample MGYA00519878_ERZ840096 | MGnify/ENA primary metagenome ERZ840096 (study PRJEB31850, sample SAMEA3708865) | human gut metagenome | biome: human gut; feature: human-associated habitat; material: faeces | place: China | collected 2014 ...
GAAAAGCAAGAAAATGATAAATCCGCACGAATTCCGACCCTATTGGATTTCTTTTCGAGCTGCAAAAGAAACGGTTGAACCTCCGGGCAGTCAGAGCTACAATGCCAATACCTCATCGTGAGGACAAACTGATTGGAGGTTAAATGATGAATTATGAAGTAAACCCGTTTCAGGACTACGAATCGATCACCGTTGATGAGCTGAAAGATCAAGCTAACAGTCTACTGAATCTGGTAACGGAAGAGCAGCGGCCGCTGCGCGTATGTATGAATAATGGTAAGGAGTTTCTGCTGTTCCCTCATGATGTGCTTGCACTGATCTGCGACTCTGACTTTCGTCTGATCCTGTTGTCGGCAATGCGGTATGCGATGGGCAGAAACACATGCATGCCCGTGGTGGTTTCCGATTATATCAAACGTCACGTTCAGCTTCTGGATGATAAGTTTCTCGTACTGGCTACCGATGATATCCGGCGGCACCTTGAAGACTATGCAGAGCATGAAATGAATCCGAATCTTTGGCATGGCCTTTTAGGTGCACTTGAGACAGAGCAGAAAGAGCGTGCCACTCGTAAGGCAAGGAAAATCAGACCTTGCCCAGCCTGCGGAAAGCCATTGGAAATCATGAGCATTGCTGACAACCGGCATTCACCTGGCGGATTTGATGTAATTGCTCACTGCCAGAACTGTCTCGCTGATTACGAATGGTTCTGTGATAAAGATGGCAGTGTCTCAGATATGAAGCAGTATTTCTTCGGGTAAGGCGAGTGTGTATTCCGGCAGGAGACTTTGGGTGTATTCCTTGTTTATAGCGGCTCAACCCTTAAACTGTGCGCCAACTACTATAAAACGACTAAAAGGGCCGCACCTACTCGTATGAACAGGTGCGGCCCTCTAATTTGACGGAAATTTAATTCAGTCTGAAGTAACAGGTATTTTTCCCTTTTCCTTCTTTTTTCAATTCTCCGGCTGCAACCAGCTTGCGCAAGGCCCCTTCAATGGAGCTGTCACTGAGCGTTGGGCAAAGCTCGCGGATGTCCTGCTTATTGAACCGCCCGATTCTATTCTCGCTTGCTCTGCGCACCATTTCCAGTGCAGGCAGTTTGGTTTCCACAAGCGCCACGCGATCCTCGAAGTCTTTGTAGGCGGCAAGGATCGTCCCGAGCAGGTACTTGATGAAGGGCACTACATCCTCAATTCCTTCGTGCCAGCCGGTTTGCGCCTGTGCAAGTGCATCGTAGTACAGATCCTTGTTCTTGGCGATTTTGGCTTCCAAGGAGATATACTTGCCGACATAAAAACCGTTTCGGTACAAAAGCAGCGTCGTGAGCAATCGGCTCATTCTTCCGTTGCCGTCATTAAACGGATGAATGCACAGGAAGTCATGGACAAAAACCGGAATCGCAATCAACGGCTCCAGTTCCATATTTCCAATCACACGGTTGTATTCCTCGCAGATTCTGTCCAGCGCTTCCGGCGTTTCATAAGGGGCAAGCGGTGTAAACAGTGTTTCCACATGACCGTCCGGATAGGTGGCAGTGATATAATTCTGCACGCTTTTTGTGCGGCCCGCAAGCGGGTTATTCATGTGGCTGTACAGGATTTTGTGAAGCTGCAGGATATAGTTCCGCGTAATTGGAATCGCGTCAAAGCTCTCGTGAATGATACTCAGCACATCGCGGTAACCGGCGATCTCCTGCTCATCCCGGTTCTTCGGTGTGGTTTTCTCCTTGACAAGCTGCCGGATTCGGGTACTCGTGGTGACAATGCCCTCAATGGCGTTCGATGCCTCGGTGCTCTGTATCTTGGCAATCTCCACGAGCTTTTCGAGTTCCTCCGGGCGCTGCTTCAAATACAGTTCCTGCTTCCCGGCTTCCTTGTATATGGCCGCAATCAGACCAAGAACGTCCGAGTCCCACTTTTGTTCCCTGATTGCAGAGTAATTGAAGGTTTTCATTCCCTTACCTCCATTCTGTTTCCCTTAAATATTAGAATAAAATAAGGGAATAGTCAATGGCTGTGCGATAAATCCCTTACTATTATGCCTGAATTAAGGGATTTATACTCAGGGAGTAAGAAAAATACCTCTGCCTATCCTTCCTGCCTATTCTTTGTCTATAGCGGCTCAACATTTGAGCTGCCGCTTTCGCAGAAACAACTTGCATAACCGTCTGCTCAGAGTTACAATACAGACCACACAGAAACGCCAAACGCTTCCCGTCCGGCATCGGTGAACCTTCACCGCAAACCGGGCGGGAAGCGTTTTTGACCACATAGATTACCACAGACGGCGCCGGAACACCCGGAAACAGTGGAGACAAGAGCAACAAAGAGTAAGTAAAACAAATTAAAAAGCGCCGAAAACCGCTATAAACGAGCGGAAAAAGTATTCCCGATAAGTTTGGGACCACGAGGCCGCTGGTTCGAAACCAGTCACTCGGACCAGAAAACCCGCTGAAATCATAAGATTTCAGCGGGTTTCCTATGTAAATTGTTTACTTTCTGCAAAAACGCTATTCTTTGTTTCTTGCGGCGCAGGATTTGCGCTGCGGATTCGATAAACTGGAAGTTGCCGTTGTGAAGGTTATGCTCATTTTGCGTTATTACTCTTCCGAACTCCGTCATTCATTCTTTTCACTTTGCGTTTCCATACAAAATATTGAACGAGCCAAGTGATGACGAAAATTGCAACGAATATTCCTACATATGAAAGAATACCAATGGCATTATGCTTCATCCAATTCGTAATATAGGCAATCGGAAACATCGTAACACAGGCAATGGAAAAATAAATTCCGCTTTGCTTTGCAAGGCTCCACGAATCAATTTCCCAAATAACGGAAGCCATTGCAAAGCCTGTACCCAAAATTCCGCAGAGAATTGTTTGAAGAATAACTGCGTTTAATTCATTTTTCATTGTATCAATCAGCTCAGGGGTGACAGGATAGAACGAACCATCTCCTATGCACATTGATATAATCACAGTTATTACAAAACCGATAGCAATGCCGAGAGGGAATCCGAGAAGCCCACGCTGAATCATCTTTTTTTTCATTTTTACCACCTCATATTCCTAATAATTGTTTGATCTTGGCGACAAAACGCCTTGAAACATAAGTAACCGTCCCATTTGAAAGCGTAACACAAATTGTTCCTGCAAAGCTTAAATCAAAACCCTTGACTTTTCTCAGATTGATAATATCCGAGTTTGATATTCGGACAAAAAAGTTGCTGTCCAGCCGCTGCTCCATTTCGTAAAGCCGCAGACGGAGCGTGTACTCACCGTGATTTGTTTCGGCAAACACTTTACCTGATGCAGCAAAAATGCGGTAAATATCAAACGGCTCCAACACTTCGACAATATCATCTTTGAATCCGGCAATCATTTTCGGCTGCTCGTCTGAAAGCCTTTTCATGATTTCATTGATTTCGTCGGTCATTTTGTTTGTCACAACGATGATTTTGGGTTCCTTGCAGTTCTCATCTAACTTGATTTCAATTTGCATTTGCTCACCTCCTCTTTGTTACGGTTACAGTATAAAAAAATCGAGAATTGATTTCCACCGATTCTCGATAGGTGGTCGTTTTCAGACCATAGACGGTAGATTATATAAATAATCTTCCTCATCAAATTCCGATTTGTTTCATTATAGCAAACGATCTGGCAAAGCGCAATCGCAGCCATCCGAAGGTCATGCTCCGGACGGCTGCGTTCCGTTCATCCGTTCAATGCCTGTCGCCTTTCTGCCGTTTCAACTCCGCCAACTCCGCTTTCATCTCTGCGATCAGCACCTTCAGCTTCTCCTCACGTTCCTCGCGCGTATGCGCATACACATTCCTCGCGTGCTTTTTGCCGTCGATCCACGTCGGGGAGTAGCGCCCTTCAAACAGGTGGTCGTTGATCTGGCTGATGCAGCCCGTGCCGGGCTTCCGAACCTTGCCCATGTAGGGCTGAAACTCGACGATGGCGGGCATATTCGCCTGCGGGCGCAAAACTCTGCGAGGCTTCTGGGGAATTGAAGAGATTTTTGAATTCATGGGGGCTTTTTGTCGAATTTGCGGCTTGTTTCCGGCTCTTTGTCTGTGATAAGATAGGCACACAAAGGAGTGTATTGCACATATGAAAGAAAAGCTGAAAATTCTGATTGCGAACGACGATGGGATCCGGTCGGATGCCACAGAAAAGAAACAGGGTATTGGTAAAGGGGTCCAGTTCAAACTGTTGCTGTACAATAGATGCCAGACCGTCAATTCCTCTGCGCAAATCGGTAAAACCAGTGGCTAAAAACACCCTGTCAGCTCCGTTAAAATCGTTCAGCATGATTTCAGCAACCGCAGCACCATACCGACGGTTTCCTCATCTGCTCCGCTGTGAATATCTACCTCTGTCCCTGCGATTCGGACAGTAACTGCTGCTTTACCGGAACATACACGGGCAGGGGTTATCTCAGCAAAACGAGACTGTTCCTGCTGCGCTTTGACGATCCCGTACAGCTTTCTCTGCCATCGGTAATAGGTCTGCTCGCAGATATCATTTTCCTTACACCAGTCCCTTACGCTTAGATCACTGCTCCGGCAGGCCGATACACGCTCTGCCCAAAGTGCCAGTTTATTCTGACCGTTCATTGTCTGCAATTCGCTGCCCATGAAAAATACCCCCATATACCGGATCTGCTAGATTACTACCTCTGATAATCCAACGAAGTCACTTGCCCTCATATTCGCACTTAGCGTATACCCCATTTTTTCATAAAATCTTCGAGCGCGAGCATTTTTCTGAAAAGTCCAAAGTTCCATCAAATTATGTTGGCTTTCCGCTTCGGCCTGCAACAATAATTGTTTTCCAACTCCTTTTCCCCATATTTGGGGAAGAGTGAATAATGAGATGATTTCTGTTGCATTGCGCACCGGATTGCTATACCAAAAAATTTCTCCAACTGGGGTGTCATCAAGCGTTGCCACTCGCAGTTCTCCCATATTACTGACTATAACATTTTCTAGTATTGAAAAGAAGCGTTCCTCAGATGCTATCTGACTTAGCTCATCTGGTGAAAAGAAGTCATTGAATGCAGCTTTCCAAGATTGTGATAAAATTTGGGAAATGCTCATGACATCCGACTTTCTTGCTTGCCGCACTACTATAGAATCATTCATATTGATCACTCCCTTGTATGCATCTACAATTGCCTCAAGATCATAGATCGACTTTCAGCTAGATAATTGCACGCTCTCTTCAATGTTATCGATATTGTATAGACTGTAAAAGTAACCTCTTTTTTGCATCAGCGTTTCAAAACTGCCACGTTCGATAATCTTCCCCCGTTTCATCGCGAAAATCTCGTCAAAGTGGCTCAGCAGAGATCTGTCGTATTTGTGGAACACTATGATTGTCATACAGTCGGATTTCATTATATCTGATAGTATTTGTTCAGCAGTAATCGGGTCGAGTGCGGAGAATGCTTCGTCCAAGATGATAACGTCACTCTTTTTCAACATCACTCTAGCTAGCGCGATTCTTTGTTTTTGCCCGCCCGAAATATTACCTCCGTTATCCCTGATTCTATATTGATCACCATCAGCCAACCCGCTTATTATCCTATATGCGCCTGATGATCTTAGTGCCATTTTGTATGCATTTTCACTATAATCACCATATAAAGTTATGTTATTCTTTATGGTATCATTAAACAAGTATACATTCTGATTCATATAGGAAATGTGGGTCCCAATTTCAGAATACGGGATGTCTGCTAAGTCTTTTCCATTAACAAAAATCTGACCTCGCTCAGCAGGCTGTTCTTTAACCAATAGGTTTAAAAGGGTAGATTTGCCTGATCCGCTTTCTCCGACTAAAGCGTATTTTTTCCCTTGGAATAAAGTCATAGAAACATCATCAAATGCATAACTCTATTCTTTTTTTATATAATATAATAAAATTTCACGTCAGTCAACCATTTTGGCGTTGTGCATTATAACAGAATCTCATTCAAATTTTTTACATATAGTAGCTTTTATAGTTTTCAGGTTGTATAATAAATAAATTTTAAGTGTCCTGCATGGATTGCGGTTGCTTTCTTATTTGACGAAGGTTTTGGCTGTTCGACTCCGAGCACCGGCGGTAGACGGTCTTGTTTGCGGAGGAATTTATACTGGAGCGCTTCCAAGAATAGGGTATTCGTTGACCGAACTCGACAAGAGCTTGACACCCATTCTAGATTCCAAGAGCGCGTGGGGCGAAGGAGACAAGAACAACAAATAAAAAGAGCCTCTGCCGACACCCCAAACGGGCATCGACAGAGGCTTTTGGTTCGTTTTCCAGGCATTCAAACAAGTGCCGAAAGCGACACTTATTTCCGCTCTAAAGAAGAAACTGCGCAGGGAATACAATCACTTAGGTTGGTCAATTTGCGCCGCTCTGAGGCTTGCAATCACAGGCTTTTTCGACCCCTAATTGTCCACTCTGCGCCTCCTTCCGGGAGAAGTGCGGACAGGCGATGAGATCCGCACGGAAGCTCTGCTTGCAGCTATGGACGCAGCGGACGCAGAAGCGGTTATACTTCCGGCGTCCGCTGTCCCCGATGAAGAATGACCACTCCTGCCGCCATTTCTTACTTCTGCTCAAAGCTCAATCTCTCCTTTGTGCTTTTTGGGAGGGCAGCATTCCTTCTGCTTTTCAGCCTTTGCGGACTTGAGCCTGTCCATGATGGAGGACTTCTCGCCGGTTTCGGGGGCTTTGGCATCAAGGGTCTTGTCCTCCTTCGGACCGTTGTTGATGATCCCATCAATCATGCCGTAGTCATCCTCCATCGACATCTCCGCCGCCTTGAGGTAGTTTTCCTTCTCAAGAGCTGCCATCCAGCTTTCCTTGCTGACACCAAGCATTCCGCCCTTTGCCGCATGGTCGGCAATCTCCTTGGCATCGACGGCGGCGACACCCTGCAAGGCAGTCCTCTCACCTATTATCTGAGCCATGAAGCGCGCGATGTCACAACGCTCCCGGCCGCGCTTTTAAACCTCGGCGGGTATGATTTTGTAACGCTCGGCAACCATGACTTCGACTATGGGAAACAGACCATCGAGCGCTATCTTGCCGCTCTGAACGCCCGCTGCCTGTGCGCAAATGTGGAGGGTATCCGCGGCGTGGAGAAAACGGCCGTTGTTACCATGGAAAATGGGCTTCGCGTCGGCCTGACCGGTATTATTACGCCCTTTGTCACACAGTTTGAAAGCGCAGAGAATATGGCCGGCATCACTGTGACCGACGCATTTGCCGCCGCCTGGTCCGCACTTTCCGAGTTGCGGCACAAAACAGACCTCACTATCTGCATCTACCACGGCGGATTCGAAGCGGACGTCAAAACAGGAGAAATTCTCTCACAGACCAGCGAGAACCAAGGCTGCCGTATCTGCCGGGAGCTTGGGTTTGATATTCTGCTTGCAGCGCACCAGCATATGCAGGCCGAAAATCTTCAGATCGGCGGGACGTATACCTGCCAGCCGCCGGAAAAAGCCGCAAAGTTTATCCGCATGGACGTAACAGCCGACCGAGGAAGCGTCCATGCCGTCTCCCAGCTGATACCGGCAGGATCGGTCGCGCTTCCGGCTGCCGCGGACGCACTTCAGAGTGCCGAGGCACAGACTGCCCGCTGGCTCGATACACCGGTTGGCCGGCTCGATGTGCCGATTCCGGCGGAAGATCCTCTGACGCTGGCGAAAAACGGCTCCCTGCTCGCAAACCTCATCAATCAGGTGCAATTGGAAGCTTCCGGTGCGGACATTTCTCTCACGAGCCTTTCCAATCGTGTGGTTGATTTTCCGCAGGATGTGACCGTCCGTGCCATCGTCTCGGCCTACGCATTTCCCAACACGCTCCAGACCATCCGCGTCACAAGAGCTGTTCTGACGGCCGCGCTGGAACGGAGCCTTTCCTATTTTGATTTTGCGCCGGACGGAAGCCTTTGCATCAGCGACACATTCCTGCGGCCAATCATCCAGCATTTCAACTACGACTATTTTTCCGGGCTTACCGTCACGGCAGACCTTTACCAGCCGGTCGGCCGGCGCGTGCGGTCCATCGTCTACCAGGGCAGAGAGCTGCCTGATGATCAGACGCTCACGCTCTGCCTCAACAATTACCGCGCCTCCGGCGCCGGCGGCTACGGCTGCTACAAAAGCTGTCCGCTTGTGTCGGAAAATTTGACAGAAATCTCTGATCTCGTCACACAGTATGTGCTGCAGCATCGCGAGATTACCGTCGACAAAACCAAGTGGCTGCAATTTTGCAGCGATTGAACACAGAGCCGCATAACGCGGCACAGGAGGAATGAACTATGGAAAACAACGTATTCAAGGTCGTCTTGCTGCAGGCGCTTCCCGCGTCCGGCAAATCCGAAGTCCGTAACTTTATGGCGAACATCGAGCCCGAACGGCTCAAAAAGGAGTTCCACATCGGCGAAAACCTCCAGCTCGATGATTTCCCCTACGTCCATATGATGCGCCGCATCGACAATGAGCTCGAAGCTATGGGCCAGGCCAGACTCTTCTATCCGGGCGAGGAGCCCTTCATTGACGGAAGAGACTGGGGCACGCTCTGCTGCCTGTTGAACGAGGACTATCACGATCTGCTCAACCGCAACGTGCAGAAGCCCGATTCCTGCGCGCAGCTGCTTTTTGATCGTTACGACAGAGCCGGTCAGATCGTCGGCATTGCGCCGCGGCTCGGAAAGCTCCCGGAAGAAATCCGCAAAAAACTGGCGGAAAAGCTGGAAGCCGAGGCGGCCGCCATGCTGAAAGAAAAACAGGACGCTTATCCCGACTCCTTTGACGGCAAGACCATTATCATTGAGTGCGCGCGCGGCGGACCGGACGGCGCGTCGATGCCGCTGACAGGCTCCGACGGATACCAGTATTCGCTTCCGATGTTCTGCCCGGAAATTCTGGAAAACGCCGCAATCCTCTACATCTGGGTCACAGCGGAGGAGTCCCGCCGCAAAAATGCCGACCGCGCCGACCCCAACGATCCCGGCTCGAACCTGCACCATGGCGTGCCGCTGGCCGTCATGCTGGGAGAATACGGCTGCGACGATATGGAGTATCTTGTAAACACGTCCGAGCAGAAGGGCACCGTAACTGTGAAGGCGCACGGAAATACCTATCATGTGCCGATCGGTATTTTTGATAACCGTGTGGATAAGACCTCCTTCCTCCGCGCAGAGCCGTCCGCCTGGGACGCAGCACTGGTAGAAGATGTGACATGCGCCATCCGTCAGGCCACAGACACCATGTGGGCCGGTTACCGGAAATAAAGCAATGCAGCACAAGCACAAACCGCCCACCGGAAATTTCCGGTGGGCGGTTTCGTTTTATGGCAGATTAAAAGCCGAAGCAGGCACGCACAGCGTCCGCGTAATCACCTCTGCAAACCAGATATAACGCAGCATGATTGCCTCGGAAAAAACTGCCGGCATTTTGAAAAATACGAGGACGCAGGGTGCTCTTTTTTGAAGTCTCTGCTGTCAGTCATGCTTGTGATCCTCCCGAATTCCGATTTATTTCATTATAGCAAAGTCACGCCCAAGGCACAATGCAGCCGCCCAAAACGCTGATATGCTCCCTCCATGCTTGACAGTTTGTTTTTCGCTGTCTCTCATGGAGGGAGCATATCAGACATTGCCCTGGCGGGGCTTTGGCTTATTTATAGCATTCCGGCTTCAGAATGCCGATGTAGGGGAGATTGCGGTAGTAATTTGCGTAATCGAGGCCATAGCCGACGACGAACTCGTCCGGGATCTCGAAGCCGCACATATCGGTCTTGTAGCTCTCGGGATGGCGCGACGCCTTGTCCAGGAACGAGATCGTCGTAATGGATGCGGGGTTCCGTGCGCCGAAGAGCTGGCGCAGGTACTGCATGGTGAGGCCCGAATCGATGATGTCCTCGACGATGACGACATGGCGGCCCGTAATGTTGTTGTCCAGATCCTTGATGAGGCGGACGACGCCGGTGGACTGCGCGGATGCGCCGTAGCTGGAGACAGCGATGAAATCCATGTCAATGGCGCAGTTCATGCAGCGGCACAGATCGATGTAGAAAAACGATGCGCCCTTGAGCACGCACACCAGCACGGGGCGCTTGTCTCCAAGCTTTGCGGTCAGATCCGCGCCGAGCTGCTCGACGCGGGCGGCGATGGCTTTTTCGGTAAAAAGGACGCGTTCAATGTCCTGTTCAGGCGTTCTGATGAGCATAAAATCCTCCAAAATAGCCGGAAAACCGGCGTTGTCAACTTTTCCATTATAAACAGAGGAATACAATAAGTAAAATAGATAAACCTAATTGAGCATATAATTTCCGCTTATTATAAACATTATAAAACAGACATTTACAAAACGTGAAAAATCGCATATAATCGGCCAGGAATGAAAAAATAAAACAAAAACTGCGGTAAAAAACGGATAAGGAGTTTTGAATTATGAGCAACTGCGCAATCGTAGGCATCAACTGGGGCGACGAGGGCAAGGGCCGGATGGTCGACCTCATTGCAAGAGATTATGACATCGTCTGCCGGTATCAGGGCGGCAACAACGCGGGCCACACCATCGTGAATGAGTACGGCAAATTCGCCCTTCATCTCATCCCCTCCGGCATCTGCCTGCCGGGCGTTGTAAACGTGCTGGGCAACGGCGTCGTGATCGATCTGGAGAGCCTGTGCGGTGAAATTGAGGCGCTGCAGAACGCGGGCGTGCCCATTACGCCGGAGAATTTCAAAATTTCCGAGCGCGCCACCATCGTCTTCCCGTACCACCGCGCCCTCGACGGGCTGGAGGAGGCCCGGCTGAAGGACAAGAAGTACGGCTCCACTCTGCGCGGCATCGCGCCGGTCTATTCCGACAAATATCAGAAGAAGACCATCATGATGGGTGAGCTTCTGTACCCGGCGTATCTTGAAAAGCGGCTGGCCAGCATTCTGGAGTGGAAGAACCTGACCATTCAGAATGTCTACGGCGCGGAAGCGTATAAGCTTGAGGATATGCTGGCGTGGTGCCGCGAATTCGGCTCGAAGCTTGCGCCTTACATCTGCGATACCAGCAAGTACCTCTATGAGGCTGAAAAGGCCGGCAAGAGCATCATGTTCGAGGCCCAGCTCGGCGCGCTGCGCGACATTGACTTCGGCATTTTCCCGTATACCTCGTCCTCTTCCTCCAATGCGGGCTATGCCTGCGTCGGCGCAGGCATCCCCGGCAGCCATGTCGACCGCACGGTCGGCATCGTTAAGGCGTATTCCACCTGCGTGGGCGAAGGCCCGTTCACGGCGGAATGGTTCGGCGACGAGGCCGAGCAGCTGCGCGTGGCCGGCGGCGAATACGGCGCGTCCACGGGCCGTCCGCGTCGTGTCGGCCCCATCGATCTGGTCGCGACGCGCTACGGCTGCCGCATCCAGGGCGCAACCGAGGTCGCGCTTACGAAGCTCGATGTCCTGTCCTATATGAAGGAGATTCCTGTCTGCACGCAGTATGAGGTCAACGGCGAAAAGACCGACGATTTCCCGTTTACCGCCGTCATTGACGAGGCAAAGCCCGTCCTGACGACCGTTCCCGGCTGGGGCTGCGATATCTCCGGTGTGCGCAAGTACGAGGATCTGCCGCAGGCCGCGCGTGATTACGTTGAGTATGTCGAGCAGGCCATCGGCGTGCATATCAGCTATGTCTCCGTCGGTGCAGGCCGCGACGAGATTATTTACCGCTAAAAGGAGCCGCCATGAAACCGACGTATGAAAGCCCGCTGGCCTCGCGCTACGCGTCGAAGACCATGCTGCACCTGTTCTCCCCGGATATACGCTATGAGACGTGGCGCAGGCTCTGGGTCGCGCTGGCAAGAGCTGAGCATACGCTTGGCCTGCCCATCACGCAGGCGCAGGTGGACGAGCTGGCCGCGCACGTGAGCCCCATCGATTATGACGTGGTCGCCGCGCGGGAAAAAGAGGTGCGGCACGATGTCATGGCGCATATCTACGCCTACGGCCTCGACGCGCCCGGCGCGAAGGGCGTCATTCACTTAGGTGCGACGAGCTGCTATGTGACGGACAACGCAGACCTGATTTTATACCGTGAGGCGCTGCGGTATCTGGAAAGGGAATTGAAGGCCGCCATGCGGAATCTGTGCGAGTTTGCTGACCGCTATGCCGCCATGCCCGCGCTTGCCTACACGCATTACCAGCCCGCGCAGCTGACGACCATCGGCAAGCGCGCGTCGCTGTGGTTACAGGATCTGATGCTCGACCTTGAGGAGGTGCAGGACACGTTGCGCGCGTTCCGCTTCCTCGGCTGCCGGGGCACGACCGGCACGGAGGCCAGCTTTGTCGAGCTGTTTGACGGCGATATGGCGAAGATCGACGAGATGAACCGGCAAATTGCTGCTGAGTTCGGGTTTTCCCGCTGCTATCCCGTCTGCGGGCAGACGTATCCCAGAAAGCTTGACAGCCGGATTTTAAACGCGTTGTCATCCATCTGCCAGAGCGCCTGCCGCATGGCGACGGACATCCGGCTCTTACAGCATGACCGGCAGGTCGAGGAGCCGTTCGAGGACAAGCAGATCGGCTCGTCCGCCATGCCGTATAAGCGCAATCCCATGCGCTGTGAGCGCATCTGCTCGCTGGCCCGCTACGTGATCGCCGACGCACAGAACGCGCCCATGACGGCCATGACGCAGTGGCTCGAACGCACGCTCGACGATTCAGCCAACCGCCGCATCAGTCTGCCGGAGGCGTTTCTGGCGACGGACGGCGTGCTGCGTCTTGTGCAGAACGTCACGAAGGGGCTGCACGTGAATGAGAAGATCGTGGAAAAGCTGGTTCGTGACTATCTGCCGTTTATCGCAACGGAAAACCTGATGATGGCTGCCGTCAAGCGCGGCGGCGACCGCCAGCAGCTGCACGAGATCATCCGCGAGGCGTCCATGCAGGAGACGGCAAAGATGAAAAACGGCGAAAGCTGGGATCTGGTTGCCCAGCTGGCCGCCCGGCCGGAATTCGGTATGACGGCAGAAGAAATCAGGGCAGAACTTGAGCCCAGCCGCTACATCGGCCGCTGCCCCGAGCAGGTCGCGGCCATGACAAGCGCCTGCCGCGCGCTGATCGGAGCAGACGCACAGCAGGCGGAGGAATTGACACTGTAACAAATAAAACTGTGCCCACGAGGGACGCACTCAGGCGTCTCCCGCGGGCTTTTTCTCTTCTTCTGTGTCCAGATACTGCGCTTCCGCATCCAGAATTGCCGCTTGCAGCTTTCCCCACGCATGCTGTGCCTCCGGAATGGTTCCCAGCTCGTCCAGAACCTCGTCGATCGCCCCGCAGAGGCGGGCATAGAGCTTTGCATAATCGGTCATAATAGAACCTCCTGTCCAAAAATAATATAATTAGTATAGCACATTTTTTCTGGTTAGTGAACTATCACTAATTATTTTTTTGAAAAAAGATACCATAGTGATATACCATTAGGAGGAATCACTATGGACACCCGCGAAGCCATTGCCAGACGAATCCGGGAGCTTTGCCGTCAGCGTGGGATCACGCCGAACGGGCTTGCGACGACCTCTGCGGTTCCGCAGGCGACGATCAAAAGCATTCTGAACGGCGAGAGCAAAAATCCCGGCGCCGTTACGATCAAAAAGCTCTGCGACGGCTTTGAAATCACCCTCGGCGAGTTTTTCTCAACGCCGGAATTCGACGCGTTGGAGCAGGAGATCAAATAAGTGTGAAAAACAGGAGGCGGTGATGGGGTGAAGCTGAATCAAGCAGTCAGCCTGCGATTGGCAGAGCTGATGCAGGCACGGGCCATGACGCAGTATCAGCTTTCGACAAAGAGCGGCGTCCCAAAATCGTCGATCGGCAATATCATGCACTGTGCGTACGATTCTGTGAAGCTTCGCGTCCTGCACGAGCTGTGTCAGGGTCTCTCCATCAGCCTGCCGGAATTTTTTGATTCCCCATTGTTTTGCGAGGAGAATCTGGAGCCATGATGGATGCAGAAGCCGTGGCAAACAGGAGCTCATATTGGAAACTTGCGGCTGCCCTTCAGTCTTTTCTTTTGCTTCTCCAAAAGAAAAGACTGGGAAAAGAAAACGAGCCCGGAGGGATTTCGATTTCCCTCCGGACCTCCTTGAAGCGACCAAGAAAACCCCTTCGGTTTTCTTGGATCTTTCCCGCGTAATTTGAAACAGCTCAGAACTTCTGACGCTGATCTTATACGTTTTATAGAGGCGGATGACCCGGTCCGCCGGTTTCTTTGAAAATGCCGCCCCGCCAACTGGCGGGGCGGTTTGCTGTCACATGGAGATCCAGCCGAAGGCGTTTGCGACGGAGCTGATGAGGATGATCGCGGCGAAGAACGGGCAGAGGAAACGGATCATGGCGTTGAAGACCCGCTTCCGGCGGAATCTGGGCTCACTGAGCAGGATCTCCTGCTCAATGCGGCCCACACCGGCGACCCGCGAGACGAGCAGGCAGATGGTAATGGCCGCGATGGGCATCATGACGGAGTTTGTCAGGAAATCAAAGAAATCCAGCAGCTGCATCCCGAGGATCCGCACACCCGCCAGCGGCCCATAGCCGAGCGACGACAGGCTGCCGAGCACTAGCATCACGACGCCGACGATGGCAGTCGACTTTTTCCGGCCCCAGCCAAGCTCGTCCTGGAAGGTGGACACGGCGCTCTCCGTCAGCGCAATGGAGCTTGTCAGCGCGGCAAACAGCACCAGCAGGAAAAACAGAATGCCGATCGGCGTACCGAGGCCCATGGAATCGAAGACCTTCGGGATCGTGACGAACATCAGAGAAGGCCCGGCCTTCAGTGCGTCGGGGTCGCCGCCGGAGAACGCGAACACGGCGGGAATGATCATCAGGCCTGCCATGATGGCGATGGCCGTGTCGAAAACCTCCACGTTGCGCGTCGAGCCTTCGATGGAAATGTCCTTTTTCATGTACGAGCCGAACGTGATCAGAATGCCCATGGCGATGGACAGCGAATAGAACATCTGCCCCATGGCCGCTACGACCGTCATCCACGAGAAATGCGCGAGGTTCGGCACGAGAAAATATTTTACGCCCTCCAGCGCGCCGGGCCGCGTCACGGAATAGACCGCGATGATCACGGACAGCACGACCAGCACCGGCATCATGAACTTCGACACGCGCTCAATGCCGTTTTCCACGCCAGCGAAGATGATCGTCAGCGTCAGCGCGGCAAACACGACGAAGCAGACCTCCGCCGGGACGCCGTTGGAGATAAACGCGGAAAAATAGCCGTCGGCGGCCAGCGCACTGCTCCGTCCGAGCGCGTAATCGGCCAGATATTTGACGACCCAGCCGCCGATGACCGAGTAATACGGCACGATCAGGATCGGAATAATTGCGTTGATCCACCCGCCGAACCGCAGCCAGCCGGATGTTCCGAACGACTTGAACGCGCCGACCGGGCTTTTGCCCGTCATGCGGCCCAGAGACGTCTCGGCGACGATCATGGTATAGCCGAACGTCATGGCCAGCAGGATATAGACCAGCAGGAAGATCCCGCCGCCGTATTTCGCGGCCAGATACGGGAAGCGCCAGATGTTCCCAAGGCCAACGGACGCGCCCGCCGCTGACAGAATAAAGCCGAGCTTCCCAGAAAATGTGCTTCTTGTATGCCCTTTTTGACTCATGTCTTTTCTCCGATCTGCTGCGCAGCGCGCAGCTTTTACAGTGTATCACAGAAGTGTGTAAAAAACAATCCCCGTCGGAGAAACGTATCCCCCCGGTTTCCAAGCGGAAAACCGGGGGAATTTTGCAGTCTAAACGGCAGATATCAGTTCATTTCCTCGAACTCCGCGTCGACGGCGTTGTCGGTGAAGTCATTGTTCGGGTTTTCATAGCGGGCCGAGCCGTTGTATTCCGCGTTCGGGTCGATGTGCACGCCGGCCTCGTTCAGAATCGCCTCCAGCTGATCGGCGGCGCCGTTCATCTGCGCGGGATCCTTGGACTTGACGGCGCGGCGGGCAGTCTTGACGGCCTCAGCCAGACGCGTTTTGTCCTCTTTGGAAACATTTTTCGCGTTTCCGGCCTGGAAGATCATCTGCTCGCAGCGGTCGCGGGCGGTGGCCTCGGCCTTGAGCTTCGCGTCCTCGGCAGCATAGCGCTGCGCGTCGCGCACGGCGCGGTCAATGTCCTCGCGGCTCATGTTGCTTGAGGCGGTGATGGTGATCTGCTGGGCCTTGCCGGTGTCGAGATCCTTGGCCGAGACGTTCACGATGCCGTTGGCGTCGATGGAGAACGTGACCTCGATCTGCGGAACGCCTCTGGGGGCGCGGCGGATGCCGGTCAGCTGGAAGCGGCCAAGCTCCTTATTCTGGTGCGCCATGGGGCGTTCGCCCTGCAAAACGTGGATATCGACGGACGACTGGAAGCTGGAGGCCGTCGTGAAGATCTGGCTCTTGCGGATGGGGAGCGTCGTGTTGCGCTCGATGATGCGCGTGCACACGCCGCCCAGCGTCTCGATGCCGAGCGACAGCGGCGTCACATCGAGCAGCAGAAGGCCCTTCACGCTGCCGGACAGAACGCCCGCCTGCAAGCACGCGCCCATGGCGACGCACTCGTCGGGGTTGATGCCCTTGAACGGCAGAGAGCCTGTCATCGACTGCACCAGATCCTGCACCGCCGGGATGCGGCTCGAACCGCCGACCATGAGAACCTTGCTGATCTGCGAAATGGATACGCCGGAGTCGTTGATGGCCTGATTGACCGGCTCGCGCGTGGCCTGCACGAGATGGTAGGTCAGATCGTTGAATTTCGCGCGTGTAAGCGGGATCTCCATATGCAGCGGCCCCTGCTTGCCGACGGCGATATACGGCTGCTCCACGGTCGTCTGCGTCATGGACGAAAGTTCGATCTTGGCCTTTTCGGCGGCCTCGCGCACGCGCTGCATGGCGGCGGGGTCGCGCGTCAGGTCGATCTTCGTCTGCTTTTTGAACTCGGAGACGAGATAGTCGACGATGCACTGGTCAAAATCGTCGCCGCCCAGATGGTTGTTGCCCGCCGTGGCCAGCACCTCGATCACGCCGGACGAGATATCGAGAATGGACACGTCGAACGTGCCGCCGCCGAGATCATAGACCATGATCTTCTGCGACTGCTCCTTATCGATGCCGTAGGCAAGGGCGGCTGCCGTCGGCTCGTTGATGATGCGCTGGACGTTCAGCCCCGCGATCTTGCCCGCGTCCTTCGTCGCCTGCCGCTGCGCGTCGGTGAAATAGGCCGGGACAGTGATGACGGCGTCAGTGACGGGTTCGCCGAGGAAGGCTTCCGCGTCCGTCTTGAGCTTTTGCAGGATCATCGCGGAAATTTCCTGCGGCGTGTATTTATGGCCGTCGATGGAGACCTTGTAGTTGGTGCCCATCTGGCGCTTGATGGAAGAAATGGTGCGGTCATGGTTCGTGACGGCCTGCCGCTTTGCGATCTGACCGACCATGCGCTCTCCGGTCTTGGAAAACGCGACGACAGACGGCGTCGTGCGTCCGCCCTCGGCGTTGGGGATGATAACAGGCTCGCCGCCCTCCATCACAGCCACGCAGCTGTTGGTGGTGCCGAGATCAATACCGATCGTTCTGGACATACGGAGTTCCTCCTGTGAGATAGGTGCGCTCAATACCAGCTGCCGGAGCCTGTGTCGGAGCCGGTCTGCGACTGGCTCTGACCGGAATAGGTTCCGGAATCGCTGTAGCTGTAATTGCGGTAGTAGTACGGGTCATAATACGCGCCGCGATAGCCGCAGCTGCCGAACAGCATGGCGACGATCTGGATCAGCAGATAAATGCCGAGCAGCCGCACGAGAAAATTCCCGCGGCGGCGGGTGCGGTGATACGTCCAGCGGTAGCCGCCGGGGCTGTCGTTGTCCTCCTGCTGTTCTTCGCCGGAGGGGCGGTAGGTATACCAGGTCTGCCAGCCGTTCCGGCTTTCCTGCTGCCAGTCGTCCGACTGGCTCTGCGCGCCCCAGGAACGGAAGAGATCCTCGAAGGGATTGTACTCCTGATAACCGGACTGGCTGTATTGCTGCCGGGCCTGCTGCTGGGCTTGCTGCTGCGCCTGCTGCTGACGGTAAGCCTGCGGGTTCTTGATCGCGTCATAGGCCGCGTTGATCTCGTTCATTTTCTGCGCAGCCGTCTTGTCGCCGGGATTCAGATCGGGATGGTATTGCTTTGCCAGCCTGCGGTACGCCTGCCGGATCTCGTCCTCCGATGCGTTCGGAGACACGCCCAGCACCTGATACGGATCTGTTCCCATGCAGCTCACTTCCTCTTTGTTTCGATTATGCTGATTATAGCGCCTTTATGCGCAGGATTTGTGAAGCATTTATAAACGATATGCAAAAAAATTGCGGACTTCACAAAAAATGCAGGATTTTCGCAGCCTGTCCGCCGCAGAAATCAAAAAAATCCCGGCCGTCCGCACAATGCGGACGCCGGGAAACAAAAGCCGGCAGCTGCTGACGCAAAAAACGGGGCTGTCTCAAAAGAATGTTTGAGACAGCCCCGTGCGCACAATACCTGGGCTTACAAATCGACCTTTTCGAACCGGGCGGCGGATTTCCGGTAGGCGAGCCAGACCTCCAGCGCGTAGACGGCCATGCCGCCGAGCAGAACGGGCAGCTGGCGGACGAGGTCTGCGGAGGCGTAGCTTTCGCAGACGGTTTTCATGTACGGGACGATGTGGTCGAGCGCCTCCAGCAGCACGATGGCGAAGAACAGCACGATGCTGGAAATGACAAACGGCTTGCCGAGATCGTAGCCGTTTTTGTAGTGCATCGGCAGAAACAGCAGATCAAACAGGCCCATCAGCATGAAGCCGAAGCCGAGGAAGGCCAGATTTGCCTCGATGCCGACGGGGTTATTGGTCTCCGCATAGCCCCTGCGGAGGAGCATGAACGGAACGCAGACGAGCGCCTGCAAAAGCTGGAGCGTCACGATGGTCGAAAACCGCGCCCGGACCAGATCGCGCTTCGTGAGCGGCAGCAGCGCCATGTAATACACGTCCCGGTTCTCGCGGGCGGCCTGCAGCATGAGGAAAATGCCGAGGGCATTGTAGAAAAACGTTACGTAATACGGATAGCTCGGCACGAGCACCAGCGCGCTCAGCAGCAAAAACAGCAGCGGCACCGGCGTGACGGTCAGCTTCCATTCCTTTTTGATCAGCAGCTTCATGCTTCCGCCTCCCGTTCCAGATGTACCATGATCTGTTCCAGATTTGCCGGGCTGACCGCAAGCCCGGCGGCAAGTCCTGCATCCTCCGCGCGGATGAGCGCGTCCAGCTCGCCCTTGTGGCTGCGCGCGCCGATGAGCCTTGCGCGCAGTGCCGCGCCGCAGGCGGCGTCCGGCCCCTGTACGGACAGATACGCGCCGGTCAGCGCCTGCTTCTTTTCGCTGACGGCGACACGGCCAGACTGGATGTAGGTGATCGTGTCGGCACAGGCATCGAGGTCGGACGTGATGTGCGTGGAGAAGAGGATCGACACGCCCTCCTGCTCGCAGAGCGTCAGGAACGTGTCCAGCAGCTCGTCGCGCGAGACGGGGTCGAGGCCGGACGTCGGCTCGTCGAGGATCAGCAGCTCTGCCTTGTGCGACATGGCAACGGCCAGCTGGTACTTGACCTTCATGCCCTCAGACAGCTCGCACACGCGCTTGCGCTCGTCCAGCGAAAACTGCCGGACAAGCCGCGCGTAGCGTTCGCCGTCCCAGCCGGGATAGAAGTCCTTCGTCACGTCCGTCAGCTCCCGCAGGCGCTTGCGCTGGTAATATGACGCGCCGCCGGAGACGAAGCCGATGCGCGACCGGATGGCGCGCTCGTCCGTGTCCATATCCAGTCCGCAGATCGTGATCTTCCCGGCGTCCGGGTGCACCAGATGGAGCATGGATTTGAGCGTCGTGGTCTTGCCCGCGCCGTTGCGGCCGATGAGGCCCATGATCGTCCCGGCCTCCATGGAGAACGAGACGTTGCCCAGCCGGAAGGCCGGATATTGCTTGCAAAGGCCGTCAAGCCTCAGAATTTCCATCGTCGTCCGCCTCCTTTGCCAGCCGGAACAGCGAATCCGGCACGTGCAGATCGTCCATGCCGACCAGCGCAATGCCACGCTTTTTGTCGGCCATGAGCAAAAGCTGGTCGCCCGGCTGAATGCCGAACAGTTCGCGCGCACCCTTCGGGATGACGATCTGTCCCTTTTCGCCGACCTTGACCAGACTGATGAATTTCCCCTTCGGGAACTGCATCGCCATGAAGATCTCTCCTTTTTATAAAAGTTATACTGAGTATGAAATTTCATACCCAGTATAACACGGGACCACAAAAATGCAAGCGTTATTTTCGCAGCTGCCGGTCGGTACGCAGGAGGACGAAGCAGGAGGCGAAGAATGTAAGAATATCCGCGGCGGGCATGGAGTATAGAACGCCCATCAGCCCAAACGCCCTCGGCAGCAGCATCACAAGCGCCCCGACCAGCAGCGAGACGGTGCACGGCAAGGCAAACTTCAGCATCAGCCTGCCGAGCGGGGCTGTGCCGAGCGCGGCGTTCTGTTTTTCTTTCATTTTGTTTTCCTCCAGACATAAAAAAATTGCGCAAGTCCGTTTGGACTTACGCAAGACTGCTACACAACAGGGAAATCATAGCACAGACGGCGAAAAAAATCAAAGGGGAATCTGCACAAATTTTTTCTTTTTCGGGCTGGGGAACTTGCGCGGCGAGTCTGCGTCTGATACTATAGACAAAAACAGAAAGAGAGGATTTCTCCATGATCGGCTTCGGCTTTTTTGATTCGGTGTTTCCCGTGTTGTTCACGGTGATGTTTGTGCTGATTCTGGGCGTGATCATTGCGACGCTTGTGCGCAATGTCGGCCAGTGGCACAAGAATAATAAGTCCCCGCGCCTGACCGTGCAGGCCACGGTCGTCTCCAAGCGGATGGAGGTCACGCGCCACCACGACGCGAACAGCCACATGAGCCATTCGTCCACGTGGTACTACGCGACGTTCCAGGTCGAAAGCGGCGACCGGATGGAGCTCAGCATCCCCGACCGCGACTACGGCTATCTCGTCGAGGGCGACCGGGGAAGCCTCACCTTCCAGGGCACCAGATTTTTAAGCTTTAACCGGGCGTGATAGGGCGGCAGGCCGTGCTAAGATCCCGTTTTTCTGCGAAGCACTGGCTCTTTCCAGCGTAGGGGCGGACGATTCTGTCCGCCTGCGGGAAGCAGTGCTTTTTTAGAAATCTACGGCGAATCCGTATGCACATCCTAAAGCGAGTGTAGGGGCTGATTTCTACATCGGCCCGGCAGAATGTACCGGTTTTACGGAAATCTGCGGAGAATTTGCAACTTCCAATCGGGCCGATGTAGGCATCGGCCCCTACAGTCAAGTATGCAGGTGCATACGGTTTCGCCGTCAATTTTCAGATAAAGACTGCAATCCGCGCGGGCGGACAGAGCGTCCGCCCCTACGAATCTTCGCTTTATTCAAAGTTGAGCCTTTGGCGTGAATGCCCCGCATAGACACCGCCGCTCTTTGCTGTGCACGGCAAGGAGCGGCGCTTTTTATCCTTATACAGGCCGGATGGCCGAGAGGTCGTACGGCGTGGTCTGGTAGACGAAGTAGTTGAGCCAGTTCTGGTACAGGAGGTTTGCGTGACTGCGCCATGTGACCATGGGCGGCTTCGTGTCGTCGTCGTCCGGGTAATAATTCTCCGGCACATGGATGGGAAGCCCGGCGTTTTTATCGCGCAGATATTCCGACTCCAGCGTCCGCGCGTCGTATTCCGAGTGACCGGTGATGAAGATCTGCCGACCGCCCTCGGTCGCCATGGCGTAGACCCCGGCCTGCTCGGACGAGGCGAGGATTTTCAGCTTGCCGCAGCGCTCGATATCCTCGCGGCGGACGCTCGTGTGCCGCGAGTGGGGCACCATGAACACATCGTCGAATCCGCGCATGAGCATGGACGAGCGCCGCTCGACCCGGTGCGGGTAGACGCCGAAGAGCTTTTCGGGCAGATCGGTCTTCCCGATGCCGTAGTGATAATAAAGCCCCGCCTGCGCGCCCCAGCAGATGTGGAACGTGCTGTGCACGTGCGTCCGGCTCCATTCCATGATGCGGCACAGTTCTGGCCAGTATTCGACCTGCTCAAACGGCATCTGTTCCACGGGCGTGCCGGTGATGATCAGCCCGTCGAACCAGCGATCCTTTACGTCCTCGAACGTCTGATAGAATTTCAGCAGATGCTCGCGGGACGTGTTTTTGGATTCGTGGCTGTCCGTGTGGATCAGCTCCAGCTCCACCTGCAGCGGCGTGTTGCCGAGCAGCCGCGACAGCTGCGTCTCTGTGGCGATTTTGGTGGGCATGAGATTCAGAACGAGAATTTGCAGCGGGCGGATGTCCTGCGTGACGGCCCGCGTCTCGTTCATGACGAAAATATTCTCGTCCGCCAGCGTTTTCGCCGCCGGCAGACCGTTCGGGATCATAATGGGCATGGCGTGGATTCCTTTCTGAGATTATTGCAGCGCCTGATCGAGATCGGCGATCAGATCCTCCGCGTCCTCCAGGCCGCAGGAATAGCGGATCAGATCCTCGCGGACGCCTGCGGCCAGCAGCTCCTCGGCGTTCATCTGCCGGTGCGTGGTGGAAGCCGGGTGCAGGCAGCAGGTGTGAGAGTCGGCCACGTGCGTCTCGATGGATGCGACCTTGAGCCGTCCCATGACGGCCTCGGCTGCGGCCCGTCCGCCCTTTACACCGAAGCTCACGACGCCGCAGGAGCCGTGCGGCAGGTATTTCTGCCCCAATTCATAATATTTGTCGCCCGGCAGGCCGCAGTACTGCACCCACGAGACGTTTTCATGCTGCTGTAAAAACTCCGAGACCCGCTGCGCGTTTTCGCAGTGCCGTTTCATGCGCACGTGCAGGCTTTCGAGGCCGAGATTCAGATAATACGCGCTCTGCGGGGACTGGATCGCGCCGAGATCGCGCATGAGCTGGACGGTCGCCTTTGTGATATACGCACCCGCAAGGCCGAAGCGCTCGGTATATGTCACGCCATGATAGCTCTCGTCGGGCGTGCACAGGCCGGGGTATTTGTCCGGGTGTTTCGTCCAGTCGAAGCTCCCGGAGTCGACGATCGCACCGCCGATGGCGCCCGCGTGGCCGTCCATATACTTGGTCGTCGAGTGTACGACGATATCCGCGCCCCATTCAAACGGGCGGCAGTTGATGGGCGTGGCGAACGTGTTGTCCACGATCAGGGGAACGCCGTGCCGGTGCGCGGCAGCCGCGAATTTTTCGATATCCAGAACGGTCAGCGCCGGGTTTGCGACCGTCTCGCCGTACATGGCCTTTGTGTTGGGGCGGAAGGCGGCGTCCAGTTCCTCAGCGGAGCAGTCGGGGTCGACGAACGTGACCTCAACGCCCATGCGCTTCATGGTGACGGCGAAGAGGTTGAAGCTGCCGCCGTAAATGCTCGACGAACTGACCAGATGGTCGCCCGCGCCGACGATATTGAACACGGCGAAGAAGATGGCGGCCTGCCCGGAGGCTGTCAGCATGGCGGCTGTGCCGCCCTCAAGCGCGGCGATACGCGCCGCGACGGCGTCGTTCGTCGGGTTTTGCAGGCGGGAATAGAAATAGCCGCTGGCCTCCAGATCGAACAGCCGGCCCATTTCGGCGCTGCTCTCGTATTTGAACGTGGTGCTCTGGATGATGGGGATCTGGCGGGGTTCGCCGTTTTTCGGGCTGTAGCCCGCCTGTACGCAGCGCGTACCGAGTCCAAGTTGTGCCATGGGGTGCTCCTTTCCGGGGTGAAATTATAATTTACAGGATGAAGTGCTGGGGGAGGCGGCTGCGCTCATCCGCCGAGATTGCACAGAACGCCGGTCAGAATGCCGAGCAGGCCGCCCATGCAGACCTGCAGCGGCGTGTGGCCGACCAGCTCCTTGAGCTTTTCCTGATCGGACAGCGGCTGCTCCAGCTTGGCAAACAGGTCGATGAACTCGTTCAGGAGCTTTGCCTGCTTGCCGGTTTCGAGCCGGACTCCCATTGCGTCGTGCATGACGATGATCGCGACAATTACGCTGATGGCGAATGGGAACGAGTCCAGCCCATAGATAATTCCCGCCGAGGTCGCCACGGCGCAGACCGTGGCCGAATGGCCGCTCGGCATACCGCCGTCGCCGAAAATGCGCGTCAGGTCCAGCGTATGGTGCATGAGCGCGTAAATAATCGTCTTCAAAACCTGCGCCGCTCCCCAGCCGACAAGGCCGCTGATCAGCACGCGGTTGGAGAGCAGTTCCTGAATTGCCTGCATGGTTCTCTTCCTTTCCGAAGTTTTTACAGAGTCGTAATTTCGACCGCCGGCAGTACAGCCTCGATCATATCCCGGCTTGCCAAACACGCGCTGTAGGCTGTCGCACTGCCGCAGGCGGTGCCGAGGCGGAGAGCCAAGGCATAGTCTTCCGTGTCCAGCAGTCCTGCGAGGAAGCCAGCCGTCACGCTGTCGCCCGCGCCGACGGTGGAAATAACCGGCTGCGTGCTGCGGAGCCGTGCCCGGTAAACGCGCCCAGTTTCCGCCAACAGCAGCGCGCCGTCCGCGCCCATGGACACCAGCACGTTCCGCGCGCCCAGTGTCTGCGCCCGCTGCGCAAGGGCAAGCAGCGCCTCCGGCGTGCTTGCCTGCTTGCCAAACAGCTCGCACAGCTCCTCGCCGTTGGGCTTGATGAGCAGAGGACGGAATGCAAGCGCCTCGCGAAGCGCTGCGCCGCTTGTATCCACGACGGCGCTGACGCCCGCCTCCTGCGCGGCGGAAAGGAGTGCGGAGAACGCGCCCGGAGGGCTTTTTTGCAGATTGCCGCTGACGACGAGCTGATCGTCCGGGTTCAGTCCGCGCAGGAACGCGCACAGCGCGTCAATGTCGGCCTGCCCAAGCGCGGGGCCGGAGGCATTGAAGGCCGTTTCGGGGCTGGTGTTGATCTTGGTGTTGATGCGCGTCTGGCCGCTTTGCAGCCAGAACCAATGGCAATCGCAGCCGGTGTCTTTCATGAGCGCTTCGAGGAGCCGCCCCGTCGGCCCGGCGAGATAGCCCAGCACGCACGACGGCTTGCCAAGCGTCTGCAGCATCAGCGAGACGTTGATCCCCTTCCCGCCTGGCGCAAGCAGCTCGCGGCCGGAGCGATTGATGCCGCCGACGCGCAGCGGCGCACGCAGGTCCATATAATAATCAATATTGGGATTCGTCGTAACCGTGTAGATCATGATCCGCTTCTCCTGAAATGCCTGTTTTCCAAAAGTATACGAGTCCTGCGCAAAAAAGTCAACGCCCGGCGGCGCATCAAGTGCCCGGTGCGTTGCTTTTTTCGCAAAAGCCTGCTATACTTGCTCTATCAAGGAAAAAGGGGGCTTCCCTGTGAAGGATTTTTTCTGCCGCCTGTTTACGCCGTGGAAGGCGGGGGCGCAGTTTGACGCGCCGGAGGCGTTTTACGGCTTCCTGCTTGGCCGGGACAAGCTGCTCGGCACGATCCGGAACCTCTGCTTCGCCGCCGCACTGGTGCTGTTGGTGATCGGCTACGCCGTCTCCGACGGTACGGGCGGCTATTCCATTGCCGACATTGCCAACCAGCCGTATTATCTGATCGCCGTGGGCGTGATGGTGCTGGCGCTGCTGCTGTCGCTGGTCATGATCCGGATCGAAAAAGAACTGCCGAAGGAGATGCGTCCGAAATGAACACGGAAATTTTGTCCGCGCTGTTTGAAAACGGCGCGTATACGCTCGTCGTGCAAAAGAACGGCGTGACCGTTCACAAGGACTTTGGCCGGGGCGTCGGCCCGGCGCTGCGGGTATTCGACGCGCAGCCGGAGCTTTTGAAGGGCGCGCTCGTCTGCGATACCATCGTCGGCAAGGCTGCCGCCGCGATCTATATTCTGGGCGGCGCATCGTGCGTCTATGCTGAGACGATGAGCGCCGCAGCGGCGGACTTCCTGACCGCGAACGGCGTGGACTGCGCCTGTGAGACGAAGACCGAAAAGCTCCTGAACCGGCAGGGGACGGGCCTGTGCCCGTTTGAGCAGGCCGTTCTGGAGCTGGAGAGGCCGGAGGACTGCCTGCCTGTGGTCCGCGCGACGCTTGCGCGGCTGATGGCCGGAAAAAATAATAAATAATATAAACCTATGCAACCAGCTTCTTCATTTCCTGTCTGTATGGATAGAACATATTTTATGCAGGAGGAACCGACATGAAAAAACTGCTTGCTTTTTTGCTGCCCCTTGCGCTGACGCTCAGTCTGACCGCCTGTGCGCCGCGCGACGAGCGGGAGGATGAGAATGCGCAGTATTCTGCAAAGCCAGTCATCTATCTCTATCCGGAGGAGGAACAGGACGAGGCCTGCGACGCAAAGCCGGTCGCGTATCTGTATCCGCAGACGGAAACAGAGATAACGGTTCGGCTGGACTATGACGGAGAGCTGACGTGCACGTATCCGGCCTACGCAGACGGCTGGACCGTCTCGGCAAGACCCGACGGGACGCTGACCGACAAGGACGGCCAGACCTACCGGTATTTATACTGGGAGGGCGTGTCGGAAACGGAATATGATTTCTCGACCGGCTTCTGCGTGCCGGGAAGCGGCACGGCGGAGTTTCTGGAGGACGCGCTGGCCAGGCTCGGCCTGAACCGCGCGGAGGCCAATGAGTTTATCATCTACTGGCTGCCGCTGATGCAGGAAAACGCCTATAACCTGATCGCGTTCCAGCGCGAGGCCTATACCAAAAGCGCATGCCTCACCATCACGCCTGAGCCGGACACGCTCATTCGCGTCTTTATGGCCTTCAAGCCGCTGTCCGCCCCGGTCGAGATCGCGCCGCAGACGCTCGAAGCACCGGCCCGCACCGGCTTCACTGCCGTTGAATGGGGCGGCGCGGCGTGCCGGTAGCTGCGGAAGCCGTTAGGCAGCACGTCTTAGTGTGCAGAAATCCCCGTCTCTCCGGTTGGAGAGGCGGGGATTTTTAGGCTTGCTTATTTCTTGTCCGCAGCGGCGGCGAGCTCCTTGAGCGCGTCCTTGCGGGAGAGGTTGACGCGGCCCTTTTCATCGATCTCGGTGACCTTGACCCAAGTCATATCGCCGATGTTGAGCACGTCCTCGACCTTCTCGACGCGGCGGTTCTCCAGCTTGGAGATGTGGATCATGCCGTCCTTGCCGGGAGCCAGCTCGACAAACGCGCCGATGGGCAGGATGCGGACGACCTTGCCGTAGTACAGCTTGCCGACCTCGGGCACGAAGCAGATATCGTCGATCATCTTCTTGGCGGCGTCGCAGGAGGCGGCGTCGGGAGACGCGATGTGGATGGTGCCGTCGTCGTCGATGTCGACCTGTGCGCCGGACTCGGCCACGATCTTCTGGATCATGGAGCCGCCCTTGCCGATGACCTCGCGGATCTTGTCCACGTCGATCTTCATGGTGAGCATCTTGGGTGCATACTCGGAAACATGGTCGCGCGGCTTGGCGATGCAGGGGATCATGATCTCGTTCAGGATCTCAAGGCGGGCCTTGCGGCAGCGCTCGAGCGCATCGGCGATGATCTCCATGGTCAGGCCGTCGTTCTTGAGGTCCATCTGGATGGCGGTGACGCCCTCGGTCGTACCGGCGACCTTGAAGTCCATCTCGCCGTGGAAGTCCTCAACGCCCTGGATGTCGGTGAAGGTTCTCCACGTGCCCGTCTCCTTGTCGGAGATAAGGCCGCAGGAAATACCGGCGACGGGACGCTTGATGGGCACGCCTGCGTCCATCAGAGCCAGTGTGGAGCCGCAGATGGAGGCCTGAGACGTGGAGCCGTTGGAGGAAACGACCTCGGAGACGACGCGGATGGCATACGGGAACTCGTCAACGGACGGAATCACAGGCAGCAGGGCCTTTTCGGCCAGCGCGCCGTGGCCGATCTCGCGGCGGGAGGTGGAGCGGCTCGCACGGGCTTCGCCGGTGGACCACTGCGGCATATTATAGTGGTGGATATAGCGGCGCTCGGTCTCGTCATAGATAGTGTCGAGCTTCTGCGCGGCAGAGAGGGTGTTCAGCGTGCAGACGGACAGAACCTGCGTCTGGCCGCGGGTGAACAGGCCGGAGCCGTGGACGCGCGGCAGAACGCCGACCTCGGCAGCCAGCGGGCGAATTTCGTCCGGCGTGCGGCCATCGACGCGCTTGCCCTCGAGCAGCCACTTCTTGACGATCTTCTTCTGCATCTTGTACAGGCACACGTCGATCTGGACATCCCAGTCCTCGGCGTACTTCTCGCCGAACTTCTCCTTGAAGTCGACAACAGCCTCAGTCAAACGGGCCTCACGGACGTTCTTGTCGTCGGTGTCGAGCGCGTAGGCGATCTTGTCCAGACCGTACTCGCACAGATCGTCGAGCATATCGTGGTTGACGGCGGCCTTTTCGAACGTGAACTTCGGCTTGCCGATGGCGTCAACGATGGTGTTGATGAACTCCACGACCTTGACGTTCGTCTCATGGGCCAGCTTGATGCACTCCATGAGGATGTCTTCCTTGACCTCGTTGGCCTCCGTCTCGATCATGACGACCTTCTCATGAGTCGACGCGATGGTCACGAAGCACTGGCAGGCGTTGCGCTCATCCTGCGAGGGGTTGACGATATACTTGCCATCCAGATAGCAGACATTGGTGGTCGCGGTCGGGCCGTTCCAGGGAATGTCGGAATAGGCGATGACGAGAGACGAGCCGATGGAGGCGACGATCTCAACAGGGTTATCGTAGTCCTGCGCGAGGATGGTGTTGGTCAGAACGACGTCATTGCGGAGTTCCTCGTCAAACAGCGGGCGCATCGGGCGGTCGATGAGGCGGGAGATCAGCACGCCGCGGTCGGAGGGCTTGCCCTCGCGGCGGTTGAACGAGCCGGGGATACGGCCGACAGCGTACATACGCTCTTCAACCTCAATGGTCAGCGGGAAGTAGTCGATGCCAGCCTTGGGCAGGGGAGAGGCGACAGCCGTGACGAGCACGACGGTATCGCCGTAGCGGCAGATGGCCTCTGCATTGCAGAGCTCTGCGACCTTGCCGGTCTCGACCGTAAAGGTACGGCCGCCGATCTCGGTTTCAAAAATGTGGTGATTCGGATACTGCTTGTGGGTGATCATGAAAGAACCTCCTTCGTTTTTTGCGCGCGTGGGAGGTTTAGCACTTGAAACTGGCGTCCGGGCACAGACGCTACTTTCAACTGCTAAATGGAACCCACGCGCAGTATAATAGTAGTTGGATTTATAAAAAAGGGCGGTCGCCCGACCGCCCTTTTCCTATGACTTACTTACGCAGGCCGAGCTTTGCAACGATTGCACGATAGCGGTTGATGTCCTTCTTGGCGAGGTAGTCGAGAAGGCTTCTGCGCTTGCCGACCATCATCAGAAGGCCGCGGCGGGAATGGTTGTCCTGCTTGTGCTCACGCAGATGCTCGGTCAGGGTGTTGATCCGGGCGGTGAGGACAGCGATCTGGACCTCGGGAGAACCGGTATCGCCGGCATGGGTTGCGTACTGCTCGATAATGGCAGTCTTTTCTTCTTTGCGCATCATAGTTGTGTTTCCACCTTTCAAAATATTCCCGGAATCCAAGTATCGGGCAGGCAGAATACCCGCGTCAGAGCGGGCGGTGTCCCGAAACTGGGAAATGGGTCGCAGCGCATGGCGCTACCTGTTAAGAATAGCATACGAATGCAGAAAAGTAAAGCGGAAATTGCCCGGAATTTCTGAAATTTTTCATGCTCGGGTACCGGACAGAATTCGACAGGACAGCATAAGATGGCGTGGGACCATCATTCCCGGAAGGAGGGAGGTTTATGCTGAAGGTCACAAAATTCGGCGGCTCGTCGCTGTGTGACAGCGCGGGCTTTTCCCGCGTGCGCGAGATCGTGCTTGCAGACCCCGCGCGCCGCGTCGTCGTCGTGTCGGCGGCAGGCAGGCGGCACGCCGCCGACCACAAGATCACGGATCTTCTCTATCTCTGCCACGCGCATCTGCAATACGGCGTGAGCTGCTGGGATCTATGGCGCAGGATCGCCGACCGCTACCGCGAGATCCGCGACGGCTGCTGCCTGACGCTGCCCATCGAGGCCGAGCTTGACGCGATCTACGCCGCCATGCGCCGCGACACGCCGCAGGACTGGATCGTCTCTCGGGGCGAATATCTGTCCGCGCGGCTGATGGCAGATCTGCTCGGCTTTGAATTTGTTGACGCAAAAGACTGGCTGCTGTTTGACGCTGCGGGACGCGTCCGGCAGGCCGCGTCCTATGCCGCGCTCGGCTCGCTTGCCGACGGGCGGAAGATCGTCACGCCGGGCTTTTACGGCGCGCTGCCGGATGGCGCGGTCCATACGCTCCCGCGCGGAGGCTCTGACGTGACGGGCGCGCTGGCCGCAGCCGCGCTGCACGCGGATCTGTACGAAAACTGGACGGACGTGGCAGGCGTGCTTGCGGCAGATCCCCGGCTGATCCAGAACCCCGCGCCGGTCGGCCAGCTGCGCTATGAGGAATTGCAGACGCTCTCGCGCGTCGGGATGCAGATCCTGCACGAGGACGCGGTCGCGCCGGTCCGGCAGGCGCAAATCCCGCTGCGCATCTGCAATGCGTTCGAGCCCGAGAAGCCCGGCACGCTCGTCCGCCCGCAGGTAGAGCCGGACGGCGGGCAGATCTGCTTCGCGGGCCGCAGGAAGCTTGCCATGCTGCGCCTGAGCTGCCCGCAGGAGCCGGACGCGGAGACAAAGCTGGCCGATGTTCTGGAGCAGGCGCGGCTTTCGCCGTTTTCCATGCAGAGCGTGTGCGGCGAGCTCACGGCGCTTGTGCCGATGGAGCCCGGCTCCGAACGGCTGCACCGTCTGCGGGAGCAGGCCGCGCAGGCGCTTCGCCCGCAGGCGTGCACGCTGCGCGAAAATTTGAGCGTTCTGGCCGCACTCTGCCGCTCGACCGCTGCTGTGCCGGAGCTGCTCCGCGCGGTCGAAACGAGCGGCGCGCCGGTCCATCTGCTGCAAAAATGCGGCGCCTGCGCCCTCCTGCTCGTCAACGACAGCCAATATGAGCAGTCCCTGCGCGCCGCCTACGCCGCCAGCCGCAATCTGCACGATTGACAAGCAAAACGCAGATATGATAAAATATACGGCAGTCAGAGCCGTTCTGACTGCCGCAACGCAATCCGCGCCCGTGGTGGAATTGGCAGACACGATGGATTTAGGTGATGTCACCTCAGTGAAGATTTTTCTGGCATATAATCACATAACATGATACACTAAAAACAGCTGATGTGGAAATGCAGCTCATATGCGGGCATGATGGAATTGGTAGACATGCGAGATTTAGGTGCTGTCACCTTGGTGAAAGGTTTTTCCGCGGTTCCTCACCGCGGACATTCTTCGGTAAAAGCAGGCTTGCCTGTTTTTATAAACGCGGATCAAGCGTTACGCTCCGCCACGGTTTCCCTCGCCGTGTAAAAACAGAGGACAACAAAATAGCTGCAGGTATCCCTGCCGCTCATATCTGCGGGTATGGTGGAAATGGTAGACTCGGAGGATTTAGGTTCCTCTGCCGTGAGGCGTGTGGGTTCGAGTCCCACTACCCGTACCAGCGACCGACCTGCATTTTGTGATAAAAATGCAGGTCGGTTGCTATTGTTACTTCAGTAAAAATACTTGTTTTTTATATCTGTATTTTTTCCATCACCAGTTCGTCGACTTCCTGCTCCAATCTCAAAATTTCTTTCTGCAAAGTCAAACAGTGGGCATCGAGGACTGGTTTCCTCAATGCCCACTGTTTTTGCAACTGTGTGACCTTTTTCAGTTCGGCTGCATACTGTTCCCGCAGCTTTTTCGCGTGATCCCAAACGGCTTTATCCAAAACCTCCTCGTGAATCCGGTGAGAGCTGCAATAACCTTTCCCGTTCCGTTGGTATCCCCGGCAGACGTATTCCACACGGCGGCTGCCGTTCCAGTAACGGATCATGGGACTGAATACGTTCCCACATTCCTGACAGGTCAGTAGCCCGGCATAACGGTGCTTTGTACGATTGTTGACCGCCGGACGCGCCTGCTGTTTCAGCCGCGTCTGGACTTGCTGCCAGATTGCTTTTTCAATGATAACCGGATAGAAATTCTCGTGACGAAGCCAGTCCGCTTCGCAGACAGCTCGCGCTTTGCCGCCGAGATATTCCCTGCGGTGATTGACCAGAACGCCGGTATAGGCTTCCTCCGCCAGCACGTTTTTCACACTGGCATATGTCCATAGGAACTGACCGTCACGGGTTTTGTGCGTATGCCGGACTTCTTTGCCGCACCATTCAGCCCGGAGCTGCGCCGGTGTTTTTCGCCCCTCAGTATTAAGCCACCGGGTGATCTCTTTCTGTCCGCAGCCCTGTAAATACAGAGCGTAGATAAGCTGTACCGTCTCCGCCGCTTCCGGATACACCAAAACCTGATTTGTATTTCGATCCTTCCAGTATCCGAAGGGCGGCGTGATCACCAGCCCCTCTTGTTGCTTCTGACGGTATCCTGCTCGAATCTTTTTGCCAATATCCTTCGCGTAATAATCATTCATCAATCCGCGGACACCGATCATGAGATCGTCTTCTTCGCAGAAAGTATCCACACCTTCCGTTGCGGAGATGACCCGCACTTGCTGCTGTCTCAGGAAGTCGATAAACAATGCGGTTTGGGTTCGGTGACGACCCAGCCTTGAAAGGTCTTTCACGAGAACTGCATCAACCTGTTTTGCCTGAACCGCCGCTGTGAGCATATCCAGCCCACGGCGGCTGAAATTCATGCCGCTGATGTTATTATCGGCAGAACTGCCGACGATCGTCCAGCCGCTCTTTTCTGCAAAAGCGCGGCAGATCTCCTGCTGATTTTGCAGAGAATTCTGCGCCGGATCATCGTCGTTGGAGAGCCGCGCATAGAGCCAACCCCGCATTGCCATAATCTTTTACCCCACAAGCCCGTCGCCATAGAGCAGCCGCGCCAGCCGATCCCAGTCAAAATCCAGCGCACCGTATCGCTCCGTGAGCGTCCCATTTTCATAGACATCCAAGTGTGTGCGGAACGGCGCTTTGATCTGAATGTCCAGGCTGAGCTTTCCGTCTGTTTCCTGCACATAGATCTTTTCGACCAGCATCCGCAGATGCGCTTCCGTCATGGCACCCTCAGCAAGGATATCGTCGATCATGCTGATATCCCTCTTGAGTTTCGTTTGCCGATCCCGCAGGACGGCGGAGATGTTTTGCAGTTCTTCGATCTGCTTTTTTGCCGCAGCGATTTCTTCTTCACGTTTCTGGATCATGCGGTCGTAGCGCTCGGCATTTGCCCGGTCCCGTATCCGCTCCATTAAAATTGCCTCCGTTTCATCCTCCAGGCATCGAATTCGCTTTTCTAACTTGACAATCTGCGCACCGGTCAGTTCTGCCTTTGGTGTCCACTGTGCGATCAGCTGCTCCAGCGCATCCCAGTTCTGCTGATACAGCGCTTTTGTATTGCGCAGTTCGTCGATAATCAGCCTGTCCAATACGGACTCGTCGATCTGGTGCTGGGAGCAATGCTCCTTCCCGAAGCGGTTGTAGGTGCTGCAAACATAGGTGACCCGTTCGCCGCTTTTCAGATGGATGCGCCTGCCGAACATGACCCGGCCGCAGTCAGCGCAGCGCAGGAGTCCGCTGTAACGCAGGATCTCCTGCGAGGGCGCGGCGCGCACGTTCAGCCGTTTCCGCTCCGCCAGCATCATCTGCGTCTGCTCCCACAGTTCCGGCGTGATGATCGGCGGGAGATAGTTTTCATGACGGAACTGTTCTTCCGGCTCTGTGAAGCGGAAGGTTTTGTTGATCTTGTTCCGTTCGCTTTTGTGGCAGATGAGCGTTCCAACATAGCTTTCGTCCCTGAGAATGCGGGCTATCATGGTTGCGTCCCAAAGATACTTTTTTAGGATGACGTCCTGCGTGTTGGGCAGGCTCTTGTTCAGCAGTTCCAGTTGCATGAGCGCAGGTGTTTTTCTCTTCTGCTCATTCAGTGTGCGGGCGATAGTCTTCATACCGCTGCCGCCAACGTAGGCGGTGAAGATCAGTCGAACGGTTTCAGCTGCTTCCTCTACAATGACAACCTTCTTCGTGTTTTTATCCTTGAAATATCCGAATGGCGGAATGGTCACGAGCCCTTCCTTTTGTTTTTGCCGGTAGCCGGTCCGCACACGGCGGCTGCCGTCGCGCGCATAGAAATCGTTGACCAAACCTTTGAAGCCAATGATGAGATCGTCATTTTCGTTGAACGTATCGATATTTTCCGTCGCCGAGAGGACGCGAACATCGTGCTCCCGCAGGTAGTCGATGAACAGGGCAGTCTGCGTTCGGTGTCGACCCAGCCGGGATAGGTCTTTGACAATGATCGCCTCGATTTTTCCAGCTTCCACAACTTCGTAGATTTTGTCAATGCCCTCGCGGTTGAAATGCATGCCGCTGACATTGTCATCGAAGGATTCTCCGACGACCTCATGCCCGTTTGTGACGGCGTATTCATAAATGATTTTCCGCTGATTCGTCAGGGAATTCAGTTCATCGTCCTCATCCCGACTCAGGCGGTAATACAGCCAGACTTTCATGGTTCCTCCTTCCCGCTATGGTGTGTGCTGATTGCAGCACACACCATAGCACACTGTTTTTCGAATAGCTAGAACAATCCATCATGCGCAGCAGGAATCTACATGATCAACAAAATCCTCCTGCAACTTTGTATATGGCTGATCTACCGACAGGTAGTCATGCACCAGCATTTTCAAAAATTCATCGAACTGCGCATCCGTACCGATGTAGCTGAACGTGACCTCCGAAATATTGTCTTTTCGCTTTCTCGCCATAGGTACTCCTTTCATAGTTCCTGTTTCATATCCCAATCTTCATGATCGTCCTCAGCGTGACCGAGGGCGGTTTTCTTTTGCCGGAGCTTTTTGCGGCGCTTGCTGTCGATGTGCAGCGGCATAGTCGTTCCGTCGCGCGTCGGCGCATCGTCCGTCATCTGCTCCACAGCACGACCAAGGCGCACAAGATCACTGCCGTAATCGAGATCCATGCGCACAGATGAATTTTCTTCTTCGCTGCCTGTGCCAGAGCTGAAAACTCTTGTTTGCTGCTCTCTGAAATCGTAGTCACGGCTTTCTGCGTACTGTCTGTCAGCTCTTTGCAGGCGGAAGAATATCTCGCGTTCAGGCTCCCAGCCTGTTTCTCGAATTTTTCTGTACTCTCCTGCATCTCGTTCAATGCGGTCTGTGCGTCCTCCCGCGTCAGGAGCGTTTTCAGGTCCGTGTCCAACTGCATCTGCTGCCGGAACAGCCTGTCCTGCATTTCGAGCATCGCACTCCAGTTTTTCTCGGTCACCATCACGCTGGGCTCCAGCCGTTGCGCCTCGTCCATCAGCTTTTTGTGCTGCGCCAACATTTCTTGTGTTGTCATTCTCCGTTCTGTATCCAAATTCAGCCTCCATATTTTCTTTTAAGTATTTCTCCATGTGCAGCTTGCTGTCACGGCATTTGCGCCCCTCCGGTGTGGTGTAGGTGATGTTCTTGCGGCTGTCCGTCCATGCGGCATCGTAACCCTCAGAGCGGAGCAGCGTCAGAAATTCGTCCCTGTTCCCGGCATAGCGCATACACTCATCGATCACGCGCATCAGCTCGAACTTCCAACTCTCGCCTCTGTCCGCCGTGTAGTATTCTGCGTTGGACATTCCGCGCGAATGCCGCTGCTCGTCTTTCTGAAATTTCGGCAGCCCCAATTCCTCGCAGATTTGGTCATTGCGGATGCGCAGCTCCTGAATCTGTTCGTCCGCCATGTGTACCTTCCGGCCGGTTTCAAAATTCACGCTGTTGATGATGCAGTGCGAGTGAATGTGTTCGCGGTCGACGTGGGTGCAGACCAGAACCTCACAGCCGTCGAAGTATCCGGCAAGTCGGCGCGCTGCTTCGTGCGCCGTGCGCGGGTCGATGTTCGCACCTTTCGGGAAGCTCTGCACCATGTGATAAAACATCACGCCGCCGTCCTTGTGGTGCAGCAGCTTCGTACTCAGGAACTCGTCGAACGCAGTTTCCGGTTGACAGCCAATACCGCTGACGAGCGGCTGTCCATCCCAGAGCGTCTTGCTGAGTTGGGAAACGTAGCGCATGACACTTTTCATGCAGCTGCGTGTTTGCGTACCCTTTTTGTAATTCACGAAATGGACGATTGCGATTTGCCTGCACCTCCTTCCTGCATTTTCCGCAGGGCTGTGTTGATCTTGGAAAACTCGTGCACGGCAGAATCCAGATTGGCAAACTGTACCTTGCCCATATTCGCCAGCACCGTCAGCTGGTTGAGATTGTTGCCGATGGCTTTCTGCTGCCGCAGGACTTCCTTCAAGCCGTCAAGAATGACGATATGTTTTCCAAGGCAGCAGGCGGTCACATAGTCGCTCTGGGTCATTCGTGCCTGTGCCGCTTTTCGGCGTATTGCGTTCAAATCCTGTTCTGAAATCCGGATACTGAATTGTTTGTTTTTCCGCATATTCCCTCCGTTCGTAAAAGTGGGTATGGGCTTCTGCCTGCAAATAGCATTTGGCAGGGAGCCGGCGTTCCGGCGACTAGCCAAATGCGATGCTGGCTCCTCCCGAACGGGAGGATTTTTCCCGCCGCGGCGGGGCTTCTCTGCGTTGGTTTGGCGTATTGCGCCTGCGTTTTTTCACATTGTCCGCACGTTGGCGCAACGTTGGCTTTTCCCGTTGCGCCGCGCACACACTCGCAGTCTGGGCAGAAAACCGCACACAGCGGCGACACGCGCCTCACGGCGCACTGCGGGTGCTCGGTACGCCAGCAGGGTCGATAGGGTCGATTTTTTCCACGGTGGGAAGATCGGCACCATCGACCCTTTTCAGGCAGATGAGGCGCTCGCCGTTACTCTTTCGGAATGATACGAAAATGCCGTTTTTCCTTAGAGCGTCAACGCTTTTTCGGATTTGATGCGAAAAGCTGTTCGGTGTCCAACCCTCGATTCCGGCAGGGTCGATCTTTTCCAACAGCACTTTCGCAGGGGCGCTGATTTCGGTCTCTTTTTGTAGAAGTTCAGAGAGAAGATTTTCGATTTGAAGTGCCGAAATCTTAGAAGCGCCGCTGCAAGTTTTGCTGTCCTCAAGCAGTTTCCAGACGTGATCTTCCTCTCCGAATTCCAGTTTTAACGTGCGATCTGCGATGTCCCGCCCGGTGCAGTGCAGCGAGGCAATGTTGGCAAGACGCGAATTTTTCTGGAGAACAAAGGTCGAATCTGCCGCGCCGCTTAAGCCCGTCGAGCCGGAGATCATATTCATCGGATCGTCATCGTGGAGTTTCCGCAGATGGTGAATCAGCAGGATGGCAATATGATGCCTGTCCGCAAGCTGTTTGAGAAGTCCGACATCCTGATAATCATTTGCGTACAGATTGCTGTCACCGCCTGCGCTGCGGACACGCTGTAATGTATCGATCACAACAAGCTTTGTGGTCGGATGCTCTGTCAAAAACTGCTCGATCTGTTGCTCCAATCCGTGCTTGAGCGTGTCGGCCAGGATTGCAAAGTGCAGTGTCGATGGCGCGTCCTCGGTCAGATCAAAGAGCCGCGTCTGGATACGCCGGTAGGAATCTTCCAGACTGAGATACAGAACTTCACCCTGCGTTACCGCGAAATTCCAGAGCGGCTGCCCCTGTGAAACGCACAGGCATAGCCACAGTGCCAGCCAAGACTTGCCGATCTTCGGCGCGCCCGCGAGGATGTGCAGGCCCTCTGGAATCAGTTCGTCTACCAGAAACGGCACCGGTGAGTATGGCGCTCTCTGTAACTGTTCAGCGGTCATGGTTTCGAGTGTCTTCATTTGTTCACTTCCTTTCGATATTATTTATTGTAGTTACATTCTCTACAAATCTACAATCGGATGATAGCACAACCATTGACATTCCACAATAGGTAATGTATCATTTAAGCACATACACTACACGAGTGAAAATATATTCTCTACAAAGGAGGCGCACGCGCATGGGCGTTCTGGGAAAAGATCTATTGGATTTTCATCGGCCGCGCACCAATACGAAGGTGGAGTTTGGTGCTTCCGGCTATTGGGTCGAATCCCATCCGACGATGCAGCCCTACGGCACTGTGCTGACGGAAATTCTGAATCTTGACGCTGCGCCGTTTCAAGAATTATTGGATCAATATCGGAAGACCGTTGCAGAAAAGGATGCAGAGCAGGCAGCGCGGGCGTTTCAGGCTGTGGCGAATGGATTTGCGTCTTTGCCGCTTTACCGCCTGTATTGGAATGACGTTCAGCTGTTTGCAAGCATGGATGTGAGCGAATTATTTGTGGGAGAAGCGCAGGAAGCGTTCTGCGAATATGTGATGCAGGACGATACGCTGCCGCGGTTCATGCAGGAGCAGTTGGACGCCATCGGCTGATTCAGGAGCGCTATGTGTGGTTTTTGGACAGCATTTTTGCAGGTAAACCGTTTGAAAAGAAAAAGGGCCAGAGAAAAACTTCTCTGGCACAACAGATCGAGAAAAAGGGGTTGGAGCCGTTTGTCAGCGGCGTCAGCCTTGGCGCAGATTCGAAGGTAGACGCGCCGAAGGTAAACGCGCAATTCTGCATCCGTGGCACCGGGCACGAGGCAGAAGTGGTGGAAAAAATGTACTTTGACCGGCTGCTGGATTTTGTCTATGTAGAATTCATGAAGGGCTTACAGCGCGGCTTTATTCCGAAGCGCTGCGCCAACTGCGGGCGCTGGTTTTTGCAGACGCCGGGGGCGACCTTTGCCTATTGCGCCGGTCCTGCGCCGGAAGACCCAGGTAAAACCTGCCGGGAGATCGGCGCGGCCAGCAGCTTCAAGGACAAGGTTGCGAACAATGAAGTCTGGCAGGTGCAGCAGCGGGCATACAAGAAATACTACGCGCGCACGATGCGGAGGGACATGACCAAGGCCGAGTTTGAAGCATGGACACGCGACGCAGAATGCAAGCGGGACGCCGCGCTGGAGCCGTATGCGCGCGCAGAAAGTGAGGAAGAACGGCAGCGCATCGCAGATGCGCTGGCGGAGGAACTGAATCAACTATAATGGATTTAGAGTGACGTCCGTGTCGGCGCTGCCTTAGTGGAACCAAATTCCGTGTGCCTCCAGACATTTTTTCAGCTCGGGATACGCCTTTCTGCTTAATGGGATGCAATCCTGACAACCATGGAGTTGTAAAAAGAATACGTTTCCTCCATTTTCAACGCGGATACCCTCAATATAGTTCAGATTAACCAGGAAAGACTGATGGCATCGAAAGAACTTGTCTTTGCTAAAAATCTGCTCCAGATTTTTCAGTGTATCATTCAGCGTTATGGACACTCCGTTGTTTTGATGAATGCACGCTTTCCGGTTGATCCGCTCAATATATAGGATCTCTTCTTCTGCAAGAAAGACATACCCTTGGCTGACCATTATCCCTATTTTTCTACTGGACGGCTCTGCTTCCTTTCCATGAGCCGCATGGGATGCCGCAATTCTTTCCAATGACTGTTCCAAGCGAAAAGACGAAAGCGGCTTTGTCAGAAAATCCAATGGAGAATAATCGTAGCCTTTTAGCGCCCACTCAGCATGCCCCGTTAAAAATATATATGGGATCTGCGGATACGCTTTCTGCAAATAAGCAGCAACTTCGAAGCCTGATACACGCCCCATTTCCACATCGACTAGCACGGCATCCGGCGGGTCAGCTCGGAGGGAGGCGCTGAGGTCATCCATATTGTTTGCGATTTCTGCTTTATCCACCAATGGAGATTGTTCCAACATGCTTTTGGTAGCTGCCAAAGACGCAGCATCATCGTCAATTACTAAAATTTTCATGTCCGTCCTCGCTCTGATTGATCCTGTCGGGAATCTGTACCACTATGCTGATTTTTTGCCCATCGAGCTCGATAAAAAAAGCTCCACCATACTTTTTTGCAATACGTTCGATATTCTTCAGTCCAATCCCCTCGTGACTCGGCTTTGTGCTGATATTCATTTCAGCGGCATGAGTCAAGCTGTTCGGATCCCTAAGAAACGGATTTGTTACTTTGATGACAGACCGGCCAGCCCGTTTCATGACAAGAAGCTCCATCCATCGGTTTGGAGCTTTGTACTGTGTTACTTCTTCCATTGCATTTTGCAGCATATTGCCCAGAACGCGGTTCAGCTCAAATGCAGAGCATGCAATCTGCTTCATATCGTGCTTGATGGAGCAGATAATGGAAATTCCCTGCTGTTCAGCGCGGGCAATATAGTCACTGATAAGCGCACTGACCGCAGGATCATCCAGTGGAATTACCTCGTTGCTTCGGCGAACTTCCTCTGACAGCTTTTCTGTATACTCACGACAAGCATCAATCTGATTAGAAGAAAGCAACCCGCAGATCGTGTGGACATGAATCAAGAAATCATGTCTTTGGGATCGGATGGCGTGAAAAAAGCGTTGGGAAGCTTCCTGAGCATCTTCCAGATAGGAAACTTCGCTGATCAGCAAAGAATAGGAAAACGCGACATACATTCCAATGGCAAAGAACGCAAACACGCTCAGCCAAAGGCCTGCCATTGCGATACCGGACGTCAGATATGCCATTGCAATCAGGATAGCAGTCTGAAAAAGCTGCACCAGAACAATCCATATCTGCCGGGCACGAAAATCCTTCTCTGACGCTGAATCCCACAAAAGCTGCCACCTTTCACGGTTTACAAGGCGAAGCCTACCAGATAGTGCCGCATATACGCCGCCCACCATCAGTGTTATCTGTATAATTTGAGCAAGAATTGCGTCAAAGTATTGGCAGAGCAACCACAGCTGTTGGAACGCAAGGGCTGTCTCTGCACACAGGAGAGCGGCAGAAAAGGTCAGGAGTCTCTCATTCTTCTTGCTGTACATCCATGCTGTTGCCAAACAGACAAGTGTCCCAAGCAATAGCCATCCGTACAGATTTAGGGGTAAGGTTAAAAACAAATTGGCCAAAAACAGAAGCGACAGTGGCGGGACGCTGCACAGCAAAACCATCTTTCGAGGAAAGCCCATCGCTGCATAGCTGGCGATTACTGCACCGCAGAGCGTTACAAAGATGTCAAAGCTGCGCATATCTACTTTGCCCCCTCATCTTTACTTTTTTAAATAATACCACATTTTTATAGTCAGTTCAATCTTCCGTCAAATAAAGATGCCAGGATACAGCTCAATGGTTCGAGTCGTATCCTGGCATAGTTGTTATGAAAGGCTGTCAATACATGCCTGTACTGCCTTTGCCAATTGATCCGGACAGGAAGTACCTATGCCGTTACAATTGATTCCTGCACAGCGAGCAATAACTTCCTCCGCCGATAGACCTTCGGCCAACTTGCATAGCGACAAATTACTTCCTATACAGCCACCTCTAATTTTTACATGAAAGATTTTACCATCAATATAGTCGAAGCTGATCGTCTCCGAGCATACCTGCGGCGCGTTTTTATATTCGTAATGCTTTTCCATCAGATGCTGGCCTCCTTCTGCTGATAGGCAGCAATTTTCCCGAGGCACTCATCCAGCGCCAGCGCCAGCTGTTTTGGGCAGGAATTTCCGTCATGGCAGCCGACCTTCTTGCAGATCCCAATAATCTCCTCCGGAGTTCTTCCCTCTACCATATGGGAAAGCCCCTGGTGTCCGCCATCGCAGCCTCCGCGGATTTCAGCATTCCGAACGACTCCATCAATCAGATCAAAACGGATCTGGTAGGCACATACACCATCTGGGTGGTACTCATAGCCGCATATATCCATCATCGCTTGTTCCCCCTAATTATTGACACGCCGCGCTGCAGCATTCTGCAAAATAAGCGCTGTTTTTTATGACTTGATCACAATTGCCTTCCGCCTGAACGCTTCCTTCGTCAAGAACCACAATGTGGTCTGCGCTGCGCACCATGTCCATATCGTGGGAGATGAGTACACAAGTCCTTCCCGCCATCAGTTTTCGCAGAGCACCCATAACCGCTGCCTTGTTCTCCGCATCCAACGCACTGGTAACTTCGTCCAGAATCAGATACTCCGGGTTGCGCAGAATAATACGGGCGATTGCAATGCGCTGCCGCTCACCACCGGACAGTTTTTCTCCCAACTCACCCAGGTCGGCATCCATGCCCTTGGGCAGTGCGGCTACGAAGTCTTCCAAGTTGGCAATTTTCAGCGCCTGCTGCAGTTCGGTCTCCTCCACCGGCCGGTGGAGAGCATAGGTTAGGTTTTCCCTCAGTGTACCGGAGATGAGGGTGGTGTCCTGAGAAACATAGCCAATAGAGCGGCGCCATTCATTCAGATGGATATCCTCCACGAGGCAATCGCCAAAACGGAGACAGCCGGTCTCCGGCAAATAGAAGCGTTCCATCAGGCTGACCGCTGTAGATTTACCGGAACCATTGGGGCCTACAATTGCCGTGACCCTGTTCGCCGGAATTGTGAAACTGGCGCTGCATAGCCCCCGCTTTTCTCCGTAGCGGAATGTAACATTTTCAAAGGTAATATCTGCATCCTCCATTGCAAAAGCCTTTTTCCGCTGGCAGCGCTCCGGCTCGGCAGCGACAATCTCGCTGATTCGGTCAGCGCAGCCCTGACTTTCTTTCACAGTGAGGTAAGCGTTCATAATTGTTATCAGATATACCGGCAATGTGAGAGAGTAGCGATAAGCGGTCAGCATTCCGGCCTGATCCAGTGTCCCGCTGCGAACCATCACGGCTCCGGTAAGAAGTACCAATGCCTGGAAGATGTACATGCAGCTCTGGGAGATGAATGTAGTAATATATTCCACGTTGATCTGATGAATCTCCGCGTGGTATTGCCCATCAATCTCTTTCACAGCCCGGATGACTTCCGTCTCCTCCGCTGCGGATGATTTGATGAGCGGGATGTTGGACAGGCGCTCCGTGATATAATCCGTAAAGGCAGCGTATGTCTCCTGAAACCGCAGAGAAGCCCTAAACTTGAAACGTCCGCAGGCAACGCTTGAAAGGATGATCCAGAGCAAGAGGACCCCCAGCATTTTCAGCATGAACCCGGCCATAAACGCGCTGTCTTTTCGCACATTGGAGAGCGTCACATAGATGGTATACACGCTGGTCAGGACTCCGACCATCTGCAAAAACTGCATGCTGAGTTTTGTGGAGTCGCTGGTGACACGACTTGGAAGCGTTGCAGCATTCTGCTTGTCCAAAGCAGCCATGGGGAGATGAACCATGCTCTGCCACGTGACTAGCTGGAATTGCCGGTCTGTACGATAGGTGAACCAGTACTGAAAGAGATTTTGCACCAACCATATGGCAATCATGACCGCCACCAGCAGCACATATTGACCGATTTGAGCGGTATCGAGTATTTCTCCGGTGTATATCTTTGATGCGAATGGCACCAGATCCGTAGATATACGGGAGTAAACCAGCTGAACCAAAAAATAACCCAGAAGTACCAGCAGAGGGATATTTGCCCGATGAATAAGCTGAAAGTATGCCTTCCAGTCTGCTTTTCTCGTTTTCATGCCGTTACCTCCTTATACGCCAGCAGCCAGTTGCAGTTGCCGGTACACATCATTTGTTCGCATCAAATCCTCATGGGTACCCATGGGACTCACTGTACCGCCGTCCAAAACCAGAATATTATCCGCATCCGCTACTGCTTTCATGTCATGGGAAACCATGAGAACGGTCTTCTCCGCTGCGATGGATCGAATGGTCTTGTTGATTGCTCGGGCAGATTCTACATCCAGATTCGCGGTAATCTCATCCAGAAGCAGCAGGTTTGTTCCTTTCAGCAAAGCGTGCGCAATCATCAGCCGTCGGCTCTGTCCGCCGGAGAGGTTAGCGCCGTTGACGCCGACCTGTTCCTCCAGTCCCTTTGGAAAAGCTGCGATAAACTGATCTGCACAAGCCGTTTTCAGTGCGTTTTGAAGCTCGGATTCGCTCACGGCACGTGTAATCCCATAGAGCAAATTCTCCCGAATGGTTCCTGAGAAAAGCTGCATTTCCTGAGAGACATAACTGATTGAACGCCGCCATTGCTGCTTGTCAAGCGCCGAGATGTTCTGACTGCCGATGCGGATCTCACCGCTCTGTACCGGGTAATAGGCAGAGATCAGCTTGAGAATGGTGGACTTTCCGGCGCCGCTCCGGCCTACAATGGCAGTCAGCTGACGCTCCGGAATCCGGAAACTGACATGATCGAGTACTTGCTTGTCATCGTAGCAGAAACATACCTGATCGAAGCATATCTGACCGTCCTCCTGCGGCGCTTTCCCTGAGAGGGCTTCCTCCGGCTCGGAGAAAATGTGGGATATCCGCCGCACGCAGCCCTGACAACCCTTAAATTCCTTCCACTTGTTCATGAGTTTCACAAGGTAACTGCACAGCTGTTCTTCAAACAGATAGAACGCAATGAATATGTCCGCACCGATGGCTTCCTGACGAACCAGCACAAAGCCGACAAGAATAACGATGACCTGCCGAAAATACTGGTTAAACATGTCCAGAGTAGAAATACCGCTAGTAGCCACGCCGAATTTCAATTTGGTCCGATAGAATTCTTCAATGTCCTGACCGCCGTTTGCTTCCTCCTCCTGCTCGTTGACAGACGCCTTGATGAGTCGGAGACGGAGGACGCGTTCCATGATGCTCTTTGTCAGTTCTGCCAGTTTGCCTTGAACGCTGAAGTTGACCTTAAAGTTCAGCTTGCCGCAAAGGACAAAGATGGTAATGGAGACGGGAATGATAAGAAGCATGGTGGTGCCCAGTTTCCAGTGGTAGGTGAAGAGAAGCGCACAGACGCCCGCTATGCCGTAGACACTGGAAATGACATCGGCGACCACCGTGGAAACAAACGCGCTCATTTTTGTGGTGTCATCAGTTGTACGGCTAATGAGCGATTTTGGTGTATTTTTCTCATAAAATGCCACCGGCATCCGGAACAGCCGGGACACCAGACTCTTGCGGATATTCCGAGTAATCCGGGCGGCACAGAGGCGGTTAATCCAGTCCACTACCATGGAGATGACATACCGGAGAATGCCTGTTCCAATGAGCAAAAGTATGATGTGCGTGCTGAAATCGCCGGCATAGAACTGCTGCATATAGGACGGAATGAGCAGGGCAATCTTGGATCGTGCCAGAGCAATTACCGTTGCCAGAACAATCAGCAAATATGGCAGTCTTGCTTGCCGCAGGAATTGGAGCATATCCCGCCACAGTTCTCTGGCGGAGATGCTGTCTTGCGCTTTGACTTTCATCGTCTCTCTCCTTTTCATTTGCTTATCTGCTTGTTGACTCACGCTTCATAAACCACCCGAAACTGATCGCCAAAGGCGCTTTTGATGAGGTAAACGGCCATCTCCATGGCCTGCGGCCCCCAGTTTTCACAGGCAAGTTCTTGTTCATTTCTGCGGGCCAGTTCCGCAACAATCTCATAATACTGGGCTAACTGGGTAGCTTTTTCCCGATAAGCCCGTTTTTTCTCCTCTCGAATCTCCGGGGTTGACCCAAGAACCTCATCTAGCGTGCAGCCCTTGCGTTCTGCCTTATATCGCCTCGCTTCTATCTGCTGCCGGTAAAGCTCCTCAATTCGGTCCTCCAACGGTGGAAAAGAGGAGCGCGCTCGCAGCATTTCCAGTGTGCGGACAGTGAGCATTTTTTTCCGCACGGCCAGTTCTGTTTCCCGGTGCTGCTCCTCCAGACGTTTCAGATAGTCCTCACGGGTGTCAACCCCATCCAGAAACTGCCTCCTGACAAAAGCATCCGTAATTTCAGCCTGAACCTTGCGCTTGATGGAGTGCAATTCTACGGTAATGGCCACACCGTCCACTGAAATGCAGTTGCGCCCCAGCATTAGGCCCACCAAAGCCGCTTCAAAGGCTGCGTTCCAGAGGCCCTTTCCCACACAGATGCGTGCCTGCTCTGCCTGATACCGTTTCTGTTTGCTGTGCAGCGTAACAACCAGGTAGTCACCCTTCTCCACAGGCCCCAATACAGGTTTCACCTCAAAAGCAGTCTGTTCCAGCTGTCTCTGGCTGATTCGAACTGTCAGATAGTCTTGCATCTCCGTGTCATCAGCCAGCTGATCCAAGCTGCAGATTCGCAGCAAATTGTCCATAATACTCCGCGCTCCTCTCTGTTTTTTATGGATTTAGTATAGCAGATGAGATTCTTATCTAGCAATACGCTCCGTTTCACAGGCCGGAATTCTTGCTTATTCGGCCTGTTTTCCTGCTCAATATGCTCTGCCTGCTGTCAAATCCGGAGACATGCGCGCAAAAAAGCTCATATTGTGCATCTTGCGCGCCGCATGAAAACCATAAGATACACATCAGCCCGCCCGGAATGATGCCGGGCGGGCTGAGCCATGGATGCTTGTCAGTTGCTGATGGGCTGTCATTCGTCTCGCTGACAAGGCGGAAAATAATCCTTTCTTTCCAAGGTAAATCCCTGCCCTCGGACTTCTTTGATTTGTGTGACAGTAATAAATGCATCAGGATCAATGGACTGAATCAGTTCCTTAGCGGCAAACAGCTTGCGCGGCGGAATGACGCACAGCACGCCCTTCTGCTGGGTGCCTGTGCATCCAGTCTCGATCAGCATCATGGTCACCCCGGCATGAAGCTTCAACAGGAGCTTTTGCCGAATCTCTTCAAAATGGTCAGATATCACGAACAGCTGCACTTGCGATTGCCCCATCAGCATGATCTTATCCAGTGCGATGGTTTCCGTTACCAGCAGAACAACACCGTAGAGGACCTGCTCAGGATCGGAGAATATGGTCTGTCCTCCCAGAATCATGATATCCACCAGATAGACGAAAGCAGAGACTGGGAGATGGAACCATTTGTGAAGAACAAGGTTCAAAACATCTGTGCCTCCCGTGGAACCGCCAACACGCATTACCATTCCAACAGCAATCCCGATCAGTCCTCCCGCCAACAGTGAGGCCAACAGCAGATCGTCCGTCAGGGCTGTAATGCCCGGGATCCTCTGCGCAAGTCCGAGCAGCGCAGGATACAGCAGCGAACTGCCAACTGTAGTGATCAGAAATTTCTTTCCCAATACAACATAGCCCAGCAGCAATGCCAAAAGATTCAGGCTCAGAACCACCACGGCTATATCCGACCTCAGAACACGGTTGATTAAGATGCTGAGACCTGTTGCCCCACCCATGATCAGGCCGTGTGGCATAACAAACGCAGCAATCGCAAAAGCAATGATTGCGTTTCCAAAGAAAATGCAGATGCAGGTCCAAACTGCACTTTTGCAGCGCTTTTTGACGACTTTCAATCAACATTCCTCCGCTCTCATCCTCGCAGGATGCGCATGGGTCAGCATCTCTGCGGCTGACTGGAAACCATCATGTCGATGATCTCTCTGTCCGTCTCGGCCATGCCAAAGCGAGCCAGCCGTCCCACATTGCGGATGGTATTCTCCACACCCTTGACTACGATTCCATCACCGCCATAGAATTGCTCACCCTGCATTTGCATCTGCATGCCTAGCAGCCCAGCCTCCACCGCGGAGGCAATTTTGGCTGCACAGCTAGCCTTTGCTCCATCGCAGACCATGCCGGAGTTGATCGCCACGGCGTTGACAATGGTATGTGAAATCTCATTGGCCTTACCGCCATAGAGATAGGTGATTCCAGCACCTGCGCCGCAGCCTGCGCTGGTAGCGCCGCAGTAGGCGGAGAGACGGCCAATGCCGGTTTTGAGATGGATGGTCACCAGATTGGACACAACCAGCGCCCGGTAAAGTTGAGATTGTGATGCCTTCAGTTCCTTTGCGTAGACGATAACGGGCAGGGAGGCTGTCATTCCCTGGTTGCCGCTTCCGGAGTTGATGACAACGGGCCTCTCACAGCCGCTCATGCGGGCATCAGACCCTGCCGCCGCCATGGCCTTTGCCCGGTTGGCCACATCGTTTCCGTAGGCGTTTAGAAGAACACGTCCAACGTTTGCTCCCCACTTTCTGCTGAGTCCCTCTTCTGCAATGGCAACATTGAAGTCAATCTGCCGATCCAAGACAGCTTTCACGTCTTTAATATCCACACAGTCTGCAAATTCAATGATATTCTCCACATTCAGGAGCGACCGATCCGTTTCCTCTGCACGACCGCCCTCTTCATACTTCAGATCGCGCAGAACTGTACCATCCTTCTCCACCCGGATCACGTTGGTATGACTTCCGGCGATCCGGACGAAGGCAGTGTGTTCCCCAGCATTGGCGCGGATCTGGATATCAAAGATATATCCGTTGTCAGAAGCTGCAATGGAGATGGGCGTCTGCTTCAGATAGTGCGCCATTATCCTGACTTCCTCCTCGTTGACATCTGACAGGACTTCCAATTCCCGGTCGGCATTCCCTGCAATGATCCCCGCCGCCACTGCTGCATCGATGCCGCGCATACCGCCGGTGTGAGGGACAACCACGCTCTTCACATTTTTGATAATATTGGCACTGACGTGAACCTCTGCGGACTGAGGGATTGTTCCCAGTGTCTTTCTGACAAGAGCCGCAGCGTATGCCACCGCAATTGGCTCCGTGCAGCCCATTGCGGGAAGCAATTCCTCTTTCAGAATCTTTACATAAGCGTTATACAAAACCTCATTCATATTTCTTCTCCTTACAGTATACAGATGCTGTCAATTTCTTCCCCGCAGGACTCGATCTGCCGCTTGGATCCGATTACGCAGATGCTGCCATTCTCGCTCACTTCATACATGAGCTGCGCAAAGGCTGCTAGCCTCTCCGGCGTAGTCGACAGGATTTCTCTGCGTTCGGCACACTGATCTGCATACTCAATCCCCGTCAGATACCAACGATCTGACGCTTTGCCTTGTCTGCCGGGCAGCATGAGCGGGTCCATCTCCGCCACGGTACCCACAATAAATCTGGTCAAATCAGGCTTTGTACCACAAAACTGTTTGATGAAACCTTCAGTCTGCCTGTAGGCATTCAGGGATCGGGCGGCGGTGGGATCCCGATAGGAGTAGAAGCAAGCATTTCCGGAATTGCTCAAAGATAGCCCTGTTCCATAGGCGCCACCCTGGACGCGGATGACATTCCACAGATAGGAAAGGCTGACAATACGACTCAAAACCTGCAGGCTGCCGGTATATGCGCCGCCATATTGGAGTAGATTCCCACCCATGGCTGTAAAAGAAACATCGGCTGGAATCACAATGCCCTCGCGCCGTTTACTCCATGGACGGATGGAGCAGACAGTCTCTTTTTGCCTTGATACCGGCAAGACACAGATAACCGCATTTTCCAGAATAGCCTCGGCATTATCATTGGTACCGGTGATGCTGATGGTCAACCGGTTCTTTGCAAAAATCTCCTTGCTCAGTGCAGCCAACTCCCGAGAAAACTCTGCCGCATACCGCTGAAAGTTCTTTTCCAGTGTCTTCAGCCGCTGAAAGTATGTAAAGCCCCCTGTGCACTCCCGGACAACACCCTGCGCAGAATGTCCCGCAGCAATTCGGGTCATGGCATACCCGGAGCCGGAATCAATGATATTCTGCTCCATCCATACGATGGCTTGGCGCAGAAGTTCATGGATCATACATTGGTCATCAAACTTGCTTCCGGTGATGATCTCAGCAATCAGGTTCGCGGCTGATTCCAAGTTGATATCCATGGCGCTGAAGGATACGCAGAGGAATGTGCGGCAGTTCTCCGGTGCGTTGACGCCTCCATAGGCTTCCACAGAGAAATTTATCCTGCCTATATTCAGACGGCACAGCCTTTGCAGTTGTAAGTTGCCGTGGATTTCCGTGTCCATGTTCCCCAGTAAACGGCAGAGAAACGAGACGTCAGGCAGCATCTCCTGAGAAAAATCACTGACGTCAAAATACAGATTGACATAGCTGATCCTGCCGGTAGAAATGTCATGGCGCAGCAGGCAGCGCCCCGCCAGAGTTCGTTCTTCAAGGGGGATACGTTCCGGCTGTACCGCAATGTCAGAAAGCTGCAGAGCTGGGAGCGCCGCAAGCGCCTCAGGTGTATCTGCTGCGGATTGCCATGCAATGAGCGCTGCCTGACGCTTTTGAAGACCAGAAATATCCTCCACGCCCCAACTTTTCTTGACTGCGCGCAGCCGCTCCGTCTCAGCGTCCCGCTTCTCATTAGCCAAAGTGGCGGAAGGCAGCAGCAGCACCTGGCAGTTGTGGGGATTATCCATAAATATCTGCCCAAGCAGCCGTTCAAACCAGCCTTCCTCTAGCTTCCGGTTCAGAGAGGTGAACAGTTTTCCAGTTTCCAGATTGGCTGCCGGGTTTCCGCCGTAGAGCCAGCTGTCCAGAATATCCATACTGAAACCGAGCCCTTGGGGCATGCTGCCGTAGTCCCGCTCCCGCATCTGGAACTCATAGTTGGCAAGGACGGCAGCAAGCTGCTCGTGATCCAACCCTTCATGACAAAGCCGTTTCAGTTCAGATTGAACTGTGTTTTCTACTGCAGCTATACAGCTTTCATCCATATTTCTGACTTCCAGAATGGCAACGGGCTGTTGGATACCATCCATCAGGCTGATGCGGACATCCTGCGCAAGTTTGGCGGATAGGAGAGCCCTTTTCAGAGGGGACTGATTGCTGCCGCACAACGTATCCGCCAGAGCGCGCAATGCCATCTGTGCTTCTCTATTGCGGAAATCGCCCAGAACATTGCCCCAAATTAGCCGTGCGCGGCCAACTACCGGTTCATCAGGTGGAAGTTCGTAATAAGCCTTTTTCGGAACGCTCTTGATTGGACGCTGCATAGGAATGGAAAGCTGCGTATTTTCTCTATCATAGGCAGAAAGATATTCCGTATCTAGCACGTTTAGCACAAGTTCCAGATCTACGCTGCCATCCAGAATGATATAGGCGTTATCAGGACGATAGAAACGACGATGATGCTCTATAAATTGCTCATAGGTCAGTTCCGGGATATGGATAGGATCTCCACCGGAGACGTAGCGATAGGAAGTGTCCGGGAATAGCAGGCGGGATATTTCCTTTTGCACAATGGCATTAGGCGAGGCGAAAACGCCTTTCATCTCGTTGAGCACCACACCCTTATAAACGATGCTTCCGTCTTTATCCAATTCGTAGTGCCAGCCCTCCTGGAAAAATATCTCCGGGTGGGAATAAATTGCAGGGTGCAGTACTGCATCCATATATACCCGCAGTAAGTTCATAAAATCCTTGTCATTGCGGCTGGAAACAGGATACACCGTCTTATCGGGAAATGTCATGGCATTGAGGAAGGTGTGCATGGAGCTTTTCATCAGTTCTACGAAAGGTTCCTTCACCGGGTAGTGTTGCGAACCGCAGAGCAACGAGTGCTCCAATATGTGGAATACTCCGGTATCATCCGATGGCAATGTGCGGAAGGTGATGGAAAATGTCTTGTTTTCATCCTTGCGGTCCAGCCAAACCAATTTTGCCCCGCTCTTTACATGTTCCATTTCCCAAAGTTTACCGCGAATTTCCGAAAGCTCATGAACAGCTCGTATGGCAAAGCCATGTATAACATCGTGGATTTTCATGAATTACCTCATCATAGATAAGCAATTTTTGATATTGTGCAAATTCATTATAATCGGATCCGACATATTGTTCAATCGGCTCTGCCTATTCAGACGTGTTTGCCGCTTATTTGGTGGATTTTCGGCTCGTTTTACAGATTTGGGAGCGAACAAATGTATGCCTGACCGGCAGTTTATCAGACTGCACTTGAATCTCTGTAGACAAAATACATTTCACTCCGCCAACATATTTCTGTATTTTTTCTTTCACCAAGGTGACGTCACCCTTAGGTTCCTGTGCCGCAAGGCGTGTGGGTTCGACCCCCACTACCCGTACCAGAAAAAGGCTCATTTTCGAAAAATGTCGAAAATGAGCCTTTTTCCAATGTATTCAGGATTGCTTTCCTTGTATTCGTGCGATATGCTAAAAAAGGAGGTGCCTATGTCTTTTTAGTCGGTTGTGATGCAACGAAAGAATCTCAAACGCAACCTGGTCTATACGAGGGTTCTTCTTCTGTCGTGGTCGATCTGAGAAAAGCCATCCCCTCATATTTTTTGAGACCACATGCCCAACATGCGCTCATGGTAAAAAAGAAAGGGGCACATTCATTATTTACGGATTATTCAGATATGGTAATCGCTGTCGCGAAGATATCTGTTCTTGACGGGCTAAAGTGGATTGGGCAAACTGGATTAATGTCAGTGCAAAGCTTGTTTCCGCCGCCATATTATGATACAGGTTATGCAAGTTTACTGAATGAGTACCGCAACCAAGAATCCTACATCAATTTTATCAAGCAGTTCGGTTCTATACAAAATATCTCATATTAATTACATTAGTATCAAAAACAGATTTTACAATCATTGGGTTATCTATTTTTCTCATTTTTTGAAAATTACCCAATTAGCAGGATAGCTATGGAACTGTTCGTTTGATAACTTTTTCATCACAATCTCATCTATCTCCTGCTCCAGTCCCTGTATTCTCCCCTGTAACGACAAAATGTGGGCGTCGAGGATTGGTTTCCTCAACGCCCACATTTTTTGCAGCTGTGCCAGCTTCTCTACTTCCTCGACACACTGCTCTCGCACAGTTTCGGCACACGCCTGCACCTTGGCATCCAGTACCTCCTCATGGATACGGTGGGAAGCACAATAGGTTTTTCCATTCCGGTGGTATCCACGGCACACATATTCCACACGACTCTTGCCATTCCAGCAACGGATCATAGGAATGAACGCATTCCCGCATTCACGGCAGGTCAGCAGTCCCGCATAGCGGTGCTTGGCCTGATTGCCGTTTGCGGGGCGGGACTGCTGTTTGAGTAAGCGCTGCACCTGCTCCCATTCCTGTTTTCCGATGATTACGGGAAAGAATCCTCATGACGATACCAGTCGGCTTTGTTTATATGCTTGGTCTTACCGTTGTTGTATTCTCTGCGGTGGTTGTTCAGCACGCCGGTGTACGCTTCTTCCATCAGAATGTTTTTCACACTGGCATATGTCCATAGGAACTGCCCATCACGGGTTTTGTGCGTATGCCGGACTTCTCTGCCGCACCGTTCAGCCCGGAGCTGCGCCGGTGTTTTTCGCCCCACAGCGTTGAGCCGCCGGGCGATTTCTTTCTGCCCGCATCCCTGCAAATACAGAGCGTAGATAAGCTGTACCGTCTCCGCCGCTTCCGGCTGCACCACAACCTGATTCGTATTTCGATCTTTCCAGTATCCGAAGGGTGGCGTGATCACCAGCCCTTCTTTCTGCTTCTGACGGTAACCTGCGCGGATTTTCTTTCCGATATCCTTTGCGTAATAATCATTCATCAAGCCGCGGACGCCGATCATAAGATCGTCTTCCTCGCAGAAGGTATCCACCCCCTCCGTTACGGAGATAGTCGCTCTGGCTCATATGGGCTTGTGCTGCTTTCCCGCGTATCGTTTCCAAATCCTGTGTTGAAATTCGAATACTGAATTGTTTGTCTTTTTTCATGTTTCCTCTGTTTCTATTGAAGTGGGTGTGGGCTGCTGCCCGCAAACAGCATTTGGCGGGCAGCCGGGACACCGGCGACTAGCCAAATGCGATGCTGGCTCCTTCGTCGGCACAAGCTCCATATCCCTCGCCCCGCCGCAAGCGGCAGGTCTCGTCCATTCCGCTGCGCCTCCTCTCAAAATCGCAATCGCGTTGCTGGATTGCGATTTTGTGTTTTTTGCGCACGTCGGCGCAACGTTGGCTTTTGCACCGCTGCTGCGCACACACCCGCAGCTGGGGCACAAAGCCGCACACGGCGGCGACACGCGCCTCACGGCGCGCTGCGGGTGCTCGCCACACCCGCAGGGTCGATCGTGCCGATTATTTTCACAGGCGGAAAATCGGCACTATCGGCACGTTTGAGGGAAATCCACCGTTTGCCGTTGCTACGGTAGGTATCTGCCAGAATCCCGTTTTCCCTTAGAGCCGCAACGCTTTCCCGCACCAGCCGGGTGACCTTTTTCGGCGTGATTCCTAGTGTACCGTCAGGGCCGATCTTTGCGGACAGTGCCGATGGTGAACCGAGATATTCAGGATCGGCACGGAGCAATTCAGAGAGAGGTTTTGTGAGTTGAAGCGTCGAAATCTTAGAAGTCGTGCTGCAAGTTTTGCTGTCCTCAAGCAGTTTCCAGACGTGATCTTCCTCGCCAAATTCGAGTTTTAACGTGCGATCCGGAATGTCGCGCCCAGTGCAGTGCAAGGACGCAACGTTGGCAAGACGGGAGTTTTTCTGGAGTACAAACGTCGAATCTGCCGCGCCGCTTAATCCCGTCGAACCGGAGATCATGTTCATCGGATCATCGTTGTGGAGTTTGCGCAGGTGGTGGATCAACAAAATTGCAATGTGCCGCTTGTCCGCAAGTTTTTTTCAGAAGCCCGATGTCCTGATAGTCATTTGCGTACAGATTGCTGTCACTGCCCGCGCTCCGAACACGCTGCAACGTGTCGATCACAACCAAT
>ERZ840096.545-NODE-545-length-54395-cov-9.254049_pt1 | contig 54395 bp, 44 predicted proteins | sample MGYA00519878_ERZ840096 | MGnify/ENA primary metagenome ERZ840096 (study PRJEB31850, sample SAMEA3708865) | human gut metagenome | biome: human gut; feature: human-associated habitat; material: faeces | place: China | collected 2014 ...
TGCGTAACAGTGGGAGAGTAGGTAGTCGCCGTTTTCAGCAGGAGCCCCCGTGTCGGACAGACGCGGGGGCTTTCTTGTTTTTGGTACTTTCATAAACTTTTAGTATATTTGCCGCTGAACTAATTATTATCAATGTTTAAAGCTAATTGAAAGTATGAAAACTAAAGTTTTATTGGCTGCTGTAGCAGTAGCTTTTTCTTTCGCTCTAACTTCTTGTGGTAACAAAAAAGCTGCTGATGCAAATGCGTCTGCCGGTGATTCTTGCTGTGCTGCACAGACAGAACAAGTTTGTGACTCTGCCAAGGCTTGTTGCCAGGCTGACGGATCCGCTGCCTGTGACAGTGCGAAATGTGACAAGGCTTGTGACAAAGCTGCTTGTGACAAAACTGCCTGCGACAAGAAGGAGTGCGATAAGGCCTGCGACAAGAAGTAATCAGGATTCGTATCGGATTGAACTATAGGAAAAAGGCGTACCATGACCGGTATGCCTTTTTTTTGTGATATATTTAAGCGAATGTTGTCAGCTAACTTATAAAATGATATTTATTCTTTGAAAAAAGTAATGAATTTATTTGTACGCTACAAAATAATCTCTACCTTTGCAGCATCAAGATAAAAAGAAGATGATTCAGAACTTTACATATATTCTACTGTGTGGTATTAGTATTCTACTGGCAAGGTTTAGTGGAAGTGAGTGCTGTGCGTAAATATATGTAGGACGAAACGATATATAGAAGCCTTTCTCACTTCCCCGGTGCGAAAGGCTTTTTTTATGGAATATAATTATAAATACAATAAACAATGAGTGACAAGTTATTTATTTTCGACACAACGCTCCGTGACGGTGAGCAGGTTCCGGGATGCCAGTTGAATACGGTAGAGAAAATTCAGGTAGCCAGGCAGCTGGAAGCTTTGGGCGTGGATGTGATTGAAGCCGGATTCCCGGTTTCAAGTCCGGGGGACTTTAATTCCGTGATTGAGATTTCCAAAGCTGTGACATGGCCCACTATCTGTGCCTTGACACGTGCTGTCCAAAAAGATATCGACGTTGCGGCAGAGGCTTTGCAGTTTGCCAAACATAAGCGTATTCATACAGGTATCGGCACTTCCGATTCTCATATCAAGTATAAATTCAATTCCAACCGCGAGGAGATTATCGAACGTGCGGTAGCCGCCGTAAAGTATGCCCGCAGGTTTGTGGATGACGTGGAATTCTACGCTGAAGATGCCGGACGTACGGACAATGAGTATCTGGCCCGTGTGGTGGAAGCTGTGATCAAGGCGGGAGCTACGGTGGTGAACATTCCCGATACTACGGGATACTGCCTGCCGGACGAGTACGGTGCCAAGATTAGATATCTGATGGAAAACGTGGATGGTATTCACAATGCCATTCTCTCCACGCATTGTCATAATGACTTGGGGATGGCTACCGCAAACACGATGGCGGGAGTGCTGAACGGTGCGCGTCAGGTGGAGGTGACCATTAACGGTATAGGCGAGCGTGCCGGAAATACTTCTTTGGAGGAAGTGGCGATGATCATCAAATGTCATAAGGACATTGACATTGAAACCAACATCAATACCCAGAAGATTTATCCTACCAGCCGTATGGTATCCAGTCTGATGAACATGCCGGTGCAGCCCAATAAAGCCATCGTGGGACGCAATGCTTTTGCCCACTCTTCGGGGATTCATCAGGACGGCGTGCTGAAGAATGTGCAGACTTATGAAATTATCGACCCGCATGACGTAGGCATTGACGACAGTTCTATCGTACTGACCGCACGCAGCGGACGTGCAGCCCTGAAGAATCGTCTGCAGGTATTGGGGGTACAGCTGACCCAGGAGAAGCTGGATCATGTCTATGAAGAATTCTTGAAGCTTGCCGACAAGAAAAAAGACATCAATGATGATGATGTCCTGGTATTGGCGGGGGCTGACCGTACCCGGAACCACCGTATCAAACTGGAGTACCTGCAGGTGACCAGTGGAGTGGGAGTCCGTTCCGTAGCCAGTCTGGGGCTGAACATCTCCGGCGAGAAGTTTGAGGCGGCCGCCAGTGGAAACGGCCCGGTGGATGCGGCCATCAAGGCTCTGAAGAAAATCATCGACCGCCACATGACGCTGAAGGAATTTACAATCCAGGCCATCAGCAAGGGGAGTGACGATATGGGTAAGGTGCACATGCAGGTGGAATATGACAACCATGTATATTATGGCTTCGGTGCCAACACGGATATTATTGCCGCTTCGGTGGAAGCTTACATCGACTGTATCAATAAGTTTAAGAAGTAAAATGAATGGTTTACAAGTTGCGTAGGTAAGATGCCGGGAAGGCTCTTGTTGCCCGTAGCTTGTAACAGACAACTAAAGAATATGAATACATTATTTGATAAAATCTGGGATGCCCACGTGGTGCAAAAAGTGGAGGATGGTCCCACACAGCTTTACATAGACAGGCTTTATTGCCATGAAGTAACCAGTCCGCAGGCTTTCTCCGGGCTGCGTGAACGGGGACTCAAGTGTTTCCGTCCGGAAAAGATTTTCTGTATGCCGGATCACAATACGCCGACGCATGACCAGGACAAGCCTATCGCGGACCCGGTGTCGAAGACCCAGGTGGATACGCTGGCCAGGAATGCGGAAGATTTTGGCTTGGCTCACTTTGGTATGATGGACAAGAAGAACGGTATTATCCATGTGGTAGGCCCCGAACGCGGACTGACTTTGCCGGGGATGACCATCGTGTGCGGTGACTCGCACACTTCTACCCACGGTGCCATGGGAGCGGTTGCTTTCGGCATCGGTACGAGTGAGGTGGAAATGGTGATGGCTTCGCAGTGTATCCTTCAGACCCGTCCCCAAACGATGCGCATCACTGTTGACGGCAAACTTGGCAAAGGGGTGACGGCAAAAGATGTGGCATTGTACATGATGTCGAAGATGACGACCAGCGGTGCCACCGGCTATTTTGTGGAGTATGCGGGCGAAGCGGTGCGCGGCCTGACTATGGAAGGCCGTCTGACCTTGTGCAATCTGAGTATAGAGATGGGAGCGCGCGGCGGTATGGTTGCTCCGGATGAAGTGACTTTCGAGTACATCAAAGGACGCGAATATGCTCCGAAGGGTGAGGCATGGGACAAGGCACTGGCCTATTGGAAAACGTTGAAGAGCGACGATAATGCCGTCTTCGACAAGGAGGTCCGTTTTGATGCGGCGGATATCGAGCCCATGATTACATACGGCACCAATCCCGGCATGGGCATGGGCATTACGCGGAATATTCCCACTACCGAGGGTATGGGCGAGGCTGCACTGGCTTCTTTCAGGAAATCTCTGGATTATATGGGCTTTCAGCCGGGCGAGAAATTGCTGGGCAAGAAGATTGACTACGTATTCCTGGGTGCCTGTACAAACGGGCGTATCGAGGATTTCCGTGCCTTTGCTTCCATTGTGAAGGGGCGTAAGAAGGCGGAGGATGTGGTGGCGTGGCTGGTTCCGGGCTCTTGGATGGTAGATGCGCAGATCCGTGAGGAAGGGATTGACAAGATACTCGAAGAGGCAGGCTTCGCCATTCGCCAGCCGGGATGTTCTGCCTGTCTGGCGATGAACGACGACAAGGTGCCCGCCGGCAAGTATGCCGTATCGACCAGCAACCGTAACTTTGAGGGACGCCAGGGACCGGGGGCGCGCACCTTGCTTGCCAGCCCCTTGGTAGCTGCCGCAGCTGCGGTGACAGGGGTGATTACGGATCCGAGAGAATTTATTTGAATTAGGGTTTACGACAGAGAGGATACAGGAGGCACGGATCTTTTTTTAGACAAAAGAACATAAGGACAAAAGAGCATAAGAGTAAAAGAACAAAAGAGTAAAAGTACAGAAAAGCAAGAGAATAAAAAGCAGAAGAACATAGGAATAAAAGAACTGATTTTGCTGTATTGCATAGTACTTTTCTGCATAGTTTATGTTCTTCTGTCTGAAAAAAAATAGAATCTGTCCGAAAACAATATGATTTGTCTGAAAGAAAACAACGTAATCTATCCGAAAACAATATAAGAGGAGAACCTCTATGTCCTCTACGGTGAACAAAGAACAATCTAATAACAGCAACAATGAAACAGAAATTCAATATCATAACAAGTACTTGTGTGCCCCTTCCGTTGGAGAATGTGGATACGGACCAGATTATTCCTGCACGCTTTCTGAAGGCGACTACCCGTGAAGAAAAATTTTTCGGTGATAATTTGTTCCGTGACTGGCGTTATCATCCGGATGGTTCCCTGAATAAGGACTTTGTGCTGAACAATCCCACTTATGGCGGGCAGATTTTGGTTGCAGGGAAGAATTTCGGTTCGGGCTCAAGCCGTGAGCATGCTGCCTGGGCCATTGCCGGCTATGGTTTCCGTGTAGTTGTATCGAGCTTCTTTGCCGATATCCACAAGAATAACGAGTTGAATAACTTTGTTCTTCCGGTGGTGGTGAGCGAACCGTTCTTGAAAGAACTGTTCGACTCCATCTCTGCCGATCCTAAAATGGAAGTGGAAGTGGACCTGCCCCAACAGACAATCACCAACAAGGCTACAGGCAAAAGCGAGCCTTTTGAAATCAATGCCTATAAGAAACATTGCCTGATGAATGGCCTGGACGACATTGATTTCCTGGTAGAAAACAAAGATAAGATAGAAACCTGGGAAAAGAAAAATGAAGCATAATCATCCGAAGATAGAAATCATGGATACCACGCTCCGCGACGGCGAACAGACCAGCGGAGTGTCCTTTGTACCTCATGAGAAACTGATGATTGCCCGTCTGCTGCTGGAGGAACTGAAAGTGGATAGGGTGGAGGTGGCATCTGCCCGTGTATCGGAAGGGGAGTTTGATGCGGTGAAGATGATTTGTGACTGGGCCGCCCGCCGGAATATGTTGCCGAAGGTGGAAGTGCTCGGTTTTGTGGACGGGCATACTTCGGTCGATTGGATTCACGCTACCGGTTGCCGTGTCATCAATCTGCTGTGCAAGGGCTCGTTGAAGCATTGTGCCTGCCAGCTTCAGAAATCTCCCGAAGAGCATATTGAAGATATCCTGGCAGTGGTGGGTTACGCCAATGAGCAGGATATGGAGGTGAACATCTACCTGGAAGACTGGAGCAACGGCATGAAAGATTCGCCCGAATATGTTTTCCGGTTGATGGATGCGCTGATGCAGACTCATATACAGCGCTATATGCTGCCCGATACGTTGGGCATTTTGAATCCCCTGCAGGTCATCGAGTTTATGCGGAAGATGGTGAAACGCTATCCGTCGGCACACTTTGATTTCCATGCCCATAATGATTACGACCTTGCCGTCAGCAATGTGCTGGCAGCCGTACTGAGTGGCTGTAAAGGATTGCATACCACGATTAACGGGTTGGGTGAGCGTGCCGGAAACGCGCCGCTTGCCAGCGTGCAGGCCATTTTGAAGGATCATTTCAGTGCCGTTACGAACATTGACGAGAGCCGCTTGAACGATGTGAGCCGCGTGGTGGAATCGTATTCGGGCATCGTGATTCCCGCCAACAAGCCGATTGTGGGTGAAAACGTGTTTACACAGGTGGCGGGCGTGCATGCCGACGGTGACAATAAAAGCAATCTCTATTGCAATGACCTCTTGCCCGAACGTTTCGGACGCAAGCGGGAGTATGCTCTGGGCAAGAACAGCGGCAAGGCAAACATACGGAAGAATCTGGAGGATCTGGGCTTGCAGCTGGATGAAGATGCCATGCGCAAGGTTACGGAACGTATAATCGAGCTGGGAGACAAGAAGGAACTGGTGACGCAGGAAGACTTGCCCTACATCGTGTCGGACGTCTTGAAGCATGGAGTGGTGGAAGAGCGTGTCAATCTCAAAAGCTATATCGTGAATCTGGCCTACGGGCTGAAGCCTATGGCTACGCTGAAGATAGAAATCAATGGCAAGGAATATGAAGAAAGTTCCAGTGGAGACGGTCAATACGATGCTTTTGTACGGGCTTTGCGCAAGATATACAAAATAACGTTGGGACGCAAGTTCCCGATGCTGACGAATTATGCCGTGACCATTCCTCCCGGCGGGCGTACGGATGCTTTTGTGCAGACGGTTATCACCTGGAGCTTTGAAGACAAGGTGTTTCGCACACGCGGGTTGGATGCCGACCAGACGGAGGCTGCCATCAAGGCGACTGTGAAAATGCTGAATATCATAGAAGGTGAATATGACAGAGCAACAGACTAATCTTTTGAACAATGAAGGTGTTTAAGAAAATCTCTCTTTATTTTGAAGAGAACCCCAAGGTAAGTTATATTTGTTTCGCCTGTATGGTGCTGCTTTTCCGTGTACTTATGCGCTGGTGGGGTGGTGAGTTGTCTTTGGAGGGGTATGACCTGCTGGGGACGCTGATGTTGACCGCCGGTTTTGTAATGGGCGATAAGCAACGTCGCAAGAACAAGGCGATGAAAGATAAAATAACGAATGAATTAAAGAAGAAATAAACAATTATGGATTTTAAAATTGCAGTATTGGCCGGTGACGGTATCGGCCCGGAAATTTCCGCCGTAGGCGTGGAGGTAATGACCGCCGTTTGTGAGAAATTCGGACACAAGGTTAGTTATGAATATGCCATTTGCGGGGCAGATGCGATTGACAAAGTGGGTGACCCTTTTCCCGAGGAGACTTACCGGACTTGTAAGAATGCGGACGCCGTACTGTTCTCTGCCGTAGGCGACCCGAAATTCGACAATGACCCTACCGCCAAAGTACGCCCCGAACAAGGCCTGCTGGCTATGCGCAAGAAACTGGGACTGTTTGCCAATATCCGTCCGGTGCAGACTTTCAAATGTCTGCTGCATAAGTCTCCGCTCCGTGCGGAACTGGTAGAGGGTGCGGATTTCATCTGTATCCGTGAACTGACCGGTGGTATGTACTTCGGCGAAAAATACCAGGATAATGACAAGGCATACGACACGAACATGTACACCCGTCCCGAGATAGAACGCATCTTGAAAGTCGGCTTTGAATACGCCATGAAGCGTAACAGGCATCTCACGGTGGTCGATAAGGCGAATGTGCTTGCTTCAAGCCGCCTGTGGCGCCAGATTGCCCAGGAGATGGCGCCTCAATATCCGGAAGTGACTACCGACTACATGTTTGTGGATAATGCCGCCATGAAGATGATCCAGGAACCCAAATTCTTCGATGTGATGGTAACGGAGAACACGTTCGGTGATATCCTTACGGACGAGGGTTCGGTTATCAGCGGCTCTATGGGATTGCTTCCCTCTGCTTCCACGGGTGAAAGCACGCCGGTATTCGAGCCGATTCACGGAAGCTGGCCGCAAGCCAAGGGCTTGAACATAGCCAATCCGTTGGCACAGGTTCTTTCCGTAGCCATGCTGTTCGAGTACTTCGACTTGAAAGAGGAAGGTGCGTTGATACGTAAGGTGGTGGATGCTTCGCTGGACGCCCATGTGCGTACACCCGAAATCCAGGTGGAAGGCGGTGCCAAGTATGGAACGAGAGAGGTGGGCGCCTGGATTGTGGAAGCCATCAAGCGCTAATCTTTATTAATGGAAGAAAGGAACAACAGGATTTTTCCTAACTTTGTAGGGCTGTACCGGGAACAACTTGGTACGGCCCTTTTTTATGGACGGTTCGCTTGTTCTCCGTGCCAAGGTGAGGTCGGAAAGTTAACGGGAAAATGGTACGGTATTACTATAAAAAGTTTGCGGTACAAGGAGAAAAGTTCCTTGTTGTATAAAGAGAACTCTGTTCACAGTGCGCGAACGGATATTCACAGTGCTTGAATATGTATTCGCACGGTGCGGACGGATATCCGCAGAGCTTGAACGGAGATTGTGATGAATCATGTTTGTTACTTGTGTCAGGTTGAAATAATCTATCTGTTATGGCAAAGATTGCAAAGAAATTGACGGAACTCATCGGTCATACGCCGTTGATGGAACTGGCCGGATATGGCCGTAAGTATGGGATGCGGAGGAATATAGTGGCTAAACTGGAAGCCTTTAATCCGGCGGGAAGCGTAAAGGATCGTGTGGCGCTTGCCATGATTGAAGATGCCGAAGCACGCGGGGCCTTGAGTCCCGGTGCCACCATCATAGAGCCTACCAGCGGGAATACAGGGGTGGGGCTGGCGATGGTGGCTACCATCAAAGGGTATCATCTGATACTGACCATGCCCGAGACGATGAGCGTTGAACGACGGAATCTGCTGAAAGCGCTGGGTGCCGAGATCGTGTTGACTGACGGATTGGCAGGCATGGCGGGCTCTATTGCCAAGGCTGAAGAACTGCGTGAAACGATTCCCGGCTCCGTTATTTTGCAGCAGTTTGAAAACCCTGCCAATGCAAAGGCTCATGAACTGGCCACCGGTGAGGAAATCTGGACAGATACGGAGGGTAAAGTGGAGGTTTTTGTTGCAGGTGTGGGTACAGGAGGTACGGTGTGCGGAGTGGCGCGTGCTTTGAAAAAACATAACCCCGGTATCTATATTGTTGCCGTGGAACCTGCATCTTCTCCTGTATTGGAGGGTGGAGAAGCAGGGCCGCACCGCATACAGGGTATCGGAGCCAATTTCATCCCTTCCATTTATGACGCCTCTGTGGTGGATGAGGTGATTCCGGTTCCCGATGATGAAGCCATCCGTGCCGGCCGCGAGCTCTCTTCTACAGAAGGGCTGCTGGCGGGGATATCCTCCGGTGCGGCTGTCTATGCGGCCCGTTTGTTGGCAGAGCGCCCGCAGATGGCGGACAAGATGATTGTGGCTTTGCTGCCCGATACGGGTGAGAGATATTTGTCAACAGAGTTGTTCGCTTTTGATACCTATCCTTTGGATTGATAATAAAACCGTAATATGAAGAAATTGATTCTTTCTTGCCTTCTGTGGGGCGCAGCAGCGGTCCCGGCATTTGCCCAGACTTATGAGGAACTTAGTGAGCGTGCCGTTGCCGCTACGGAACAAGACAGCTTGGCACAGGCCGAGGAGTATATCCGGAAGGCGCTGAAACTGGAACCTGCCAATCCGCATAATGCCCTGTTGTTTTCCAATCTGGGCACGATACAACGCCGTCAGCGCGACTATGAAAAGGCGCTTGAATCTTATACGTTCGCACTGAACATCGCGCCGCGCACGGTACCTATCCTGCTGAACCGTGCCGCCTTGTATCTTGAACTGGGTAAGGATGAACTGGCAAGGGTAGATTATTCGCTTGTCTTGGACATGGAAACCGGCAATCAGGAGGCCTTGCTGATGCGTGCCTATATCTACAGGCAGAAACGGGACTATAAAGCTGCAAGGTCTGATTATGAACGGCTTCTGAAACTTAATCCGCTGAGTTATAACGGACGTTTGGGGCTTGCCACGTTGGAGCAGAAAGAGGGCAACTATGAGGAGGCGCTTTCTCTGTTAAACAGAATGATAGCGGATAAGACGGATGGAACGGCACAAATCAGTACTCCGCTTTATGCTTTGCTTTATGTGGCACGTGCCGGAGTGGAACAGGATATGAAGCATACTGATCTGGCTTTGATAGATTTGGAGGAAGCCGTCAGCCTGGATGCCTCGCAGCCGGAAACCTATCTGACGCGGGGGCAAATTTATCTTTCCCAGAAGAAAAAGGACTTGGCGAAACGTGATTTCGAGAAGGCTGTATCTTTGGGGATCCCCCAGTCAGAGGTGCGTGAGTTGTTGCAAAGATGTAAATAATAGTTAATAATATTTCTTTATCAGTTCAACGAAATCTTTTCCATATTTTTTCTTTTTATATTCACCTATGCCACTGATATTCCCGAATGCTTCTATGGTAGTGGGGCGGGAGGTGCTGAGCAGGTGGAGCACCTTGTCCGAAAGCACTATATAGGCGGGGAGCGCTTCTTGGTCGGCAAGGCGTTTCCGGAGTTGGCGCAGGGCTTCAAACAACTCTCCGTTTTCTGTGTTGGGCAGTCCCAATGGCAGTTCCGGAGCAGGAGCCGTGGACTTGCGCTTGCGTCCGCGTTTGCTGTCTGCCGCTTCTTCACGCCGGATCACCACTAATTGTGCATTGGCTCTTCCAAACAGGACATCGCTTCCGCTTGCAGTGATTTTCAAGTGGTTGTTCTCATTATAGGCAATTTCGAAGTAACCTAACTGGAGCATCTGCAGCAGGTAATCCTGCCAGTCGCGGGCGGGTACTTCACGTCCGGCACCGAAGGTTTTCAGATGGTGGTAGCCCCGTTCCGCTATTTCGGGACTCAAGGTGCCCCGTAATATATCCACCAGGATGCCCGTTCCTATTTGCTGGTCGGTACGTACAATGGCGCTCAACGCTTTTTGTACGATTATTGTACCGTCAAAACGCTCCGGAGGATTTTTGCATACGTCGCAGTTTCCGCAGTCGTGAGTAGTGTTTTCCCCGAAATAACTGAGCAGGATACGGCGGCGGCAGATGTCGGCTTCAGCATATTGCTGCATGCGTTGCAGCTTCTCTATATTGATGCTTTGCTGTCCGCTTTCCGTAGCAAATTTAGTAAGCAGGATGAGGTCCGCGAGGGAATAGAAGAGCAGAGTGTCGCTGGGCAGTCCGTCCCGTCCGGCACGGCCTATTTCCTGATAGAAACTCTCGATGCTTTTGGGCAGATTGTAGTGAATGACCCATCGTACATTACTCTTGTCGATGCCCATGCCGAAAGCGATTGTGGCGCATACTACTTGTACACGGTCATTGATGAAATCATCTTGTGCCCTGTCCCTTTTGTCGGCAGATAGCCCGGCGTGGTAAACGGCTGCCTTGATGCCCTGCTTCTGCAACATTTGGGCTACAGACTCCGTCTTGCTCCGGCTCATGCAATAGATGACGCCGCTCTCTCCCGGATGCCTGCCGATGAAGTCAAGGATGGCTTTGCTTTTCTCCTTCTGCTGATAGCCCCGCTTTACGGCAAGGCTGAGGTTGGGACGGTCAAAAGAAGAAATGAAAATCTTCGGTTGCTCAAGATGAAGTTGTTTAATAATATCTTCGCGGGTAATTTTGTCGGCCGTAGCGGTCAGCGCAATGATGGGGACGTGCGGGAACTGTTGGTGTAGGATGCCCATTTGGGTGTATTCCGGACGGAAGTCATGTCCCCATTGTGAGATGCAATGGGCTTCATCGATGGCGAACAATGAAATGTGCATGTCCCGTAGCAGGTAATTGGCTTCGGCCAACAGTTTTTCGGGTGAGATATAGAGCAGTTTCAGCTTGCCTTCCGTGCAGGCACGGCGTAGGGCGGCGTTTGCCGTCTCGTCATTGTTGCTGTTCAGCGCACCGGCGGCTATGCCGTTGGCAACCAAGGCTTCAACCTGGTCTTTCATCAAGGAAATCAGGGGAGAAACCACCACGGCAGTGCCTTCGCAGAGCAAGGCGGGAAGCTGGTAGCAAATGGATTTTCCGCCCCCTGTGGGCATCAGTACCAGTGCGTCCTTGCGGGCCAGCAGATGACGGATGATTTCTTCTTGCAAAGGACGGAAACTGTCGTAACCGAAGTATGTTTTCAGTGTTTGTAGCATAAAGTTCGGGGCATATATTCTGAGGTGCAAAGGTACATTAATTATTGTATAAACTACAAACAGAAATGCAAGTGTGTTTTTATATCATAATCTTTTAATAAAAAGTTAAAGTTTCTTATTAATTAGTTCAGAAGCCTTCTTTTCAACCTTTTTCGTTGTTTATCTATCAAAAATATGTACTTGAAAAGTTGCGTATTAAAAAAAAATGTCAGACTTTTGTAAAGTCTAAGGGAAAATCCTTTGGATTTCCATTTTTAAACAACCCTAACCAGTTAATTCAATGAGTGATTTAGAAAACAAGGCGCAGGAAAAGGAACCGAAGAAACGTCCTTACAACCTGCGTGAGAAGAAAGAAAAGGACGCTGCATACCGTTCGCTGATACGTCCGGAGTTGGCAGACGAGTTGTATGACAAGATCATGAATATCGTTGTCGTTGGCAAGAAGTATAGGGATCAGGATTATTCTGCCAAGGATTTGGCTAAAGAGTTGCAGACCAATACCCGCTACTTGTCTGCAGTCGTGAATTCGCGTTTCGGCATGAATTATTCTTGCTTACTGAATGAATATAGAGTAAAAGAAGCTATGCATCTGTTGACAGATAAAAGATATGCCGACAAAAATGTGGAAGAGATCAGTACGATGGTTGGTTTTGCTAACCGTCAGTCATTCTACGCTGCCTTTTACAAAAATGTAGGTGAGACACCTAACGGTTATCGTAAAAGACACGCGGAAAAAAAGAAATAACCCTGCATGGTTGAATGAATAGAAAGGAAATATTCCGGAACGGTTGTTTCGGGATACTTCCTTTTCGTCTTTTTTAAACCAACACTCTATATACTCCCGACACATGAAGAAACAACTAATTTCTATGGTAGCCGCCCTCTCGTTATTGACAGCTTGTGGCGGAACCCGAAAAACAACTGCCGAGGCAGAAAAATTTGATTACACAGTGGAACAATTTGCAGATTTACAGATTTTACGCTATCGCGTACCCGGTTTTGAGGATTTATCGCTCAAACAAAAAGAGTTGGTTTATTACCTGACGGAGGCTGCTTTGCAGGGAAGAGATGTTCTGTTTGACCAGAATGGTAAATACAATCTGACCATCCGCCGGATGCTGGAGGCGGTTTATACCGGCTATAAAGGAGATAGGAGCACTCCCGACTTCAAGGCTATGGAGGTTTATCTGAAGCGGGTATGGTTTTCCAACGGTATCCATCACCATTATGGCTGTGAGAAGTTTACGCCGGGATTTACGCCGGACTTCTTCAGAAAGGCAGTGCAGAGTGTGGACGCTTCTGCCTTGCCGCTTGCCGGAGGGCAGACCGTGGAACAGTTGTGCGAGGAGGTTTTCCCCGTCATGTTCGATCCCGGGGTAATGCCGAAGCGGGTGAACCAGGCTGCCGGTGAGGACTTGGTGTTGACTTCCGCCTGCAACTACTACGAAGGCGTGACGCAGAAGGAGGCTGAGGACTTTTATAATGCCCTCAAGGATCCGAAAGATGAAACACCCGTTTCATACGGACTGAACAGCCGTCTGGTAAAAGTGGACGGCAAGGTCCGGGAGAAAGTATGGAAAGCGGGTGGTCTTTACGGGCCTGCCATTGAGAAGATTGTCTATTGGCTGAAGAAGGCGGAAGGCGTTGCGGAGACATCCGGGCAGAAAGCGGTGATTGCCAAACTGGTGGAATTCTACGAGACCGGTGATTTGAAGGCCTTTGATGAATATGCCATTCTTTGGGTGAAGGATTTGGATTCACGCGTTGACTTTGTGAACGGATTTACCGAAAGCTACGGAGATCCTCTTGGCATGAAGGCCAGTTGGGAGTCTTTGGTGAATTTCAAGGATTTGGAGGCTACCCGCCGCACGGAATTGATCAGTGGCAATGCACAGTGGTTTGAAGACCATTCTCCGGTAGAGAAGCAATTCAAGAAGGAGGAAGTGAAGGGGGTATCGGCCAAGGTCATTACTGCCGCCATCTTGGCAGGCGATTTATATCCTGCTACCGCCATCGGCATTAACTTGCCCAATGCGAACTGGATCCGCAGTCAGCACGGTTCCAAGTCTGTGACGATTGGCAACATCACCGATGCTTACAACAAGGCTGCGCACGGCAACGGTTTCAACGAAGAGTTTGTATATAGCGACACCGAACTTCAGCTGATAGACAAGTATGCCGACCTGACCGGTGACCTGCATACCGACTTGCATGAATGTCTGGGACATGGTTCGGGAAAGCTTCTGCCGGGTGTTGATCCGGATGCGTTGAAAGCATACGGCTCTACCATCGAGGAAGCCCGTGCCGATTTGTTCGGACTCTATTATGTGGCAGATTCGAAACTGGTGGAATTGGGACTGACTCCGGACGCTGATGCTTTTAAAGCCGAATACTATACTTATCTGATGAACGGGCTGATGACGCAACTGGTCCGCATCGAACCGGGCAATCATGTGGAGGAAGCACACATGCGCAACCGTCAGCTCATTGCCCGTTGGGTGTTTGAGAAGGGAGCCGCCGACAAAGTGGTGGAAATGGTGAAGAAAGACGGCAAGACTTACGTGGTGGTGAACGACTACGGAAAACTCCGTCAGCTGTTTGGCGAATTGCTTGCCGAGATACAGCGGATCAAGTCCACCGGAGATTTTGAGGCTGCCCGTGATTTGGTGGAAACGTATGCGGTGAAAGTCGATCCGGTTTTGCATGCCGAAGTGCTGGAGCGTTACAAGAAACTCAATCTGGCGCCTTATAAAGGCTTTGTCAATCCCAAGTATGAAGCCGTGACGGATGCCGACGGTAAGATTACCGATGTGAAAGTGACTTATGACGAAGGCTATGCCGAACAGATGTTGCGTTATAGCAAGGACTATTCCAATCTGCCTTCGATGAATAATTAAAAGACAACTTCGCGCCCTGCGCGACTCTAATAATGGAATTACAAGAACAACTGAAAGAAATAAAGACACAGCTCCGTCTCTCCATGAACGGGGCTGTGTCCCAAAGTATGCGTGAGAAAGGTTTGGCATACAAGCTGAACTTTGGTGTAGAACTGCCCCGTATCAAAAGTATAGCCGAAGGATATCCGAAAGACCATGCGCTGGCACAGGCCCTCTGGAAAGAAGAGATCCGCGAGTGCAAGATATTGGCGGGACTTTTGCAGCCGGCAGATAGTTTCCTTCCTGAAATAGCGGATATCTGGGTGGAAGATATTCGTAACATCGAGATAGCCGAACTTACCTGTATGAACCTGTTCCAGTATCTGCCTTATGCTCCGGCAAAGTCTTTCCACTGGATTGCAGGTGAAAGGGAATATGTCCAAGTCTGCGGTTTCCTCACCATTGCCCGCTTGCTGATGAAGAAGGGAGACATGAATGAACGGGTGGAGAACGAATTCCTGGACCAGGCGGTCTGTGCTTTCCTTTCGGGCACCTACCATGTGCGTAATGCGGCCATGACGGCCATACGGCGTTTCATGCAGCACAAGGAAGAGAATGCTTTTCAAGTGTGCCGCCGTGTGGAAGGCATGAAGGACTCTGTTTCCGAGGCCGAACAATTGTTATATAATCTTGTGAGGGAGGAAATTGCTTAGAATCGTGCATTTTTTGTTCTATTCTGGTTTGCTTTCCACAAAAAAGGATTAACTTTGTTGGCCGTAAAAGCTGCGCCGTCAAATGGAAAGTCAGAATGTGAAAGATACAGTAAGGCAGATATTCACCGAATATCTGAATGCGAACGGGCATCGCAAGACTCCCGAACGTTATGCCATACTTGACACCATTTACTCTATAGAAGGACATTTCGACATTGACACGCTCTACTCACTGATGGCCGACCAGGAAAACTTCCGCGTCAGCCGTGCTACACTTTACAACACTATAATTTTGCTTATCAATGCCCGTTTGGTTATCAAGCACCAGTTCGGCAACTCTTCACAATACGAAAAATGCTATAATCGCGACACACACCACCATCAAATCTGCACGCAGTGCGGAAAGGTGACGGAGTTTCAGAATGAAGAGTTGCAGCATGCTATCGAGAATACCAAGTTGAGCCGCTTCAACCTGACGCATTACTCCTTATATCTGTATGGACTTTGCAGCAAGTGCGACCGGGCGAACAAACGGAAAAAGAAGAATAATAACCATAAGAAAGAAAAATGAAAGTAGATGTTCTATTAGGATTACAATGGGGCGACGAAGGCAAAGGCAAAGTCGTTGACGTATTAACTCCGAGATATGACGTGGTGGCACGTTTCCAAGGTGGACCGAATGCCGGACATACATTGGAATTCGAGGGTCAGAAGTACGTGCTCCGTTCCATTCCTTCGGGAATTTTCCAGGGTGACAAGGTAAATATCATCGGTAACGGTGTTGTGCTTGATCCGGCTCTTTTCAAGGCGGAAGCAGAAGCATTGGAGGCTTCCGGCCATAATTTGAAGGAACGCCTGCACATCTCCAAGAAGGCGCACCTCATCCTGCCTACCCACCGTATATTGGATGCCGCCTACGAAGCAGCCAAGGGTGATGCGAAAGTGGGGACAACCGGCAAGGGCATCGGCCCTACCTATACAGACAAAATAAGCCGTAACGGTGTGCGTGTAGGAGATATCCTGTCCGATTTTGAAAAGAAATATGCCGCTGCCAAGGCCCGTCACGAACAGATATTGAGAGAGATGAATTACGACTATGACCTCAGCGAACTGGAGGAAGCATGGTTTGAAGGCATCGAATATCTGAAACAGTTCCAGCTGGTGGACAGCGAGCATGAAATCAACCGCTTGCTGGATGCAGGCAAGTCCGTGTTGTGTGAAGGTGCACAAGGTACGATGCTTGACATCGATTTCGGCTCTTATCCCTTCGTGACTTCTTCCAATACGATTTGTGCGGGTGCATGTACCGGTCTGGGTGTGGCTCCCAATAAGATAGGTGAAGTATATGGTATCTTCAAGGCCTATTGTACCCGCGTGGGTGCAGGCCCGTTCCCCACGGAACTGTTCGACAAGACCGGTGACCAGATTTGTACGCTGGGACATGAGTTCGGCTCGGTGACAGGACGCAAGCGCCGTTGCGGCTGGATTGACCTGGTTGCCTTGAAATATGCCATCATGGTGGACGGCGTCACCAAGCTGATCATGATGAAGAGTGACGTGCTCGATTCTTTTGAAACCATCAAGGCTTGCGTAGCCTATAAGGTGAATGGTGAAGAAATCGATTATTTCCCGTATGATATTGAAGGCGACATCGAACCGGTTTATGTGGAGTTGCCGGGTTGGCAGACGGATATGACCAAGATGCAGAGCGAGGATGAGTTCCCCGAAGAATTCAACGCTTATCTGTCATTCCTGGAAGAACAGTTGGGTGTGCCCATCAAGATTGTGTCATTAGGTCCTGACCGTGAGCAGACCATCGAACGCTATACCGGAGAATAATATAAACTGATAACCCCGGGCACGGATTGTATGGATTTCTCGGTCTTGTATGAAGAACCGCAGGTGTCTGTACAATCCGTGCCTTTTTTTATTTTGTTGTTATGAAAACACGGATTGTCTTATTTTTGCTTTTATGTTGTCTTCTTCCGTCTGTGAAGGCTCAACCCTATCAGCCTGCCGAAGAGAATCTGAAGTCCCGTCAGGAATTCCGGGACAGTCGTTTTGGTATCTTCCTGCACTGGGGAGTATATAGCATGCTTGCCACCGGCGAGTGGACCATGACCAACAATAATCTGAATTATAAAGAATATGCCAAGTTGGCGGGAGGTTTCTATCCCGCTAAGTTCGACGCGGCCCGGTGGGTATCTGCCATCAAGGCTTCCGGTGCGAAATACATCTGTTTCACCACACGCCACCATGACGGATTCTCCATGTTCCATACAAAATATTCAGACTACAACATTGTAGATGCCACCCCTTTCAAAAGAGATGTTCTGAAAGAACTGGCAGATGAGTGCCACAAGCAGGGCATCCGCCTGCACCTTTACTATTCGCACATCGACTGGTATCGTGAAGATGCCCCGTGGGGACGTACCGGACGCGGGACAGGACGGCCGAATCCGAAGGGCGACTGGAACAGCTACTATCAGTTCATGAACAACCAGCTGACCGAATTGCTTACCAATTATGGAGAGATAGGAGCCATCTGGTTTGACGGCTGGTGGGACCAGGATCAGAATCCGGATTTTGACTGGCAATTGCCCGGACAATATGCCATGATACACCGTCTGCAACCTGCCTGTCTGATTGGCAACAATCATCATCAAGTACCTTTTGAGGGTGAGGATATCCAGATTTTTGAGCGTGACCTGCCGGGCGAGAACCGTGCCGGACTTTCCGGCCAGGACGTCAGCTCTCTGCCTTTGGAGACTTGCGAGACGATGAATGGCATGTGGGGGTATAAAATCACCGACCAGAACTATAAATCTGCCAAGACATTGATTCACTACTTGGTGAAAGCTGCCGGAAAGGATGCCAATCTGCTGATGAATATAGGCCCTCAGCCGGACGGCGAACTGCCGGCCGTGGCTTTGGAGCGTCTGGCAGAAGTGGGAGAGTGGATGAAAGTGTATGGTGAGACCATCTACGGCACCCGTGGCGGCTGTGTGGCCCCGCATCCTTGGGGTGTGACCACGCAGAAAGGAAACAAATTATACGTGCATATCCTCGAATTGCAAGATAAAGCCCTTTTCCTGCCATTGGAAGGCAAGAAGGTGAAGAAAGCGGTAGGCTACGCCGACCGTCTTCCGGTGAAGTTCCGTAAGTGTGAGGGTGGGGTGATGCTCTATCTGCCGGAAGTTCCGACGGATATTGATAAAGTGATAGAACTGGATGTTGAATGATTCACAAATCATGATTCATAACTCATAATTCACAATTCAAAATTATTTAATTCTTCCTAAAAGATAAGGGAAACTGCGGCAATGTTCCGGGTTTCCCTTTATTTTTGGCAAACAATTTGTTATACAATTGAGAGACGACAGATTTATTCACAAATTAAAGAAAGAAAATTATGGGAACAGGAATGATAGGAATACAATGGATTCTTTTTATTGGTATCGCCGTGGTGAGTTGGCTGGTACAGATGAACCTGCAGAACAAGTTCAAGAAGTACTCTAAAATCCCTACCGGAAACGGAATGACCGGAGCCGACGTGGCTTTGAAGATGTTGCACGACAATGGGATCTATGATGTCACCGTAACACATACTCCCGGACATCTGACGGACCATTATAATCCTACCGACAAGACGGTGAATCTGAGTGAAAGTGTTTATAACAGCAACAGCATCATGGCCGCCGCCGTAGCTGCCCACGAGTGCGGTCATGCCGTGCAGCATGCACGTGCATACGCTCCGCTGACAATGCGCAGCAAGCTGGTGCCGGTAGTGTCTTTTGCTTCACAGTGGATGACGTGGGTGTTGCTGGCAGGTATTCTGATGCTGAACTCTTTTCCACAGTTGCTGTTGGCGGGCATCATCCTGTTTGCGATGACTACGCTGTTCAGCTTCATCACTTTGCCGGTGGAGATCAATGCAAGCAAGCGGGCGTTGGTATGGCTCAGCGGTTCCGGCATTACCAACTCTTATAATCATGCGCAGGCGGAAGATGCGCTCCGTTCGGCTGCTTATACGTATGTGGTGGCTGCGCTCGGTTCGTTGGCAACGCTGATTTATTATATCACGATCTTCTTGGGACGCAGAGAGTAAACGCATGATGCAAATATACCAGACAGACCATCTGTTCACCCGGAACAGATGGTCTGTCTGCGTTAAATGGATGATGCGTTTTTGTTGCTTTTATGTAGCGGTAATAGCATAAAGGTAAGTATTCTCTTTTCTTAATCAATAAAATGCTGTAACTTTGTCGTCCGATTTTTAAAGTAATTGAAACGATTATGGCAGCTAAACCCAGTATTCCGAAAGGAACCCGTGACTTCTCGCCTGTAGAAATGGCGAAGCGTAACTATATATTTAATACCATTCGTGATGTATATCATCTTTACGGTTTCCAGCAGATAGAAACGCCTTCCATGGAAATGCTTTCTACCTTGATGGGAAAATACGGTGAAGAAGGCGACAAACTCTTGTTCAAGATACAGAACTCCGGTGATTACTTTTCCGGTCTGACGGACGAGGAATTGCTGAGCCGTAATGCTGCCAAACTTGCCAGCAAATTCTGCGAGAAAGGCTTGCGTTATGACCTCACTGTACCTTTTGCCCGTTATGTGGTGATGCACCGGGATGAAATCACCTTCCCTTTCAAGCGTTACCAGATACAGCCTGTCTGGCGTGCCGACCGTCCGCAGAAGGGACGTTACCGTGAATTTTATCAGTGTGATGCCGACGTAGTAGGTAGTGACTCTCTTTTGAATGAAGTGGAATTGATGCAGATAGTCGATACGGTGTTTACACACTTCGGCATTCGTGTTTGCATCAAGATCAATAACCGCAAGATTCTGAGTGGTATCGCCGAAATCATTGGAGAATCGGACAAGATTGTCGATATCACTGTCGCAATAGACAAACTGGACAAGATAGGTCTGGACAATGTCAATGCCGAGCTGAAAGAAAAAAATATCAGTGATGAGGCCATTGCCAAACTGCAACCCATCATCTTGTTGAGTGGAACCAATGAAGAGAAACTGGCTACCTTGAAAGAGGTGCTTGCCGCCAGCGAAACCGGCCTGAAGGGCGTGGAGGAAAGTGAGTTCATATTGAAGACGCTTTCGGTGCTCGGCTTGAACAATGAGATAGAACTTGACTTGACTCTGGCCCGTGGCTTGAACTACTACACCGGTGCCATCTTTGAGGTAAAGGCGCTGGATGTACAGATAGGCAGTATTACCGGTGGCGGACGTTACGACAACTTGACGGGCGTGTTCGGCATGTCCGGTGTCAGTGGTGTAGGTATCTCGTTCGGTGCGGACCGCATCTTTGATGTGCTGAACCAGCTTGACCTCTACCCGAAGGAAGCAGTCAACGGTACACAATTGCTGTTCATCAACTTTGGTGAGAAAGAAGCCGCTTTCTCTCTGGACGTGCTTGCCAAGGTGCGCGCGGCAGGTATCCGTGCCGAGATATTCCCCGATGCGAGCAAGATGAAGAAACAGATGGGATACGCCAATTCCAAAGGCATACCATTTGTGGCTTTAGTGGGCGAGAATGAGATGAATGAAGGTAAGGTCACTTTGAAGAATATGGAGACCGGCGAACAGAAACTCGTCTCTCCTCAGGAGCTGATTAGCGAACTGAATTAATAAAAACTGAAATACTTTTAAAAAGGAGCGGCTTTGTGCTCCTTTTTTTGTATATTTAGGGCACGAATGTAGAGTTTGTAATAGGGGTGTAGGATGAATGTAACACTCCGCTTCTATTTTTGCAGTGACAATAAAAAAGGAGGTTCGTATGGTTTCCGTGGAATTTAAACAAGAAAAGCACAATGCCCTCGTCAGTTTTTTGATGATTGTCATAGCGGTGTTGTTTCTACTTTATATGGGCAGTTCGCTGGTGCATTCCACCAAGGCGTTTTGGGAGAGCTATTCCCTTGAGGAATTGTTGGATTAGAAAAGGGGCAAGATAGATGATATTGTATTTTACCGGAACCGGAAATTCCCGTTGGGTTGCCGAACGGCTTGCTGAAGCTACACATGACACGATTCTCAGTATTGCAGACTGTTTGAAACAGAAGGTGATGCCCGAAGAATTGGCCGGTATCGAGAAGATAGGCCTTGTCTTTCCGGTGCATTCCTGGTATGCGCCGCGTGTAGTGGTCGATTTCCTGTCCCGGCTCCAGTTGCCCCGTTGCCGGTATCGTTACGCTGTATGTACCTGTGGTGACGATGTGGGGAAAGGCATGAGTCGTCTGGCGAAACATTTTCCTGTGGATGCAGCCTGGTCCGTTGCCATGCCCAATACGTATGTTCCCATGTTCAACCTGGATAGCGAAACGCTTTGCCGGAAGAAAATAGAGGAAGCACGCCGGCAGGTGGCCTCCATTGCAGAAGAAGTGCTTCAACAGAAAAAAGTATGGAAAGTGCATGAAGGCGGAGCCGCCTGGCTGAAAACCTATGCCGTAAATCCTTTATTTGTTCGTTTTACAATCAGTTCCAAGGGGTTCCATGTAGATGAAGGCTGTATCTCTTGCGGGATATGCGCCAAATCATGCCCGGTAGGAAATATCAGTATGACAGACGGTCGTCCGGTCTGGAGAAAGCAGTGCATCCATTGTATGGCTTGTGTGCATGCTTGTCCCCAGGAAGTGATACAGTACGGGAAAACGACCCGGAATAAGGGCCGCTATCGGTTGGCGGACTATCTGTAATTGTTTCCTTGCCATAATAAACCATCTCCTTGCCATTTTGTCAGTCTTCTCCTGCCAAACAAACACTTTCATGCTTTGGCACACTTTTCGTAATTCTTTCGGTGCTTGCATAAAGCAAACCTATTAATATAATAATGTATAACATATAAAAAACAAAAGAACTATGAACATTAAACCATTGGCAGACAGAGTGCTGATACTCCCTGCTCCTGCAGAAGAAAAGACAATTGGCGGTATCATTATTCCTGATACAGCGAAAGAAAAACCTTTGAAGGGTGAAGTGATTGCAGTAGGCAACGGAACAAAAGACGAAGAGATGGTGTTGAAGGTTGGCGATACAGTGTTGTATGGCAAGTATGCCGGTACTGAGCTGGAAGTTGAAGGAGCCAAATACCTCATCATGCGTCAAAGCGATGTGCTCGCTGTTTTGGGATAAAATAATTATGAATTTTGAATGATGAATTATTTCGTAACGGAATGATTGTAATTCAGAGTTCTACATTCAAAAACTTATAAATCAAAATTACTAAAGTTATGGCAAAAGAAATATTATTCAATATCGATGCCCGCGACCAATTGAAAAAAGGTATCGATACACTGGCAAATGCAGTAAAAGTAACTCTCGGTCCTAAAGGCCGTAACGTCATCATCGAAAAGAAATTCGGTGCTCCCCACATCACTAAAGACGGTGTAACGGTTGCAAAAGAAGTGGAACTGGCTGATGCTTACCAGAATACGGGTGCACAGTTGGTGAAGGAAGTTGCTTCCAAGACCGGTGACGATGCTGGTGACGGTACAACGACTGCTACCGTTCTGGCACAGGCTATCGTAGCCGAAGGCTTGAAGAACGTGACTGCCGGCGCAAGCCCCATGGACATCAAACGCGGTATCGACAAGGCTGTTGCCAAGGTGGTGGAATCCATTAAGGGCCAGGCCGAAATGGTAGGTGACAACTACGACAAGATTGAACAGGTAGGTACGGTATCTGCCAACAACGATCCGGTTATCGGTAAATTGATTGCTGACGCTATGCGCAAGGTTTCTAAGGATGGTGTTATCACTATTGAAGAAGCCAAGGGTACCGATACTACCATCGGTGTGGTAGAAGGCATGCAGTTCGATCGTGGTTATCTTTCCGCCTACTTCGTTACCAATACGGAGAAGATGGAGTGCGAGATGGAGAAACCGTATATCTTGATTTATGACAAGAAGATTTCCAACCTGAAAGATTTCTTGCCTATCCTCGAACCGGCTGTACAGACCGGCCGTCCTCTGTTGGTCATTGCAGAAGATGTGGATAGCGAGGCTTTGACTACGCTGGTTGTAAACCGTCTGCGTTCTCAGTTGAAGATTTGTGCCGTGAAGGCTCCGGGCTTCGGTGACCGCCGTAAGGAAATGCTGGAAGATATCGCCGTATTGACCGGTGGTGTGGTCATCAGCGAGGAAAAAGGCTTGAAACTGGAACAGGCTACTATCGAAATGTTGGGTACTGCTGACAAGGTGACTGTTTCCAAAGACAACACGACTATCGTAAACGGTGCCGGTGCTAAAGAAAACATCAAGGAACGTTGCGAGCAAATCAAGGCGCAGATTGCTGCTACCAAGTCTGACTATGACAAGGAAAAACTGCAGGAACGTCTGGCCAAGTTGTCCGGCGGTGTAGCTGTTCTTTATGTAGGCGCTGCTTCCGAAGTGGAAATGAAGGAAAAGAAAGACCGTGTTGACGATGCGCTCCGTGCTACCCGTGCGGCTATCGAAGAAGGTATCGTTGCAGGTGGTGGTGTAGCTTACATCCGTGCCCTCGATGCGCTGGAAGGCCTTAAGGGTGACAATGTAGATGAGACTACCGGTATCGACATCATTAAGCGTGCCATCGAAGAACCTTTGCGCCAGATTGTTGCCAACGCAGGCAAGGAAGGTGCAGTGGTTGTACAGAAAGTACGTGAAGGCAAGGCTGACTTCGGTTACAATGCCCGTACTGATGTTTACGAAAACTTGCATGCTGCCGGTGTGGTAGATCCTGCCAAGGTAACCCGTGTAGCTCTTGAGAACGCTGCTTCCATTGCAGGTATGTTCCTAACTACAGAATGTGTTATCGTGGAGAAAAAAGAAGATAAGCCCGAAATGCCGATGGGCGCTCCCGGAATGGGAGGTATGGGCGGAATGATGTAATATCGCCTTCCCCTGATCTCTTGATCACATAATAGCAGCCGTGGTATCCGTCCCGATGGATACCACGGCTTTTTTGTGCTTCCTTCCTTGCACTTGTCAATTAGGAACGTGTAAAATTACAAAACTGTTACAAAAGTGATTAATTTTAATATCTTTTGTTCGCTATTGTTGTTTATATGATAAAAAATGATATCTTTATGCCTTATAAGGAGAACCTGGTCAACAAGAACTATTAATCTTTTTAATTTTAAGAGAATATGAACAAAAGCGAAATTGGACTGAATGCAGGCAAGGTCTGGCAGTTGCTCAGCGATTATGCCAAATGGAGTTACGGAGCTTTGAAGAAAAAGTCCGGGCTGGAAGACAAAGAACTGGGAGCCGCATTAGGTTGGCTTGCCCGTGAAGACAAGATTGAAATGTACGAGGACAATGGCGAGCTTTACGTATCGTTGGGCGTGAATGTTTATATCGGATGATACGGACGGATCGATTGGAGTCGAATTTCTGGAGAGGGGGACATTGATTGGTAACAGGGAAGGATTTCCGGCAAGTTACAAATCAGTGTCCCTTTCCTTTTTTATGTTATAGAATATTCTTTCCTTTGCACATCTTTTCAATCTGTATAATTAAAACGACTATGAGAAGTTTTGCATCTGACAATAATTCCGGTGTGCATCCTTTGGTTATGGAAGCACTGAACCGGGCCAATCAAGACCATGCCGTAGGTTACGGTGATGATCCCTGGACAGAGGAAGCAGTCCGTAAAATCAGGGAGGCCTTTGCCCCCGACTGCGAACCTTTGTTTGTATTCAATGGTACAGGCAGCAATGCGGTGGCCCTGCAGCTTTGCACGCGCCCTTATCATTCTATTATCTGTGCGGAAACGGCACATATTTATGTGGACGAATGCGGGGCTCCTGCTCGTATGACAGGTTGTCAGATTCGTCCCGTCGGGACTCCTGACGGCAAGTTGACGCCCGGTTTGGTCCGTCCTTATCTTTGCCACTTCGGCGAGCAGCACCATTCGCAGCCCGGTGCCATTTATATTTCCCAGTGTACGGAATTGGGCACGGTGTATAGCCCCGATGAAATCCGTGCCCTCACGAAACTGGCTCATCAGCATGGCATGTATGTCCACATGGACGGAGCACGTCTGGCAAATGCCTGTGCCGCCTTGGGGCTCGGCTTCAAGGAGCTGACAGTAGATTGCGGCATTGATGTCCTTAGTTTCGGTGGGACGAAGAATGGGCTGATGCTGGGGGAGAGTGTGATTGTTTTCAATCCGGCATTGAAGAAAGAGGCGTACTTTGTGCGTAAGCAGTCGGCGCAGCTTGCCTCCAAACTGCGTTATCTGTCTTGCCAGTTTACTGCCTATCTGACGGATGACCTTTGGCTGAAAAATGCAAGGCATGCCAATGAGATGGCCCGGAAGTTATACGAGGGGCTGAAGACTCTGCCCGACGTACACTTCACCCAGAAGGTGGAAAGTAACCAGCTTTTTCTGACGATGCCCCGTCCGGTCATTGACGAACTTCTGAAAAACTACTTCTTCTACTTTTGGAATGAGGCGATTGATGAGGTACGTTTTGTTACATCTTTTGATACGACTGAGAAGGATATCGAAGAATTGCTCCAAGCTTTGCACAGAGCCTTTAAATAACCCCTTCCGGAGATTTACTGACTTCTCTCCGGCATTTATGGGTAACGCTCTGACGGTCTGGTTTAGTGTAAATATTTAGATATGACGAAAAGCTCCTTGCCTACGCAGGCCGGGAGCTTTTGCTTGAATACCTGTCGTTTTTAATTTTCGTTTACGTATTTTAGTGTTCTGAAAACCAAAATGGCTTGTTGTTTGTTTTTTGGATAATAGAAAACAAAACCTATAAACTATGGCTTATATTGATTATTATCAAGTCCTTGGAGTGGACAAAACGGCATCTCAGGATGACATTAAGAAGGCGTTCCGCAAATTGGCGCGTAAGCATCATCCTGACTTGAATCCGAATGACCCTACGGCTAAGGATAAGTTTCAGGCTATCAATGAGGCGAATGAGGTGCTGAGTGATCCTGAAAAACGGAAGAAATATGATGAATATGGCGAGCACTGGAAACATGCTGATGAATTTGAAGCGCAAAAGCGGGCACGGCAACAGTCGGGTGCGGGAGGCTATGGAGGATTCGGCGGAGCCGGGTTTGGCAGTTCCGGTGCCGGATTCGGCGCGGACGGAGGCACTTACTGGTATTCGTCCGACGGGCAGGAGTTTTCGGGCAGCAATGCCGGAGGCTTCTCGGACTTCTTTGAGCAGATGTTCGGTCACCGTACACGTGGTGGAGGCGGTGCCAATGCCGGTTTCCGCGGACAGGATTACCATGCGGACTTGAATTTGTCGCTTCGGGATGCTTCGCGGACCCATAAGCAGATATTGACGGTGAATGGCAAGCAAGTGCGTATCACCATTCCTGCCGGGGTAGCAAACGGGCAGGTCATCAAACTGAAAGGTTACGGTGGCGAGGGCATCAACGGAGGTCCTGCGGGTGACTTGTACATCACGTTTGTCATTCCGGACGATCCTGTGTTCAAGCGTCTGGGAGATGATTTGTATGTAGATGTCACTATCGGTCTCTATACCGCTTTGCTGGGTGGCGAGCAGTTGGTGGATACTTTGGACGGTAAGGTAAAACTGAAGGTCAAGCCGGAAACCCAGAGTGGGACGAAGGTACGTCTGAAGGGTAAAGGGTTCCCGGTTTACAAGAAGGAAGGGCAGTTTGGTGACTTGATTGTGACCTATTCCGTGAAGTTGCCTACAAACCTGACGGAGGAGCAGAAAGAGATGTTCCGCAAAATTCAAAGTATGAACTAAAAATATCAGCGCTATGCAGAACGAATTAATCATAGTAAGTGAATACTGCAACAAATGTCATATCGAACCTACATTCATAGATAGGTTGCAGGAAGGTGGTCTGATAGATATTCAGACGGAGAACGGGGAACGTTTCCTGTTGTTCTCCCAGTTGCCGGATGTAGAGCGTTACAGTCGCATGTATTACGACTTGTCTATCAATATGGAAGGTATCGATGCCATTCACCACTTGCTGGAGCGGATGGAGGAGATGCAGAAAGAGATACACTCTTTGCGCAGCAGATTGAAGGTTTTCGGAGATTTTTGAGGCCTGTAACTGAAAAATCAAGCCCTTGCTTTTGTCTTTTCCAAGAGGATATTCAGATAAAGCAAGGGCTTGTTTTATGAGGTGTGGTTAGCGGTAGCTTTCCAGTTCTTCTGCTTTGAATTTACGGATGAAGTTAAAGTGTTTTTCCACTTCAGCCTCCGCATAGTTCACATATACAAGGGCAGACTTGGCAAACAACTCTGGCGCCCTTGTAGCGTCTTGGATAATCAGATGCGACATGATGCACACGGCTGCCATTTCGTAAAGACGGCGGGAAAGGAAGTCCAGCAGTTCCTGGTTCTGTGCCTCTTTCACGGCATTGGTGCAGGCATCGAGCTTGTTGGCCATTTCTTTCACACGCTCCATCAGCGGCTGCATTTCTGCGCTGCAGGGAATCATCTCGTAATCGCGCAGGGTAGCCACATAAGAACCGTTGGTTACATAGCGGATAGCGGCTACGGTCTGCAACTGGGTGGTACCTTCGTAGATGCTCGTGATACGTGCGTCGCGGTAGATGCGCTGGCAGGCATATTCCAGCATGAAGCCCGAACCGCCGTGGATCTGGATACTGTCGTAGGCGTTCTGGTTGGCATATTCGGAGTTCATGCCCTTTGCCAGCGGAGTGAAGGCGTCAGCCAGTTTGGAATACTTCTTCTGTTCCTGGCGTTCCTCCGGGGTGAGCTTGCGCTCACGGGAGATATCGTCCAATGCCTTGTAGATATCCACATAGCGGGAAGTCTGGTACAGCAAAGAACGTCCGGCATCCAATTTAGCTTTCATGATGGCCAGCATGTCATATACAGCCGGGAATTCAATGATGGCCTTGCCAAACTGCTTACGGTCTTTGGCGTATGCCAGACCTTCGTTGTAGGCAGCCTGTGAGAGACCTACTGACTGGGCGGCAATACCCAGGCGGGCACCGTTCATCAAAGCCATTACGTATTTTATCAGACCCAGCTTGCGGTCACCGCAGAGCTCGGCTTTGGCATTCTTGTAAACCAGTTCGCAAGTCGGAGAACCGTGGATACCCAGCTTGTTCTCGATACGGCGTACATCTACACCGCCCTCGTTCTTGTCATAAATGAACATGGACAGGCCGCGTCCGTCCTTGGTCCCTTCTTCGCTGCGTGCCAATACCAGATGGAGATTGGCGTCACCGTTGGTGATGAAGCGCTTCACGCCGTTCAGACGCCAGCAGTTGTTGGCTTCGTCAAAGGTGGCTTTCAGCATGACACTTTGCAGGTCAGAGCCGGCGTCCGGCTCCGTCAGGTCCATAGACATGGTTTCACCTTGGCAGATGCGGGGAATGAAACGGCTGTGCTGGTCTTCGTTGCCGAATTCATACAGAGTTTCGATACAGTCTTGCAGCGACCAGATATTGCCGAAACCTGCATCGGCAGCGGCAACTATTTCGGCGCACATGGTGTACGGGGTAATCGGGAAGTTCAAACCACCGAAACGGCGGGGCATGGTCATACCGTTCAAACCGGCTTTTACCATGGCGTCCAGATTTTGTTTGGTACCGCTGGCGTACTCTACACGGCCGTTGGCACAATGGGGACCTTCCTCATCCACGCCTTCTGCATTGGGAGCGATAATCTCTCCGGTAATCTCACCGGTGATTTCAAGCACCTTGTCAAAAGAGTCCATAGCATCCGCATAGTCCTGCGGGGCATAGTCATACTTGTCTTTGTCTTGATATCCGCGTTCCTTCAGTTCGCAGATACGTTCCATCATCGGGTTGTTCAGATGGTATTTCAGTTCGGGAATTTCTGTATAAAAGTTGGCCATAGTTTACTTACTGTTCTGTTTGTAATACTTAATCATTTTCGGGATTACCTCTTCTACCGAACCGTTGATGACGTAGTCGGCAATCGTATTGATAGGAGCGTTCTCGTCGTTGTTGACAGAGATGATAATACCACTTTCCTGCATGCCGGCAATGTGCTGGATTTGTCCGCTGATGCCGCAAGCGATATACAGTTTGGGACGAACCGTAACGCCCGTCTGGCCAATCTGGCGATCATGGTCGGCGTAACCGGCATCGACGGCGGCACGGCTGGCGCCTACCTCTGCATGGAGTTCCTTGGCAAGTTCAAACAGCATGTCGAAGTTTTCCCTGCTGCCCATGCCATAGCCGCCGGCAATCACGATGGGAGCGCCCTTCAGGTTGTGTTTTGCCTTTTCTACGTGGCGGTCGATCACCTTTACCACATAGTCTGTTTCGGGAACATATTTGGCTACATCGTGGCGGATGACTTCACCTTTATAGTTGGCATCCAGAATTTCCTTCTTCATTACGCCCTCACGAACGGTTGCCATCTGCGGACGGTGTTCGGGATTCACAATCGTGGCAACGATGTTGCCGCCGAATGCGGGACGGATTTGATACAGCAGGTTTTCATATACCTTGCCCTCTTTCTTGTCTTCATGGTCGCCGATTTCAAGAGAAGTACAGTCGGCGGTCAGACCGCTGGTCAGTGCGGAAGATACGCGGGGACCGAGGTCACGGCCGATTACCGTAGCGCCCATCAGGCAGATTTGCGGCTTTTCTTCCTTGAAGAGGTTGATGAGGACGGAAGAGTGGGGGAGAGAAGTATAGGGGAACAGTCCCGGAGCGTCAAAAACATGGAGTTTGTCAACGCCGTAGGGTAATACTTGCTTTTCAATACCTGCCAGATTGTGTCCGGCAGCAACAGCTTCCAGCTGGCAGCCCAACTGATTGGCTAATTTACGACCTTTGGTCAAGAGTTCGAGACTGACGTCGGCAACCGTAGTGCCTTCTATCTCTAAATATACAAATACATTATTCATATTATATACTTTTAGTAGTTAGTAGTTGGTAGTTAGTAGTCAGTAAGAGATGCATTCGAGTTATCTTTTCCTGTTCAGCGGCAAGTCGATTTTACTTGCCACTTACTACTTGCTACTTACTACCCAATCGTGTGATTGGCAAGCAGTTCAACAATCAAATCTTCCACATCCTGGTCGCTTCCTGTCAGCGTCTTGCTTTCTTTGGCCTGGAATGAAATGTTCTGGATGGTTTTCACCTTTGTCGGTGAGCCGCTCAGACCGCATTGCGGAAGGTCGCCGTTCACGTCGGCTACACTCCATTCGGTGATGTTCAGATAGGGATATTTCTCATAAAGTTCGGCATAGGCCAACTCTGCGCCTTCTTTGGTGATGGCTGCCTTTTCCTGTGCGCCGAGGGCACGCTTGTACTTCTGCACCAGTTTGGCATTGCGCGGACGGCAGGGAGCCGCACTCCCGTTTACGGTAATAACGATGGGCAGAGGAGCTTCTACAGTTTCCACACCACCGTCTATATGACGTTTTACAGTGATTCTCCGGGCCTCCTGGTTCACATTGAGAATTTCTTCTGCATACGTAACCTGTGTCAGTCCCAGCTTTTCTGCAACCTGCGGGCCTACCTGGGCGGTATCACCGTCGATGGCTTGGCGCCCGCCGATGATTATGTCGTAATCGCCGATCTTTTTGATGGCAGTGGCAAGGGCATACGAGGTAGCCAGAGTATCTGCACCGGCAAAAGCACGGTCGGTCAAGAGATAGCCATTGTCGGCACCACGGTAAAGTCCTTCACGAATAATTTCGGCTGCACGTCCCGGTCCCATAGTCAGGATGGTTACGGTGGAGCCCGGATGTTCATCTTTCAGCCGAAGCGCTTGCTCGAGGGCATTCAGGTCTTCGGGGTTGAAGATGGCAGGGAGTGCCGCACGGTTAATGGTTCCGTCGGCTTTCATGGCATCTTTCCCAACGTTGCGTGTGTCGGGAACTTGTTTTGCCAGTACAACGATTTTCAAACTCATGTTATTAATTATTAGTATTAGTATTCCATATGTCAGTACCGGGAATAGGAGTAGTAGAATCCTGCTACTGAAATTGTCCGGTTAACTCATTATCAGCGTGCAAATTTACGCAAAGAGTTGGGTTTGACAAGAAAAAGGGATGAAAAATGCACATTACGGATGTTTTTGAGCAAAAAATGAAGAGTGGCTTGCAGAGAGAGGGCAACCGGGAAATTCTGTAATACGGGTATAAATTACAGGATTTCATCTACTGCTGCCAACCGAAAGTTTCCGTATTTTTGCAGGCAAGAAATACGTGTTATCTGGCAAGGCCAAGTACGATCATAAAACGAACTTATATGAAAGAAAACAGACATTACCTGCAACGACTGATTCAAGGTGCAATTTTGTGCACAGCTTCCTTTGCCGCTGTCCACACCTCTGCGCAAACGGTGGTGGATACTACCCGTACCTACCGTATAGGCGAGGTGGTGGTGACCGGCAGCAACAATGCCACCGGAAGGAACTTGCTTCCTTATACCGTCTCTACGGTCGGCAGCCCGCAATTGGAGGCGACAGGCAACACCCAGTTGCTTTCTGCCATTTCCGGACGTGTGCCGAGCCTCTTTGTGTCCGAACGCAACATTTTCGGCTTCGGAGTAAGCAATGGGGGTTCGGGAGGAATCAAGATACGTGGCGTCGGAGGTTCTCCGACCAATGCCGTGCTGATGATGGTGGACGGACAGCCACAGTTTGCCGGTATCTATTCCCATCATGTGGCGGACTTTTATGAAACGGAATACGTGGATCGCGTAGAAGTGCTTCGCGGGCCGGGTTCGGTGCTTTACGGTTCCAATGCCATGGGCGGCGTCATCAATGTCATTACCAAGAATGCGGAGAAGGATGGAGTACATACTACGCTTACCTCGCAATATGGGTCGTACAATACCTGGCGTTCTTCGATTACCAATACGGTCCGTTCGGGAAAATTCTCTTCCCTTGTATCGCTCGGTTATGACCGTACGGACGGGTTGGAGGAGAATTTCGACTTTAAGCAGGCTAATGTATATGCCAAACTGGGGTACGACTTCAGTGATGCATGGAAACTCCGGGCGGACTATTCGTTGATGAACTTCATCGGGAATGATCCCGTTTATCCGAAATTGAGCGATCCTGAATCCACGGATATTTATCATCAGAATATCACCCGTGGTGAAGCGTCCTTATCGCTCAATAATTATTATGGCAATACCAACGGTAATGTGCGGGTATATTACAGTTACGGCAATCATTACATTGACGATCCCCGCCATTTCCACAGCTTGGATGACCGTTTCGGTATTCTTGCCTATCAGAATATCCGTCCCTGGAAGGATGCGGCCGCTACTGTGGGATTCGATTTCAACACCTACACCGGTAAAATTCCAATGTCGGGAGGCAATGCCCATACCGAAGGATCCATGACAACCATCAGCCGTAAAAGTATTACGGAATATTCTCCTTATGTCACTCTTTCGCAGGACTTGTTTGGAGGTGTGCTGATCTTGAATGCCGGACTCCGTATGGCAAACAGTGACCGCTTTGATACGCAATGGATTCCGCAGGGAGGTTTTGTGATCCATCCTGCCGAAGGATGGATGGTGAAAGCATCTGTGGCAAAAGGTTACCGTAATCCGTCTTTCCGTGAGATGTATCTTTACCGTCCTGCCAATCCGGACCTTGAGCCGGAAGATATGATGAATTATGAAATAACGGTGGGCAAGACTTTTTCCCGCTACTTCGGCATGGATGTGACCGGCTATTATAGTAAGGGCAGTAACCTGATTCAGACAGTGGACATGAAGAATGTAAATACGGGCAGTTTCATCAATAAAGGTATAGAAGTGACCGCCAACAGCCGTCCACTCGACAACCTAAGTGTCCGGGCTACTTACAGCTATCTCTATACTTCGTTGGATAATCTGACGGGGGCGCCGAAGAACCAGTATTTTCTGGGGATAGGCTGGCAGGCATTGCCCAAGTTTCATGTGGATGCGGAGCTGAGGGGGATAGGCGGACTGTATGTTTCCGGTGATGTGGAGCATCAGGATTATGTATTGCTCAATATGAAGCTGACTTATAAAGTAGTCCGTGCCTTGGAACTCTTTGCTGTGCTGGATAATATCACAAATACCGGTTATGTCATCAACCGCGGGTACGAGATGCCCGGGTTTACCGCCATGGGAGGTTTTAAGTTGCATTTCTGACAATCTTTCACCCTTTAATGTAAATGGATATGAAAGGTGAAGAATAAAAAAACAGGGATAAAAGGTTGGCGGTAAGCCCTGATCCTTTATCCCTGTCTTTTTTTTAATCCTTCACTTTATTATTTTACTCCCAACTTTTTGGCGATATCCTTAGGCAGCGCATCCTTGTGTACAATGATGTTCATTGTTTTGTAGCGCACGAAAGCCTTGGATGCATACCATAAGCCCTTGTACTTACCGGCTTCACCCCAAGAGTTCTTTACCATGTAATATTCGTTGCCTTCCTGGTCTTTGGCTATACCATAAATCAGCATACCGTGGTCATCGGTTGTTTCCCAGTTGTCGTATGCTTCCTGGCGCTCTTCCTGGGTACACCATTTTTGCGGTTGCGGTTTGCTGTTCAGCTTCTTTTCTTCGGGTTTCATTTTCAGCCAGTGTGCCATGTCCGAACCACTCAGTTCCTGCACCTTCTCAGCGTCTGGCATTACGGCTATACCGTCACGCGTGAAACCTTGTTCGCTTACGTCACTGCCCCAAGCAATGGTGTAACCTTTGTTGATGGCATTGTCAAACACCTGCATCAGTTCATCGATGGGCAGGTTGTAGGAAGAAGCCCAACGCCAGTTGTCTTGGATTTCCAGGATAAACGGCTGGTAGAACGGATGGTGTGTGTAGGAAGTCAGTGAAATGTAATCGTCGGCGTTCAGTCCGGTAGATTCATAGAAAGACTGCGGAGTATATTCCTTGCCTTTGTAGGTGAATTTCTCGGGACGTTCGCCTAAATAAATGTCATGGATGGAAGTGATGGCTTTCTTCCAAAGAGGATTCTTGTCCTTGTCGGTCTGCAGGCTGCGGTGATGTCCTTTGGCGATGGCTGCCACTACGGCGTTGGACACGGCAGTCAGTTCGTTGTGGTTGCTCAGCGTGTCGCCGTACATCATTCCCGGACGCATTTCCTCTTCGGGCACCAGGCCGAAGTTTTTCATACCGTATATCACGTCATAGAATGAACCGCCCTGGGAGAAAGAAATGTCACCATGTGTACGTACAGCCTTGTCGGCACGGTCCAGATAAGTATTATGTACAATGAACATCTCGGACAGGTCGTATTCTCCCTTGCCCATGCGGAGCAATTCAGATTCAATGAACGCCAGGCCGGAGTAGCACCAGCAGGTACCGGCACGGCTTTGGTTCTTGACGGAGGTAATGGGGTTTTCTTTGACAGTCGTGAAGATAAAACCCTCTTCTTTCGGGGCGTCTTGTGCCATTGTGTTCAGGCTCAATAATCCCAATGTAGCAATCAGTATTGACTTTCTCATCATGATTAAAATGTTATAGATTTATAGTTGCAACCGCAAATATAAGTAGAATATCGTAAACAAAAGCTATCTTTGGGGCGTTAATTCTGGCACTTATGAAGAAAAAATTACTATGAATAAAATGATCGTAGGTATGGGGGAGGCTTTATGGGATTGCCTTCCCGAAGGAAAGAAGATAGGCGGTGCTCCGGCAAACTTTGCTTACCATGCATCGCAGTTTGGTTTCGACAGCCGTGTGGTGAGTGCCGTAGGCGCCGATGCGGATGGTGATGAGATTCTGGACGTATTTGCCCAAAAAGGTCTGCGCGCCGAGATAGAGCGGGTGCCCTATCCGACAGGAACCGTACAGGTGACACTTGATGCCATGGGAGTACCCTGCTATGAGATAAAAGAAGGTGTTGCTTGGGACAATATCCCCTTTACCGATGAATTGAAGCGCCTGGCTCTGAACACGCGCGCCGTATGTTTCGGCTCTTTGGCGCAACGCAGCGAGGTAAGCCGCACTACCATCAACCGTTTTCTCGATACCATGCCCGATGTGGAGGGACAACTGAAGATTTTCGACATCAACCTTCGGCAGGGATTCTATACCAAGGAGATACTTTGTGAATCTATGCGTCGTTGCAATATTCTGAAAATTAACGATGAAGAGTTGGTGACCATCAGCCGCATCTTCGGTTATCCGGGCATCGACCTGCAAGACAAATGCTGGATTCTGCTCGCCAAGTACAATCTGAAAATGCTTATCTTGACTTGCGGAACGAACGGCAGTTATGTATTTACTCCGGGTGTCGTCTCCTATCAAGAAACTCCGAAAGTGCCGGTGGCCGATACTGTTGGAGCGGGCGATTCGTTTACGGCAACCTTCACCGCCGCTATTCTTAGCGGAAAGCCGGTGCCTGAAGCGCATAGACTGGCAGTGGAAGTTTCTGCTTACGTTTGCACGCAAAGCGGTGCCATGCCGGAGTTGCCGGAGGCTTTGAAAGAAGGACTGGGGAGATAAAGGTGTGTGAGTGAAAGAACTTTATTCAAAGCCTTTGAATATCCGTTCGCAGGCTTTGAATATATGTTCGCAGGCTTTGAATATCCGTTCGCGCACTGCGAACAGAGTTTTCACTTAACTCTGTCAACTTTTAGACCTAACTTCGGAAGCTTTTTCTTTAGCTTTCCTGCAAGTTCTCAAGAGGAACTTGTCCGTAGGGGAATATCGCATCTTTTGGACGGCAATTCCGTCGGCAGGTAGAGGATATTAGTGGAAGTCTTTCGCGCTAATCACCAAAGTTCTGTATATTTGTATCCAAATATAATTATACACCATGAAAAAGCTACTTGCAACTATCTTGGCATGTGTTATACTGTCGTATGCCGATGCCGCTGAAAAGAAAATTATTCGTATTGCCACGGACAACACAGACCTGGTACTCCAGGTAGGCGAGAATGGCCGTTTGTATCAGACTTATTTGGGAGAAAAACTGCTGCATGAGCAAGATGTGGAAAATCTTGCCAGGAATCTCCATGCCGGTTCCGGTGGCAGTGCCAGTGCACGCGGTTGGGAAGTGTATAGCGGTTCGGGAAACGAGGATTATTTCGAGCCTGCCATTGGCATTACCCACAGTGATGGCAATCCTTCCACCTATCTTTATTATGTGTCTTCCTCCTCCAATGCCGTAGAAGGGGGTATGGAAACCGTTGTCTGCCTGCGCGATGACAAATACCCGGTGGACGTGACCCTGCATTACGTTGCTTATCCCAAGGAGAACGTCATCAAAACCTGGAGCGAGATAAAGCATCAGGAGAAGAAGCCGGTGTCGCTTTCCACTTATGCTTCCACTATGCTCTATTTCAGCAAGTCTGCCTATTACCTCACGGAGTTCAGCGGCGACTGGGCCAAGGAAGCCCAGATGAGCAGCCAACAGTTGCAGTTCGGCAAAAAAGTGATAGATACCAAACTGGGCAGCCGTGCCGCCATGCATACGCCTCCCTTCTTTGAAGTAGGATTGGAACAGCCGGTGAGCGAACATCAAGGCGAGGTACTGATGGGTACCCTGGGCTGGACCGGAAACTTCCGTTTCACGTTCGAGGTGGACAATGTGGGCAATCTGCGTGTCATCCCTGCCATCAACCCGTATGCTTCTATCTATGAACTGAAGCCCGGCGAACTGTTCACCACTCCGGAATTTATTTTCACCTTGAGCTACAACGGTACCGGACAGGGCAGCCGCAACCTGCACGAGTGGGCTCGCAACTATAGCTTGAAAGATGGTAAAGGCAGTCGTCTTACCTTGCTGAATAATTGGGAAAATACCGGTTTCAACTTCAATCAGGAGATATTGGCTGACTTGATGAAAGAAGCCAAGAAGCTGGGTGTGGATATGTTCCTGTTGGATGATGGTTGGTTTGCCAACAAATATCCTCGCAAGAATGACCAGGCGGGTCTGGGTGACTGGGAAGTGACCCGTGATAAATTGCCCGGTGGTATTCCCGCTCTGGTGAAGGCTGCCAAGGATGCAGATGTGAAGTTCGGTATCTGGATTGAGCCCGAAATGGTGAACCCCAAGAGCGAATTGTTTGAAAAACATCCGGACTGGGCAATTATGTTGCCCAACCGCGAAACATACTATTACCGCCACCAATTGGTATTAGACCTCAGCAATCCGAAAGTGCAGGACTACGTGTATGGTGTAGTGGAGGGCATTATGAAGGAGAATCCCGAAGTAGCTTTTTTCAAATGGGACTGCAACAGCCCTATCACCAATATCTATTCGCACTATTTGAAAGAAAAACAAGGCAGACTGTACATCGACCACGTGCGCGGTGTATATAACGTGATGAAGCGTGTGAAAGAGAATTATCCCGATGTGCCGATGATGCTCTGCTCCGGCGGCGGTGCCCGCTGTGACTACGAGGCGTTGAAGTACTTCACGGAATTCTGGTGCAGTGACAATACAGATCCGGTGGAACGTATCTTCATTCAGTGGGGATTCGCGCAGTTCTTCCCGGCGAAGGCAATGGATGCGCACGTGACAAGCTGGAACAGGTCGGCTTCCCTAAAATTCCGTACGGACGTTGCCTCCATGTGCAAACTTGGTTTCGATATGGGTCTGAAAGGCCTGAGCCCTGACGAACTGGCCTATTGCCAGACAGCTGTAGCCAACTGGAAACGTCTTCAGACTGCCATTATGGAGGGTGATCAGTATCGCCTGGTTTCTCCCTACGAGGGTAATCACATGGCGCTGAACTACGTCAGCAAGGATGCACGTAAAGCTGTTTTGTTTGCCTACGATGTTTATCCCCGCTTCCAAGAGAAGTTGTTGCCTGTGAAAGTGCAGGGACTGGATCCGAATAAGATGTATAAGGTAGAGGAAATCAATCTGATGCCTTCCGCGACTTCCCGGTTGGCTGCCAATGGAAAGGTCCTTTCGGGAGACTACTTGATGAAGGTGGGGTTGTCCGTATTCGGCCTTTCAAAGTTGCAAAGCCATGTGATTGAGTTGACGGCGCAATAACGGAGGTCGTTGGAATGTTTGGGGAGAGTCCTACCGAGCTCCCCAAAAGAAGAGAATGTCAAAACAGATGAAAGAAACGCGAATTACTGGTGTTCTAAGTCTCTATTTTGACATTCTTTCTTGTTCTTGATACACGTTTGTTTACTGCTGCTTGATGATACCGGAACTTATTTCAGTATCTGAGGCAGGTTTTCTCTTCCCCAGAAGTAATAGACGCAGATTCCGACCCAACTGGTAAGCAGGATGATAATCGCGACTAATAGTTTCTTCACGCCGTCTACCGGCCACTTCATGATTTCCAGTACGGCTTTGACACACAGAACCACACCGATAACCCAAATGATAAATCCAATCATAACCTGTGATATTTAGTATTGTTGATTAAAAGCAAATAGAGGCTACGCCTTATTCAGGAGCAGCCTCTATTTGCTATTTAGTAATTGAAATTACTCTGTAACTTCAGCTCCCCAGTTTTCTCTGGACAGACGCTTGTAGCTGTTGTAACGCCATTTAGCGTTTTCTTCAGCAGCCTTGAACAGCTCGTCGGCCTCCTGCGGATATTGCTTCATTACGGATGCGTAACGAACTTCACCCTTCAGGAAGTCTTGGAATCCGCTCCAATCCGGTTCCTTGCTATCCAGCGTGAACGGATTCTTGCCTTCAGCTTCCAAAGCCGGGTTGTAACGCCACAAGTGCCAGTAACCGCACTTGACAGCTTTTTCTTCTTCAGCCTGGCTCTTGCCCATACCGGCCTTCAGACCGTGGTTGATACACGGAGCGTAAGCGATGATGAGTGACGGGCCGGGATATGCTTCTGCCTCGCGGATGGCTTTCAAGGTCTGAGCCTGGTCAGCACCCATGGCGATTTGAGCAACATATACATAACCGTAAGTAGTAGCCATCAGACCAAGGTCTTTCTTGCGTACGCGCTTGCCGGCAGCAGCAAACTTGGCGATAGCGCCTACCGGAGTAGCTTTGGAAGACTGACCGCCGGTGTTGGAGTAAACCTCTGTATCCAGAACCAGGATGTTAACGTCTTTACCGGAAGCGATTACATGGTCAAGGCCACCGTAACCGATATCGTAAGAAGCACCGTCGCCACCGATGATCCACTGGCTACGTTTAACCAGGTACTGAGACAGACTGGAAATTTGTTTGCAGTGGTTGCATTTGTCTTTGCCGGCTTCAACCAAAGGAATGATCTTTTCAGCCAATTCTTTGGTCTTGTCTGCATCGTACATGTTTTCCATCCACTCACTGAACAAAGTTTTGGCCTCTGCCGGAGTGCAGTCTGCCGCGATGGCTTCTTGCATAACTTTCACGATACGTGCACGCATCTTTTCGTTGGCAAGTTCCATACCCAAACCGAATTCGCAGAAGTCTTCGAACAATGAGTTAGCCCAAGCAGGACCGTGGCCCTTTTCGTTCTTGGTATAAGGAGTGGAAGGTACTGAACCAGAGTAGATGGAAGAACATCCTGTTGCATTGGCTACCATTTCGCGGTCACCGAACAATTGGGTAATCAACTTCACATACGGAGTTTCACCACAACCGGAGCAAGCACCTGAGAATTCGAACAACGGAGTAGCGAACTGAGAGTTCTTCACGTTGGCCTTGATGTCAACCAAGTGTTGTTTGCTCTTCACGTTTTCTACGCAGTAAGTCCAGTTGGCAGCTTCCGGCAATTGGCCTTCAAGATGTTTCATAGTCAGAGCTTTGCCGCCCTTCTTCGGGTTACCCGGACAGATGTCGGCACAGTTGCCGCAACCCAGACAGTCGAGTACATTCACCTGCATACGGAATGTCATGCCGTCGAATGCTTTACCTACGGCCTTGAGCTGAGTGAAGCCAGCACCCTTCTGCTCTTCAGCGTCGAGTACGAACGGACGGATAGAAGCGTGAGGACAAACGTAAGCACACTTGTTACACTGGATACAGTTTTCAGCGTTCCATTCGGGAACGAAGGCAGCTACACCGCGTTTTTCGTATTTGGCAGTACCTTGTTCCCAAGTACCGTCTTCAATACCCTTGAATGCAGATACCGGCAACAGGTCACCGTCTTGTGCGTTGATAGGACGAACTACTTCATTGATGAATGCAGGATCGTTGTTTTCAGCTTTGGCGTCGTCTGCCAAGTTGGCCCAAGCCGGGTCAACGGCCAGTTGCTTGTATTCACCGCCACGGTCAACGGCTGCATAGTTCTTGTTGACAACATCTTCACCCTTCTTGCCGTAAGACTTGACGATGAATTTCTTCATCTGTTCTACAGCCAGGTCAACCGGAATAACACCGGTGATACGGAAGAATGCAGATTGCAGGATGGTGTTGGTACGGTTGCCCAAACCGATTTCTTGTGCAATCTGGGTTGCATTGATATAGTAAACGGTAATATTGTTCTGTGCAAAGTACTTCTTGACCCTGTTAGGCAGGTTCTTTGCCAGTTCTTCGCCTTCCCAGATGGTGTTCAGCAAGAAAGAACCATTCTTGCGCAAACCACGGGTTACGTCATACATGTGCAGGTAAGCCTGAACGTGGCAAGCCACGAAGTTAGGTGTATTTACCAAATATGTAGAGCGGATAGGAGTGTCACCGAAACGCAAGTGCGAGCAAGTGAAACCACCTGATTTCTTGGAGTCGTAAGAGAAGTAAGCCTGACAGTGCTTGTCGGTGTTGTCACCGATAATCTTCACGGAGTTCTTGTTGGCACCTACTGTACCGTCGGCACCCAGACCAAAGAATTTAGCCTCGAACATGCCTTCGCCGCCCAATGCGATTTCTTCTTCCTGAGGAAGAGAGGTGAAGGTAACATCGTCCACGATACCGATAGTGAAGTGGTTCTTCGGCATCGGCATGGCCAGGTTCTTGTAAACGGCAAGGATTTGTGCGGGAGTAGTGTCCTTTGAACCCAAACCGTAACGGCCGCCTACAATCACCGGAGCATTCTCTGCACCGTAGAAGCAGTCTTTTACGTCGAGGTACAACGGTTCGCCGTTGGCACCCGGTTCTTTCGTACGGTCCAGTACGGCAATCTTCTTGGCAGTCTTAGGAACGGCAGCCAGGAAGTGCTTGGCAGAGAACGGACGATAGAGGTGAACAGCAACCAAACCAACCTTTTCGCCATTGGCAACGAGGTGGTCGATGGCTTCGCGGGCAGCCTCGGTTACAGAACCCATAGCGATGATAACGCGTTCTGCATCTTCTGCACCATAATAATCGAACAAACCGTACTTGCGGCCTGTGATTTTGGAAATTTCGTTCATGTATTCTTCCACGATAGCCGGAACTGCTTCATAATAGTTGTTGCAGGATTCACGGTGTTGGAAGAAGTGGTCGGGGTTTTCGGCCATACCACGGGCAACCGGATTCATCGGATTCAATGCACGGGCACGGAATTCGGCTAAAGCTTCCTGGTCAATCAGCGGAGCGAGGTCTTCGTTCTCCAGCATTTCAATCTTTTGGATTTCATGAGAAGTACGGAAACCGTCGAAGAAGTTCATGAATGGAACGCGGGACTTAATGGTGGCCAAGTGAGCAACACCTGCCAGGTCCATAACTTCTTGTACAGAACCTTCGGCCAACATGGCGAAACCTGTCTGGCGTGCAGACATAACGTCCTGGTGGTCACCGAAGATACATAATGCATGACTTGCCAAAGTACGAGCTGATACATGGAATACGCAAGGCAGGAATTCACCGGCAATCTTGTACATGTTCGGAATCATCAGCAACAGACCTTGTGAAGCTGTGTAAGTAGTAGTCAGCGCACCGGCCTGCAAAGAACCGTGGACGGCACCTGCAGCACCGCCTTCTGACTGCATTTCTTGTACCAATACTGTTTCGCCGAAGATGTTTTTGCGACCTGCGGCAGCCCATTCATCTACGTACTCAGCCATCGTAGAAGAGGGGGTGATGGGGTAGATGGCAGCTACTTCCGAGAACATATACGAGATATGTGCAGCAGCCTGGTTACCATCACAAGTAATGAATTTCTTCTGTTTAGTCATAACTAAATTGAATTTATTAAGTAAAAAAATCTCTCAATCAATACAGGAACCCGAACAACCAGAGAGGAATTTGGTTGCCCCGGCCTATTTCTGCCTTATGCAGTGCATAAGTCACGCCCGGATTATTCTTTATCTTCACGCCTTCCGGGCAGATTTTGAACGGCATCACTTCGTCCACCATGAACGAGACGTTTTTATCGCCTTTGTTTATTTTGTGGTCTTTCCATAAGGTATTCGCAAAGAATGTGTCGAGCACATCCTGCTCTTCCACTTTCACAGGGTAAATGGAATACATCAGATTGGAGTTATGCATCATTATCTTCGATGGCTTCTTGGGGAATTCTTCCCCTTTCGGATATACCATATTGATAAGGCGGGCATCTGCCAGATACTTGATGTAGTTCATTACCGTGGCGCGTGATGTTTGTATGTCGTTTGCCAGTTGGCTGACGTTAGGCGCTTTCGAACCGTCCACAGCCAACAAATATAGCAATTTCTTTATCTTTGAAAGGTATTTCAGCTCGATTTGTTTAATAAGAAGGATATCTACTTCCACCATCATGTTCATGGTCTTGAGCAGATTCTCTGAAAAGTTACGCTTCTCGAGGAAGAAAGGGTAAAAGCCATGATGCAGATAATCCTGGAAATAGTCTAAAGGGCGGACTTTGGAGAGTATGCCTTTGGCAATCTGTTCGTGGTTGCTCAGGATTTCTTCCAATGAATAGGAGTGGAACTTCATGTCCGTCTGCAGATTCAGGTATTCGCGGAAAGAGAAGCCGCGGAGGTTATAGCTTTTGACTATGTCGCGCAATTCCAGATTTTCTTCTTTCAGACGCATTACGGAAGAGCCGGTAAATACAATCTTCAAGTTTGGGAAGCGGTCGTAGCACATGCGCAACTCTCTGCTCCAGTCGGGATATTTGAATACTTGGTCTATCAATAATACTTTTCCGCCACGGCGTTGGAACTCGGTAGCGAATTCTACGATGCCATGTCCGGCAAAGTAGAAATTGTTCATGTTGATGAAAAGACAGGAACGGTCGGTGCCGAATTTTTCTTTGGCATATTGCAGCAGGAAAGTTGTCTTGCCCACTCCACGGGTACCCTTGATACCGATAAGGCGATCGTTCCAGTTAATCTCATCCATGAGATCTCGGCGAACGGGGGCATTCGTGTGCTCAACGAGATAGGCGTGTGTACGGTAGAATGATTCCATGCTTTAAATTCGGTTTATCGGGCGACAAATATACATCTTTTTTATAGAATTGCAAAGTAGAGATGGCAAAATATTGTGTAACTTTGCACTCTCTTGCAAAAAGTGAGTAATAAATTGAAAGCTGAAAGATGAAACTTTATGTATTCAATCCCGATGCGGATATGGCCCTGGGAAATAACGAAGAAAACTATATGGCACCTGCTTCTATCCGTCGTATGGCCGAAGACTTGGCTTTGTTGCCGGTCTGGTATGCGCAACCTGGCAGTGGGGTATTGGCGCCTTCCGCCTATAATGCAGATTATCTGAAACGGATGCAACAGCTGCTCCCGCTGCCTGTGCAGCTGGTTACAGAACCGGAACTGCCTGATTATGCTGAAGCACAGGTAATGCCTTGGGGATGGAATCCGGCTATCCGTAAGCGTATGCTGAAAGGAGGGATTGCAGCATATAAATTACCGACTCTGGAAAATCTGCAGGAGTATCGCGGTCTTGCTTCCCGTATCCATACTTTGGCTTTATTTATGCTTTTCAATTATGACAAGTTGGATTTTGTTTGCGGCTATTGCCGTCTGATTGAAGGAGACGGCAAAGTCTTTCCTGCGGGAGCTGTAGATGATCTTAGGGATGGGTACTTGTTCAAGGCGCTATGGTCGGGCAGTGGAAAAGGTTTATGCTGGTGTCGGGGCAAACTGTCCAAATCCGTTTCTGACTGGTGTTGTCATACAATGAAAGAATATGGAGCCGTTATGGTAGAGCCTATATATAATAAGGTGGAAGATTTTGCCATGGAGTTCTACTCTGACGGTCGGGGGAAAGTTCTTTTTGTAGGCTATTCACGTTTCACTACCAATGAGCATGGTGCATATTGTGGCAATATCTTGACCTCGGACGGGAAAGTGGAAGAATGGATTCAGCAATATGTTCCTTTGGAATCATTCATACGTATCCGGGAGCGGTTGCTGAACGGACTGGAAAAAATTTATGGCAATTCATATACGGGCTATTTAGGAGTGGATATGATGGTTTGCCGGCAAGAAAGCGGATATCCATATGCCATTCATCCTCATGTTGAAGTTAACTTGCGGATGAATATGGGAGTGGTGGCTCATCGGATTTCCAATGATTATCTTTCTGCCGGTTGCAGCGGCTATTTTTCCATTGACTCTTATCCTTCTAATGAAGCATTGCAGGCACAGCACGCACAAGATGTCCATGATTATCCTCTGGTGGTGCAAGACGGTAAAGTGAAGTCCGGTTATCTGCCCTTGGTACCGGTTACTTCCAAAAGCCGTTATCGGGCCTATATCAAGGTTTCGGACTAAAGCTGGCAGGCTTGGCTTTCGTTTCCGCAACGGTCTGTGGCTGTTACTGCAAAATATTTCCTTGCAGCCCACGGCCGTATCGGTGCGTAGATATATTCCGTTCCTTGTACCCGTTGAGCCAGGATATTCTCCGGGTTGGAAGTGTCTACCGGATAGGTATCCGAGCCGTAAACAACATAAGTAGGTGCATTCCGCCTGTCATTGTCCGTGGACGGTTGCCAGCGAAGCAGGGTATAACCTTCGGCTTGCTGTTCTGTGCTGAGATTAGAGGGGGCCGTCGGGGGCACATTGTCAATCCACGGCATGGCCGGTTGCAGGGCCGGAGCCGTGTAGTAGCTTTCTTCCAGAATATCGTAAAGCTCTTGTGTATTGTCCATCAGATACTTGACGCGGTAATGTGCCTCCCCGGCCAGTCCTTGTGCGCGTATAAAGTTGATTTGGCGTTCTATCTCATCGACTGTCCAATTCCCTTCATCCGGGTGAAGGAAATAAATCCCGAGGCCGGGAATGATTTGGCGTCCGTTGCTCTGTTCTTTCCAGTCCAGTGCAAAGGGATAGAATCCATTTTCACGGAAGTACATCATGGGATATACCTGGTCTTGGATGCCTTCCCCCAGCCAGCCTTCTACATCCTGGTTAACGGTATGGAAAGCGTTCCAGCCGCGGGAGGAGTAGCGGGAAGTGTCGCGGTATTTCCCTACAGGGCAGGTGCTTACCTTCACCCAAGGCTTCAAGGCTTTTACACCTTTATATATATGACGGACAATTTCTGTGATGTTGTCCCGTCTCCATTGGGCAAGGCTGCGTCCGTTGCTGTATTTCTTATAATCGTAGCTGTCCGGAAAGCGTGGGGCATTCTCGGGATAGCGCAGATAATCAAAATGCACTCCGTCAACGTCATAGCGTTCCACTACCTCGCGGACAAGGCTCATCAGGTATTCTTTGGTTTGCGGATGGCCGGGATTGAGAAAATATTCCCGCTTGTAGGGTACGCAGATTGCCGGCTTTCTTTTAGTAACCGATTCCTTTCCCAAAGCGGCGACATGCCTGCGGTTGCCCAGAGGGATAGTTACCATCCAGGCATGGCATTCCATGCCTCGTTTATGACATTCCTGAATTGCGAAGGCAAGCGGGTCATAGCCGGGGTTGCCGCCTGCTTTGCCTGTCAGTATGGAATTATAAGGTTCGATGGAAGAACTGTAAAGTACATCCCCCCGGGTACGGGTCTGGAACAGCACTGTGTTGAAGTTGGCAGCTTTCAGCTTATCCAGAATTTCGATGAGTTCGGCTTGCTGTTTGCGTATGCCTGCGGGGGAAGTGGCACGTGTGCGGGGCCAGTCCAAACCATAAACGGCAGTAATCCATGCGGCGCGTACTTCATGTTTGGGCGGTTGTGCGGCAAGCGGCAACAGGAGGATGCTATATAATAAGGTGAGGAATATTGGTTTCATTCTTATATTCTTCTTTTTTTCTGTTATATTTTGCGGCGAAGATAAGCAAAACACTTGATTAATTAGCGGAGTTTACTTGGAAACTATTACATTTGCATACATAAAAACATTGACACGTCATGATTACATTTACGCTCTGCCTGTTGGCATTGATAGCAGGCTATTTTATTTACGGACGCTTTATAGAACGCGTATTCGGGCCGGATGGCCGTAAGACCCCTGCCTTGACTAAAGCTGACGGGGTTGATTATATTCCTTTGCCCACTTGGAAGATATTCATGATTCAGTTTCTCAATATCGCTGGTTTGGGACCTATCTTTGGAGCCATTATGGGAGCTAAATTCGGTACGGCTTCTTACTTGTGGATTGTGTTGGGCAGCATCTTTGCCGGAGCAGTGCACGATTATCTTGCGGGAATGCTGTCTCTGCGTAACGGGGGAGAGAGCCTTCCGGAAATCATAGGAAGTTATTTGGGGTTGACTACCAAACAGGTGATGCGTGGCTTTACCGTTGTTTTGATGGTATTGGTAGGTGCTGTTTTTGTGGCAGGCCCGGCAGGATTGCTGGCTAAGCTGACACCGGATAATCTGGACGCTACCTTCTGGATTGTGGTTGTTTTCGCCTATTATATATTGGCTACCTTGCTTCCGGTTGATAAGATTATAGGCAAGATATATCCTTTGTTTGCGGTAGCCTTGCTGTTTATGGCAGTGGGTATTCTGGTAATGCTTTATGTGAACCATCCTGCCTTGCCGGAGGTCTGGGACGGCCTGCAGAATACACATCCTAATGCCGCTGCGCTGCCGATTTTCCCAATTATGTTTGTCAGCATTGCCTGTGGAGCCATCAGCGGCTTTCATGCTACGCAAAGCCCGTTGATGGCACGTTGCATGACCAGCGAGCGTCATGGGCGTCCCGTCTTTTACGGAGCGATGATTACTGAAGGCATTGTCGCTTTGATATGGGCCGCTGCCGCTACTTGTTTTTTCCATGAGAATGGAATGGAAGAAACGAATGCTTCCGTGATTGTAGATGCCATCACAAAAGATTGGTTGGATGCCATAGGTGGTGTGCTGGCTATTTTAGGTGTGATTGCGGCTCCTATTACCAGCGGCGATACGGCTTTCCGTTCGGCGCGCCTTATTGTGGCTGATTTTCTCGGAATGGAACAAAAGTCCATTCGTCACCGTTTATATATATGTATCCCCATGTTCCTGGCAGCTATCGGGCTATTGTTGTACAGCCTGCGTGATAAAGACGGCTTTGATATGATATGGCGTTATTTTGCCTGGGCCAACCAGACGTTGTCGGTATTCACATTGTGGGCAATTACGGTTTATCTGGTGCGTGAGAAGAAAAAGCGTTGTTATTACGTCACTTATTTTCCGGCATTGTTCATGACATCCGTATGTATCACTTATATTTGCATCGCTCCCGAAGGATTGGGGCTGAGCCCGGATTATGCGTTGGGAATAGCCTTGCTGTCTGCTGTGCTGGCAGCTTGCTGGTTTTATATTTGGTATTTTAAGGCGACTAAAAAACTTTAGTAATGAAGAAGATAAAAAAATCTACTGGGCTGACTTTGGCCTTGCTTGTTTATGTTTCTGCAACCGCTGCCTATTTTTTGCCGCGTAATACAGAAATAAGTGATACGGAAAAGTATGTCACCGTGGCCGTTTCATACGTTATAGTATTTGTATTGTGGCTGGTACTTCGTAAAAAGGAGGAGTTGCAGCGTAAGCGGCGTGAAGAAGATAATAAACTACATTGATATTCATTCAAAAACAAAACAAGATGAAAAAACTTGCGTTATTCGTTTGCTTGCTTGTTGTCACAGTGGCAGCTCAGGCACAGTTTGAAAAAGGGAAATGGATTATAAACCCATCTGTTACAGGGCTTAATCTTTCATACAATACCGAGTCTGAGAAAGCCAGTTTCGGTTTGCAAGCCAAGGGAGGTGCCTTTCTGGTGGATAATGTCGCCCTGTTGGTCAGTGCCGGAGCCCAATGGAAAGGTGGAGGTACGGATACTTATATGCTTGGTGTGGGCGGACGTTACTATATCAATAAAGTAGGTGTTTATTTAGGAGCGGATTTCAATTTGCAACGTGAAGATTGGGACGGCGGTGACAAAACTCGTTTCGGTTTTGGATTAGAGGCCGGTTATGCCTTTTTCTTGTCACGTACGGTAACGATTGAACCGGCTGCTTATTGGAATATTAATAAGGACCGCTCCGAATTCGGGCTGAAAGTGGGATTTGGCTTTTATTTTTAAATAGGGCGATTCAATCTTTGAATGTTGAAGTAATCCTGAAAGTTAAACGACAAACTTTCAGGATTACTTCATTTTGAGACAGTCCCTTTGGGGATAAATATTAAGATTTTAGTTAGACGTCGGGTTCTGCGTCAAAGTACTTCCGGCCGGATAAGAATTAATGGCAGCTTGTGGTATTAAGTACATAAGCCGTAGCGGGAAAAGCGCCAGGCATAGCAGGAGGGATATGCGGATTTTCATGCTGTGTTTGTTTTTTAAGATTGCTTGGTTTTTATGTAGTGTTTCTGGTTACCCTTGCCACGGCTTGCGATCACTCCTTTTTCTACGAAATATTTCAAGTCCTGCGCCGCTTTCCATTTCAGCCTTCCTGTCAAAGCCGTATATTTTACAATGTTGATAAAGCCGTTTTCATCAAGATAGGCTATCAGTCTTTTTTCCAGTTCTTCCATACTTAGATTGCTGGATTGCCTGAAGCCTATCGTTGGGCTGCGTGAGAGCTTGCCATCCAAAGCTTTTTTGAAGGTGGCCGAAGGACGGAAGTTTACATTGTTGAATTTGACGGACTGGGCGTGTATGTCTGTATTTTTTTCAACCAGGCGGGAACTTGTCACTTTCCCTGTGAAATAACCGAATTCACCCAATTCTACCCTGAATCCTCGGTTTATCAAGTGTGTCACGGTGTCAAACAGACTGATTAGCACTCCTTCTATGTCTCCCTTGCGGAATCCGGAAAATTTAGCTGTCAAATCCAGTAATTCTTTTGCGTCGATAGTGCCTGCAGTGATGATTTGTGGGTAAAGCACTTCTTTTTCTCCCTCTTTGGTGGTAAGTGCCGGTTTCTTTTTAAGATCATAATAAGCCATGATGTAGATATTAAGTATTAGATATCGTTGGAATAATAGTTATTTATGCTATGATTGGGTTAGCCGCTTGCAAACGGCTAATCAGCTGCCTGCAAGCAGCTGATTGGCTGTATATAGACGGCATATCAGCCGTTTATAGGCGGCTGATAACTTTCTTGTGGTAAAGATACTTATTTATCCGTGCCCGGTTGCTAGTTTTAGCGCTTTTTTAGGGTTGGATATGTTAAATGTACGCGTGGAATAGTATTGAGGGCGGAAAACAAAAGATTTTATTTTGCGTATTTGGCCATAACACCTCCTCATGCCGATTGGGATTATCCGGATCTAAGCGGATATCAGGGTAAGTTTCCGGAAACACCTTATATAAATAGAAATGGGAAAGGCGGTTTCAAAACACAGATGGCTCCCAAGGCGGCTTATGCTTCGATGGTGACCGAGATAGACCGGAGTGTGGGAAAAATTATTTCATTGATGAAAGAATGGGGGGGAGTGGGAAAATACTATCTTTGTCTTTTCGTTGGACAATGGCGTACACATACACCGAGCGAGTATTTTAATTGGTAAACAACAGAATATAGAAAAATGATGAGAACGAAATTTTTATTGGGCTATGGCCTGGGAGGTTCATTGCTGATGGCGGGATGTACCGGTGCGGGCAAGGCTGCAGATGCGGTAAAGCTGCGGCAACCGAATGTTATTTTTATTGTGGCCGACGATTTGGGGTATGGTGACATGAGTTGCTATGGTGCGAAATCAATAGCTACCCCGCATGTGGATAGTCTGGCGGCAAGTGGCTTGCGCTTTACGGATGCCCACTCGGTGGCTGCTACCAGCACTCCGTCGCGCTATTCTCTTTTTACGGGACAGTATAGTTGGCGGCGCAGTGATACGGGGATTGCTACGGGAGATGCCGGTATGGTCATTCGACCCGAGCAGCAGACTGTTGCCGATGTGTTTAAGTCGGCGGGATATACCACCGGAGCCATTGGAAAGTGGCATCTCGGAATGGGTGACAAAGCCGGTACGCAGGACTGGAATGGGGTCGTCACTCCTGGCCCCCGGGATCTTGGATTCGATTATTCTTACCTGATGGCTGCTACCGGTGATCGTGTTCCTTGTGTGTGGATTGAGAATCAGCGGGTAGCCAATTATGATGCGGACGCTCCTATTTATGTCAGCTATAAGGAGCCTTTCGCCGGCGAGCCTCTCGGAAAAGATCATCCGGAACTGCTCACCAAACTGAAACCGTATCCCAATCACGGGCATAATCAGGCCATTGTGAATGGGATATCCCGCATCGGCTATATGAAAGGAGGAGGCAAGGCATTGTGGCAGGATGAAAATATTGCCGATACTATTGCCGCCAAAGCCGTACGGTTTATAGAAAACCATAAAGATACCACTTTCTTTCTTTATGTAGGCACGAATGATATTCATGTACCTCGTTACCCGCACGCTCGTTTTGCAGGGAAAAGTGGCATGGGATATCGTGGGGACGCGATCTTGCAGTTCGACTGGACTGTGGGGGAAATCATGAAGGCTTTGAAGAAGCAAGGAATTGTAGAGAATACGATGATTGTGCTGACCAGTGATAACGGGCCGGTGGTGAATGACGGTTATCAAGACCAGGCGATAGAACTGTTGGGTGACCATCGGCCTTGGGGGGAGTTGCGTGGCGGCAAATACAGCATTTTCGAGGCCGGAACACGCGTACCTTTCATTGTTAGTTGGCCGGCAAAAGTCATTCCGGGAGTTTCGGACGCTTTGGTTTCGCATATTGACCTGTTCGCTTCCATGGCAGAACTGGCCGGGGGGCAGGCGGTGGATACTGCGGCTGTGGATAGCCGCAACCAATTGCCGGCATTGCTGGGAGAAGATAAAGAAGGAAGGGATTATGTCGTGGAAGTGGCACAGACATTATCTGTATCGGATGGTGAATGGAAATATATTTCTCCTAGCAACCGTGCGTCCTATAGTGCACTTACCCGCACGGAAACAGGATGCTCGGAAGAGGAGCAGCTGTATAACCTGCGTGAAGACATCGGCGAAAAAAGAAATCTGGCGGCGGAGCATCCCGAAATCGTGGAAGCGATGAGGGAACTGTTGGAGCAGGAAAAAGCGAAAGGCTTCCCGGGAAAATAGACTCCCTTGCGTCTGATGCTAATGATGCACAAGGGAAGAAGCGAGATATAACCGGAAAATTGTGGAACGAAAAGAATATGTATCATCGTTGATGATTTAGGACTCTAAGTAGAGGGAAAACGAAAGCAGGAGGAAAATCATCCGGATTTTCTCCTGTTTTCATTTTTATATTTCTGTTATTTGACGGCCAGTTTCTCTTTCAAGAATTGTCCCGTATAGCTTGCTGCACACTCGGCTACCTCTTCGGGCGTACCGGTTGCGACAATATTCCCTCCTTTATCCCCGCCCTCGGGACCGAGGTCTATTACATAGTCTGCACATTTCACGACATCAAGGTTGTGTTCGATGATGACGATAGAATGTCCGCGGCGTATCAATGCATCGAATGCTTCGAGCAGTTTTTTGATATCGTGGAAATGCAATCCGGTAGTCGGCTCGTCAAAAATGAACAGGGTAGGGTCTGCTTTCTCCTGGCTGAGGTAATAGGCCAACTTCACGCGCTGGTTCTCACCGCCGGAAAGCGTAGAAGAGGATTGTCCCAGCTTGATATATCCCAAACCTACATCCTGCAAAGGTTGCAGCTTTTTGACGATTTTCTTTTGTCCGTGTCCGGTGAAGAATTCAATGGCCTGGTTGATGGTCATGTTCAATACGTCATAGATACTGATGTCATGGAACTTCACTTCCAGTGTATCGGCTTTGAAACGTTTGCCATGGCAGGATTCACATTCCAATACAAGGTCCGCCATAAATTGCATCTCTACGGTGATGGTGCCTTCACCCTTGCATTCCTCGCAGCGGCCCCCTTCATTGTTAAAGCTGAAATATCCGGCACTGTAGCCCATCTGCTTGGCAAGTGGCTGGTCTGCCCATAGCTTGCGGATCTCATCGTAAGCCTTTATGTAAGTCACAGGATTGCTGCGTGAGGACTTGCCGATGGGGTTTTGGTCAACGAATTCTACATTCCGCAGATTTTGCAGGTCGCCGCCGATGGAGACGAACTCACCCGGGCGGTCACTGCATTCGTCCAGCTCACGTTTCAGGGCACGGTAGAAAATATCACGTACCAAGGTACTTTTGCCGGATCCGCTGACACCGGTCACCACGGTCATTACATTGAGAGGAAAGCGGACGTCTATTCCCTTCAGATTGTTTTCGCGGGCGCCTTTTACTTCTATGTAGTTGTTCCAGGGGCGGCGATGCTCCGGTACCGGAATGGTCTCTTCGCCCAACAAGTATCGTACGGTATAGCTGTGGCTGTTTTTTTGCAGGTCGTCCATGGCACCTTGGTAAACGACTTCTCCTCCCAGGCGTCCGGCCTTGGGACCTATATCGATGATGTAGTCTGCCGCACGGATAATTTCTTCGTCGTGCTCCACCACAACCACCGTATTACCCAGTTGTTGCAGTTGGCGGAGCACATGGATTAGTTTGTCCGTATCGCGGCTATGCAGTCCGATACTGGGCTCGTCCAGAATATAGAGGCTTCCTACCAGACTGCTGCCCAATGAGGTGGCGAGGTTGATGCGCTGGCTTTCACCACCGGAAAGCGAGTTGCTCAGCCGGTTCAGGGTGAGATAACCCAGACCGACGTCTAACAAGAACTGGATACGGCTGTTTATTTCCGTCAGGATGCGGCGGGCGATGTCGGCGTCATGTGGTTCCAACTGGAGATTGTCGAAGAAGAGTTTCAGTTCCGTGATGGGCAAATCTACCAGTTGGGAGATATTCCGTCCGCCTACCCGTACATAGCCGGCTTCAGGTTTCAGGCGTGTGCCGTGGCATTTGGGACAAAGCGTTTTTCCGCGGTAGCGTGCCAGCATGACCCGGTATTGTATCTTGTACTGGTTCTCCTGCACCATTTTGAAGAAAGCATTGATGCCTTCAAAGTAAGGGGTGCCTTCCCATAACATGCGGCGTTGCTCATCAGTCAGTTCATAGTAAGGGGCGAATATGGGGAAACCGGCTTTCTCTGCCCCGTGTATGACCATGTCCCGCCATTCGCCCATCTTCTCGCCTCTCCAGCATACCACTGCACCGTCATAGACAGACAGAGACCGGTTGGGAATAACCAGATGTTCGTCGATGCCGATTACTCGTCCGAACCCTTCGCATTCGGGGCAGGCTCCGATGGGGGAGTTGAAAGAAAACATCTGGTCGTTAGGCTCTTCAAATGTAATGCCGTCTGCCTCAAATTTTGTGCTGAAGCGGTACAGGCAGGTACTGCCGTCGGCTTGGTAAAAGCGTAGCAGGCAGGCGCCGTCTCCCTCATACATTGCCGTTTCGGCTGAATCGGTCAGGCGGCTGACGGAATCTTTCTCTGAAGAAGCGGTCATGCGGTCTATCAGCAGGAAAACCGTATCTCCGGCTTCCGGCTTGTACTCATCGATACGTATCATTTTACCATTTACCTCCAGGCGGTTGAAACCTTGCTTCAGGTCAATTTCCAACTGCTGTTGCAGGGTGCGGTCTTCGCGTAGCAGGATGGGGGCCAATACGGTATATCTTGTCCCTTCCGGGTGTTCCAGCATGCATTTTACAATGTCTTCTGTGGAATGTTTTTTCACTTCTTGTCCGCTGACGGGGCTGAAAGTCTTTCCTACACGGGCATAGAGCAGCCGGAGATATTCATATATTTCAGTGGAGGTACCGACGGTGGAACGGGGATTGCGGCTGCTGACCTTTTGCTCGATGGCAATGGCAGGTGGAATACCTTTGATGAAGTCACATTCCGGCTTGCTCATTCGCCCAAGGAACTGCCGGGCGTAACTGCTGAGGCTTTCTACGTAACGGCGCTGGCCTTCTGCGTAGAGAGTATCGAATGCAAGTGAGGATTTTCCGGAACCGGACAGTCCGGTGATGACAACTAGTTTATTACGGGGAATTTCTACGTCAATATTCTTCAGGTTGTTGACGCGGGCTCCTTTTATGATAATTGATTTGTTTTCTGCCATATCAGGGTCACTTAAGCGATTTTGACTTCGCAAAGTTACTACAAAAAAGTGAAATGCGGAAAGATATAGTGATAGAATTGAGTT
>ERZ840096.550-NODE-550-length-53924-cov-10.482448_pt1 | contig 53924 bp, 40 predicted proteins | sample MGYA00519878_ERZ840096 | MGnify/ENA primary metagenome ERZ840096 (study PRJEB31850, sample SAMEA3708865) | human gut metagenome | biome: human gut; feature: human-associated habitat; material: faeces | place: China | collected 2014 ...
AATTAACTCTCTCATTTTCAATCGATTACATAAGAATTAACAGAGTATTGATATATCAGTCAATAGTCAAAGAGGTGAAGGAATTGATACCAATTACAACTCAATTTGATTATATGTCAGGATTAGCTGGCGTAATCCTTTTTACGACTCAATGCAAATTAATGAAGGAAACCGATAAATTGATTATTTTGAAAGCGAGTGGTGAAAGGTTGTTGCAACTTGCCAAAAATATAAACGGAAAAATGTATTGGACATACACTGATGGCAATAAGATTGTTGGTGAGAAAGAATTGAATTTAGGAGGTTTTGCTCATGGTAGTTCTTCTATGGCAACTGCAATGTTTTTGCTATATAAGCAATTGGGTGAAATTCGATATTTGGAAGCATTTAAACATTCCCTACTTCATGACCGCTCTTTTTACTCAGACAAAATCCAAGGATGGATTGATGGACGCAACACTTCATATGAAGAAGATAGCGGAAGTTGGTGTCACGGTGCAACAGGAATAGCATTATCAAGACTAATCTTAGCGTCAGAAGGTTTTTCCGACAAGATAATGATGAAAGAACTAAATGTTGCAATCAAGCAGGTTGAAAAAAGAATTGGCTACAATCTTTCTGTTTGCCATGGTTCTATGGGAAATTTAGAAATACTACACTTGTTGTCCATGCGAAATGATACAAAAGCCTTGAAATGGGTTAATTCAATAGCAACAGAGATAAGTAAGGGGCAAGATGTTATTTGTGGAGATGACAACCGAAATAGTCAAGTAGGTTTGTTTATGGGATTTGCAGGGATAGGATACCAACTTCTAAAATTTTATGATTGGAATAAGGTTCCTAGTATTTTATGTCTTGAAATCTCTCGCTCCACATTATTGCACTAAGGAATAAAGCAGTTGCCGAAAAGCTTATAGAGTAGGCTAATTTAAATATATTTAATCAATGAAAAAGTTTAATCAGTTGAAATCAGTTCTGACAGACGAATTTTCTGTTTTGAACAAGGAGTCACTAATGCTTGTGCTTGGAGGACAAGCACACACTGTTGCCGCTCAAGGTTCTTGCGGCTCATCAAGAAGCAGCCAAAGCTGTGTTTCTACTTCAACTTGCAATTGCGTATGTCCAATAGTAAAACCAAAGCCACGACCTAGTTTACCAACAATAAAGAAATAAGAACTAGAGTAACGAGGCTACGTTTAGTATTCTGTGTGGATGGGAGTGTCAAGCATATATTGACACGCCCATCCATGATTTTATCATCTTTAAATATATATATATAAATTACTCCATAATATCTTAAATGTATAAATACTTAATTATTTTTTGCTCATTGCTTGTTTTTTTTAACAGATGTTAAAGCACAAACAGATAGTCTTAAAAATGAAAAATTGCCAGAGGTTGTTGTGACCGCAGAAGGTCAGATAGAAATGAGCAACAAGACATTGTTGATACCAACTCAACTCGAGAAAAAACATTCTGCTAACGGTTTTAATTTACTGTATCTTATGCAGACTCCTGACTTGGAAGTATCGGCACGTACTCGTAGTATTACTACTCATAGTGGAGGAGAGGTCGTTTTGTGCATTAATGGTATGGAGGCATTACCTGAAGATGTAGCATCTCTTAGCGCAAAGAACATTCGTACAATAGAATATATAAGAACTCCAAGCGGCAAATATGCGGGTAAAGCAGGATTGGTTAATTTTGTTACGATAAAAATGAATTATGGAGGCAATGTGTATTTGTCTGCAAACGAAGGATTTGCTTACAAATCGGGAGAATATCTAGCTTTTGCAGATTTCAATAAGAAACGATACTCACTTTCGCTAACAGCCATAGGTGACTGGCATAGAGACCATAGCTATACAGGAGGAAATGATATGTTTACCTTTTCGGACAAATCCGTTCTGGAACGTAATTATAATGATGAAAGCTCGTTGAAAAAAAACAACGGGCAAGCCATACGATTGCGTTTAACCTCAATGGGTAACAGCCATAGATTAAATACTTATGTGGGCTTTACTCGCCAAGCTACGCCAAATACCAACACCATACAGAGTATTTCCTACACAGAACCATATGGCACAACGAGACGGACTATAGCCAATAATAGCCAATCTATAGCACCATCTGCATATGCAAATTATACATTATGGTTGCCGAAAGAGCAGGCTTTTGACATTACAGCATCTGCTTCTATGGGGCACAATAAATACTACAGTCTGTATGCAGAAACAGAACAATCATCCCTAAGTTCTAAAGTAATAGAAGACAACTTTGTGCTGAATGGAAATATACGTTATTCTAAAACTTTGAAAAATAGTCTTACCCTAACAGGGGTGTTGAGTAATGATTATAAACATTATACTGATGATTATGCTGGAACAGCAATGGGTAAACAGCAACTGACTTCCAATGTTACTGTTGGATTACTTCAACTTAGCAAATACAGTGAGAAATACTATTATTATGTCTCTGCAGGTTTGTCTAATACTGCCGTATCTTTAAACTCCGTACATGACAATTACTGTATACCAGTCGCATTTTATGGAGGAAATTATGCCATTAATAGCAAGCATTCTTTTTCGTTAAATGGTCTTTTTACGCATACCCTATTTGAGCCGTCAGAAAAGAATTCTATGGTTGTTCCGACATCTTTTTTTGAGGCAACTTGTGGTAATCCAGATATTGTCCCAATGAAAGTGTTAGGAAACACTCTTTCATATAATGGACAGATAGGTAAATTGCATTTATCTTTATCCTATGATAGCAACATTTATTTTGATAACATAGTACATCAGTATACAGCTAACACGAATACGATTTTTGATACTCGTATAAATGGGGGAACTTTCTACGGCAATATGTTTAGTGTAAGTTGCACCTATAATTTATTGAATGAACATTTACGTTTGAATGCCACGACAATTGAAGAATGTAATACATTAAGGGGCTCAGCCTATAATATGTCGCACAACAGTTTACGCATAAAAAGTGGCTTGGTTTATCTTGCAGGGGAATGGATGTTTAGTTTTGATTATCTTACCCCTTATAAATCGCTTGATATTCGCCAACCCTGGCTCATAAACCGTCGTCCCACCTATGAATGGAAAGCGAATTGGACTCATAAGTCATTGACAATTGAGGCTTTAGCACGTAACCCATTTTCACGTTACGACAAGCAACATATAACAATGGAGTATGGATGCTATAATAAAAATTCGTGGAATTTTAGCGATGCTGATGGGCGTAATATTAATTTAACTCTGACTTACAACTTTAACTATGGCAAGAAATCAGAACGTGGAGAAATAGAAGTTAATAAGAATATTGATAGTGCTATCATGAAAATGTATTAATCAATGACCAAAACGATAGAAAGTTTTCATCAACATGATTCCATGCAATGTGGCATAGCCAGTTTGCAAATGGTATGTAAATATTTCGGCAGGGAATATACATTAGATTCTCTGTCGAAACTTTGCTTTGCCACAACGGAAGGTGTTTCAATGTTAGGAATCAATGAAGCAGCTAATACTCTTGGATTACATACGGCATGTGCGAGAATTTCTATCGCCATGTTAAACGAAGCTCCATTGCCCTGTATTCTCCATTGGAATCAGAATCACTTTGTGGTCTTATATAAGATTAAGAAATCCAAGAAGTTCTATGTAGCAGACCCAGGGAAGGGATTGGTTGCTTATACCTTAGACGAGTTCAAACAACATTGGATAAGCACGAACTCCAATGGTGAGGACAAGGGCATTGCTATGTTCTTGGAAACCACTCCAGCGTTCTTTACTTATAAGATGCAAGGTGAAGAGAAAATCAAAGAAAAGAGGTCTTTCCGCTTTCTCTTTGGGTATGTGAAGAAATACCGCAAGTATTTCGGACAAATCATCTTGGGTCTGGTAGTCGGAAGCCTCCTGCAGCTTGTCCTGCCATTCCTTACCCAATCTATCGTGGATGTCGGTATCAAGAACCAAGATATAGGTTTTGTTTGGCTGATACTCTTGGGGCAGTTGATGCTTACAATCAGCCGGACGGCAATAGACTTTATCCGCAGATGGTTGTTGCTTCACATATCCTTACGCATCAACATATCATTAGTAAGTGACTTCTTCATCAAGCTATTGAAACTGCCTATGTCTTTCTTTGATACGAAACTCATGGGCGACTTGATGCAAAGAATGAACGACCATAGCCGAGTAAATACTTTCTTGACGCAGCAGACGCTCAACATCACGTTTGCCATGCTCACCTTCGTGATATTCTCGGTGGTACTGTTCTTCTATAATAAATTGGTGTTTGTCATTTTCCTGTTGGGAAGTATCCTCTATGGCGGATGGATGACCTTGTTCTTGAAACGGAGAAAGGTGCTCGACTATGAATTGTTTGAGCAGCAAGCTATCAACAATAACAAAACTTATGAGTTTATCACCTCCATGCAGGAAATCAAGTTGCAGGATTGTGAACAACGTAGAAGATGGGAATGGGAGGACACGCAAGCAGACTTGTTTGGGGTGCAGATGAAATCACTCAAACTCCAACAGACACTGGAGGCAGGAAGTATCTTTATCAACGAGGTGAAGAACATCATCATCACGGTAGTGGCTGCAACCGCCGTGATACATGGGCAAATGACACTTGGTATGATGCTTGCCGTGCAATACATCATCGGACAGCTCAACTCACCTGTGGAGCAATTGATGAACTTCTTCTATTCTCTGCAAGATGTGAAGATTAGCTTGGAGCGAATCAACGAGATTCACCAGATGGATGATGAGAACGGAAAGGAAGGCTTGCTAACTTCTATTGAAGATAAGAATGAGGGCATTGACATCAAGAACATCATGTTCAAGTACGACCCACATGCTTTGCGCAAAACCATAGACGATGTGAGCATTCACATTCCGCAAGGTAAGGTAACAGCCATCGTTGGCGCATCTGGCAGTGGAAAGACCACCCTCATCCGCTTGATACTTGGTTATTATCCTGTCTTGGAGGGAAAAATCAACATTGGAAATACTGACATCAACAAACTCAACAAAAAGTGGTGGCGCCGACAATGTGGTGTTGTGATGCAGGAAGGTGTCATCTTCTCGGAGAGTATCGCACGTAACATTGCTGTTGATGATGGTGACATAGACAAGGAACGGTTGCTAAAAGCAGCCGAGATAGCTTGTATCAAGGATTATGTAATGGCTTTGCCTCTGAAGTTCAACACCAAGATTGGACGTGATGGCGTGGGACTGAGCCAGGGACAGAAACAACGCATCTTGATAGCGAGGGCGGTGTATAAGAATCCCGACTACATCTTCCTTGACGAGGCAACCAACTCGCTCGATGCCAACAACGAGAGGAGCATCGTTGAGAACTTGGATAAGTTCTATAAGGGTAAGACTGTTGTGATTGTAGCTCATCGACTGAGTACGGTGAAGAATGCCGACCAAATCGTGGTCATCGACCATGGCAAAGTGGTTGAGGAAGGCAACCATGAGTCTTTGACCGCCAAGCGAGGGGCATACTATAACCTTGTGAAGAATCAGTTGGAATTGGGAAACTAAAATGTTTTTGACATGGAACAGAAAGAAAAAGAATCAGATAATATCGAGTTGAGAAGCGAGAAGGTGAGGAACGTAATAGGTAAAGTTCCTCCTCGCCTTGTCAGTTTGGGGACAGTTATCATTACCATAATAGTCCTCGCTCTCGCAGTTGCTTTCTACAAAATACCTTATCCTATATCCATAGAGGTTAATGGTGATGTCATCAATCAAAGAACAGTGCAAGTATTTGTGCCATACAAGTATTTGTATCTTTTCGATGAGCCAAGGACGGCTCATTTATCTTTCGAGGGCAACGACGATGCTTCTTATAACTACAACATCATAAGCCATAATGCCAAGCTCATACATAGGGAAGATGGTAACTATTTTATGGCTATAGCCACAGTGAGTACACAGGGACAAAATATTCCTATACTGCAAAAGTATATGAAAGCCGATGTCAGGATCATCGTAAGCAACAAAACGTTGTGGCAGCAGGTATTTGGATAATTCTAGTAAGCAAATATAAAAAATGACACTTTGTGGTTATTCTTTACAAGAATTGCCACAAAGTGTCTTAATTGTTGTTGTAAAATCAAGGAGAACCACTATAATGTATATCCCAATGTCAGATGATAGCTGTGGTTCTTGAATTTAAACTGAGGTGACTTGTCAAGAAAACCACGAGAATAGCCTAATGTTACAGCATAACGATTGGCATAAACAAACTTTCCTTCAATTAAGCCTCCAACATCCCATCGCTTATAACCATCAAGGCGATTGGTATTATGTTGATAGTTGTTGAAGCTGTTCCATTTGAAGCTATTTCCTGAGTTTTCACCAGTATTCTCTGTTACATTCTCCTTGATAGATACCATGGAAAATCTACCATATGCACCAACAGATGGAATGAAATGCAATTTTTCACCCAAAGTGAAGTCATATCCAAACTTGACTGGAATTTGGATAGATACTTCTCTTGAATTTACCGAAGGGAATGCAGCTGTTAGTCCACCATTATAAAGATAGTCCGACATGGCGGTATAGCTACCTGCCGTCATCAAGAAGTCTATTCCTGAAGAATAGACAAACTTCTTGCTTGTTTCATAGGATACACCAACACCTACACTAGCACCCATTTTCATTTTTCTATCTTGGGCAGCATAGGATTTTCCACCAGCAAAACCAGATAAGTTTGCACCAGTATGTACATCTACTTTGACTCCCTGTTGTGCCATGCTGCACAAAGGAAAAAGGCTTGCCATAATAGCAAGACTTATTAATGCAATTTTCTTCATTTTATTATGTTGCTATTTTTGCGAACTAAATATATTATAAATAATATCCAATGCCTATAAATACCTCATCTCCTCTTTTCTTTTTCTCAAATTCTATATGCGTGTTTCCTAAGTACGCATTTCTAGCACTTCCGTAGATGTCAAGGTTGGAAAAGGTGTATCCTAAAGAAAATTTCCATCTGTCACTGACAAGATTGGCTGAAACACTTGTCTCATGATAAAATGGCGTTCCGCTTTTTATGTTCTTTATATCTATTGGCGAATATGAATCTGGTAGTTGCCCATTGTCAGGCTGGGGATATGCATGCCCTTTTGTGAAATGATTAAGAGGTAAAAGAATTCCATACTCCATTCTAAATATCAACTTATCTCCAACGTTATCAAGTTTTATAGATGGAGCGCATAGGTGGATAGATGGATGTAAGATAAATTGATACATAAATGTGGAATATTCGTCAAGTTCATATTTACCTTCGGGGCATACTATGTGTAGGCTTTCATCTTGCTTACACGGATTGAGAAATTTCATCCCTACATTTATGCCAAGGAAAGAAATAGGATTATATTCCCCTTGTACTTCCAAGAACCAAGTATTGTAATTCGCGCCTAACCCTGCATTTAAATTTACGCAGAAGTGATGTACAGGTTCATCCATCTCTTTCTTGTTCTGGCAAAGTGCTGCCGTTGTAGTGAGAAGTGCGATACCTATAAAAAACATTCTTAGCATATTCTGATATTTTTCATAGCTATTGCCCTTTGGTTAATACAAGGACAATAGCTATATATTAAACATAACTTTAACGATAAATGTGTTCGTCTATACCTTGATATTTTTTATCTATTACTAGCCCACCCCAGCTACCATCGATTTTTGAGAGTAATATAACTCTGCCAGATTCTATATGCGTTACCGGAATACTCTTTACATTTGTAAAGAAATCAGCAGCACTCTTCAACTTTGTAGGGTTATTAATAATGTTATTGGATATATAGAATTGCCAACTATGATTAAATACTTTCCGTAGCTTTGAACAATTTTTATCAGATGTCTTGCATTCCAATATCTTTGTATAACATTTAGTCGGTGTCAAAATCCTAATAACTTTTGTATCATCGGGAATTTTATCTCTGTTTAATGCTTTGCGAGCCATATTTAGAATTTGCGGAGCTGTACCTTTCAACGTACTGTAGAATGTTTTAGCTGGTACATCATACCCAAGAATATCTATAGCTCTCAGTGGCTTATCACTTAAATTAGTCTGAACATAATTTGATGTACTAACCAATTGTAAATTGGAAGGAAAAGTTAATGTGTATGGAACATTGTAGTCTAACACAAAAGAAAGATCCTTACATTCTATCTCTAACTCTTGGGCATCTATGTCCTTCCAACCATTAATTTTCCTGAAAAAGCCTCCTCTCTTTCTGCTGGCAGAAACAAATGCACCACTCTCTGCATAAACTCCATAATTATAATCATACAAAGAGCCGTTCACTCTTTTTTTATGTAAGTATTCATAATGCTTTGTGGAACGATCTCCCAAAAGATTAGATAATTGTTTCCATACCCATCCATTACTCTTATTTGAGGCATAGTGTTTTAATGGAACTTCAGTTGAAGCTCTAGATTCTAGCGAAGTTCCTTCTAATTTATATTCTGGAAAACTATTATATAACAAAACGTTGTCAGTTAACTTTATATAAGTACTATCATTAAAAGCCAAACTGTCTTTTTGCAGAATTTGCTGATATAAACTCTCTATCTTTTGAGAACCTACAGGTGTTGCATCACTTGTGCAAAATGTTCCTATTGGTGTAATTCTGTACAAGGAATCATCTACGAGGATTTCTCCTTTCCAGTTTAAAAGTTTGGCAAAGTTTTCGTTTGGGACAAGATCTTCATATCCAAATGCCTCATAATAAGTCAGATGTTGGCTTAGAATTGTGTCCTTTTCCTCTGTAGTCAACTCATCTAAACAAGGAGCATTTGAACTCACTTCATCAAGTAAAGACGTAAATTCTCCATTCTCAACAAAACTGGAAATAGTGCTTCTAGTCATAGTTCCTTGTTCTATGGCATCTTGTAGTGCATCTTTAGAAGGAAGACTAAGGAAGCCATCTCCACTAGTTTGGAATTTCTCTGTTGTTGTCTCTCCAAAGTGTTGAGTCATTGGCTCATCACTACAGCCGCTTAATATATAAAGCAGCATAAATGAGAAATAAATAATAAATCTTTTCATTTGTCTTATTTTTGATTTAACCTAAATTTTTCGAGTGCAAAAGTATTAAGATATTTCAGACTATGCAAGTACAATCATCGTGATTCGGAGAAATTGAGGTGTGAATCACTCAAAACCACAGATGAACCTTATCTTACTATGCTATGAATGGTTTATAAGCGAAAATAGCGGATTCATGAGCGTTTTTTCGTCATTCATGGTTCTTACTATTGTCTATCTCGAAAAAAAACACTAAATTTGCAAGCAAAAAAATGAGTTATATGAAGAAATATCATAGTCTTATAAAGAATTGGTTCATCATATCCATCGCTACATGCATCTTTTCCTACTTGCTATGGGCACTGATGGACTTTGATACGTTTGTGGGTACAGGTGTCACTTTCAAGGACTTGTGCTTCGACATAGTATATTGTTCTTTTTATACATTATTCTCTTTGTGGATTTCTATTTCTTTGGGTAACATTTTTGTTAAAAACAAGATAAGCTATCCTCGCTTTGCCACCCATATTCTATTGTTGCTGCTAGCCAATTCTGTTTGGGCTGTGGCATTTGAAAACATATTTGATAATCTTTGGCATGCTGGGAACGATGTGTATTGGGACAGATTATATATTTTTGGATTAATCGCCACATTGCTGACCATGGTGAATGCGTGCCTATATTATTGTTCCATCCTCATCAGAAAAGAGAAGGAAACCGTAGTGCTTACCAATAATCTCTTGCGTCAGCAGATGAATCCGCATTTCATATTCAACAGCATCAACACGTTGGCAGACTTGATTGAGGAGAATCCTGTACAGGCAGAAAGTTTCACTCTGAAATTCTCTGAAATCTATAGATATGTAGTCACACATCTGGATGATGAGACGGTGCCAGTACATGAAGAGATTCATTTCGTGAAGAACTATTGTGAGCTTCAAGAGATAAGTTCTCCTCATACCATACATGTGGAAATTGCCGAAGAACTGGAAATATGCAAGAATAAGACCTTGCCATTGGCGATACAAATGATGGTAGAGAATGCGATAAAGCATAACTGTCATACCAAGGAAAGACCGCTTTTTATCTCAGTGTATTGTCATGGCGAATATATTATCGTTAGAAATGTAGTGAATCCGATAAAGAGCACTTTACCTACAACACAAAAGGGATTGTCAAACTTGCGTCTGCGCTATAGTCTATTAGGAAAGGAACTAGTCGTTAGTAACGACAATAAATATTTTGAAGTTAAACTTCCAATCTTATCAAAATCATGAAAGTTTTAATCATAGAAGACGAAGAACGTGGCTTTTCAAGACTGAAACGCCTCTTGCAAAACATAGACAACTCTATGGAAATACAAGGACCGTTAACAACAATGAGAGCGGTCATCGACTATCTGCAAAATCCGCATGACGAGGATGTAATCTTTGCGGATATAAGACTGGGCGATGGTGATGTGTTCGAGGCTTTCTTGGAGATAGCCCCAACTTCTCCTGTGATATTTACCACGGCTTATAATGAATATGCCTTGGAAGCATTCAAGAGCAATGGCATCGCCTATCTTCAGAAACCGATATTGACAGAAGAATTGGAGAAAGCTCTAACAAAGGCTAAAGCCCTGTGCAATAAAGTCATAGATTACTCAGATCTGATGGAGAAAATGGGGATGGCAACAGGTAAGAAATGGAGAGACTATTTCCTTGTGCATATCTATGATGGCTTCAAACTTGTCAAGACAACTGACATTAGTTATTTCTTATCAGAGAATGGTGTCGTTAGGGCATACCTTAGTGATGGTAATTCTGTACCCATCAACCAATCTTTGAATGACTTGGAGCTGCAATTAAATCCCAATTTGTTCTTCCGTGTCAGCCGCCAATATATGGTAAATATCGAGCGCATTGACAAACTCACCAATTTCTTCAAATACAAAATGACCATTAGCCTTCATGGATTTCCTGAGTTGCGAATTGTGGTCAGCAAAGACAAAATCATGAAATTGAAGAATTGGCTCGACAGATGATGACAAGAATTGACTTGATGTTTTTTCGCACAACTATATAAAAAAAGAAGTTTCACTGTGGTACATATTGTTGAGAGGCGTACCACGGTGAAAATTGTGGAAACAGACAATATACATTAAATTTGGATTCACTGATGTTTCTAATCTCAAATTACTTGCGAAGCAAGGTTTTATTATAAAAAGTTCTAATTTCCATAAAATTCCTCTTGTAAATCATTGGATATTTAGAAAAATGTCGTATCTTTGCCCACGAATTGAGGCGTTCTTTGCATATTGCAAAATACAGAAACGAGCAGAAGTCCGCTCGTTTCCATATTGTTACCTATATAATATAGGCAAACGCCCAACTTCTTGATTTTCAATCAAAGTCCAATTTAGAGCGAGTTATTTTTTTTAACAATTCAAGATGGTTTGAACCCCTTGGCTTATCCAAACGAAATAAGCATCAAAAAATCCGAAACAGATAACTTGGTAAGCTTCTGTTTCGGATTTTTTCTTTATTCTTCCTTAATCTTCCAATCGCTGATAGTGCGCTGGGTGCTGTCAAAACTGATACCGATTTTTATCAGTCGCTTGCCCTCTGTATGATATGGCAGCATATAGCCTTTTTCGTCTATTTGTGCCAAAGCCTCATCAGCACTCTTATCTACCTTCAGTTCGAAGACGTAGATTGTATCTGGCATGTGCATCACGGCATCAGCCCTGCCGATGGCACTCTTCACCTCTGTGCGGATATAGATGTTGAGGAAACTGAACATCAGATAGAAGATAGTCTGATAATGCTTCTCGCTGTGATTCTCCAAATCATATGGTATCGTAGCCATATAGGTGCGCATGTGCTCCAGTGCCGCCTCGATGTCATTTCTATAAACCGCCTTGCAGAATCCCAAGAGGAAGGCATTGTTGTCAGAACGGCGAGGGTTCACATAATGAGGAATCAATGAGTTGAGCAGTCCGTCGCGTACCTCCTTGTTTGGGATGCCCAGCGTATATTCCTGAAACATCGGTTCATATTTCTTGATGGTCAGATAGCCGCTCTGGTAAAGCAATGGCAAGGCTTCTGTCATTTCCTCTGTTGATTGGTCGAAGGAACTCAATACTGTCTCTTGACTCTCTAAAGTAGAAAGATTGACATGATACTTATCCAAGAGTTTCAAGAGGAAGGATGGAGTGCCGGAACCAAACCAGTAAGGAGCAATCTTGCCTGCATTCATTGCCTTTACAAGACTGAACGGATTGAAAATATCTTCTGATTTCTCGCTGAAATGATAACCGTCGTAGAATTGCGTCAGCTCTTTCAGACACTCCTCATACGTCATGTTCAGTGCCTCGCCCATAGCCTCAATATCTGGTTTCATCTGCGTGGTAAGCTCGGTTTTGCTGATGCCGCAGATGGCTGAGTACTGGTCGAACAGACTGATATTGTCGAGGTTGTTGAGTTCGCTGAAGATGCTGAGCTGCGAGAACTTGGTGATGCCCGTGATGAAGGTGAACTCCAGGTAAGGATCGAGTTTTTTCAGAGGACTGTAGAAGTTCTGCATAATGCGGCGGAGCGGTTGCAGGTTTTCCTTTTCATGTACCACATCCAGCAATGGGGCATCGTATTCGTCGATGATGACAACAGCCTTTTCGCCCGTCTGCTCATAAGCACGCTTTACGATACCATCCAACCTTTCGTTAGGGTAAATTTCCCCTTCTCCTTTACCATAAAGTTTCTCGTAAGGCAAAAGCTGCAGATTCAGATAATTGTTCAAGCCATCTGCATCAAAATGTTTGGCACCGCTCATATCGAAGTGGAGCACAGGATGCTTCACCCATTCCTTCTCGTATTCAGCAATAGCCAATCCCTCGAACAGTTCCTTTCTTCCCTCGAAATAGGCCTGAAGGGTAGATGCAAAGAGCGATTTTCCGAATCGTCTTGGACGGCTCAGAAAGATATACTTCATACCTTTTTCTCTGAAATCCACGATGTATTTGGTCTTATCTACATAGAGATAACCTTTCTCGCGAATTTCTTCAAAAGTCTGAATTCCTACAGGATATTTATTTACTATTTTTGCCATAATCCTACATGCTTTACGTTTTGCGCTGCTAAGTTACAAAGAAAATCCGAATTAACCAAGCATAATGGTTAAAAATAAAATGCTTTGTAAAATAAGGCGTTCTGAATCCCCCGAAACATGTAAAATAAGGCACTCTGATGAGTTAAAAACATGTAAAATAAGGCTTTCCTCATTATTTTTTCTTACCTTTGTTCGCCCCGAAAAAACAACGGGATTGGGTTGTGAAAAGGGGGAAAGAGAAAATAGAGATAAATTTAAATATAAGAAATGAACAAATTAAAAGCTTTATTGGGTTTCGACCCAAAGACTACTACGGTCAAGACGGAGTTGATAGCTGGTATGACTACCTTCCTGACCATGTGTTACATCCTGGCAGTGAACCCTACCATTCTCGCCACTACGGGTATGGACAAGGGAGCTCTCTTTACTGCCACAGCCATCGCTTCAGCCATCGCCACCTTCCTGCTGGCTTTCATGGCAAAGTTGCCTTTCGCCCAGGCTCCTAGTATGGGACTGAATGCCTTCTTCGCCTTCACCCTTTGTCAGGCTATGGGCTTGACCTGGCAGCAGGCTTTGGCGGTGTTGCTCGTAGAGGGTATCATCTTCCTAGCCATCACCTTCCTCAATATCCGTGACAAGATATTGGAGTGTATTCCGAAGAATCTCCGATTCGCCATTTCTGCCGGTATCGGTATGTTTATCGCTTTTATCGGTTTGAAGAATGCGGGCATCATTACTGCCAATGCGGATACTTTCGTGCAACTCGGCAAGTTTACACCAGTCAGCATCCTGGGTCTCATCAGCATCCTGCTCTGCGGCTGTCTGATGGCGAGAAGAGTGAAGGGCTCTTTGTTTATCGCCATCATCATCTCTACATTGATAGGTATTCCGATGGGCGTAACCCAGTTCTCTGACAACTGGATGCCGGTATCTACCCCTCACAGCATCGCTCCTATCTTCTGCCAGTTCGATTTCACCGGCTTCTTTACTCCTAAGATGTTCATGGTGGTATTCTCGCTGTTGCTTGTCAACATTTTCGATACCATCGGAACGGTTCTGGGATTGGTTTCCAAGTTGGGTATCAAGGAGAATGAGAAGGGCGAGATTCCGGGTGTGAAGGAGGCGATGATGAGTGATGCCATCGGTACTACAGCCGGTGCATTGCTGGGTAGCTCTACCATTACCACTTATGTGGAGAGTGCTTCGGGCGTTGCTGAGGGCGGTAAGTCGGGCTTGACATCTTTCTTTGTGGGTTTGATGTTTATCCTGAGCATCTTCCTGGCTCCAATCTTCCTCCTGATTCCGAGCGCTGCTACCAGTGGTGCCCTGGTAATGGTGGGTGTATTGATGATTGATTCGTTCAAGAAGATTGAGTTGGAGGATATCTCCGAGTCTTTCCCTGCCTTTATCACGATGATTACGATGGTACTCTGCTACAGTATTGCCGATGGCATCTGCCTTGGTATTCTGAGCTATGTATTGATCAAGATGATGGTGGGCAAGTTCAAGGATCTGAATCCTACGCTGTATATCCTGAGCATCTTCCTGCTCTTCAATTATGTTTTCGGTTAATTAAACGACATATTTTTCAAAATTATTTTGATTGGTGATATTTAGAGAAAATATTCTTGTTTAAATAGAGGAGTTTCGGAAAAAAATGGTATCTTTGCAGCGGCTAGAAGTTGGAAAAGTGGCAGAAAATACCCCAAAAAGGGTTGGAAAAGCTCCTTTTCTAGTCTAAAATAGGTTGGAAAAGTTCCGTAAAGCCTATAAATTATGGTAAGAAAAAGTAATATAGATATGCTTAACAGGAAGATATACAATTATTTACGCAATTTCTTCGAAATGGAGAAAAAAGCTCTTCTCGTTTCAGGTGCTCGCCAGGTAGGTAAAACCTTCGCTATCCGGAAGGTTGGAAAGGAATGCTTTGCGGATGTAGTGGAGTTCAATTTTCTCAATAATCCTAAGTATAGAGAGGCTTTTAAGTCTCCTTCTGATGCTAAGGAAATCCTCTTGCGCCTTTCTGCCTTGGCAGAGAAGAAACTTATTCCAGGCGCAACTCTGGTATTCTTTGATGAGGTGCAGGAATGTCCAGAGATGGTTACTGCCATCAAATTCCTGGTAGAAGAGGGTAGCTATCGCTATGTAATGAGTGGCTCGTTGTTAGGGGTAGAGTTGAAGGATATCCGTAGTGTACCTGTTGGTTATATGGCAGAAAAAGAGATGTTTCCTCTCGATTTTGAGGAATTTGCTGAGGCTGTAGGGATGAGTACTGGAGTAATGGCTCATGTCAAGGAGTGCTATGAGCAATGCAAGGTGGTGGATGAGGTTGTGCATAATAAGCTGAATGATCTCATTCATCTTTATCTTATTGTAGGAGGAATGCCTGAGGCTGTCCAAAAGTATATTAATACGAATAATTTACAGATAGTGCGTGAGGCACAACGAGAAATCATGCACCTCTACGGAAAGGATATAGCCAAGTATGACCCGAAGAACAAGCTGTATATCAAAGATATATTCGACTTGATACCTTCAGAACTGAATGCCAAGAACAAGCGTTTTATTTTGAAGGCATTAAATGAGAAGGCAAAATTTGAGCGTTATAGAAATTCTTTTTTATGGCTAGCCGATGCTGGTGTGGCGCTCCCTACTTATAATGTAGAAGAACCTCGCTTGCCTTTAAAACTTGGTGAACAGCGCAATTTATTTAAGTTGTTCATGAACGATGTGGGGTTGTTGGCAAGCCAGTATGCTGTCAATATAGCAATCGATTTACTTACGGGTACAACAGAAATCAACAATGGAGCCATTTATGAGAATTTTGCAGCGCAAGAATTACGTGCTCACGGTTATAATCTTTATTATTTCAATAATAAGAAGCAGGGGGAACTGGACTTTGTTATAGAAGACAGAGGTAAGGTCTTGCCGATAGAAATCAAGTCAGGCAAGGATTATAAACGTCATAATGCACTCTCTAATGTGATGAACAATGAGGAGTACGCTATTCCTCGTGCCATAGTTTTCTCTAATGGCAATGTGCAGGTTGTAGACAAGATTCTCTATTACCCTATCTATATGTTGATGTATCTTCAACCCGAAATGATAAAGAAACCTATATTCAGATTTGAGCCAATATAGGCTTTTATTATTTTTTTGCCAATAGATAAAAAACGAGGCGGCAAACTGCATCACGCAGGTTGCCGCCTTCTCTTTTCTAACTAACTTTCTTATCAACTATTCAAAATGTTATTACCTATATATGGATCCCAGGGCATCCTGCCCTGGATGTAGTCTGTTATTTCAAACGGATGATATTCAGCGAGCTGGCTGGAATCTCTACCGTTGCACCGTTCTTCTCTGTAGTTACGTAGTTTTCTACAGGATAGATATTGGTAGGATTGTCGATGGTGTTCTCCTCTAGACCATTCTTGGCAGAAAGACGGATGAGCTTGCCATTCTTGATTTCCTTGCCCTGAAGATTAATCTTCGCTGTGGTGTGCTCGGTGCTGGTGTTGGCAATCTTCAGGATTACCTCGCCCGTCTGTTCATCAAGTGTTGCTGTAGAGAAAATGCCAGGAAGGGTGTTTGCCTTCAACTTGGTAGAGAATATTTCCTTGCCATCCAACTTGGCGAAGATGCTGTCGCCTACTACTTTCAGCTCGATGTCATACCACTTGCCGGTCTCGATGCTGCCTGGGGTAGTAGCTATCTGACTCTTGGCACCATTCACGATAGACTCCACTCCGTGCTGGGTGTTGTTCCATCCACCGAGGTTCAACCAGCAGTAGTTGTTCTTATCCACGTAGTTGAAGATGATGAGGAAACCTTCGTTTCCGGCATCCTTCTTCGCGCGTACCTTATATATATAGCCGTTGCTGGTAATCTCGCCTGGGTTCAGACGGATGCAGCTTTCCTCGTTGCTGGTCTGCTTGATGAGGCTACCCTCAGTCTTCCACTGTCCACGGATATCGGTAGGCAACTCCTGCAAGGTCATCGGCAGCGCCTTTCCGTTCTCATCGCTGTAGCCCTTGTCCTCGAAAGAAACCTGAGTGCCCCATGTTCCCATACCTACACGGCAGATAGCTGGCTTCACCTGAGTCTGCTCATATTTGTATGGATTCTCCTGGTTCACCTTCAGTACACGGGTACCGATGTTGTTTGCCATCACGTTCTGAACGTAGTAAGATGGAGTTCCGAATACCTTGTCTGATGTATACTGAATCATATCCGGTGCCCACATACGGTTGTTGAGGTTGGCGAAGATAGGAGCGTAGGATGCCATGGTCACGATGTCAGAGTTGTTCTCGATGCCCATCATATAGACAGCCTCACCGAGTGCTGCATCGAGTGAACCCATATTACCGAAGCCCTGGGTTACGGCATATTCACCTACATAAATCTCGCTGCCCTTACGGTCGTAGTTATCATACTTGTTGAAGTTCTCGGCAAACCAGGCAGGATTTCTGTAGTAGTGCTCGTCGAGGAGTTCTACGCTTTCGTTGCTTTCCCACTTAGGATTGTCATCGCCCCAAGCCACCACGTTACCAATGAGGTGCATCTTAGGATATTTCGCCAATACAGCATCCTTGAACTTCTTGAAGCGCTCGTAGTAATGGTCGCTCTGAGCCGCAGGATCCGGCTGGTTGTTCTCATTACCAATTTCCAGATACTCGATATTGTATGGTTCCGGATGACCGTTCTTAGCTCGGAGCGCACCATATTTAGAGGTAACAGGACCGTTGGCATACTCCAGGGCATTCATGCACTCATCAATCCAAGGCTGGATGCTGTCTACAGGAGTCATACCGCCGTGCCACAAACCTACGTTTACAACATAGAGAGGCTTGGCGTTCAGATCCTCGGCAAGCTGAAGATACTCGTCGAATCCCATACCATCGCTGGTACGGTAGCGCCAGTTTACGTTCTTATGGCCCGGACGTTCCTCGATAGGACCGATAGTCTTCTCCCAGTGGAATGCATTCTCAGGAGACTCCTGTCCCTCTACGTAGCAACCGCCAGGGAAGCGGACGAACTTAGGATGGATGTTATAGAGAAGCTGAGCCAAATCAGGGCGCAAGCCATTCTCGCGATTCTTGAAAGTAGGAGGGAAGAGGCTTACCACATCGAGAACGATGGTACCCTTTCCGTTGGCTACGAGTTCGAACTGAGCCTTGGCGTCGTTTCCGTTGGCTGTCAATTCAGCCGTATATTTGGTCCACTTCTTGCCAACCTTGGCATTGAGGGTGGTTTCTGCGTAAACCTTGTCGCCCTTAGCGTTGGTGAGGCGAGCCTTCAATCCGCCTTTGTAGCTGCCTTTCGCCCAGAAAGAGAGTTTATAGGTTCTGCCCTGCACGGCGTTGATTCCCCAGAAACCCTCATTGATGAGAGAGGCTGTAGCTGCAGGCTTAGCTGCGATAGTCAATTGGAGTGCCTTGCCCTGTGCATTGTTGAGCAAACCCTTATTGGTGAGTTGTGCATTGATCTTTGCACCTTCCTGAGCGGCAGTTTTCCAGGTAGGAATATTCTTGTCATCGTCTTCGAAAGAACGGTTGCTGATGAGTTCGGCATAGAGACCGCCATCTGCAGCATGGTTGATATCCTCGAAGAAGATACCATAGAGGTTAGGAGATACCTTGATACCTGGGTTAGAGGCATCTACATTGATGGTAACCTGTGCGTTGGCTGCCAAAGCAGAGGCCAACACTGCTGAAAGTAAAATCTGTCTTTTCTTATTCATTTCTTATTCTTAGGTTTGTTTGTTTACTTGTTGGTTGGCATGAAACCAAGCTAAGCCTGAATTCATGCCGCTATTAATACACAGTTGCAAAAGTACACAAAAAACACAAAGAAGAGGTGGACAAAAAGCGAATTATAGTGTAAAAGGTGGATTTTCATCAGAAAATCCACCTTTTGTTTATTATTGGTAAATAAAATCGGTTTTAATATAGTAATACCAGTCCGGCAAAAGCCGAGTAGAGTATCATGCGGATAGGATTGATCTTCATCACCTTCACGCCGATAAAGGTGGCAAAGAAGAGGGCGATGGAGATGTAGAAATGCCAGGGATTGGCTGGCGTAGAGAAGTTCTCGCCATTCATCAGAAGCAGGGCTGCGGCTCCTACCAAGCCGACAATGGCTGGGCGAAGACCGATGAAGATGCTCTGGACGGCTGTGGTGTTCATATACTTGTACAGCATCTTGCTGATAAGAATCATCAAAACCAAGGATGGGAGAACCAGCGCAAAGGTCGCCATGGCACTTCCGAGTACAGCCATCATGCCACTCATACCGGCATTATGGACAGCTGTATAGCCACAATAGGTAGCGGTGTTGATACCGATAGGTCCCGGTGTCATCTGAGAGATGGCAACCACATCGGTAAACTCTTGCATCGTCATCCAATGATACTGCGTAACAACCTGTCCCTGGATGAGGGATATCATAGAGTAGCCACCTCCGAATCCGAAGATGCCTATCTGAATGAATACGATGAAAAGCTGAAAAAATATCATCATTATGTTTTAAGCGATTTACTTTTTTACCTTTTTACTTTTTTACCCTTTTACCTTTATTCCGTTGGCTGGATAAACTGTCCATAGATGTAGCCACCTACGGCAGCTGCGATAATCACCCAGATTGGGTTGACGCCCAAAAGCCAGATCAGAAGGGCGGATAGAATAGGAATCCAGCAGTTGACAAGCGAAATACCGGCACTCTTGGCAAGCGAGAATGTAGGTACGGCTATCAATGCCACGACGGCAGGACGGATGCCTGCAAACATGGCAGCAACAACCTTGTTGTCTTCAAACTGATGGAAAAACATGGCTATCGCTAAGATAATAAGGAACGATGGCAACGAAGCGCCGAGGGTGCAGACGATGGCTCCCGGTGTCTTTGCCAACTTATATCCGAGCAGGGAACTCATGTTGATGGCCAAGGCGCCCGGACAAACCTGGGTAGTAGCAATGGCATCCAAGAATTCCTCCTTCGTCATCCAATGATGCTTGTCGACGACTTCGGATTCTATAATAGGAATCATGGCATAGCCACCCCCAAAGGTGACTATGCCAATCTTCAAAAATGTTTTGAATAATGTAAGATAACTTACGCTATTATTCATTTTTTACCTTTTTATTTTTTTACTTTTTCAAAGCTCTTTCTTCAATCCACTGACGTGCATTGACAAATGCCTCAATCCAAGGAGTAACCTCGTCGTTGCGGCGATCGGCTGGATACCAGGCGTTCTGCCATGGGAAGATGGCACGCTCCAAGTGTGGCATCATAGCCAAGTGGCGGCCATCTGCAGAGCAGATACCTGCTACATTGTAGTCACTGCCGTTAGGATTACCTGGATACTCAGCGTAGTTGTACTTCGCAATGATGTTGTAGTGATCCTCTGGCTCTGGCAAGTAGAAACGGCCCTCGCCGTGAGCTACCCAGATACCGAGCTTATCACCGCTCAGGCTACCGAACATCACACTGTCGTTCTGAGGAATGGTCAAACCGAGGAATGTGCTCTCGAACTTCTTGGATGTGTTGTGGCAGAGGTGTGAACGATGCTTGTGCTCAGGATTGATGAGGTTCAACTCAACCATCAGCTGGCAACCGTTGCAGATACCGAGTGAAAGGGTGTCCTCACGGGCATAGAACTTATCAAGTGCCTCCTTAGCCTTAGGATTGTAGAGGAATGCACCAGCCCAACCCTTGGCAGAACCGAGAACATCGGAGTTAGAGAAACCACCGCAGAATACGATGAAGTTCACATCCTCCAGAGTCTCACGACCAGAAATCAAGTCGGTCATCATCACATCCTTTACATCGAAGCCGGCGAGATACATAGAGTATGCCATCTCACGCTCACCATTGGTACCCTTCTCACGGATGATAGCTGCCTTGATGCCAGATGGCTTGCGACGGTTAGCGTCGAGGCTGTAGCTAGCGAGGGTTCCCTTGAAGCCATAACCGAAGTTCATCTCGATAGGCTGCTTCTTATAATTGGTGTAACGCTTCTTAGCCATACCATTCATGCTCTGCTTGCGGTCGAGGAGGTAAGATGTCTTATACCAGTCGTCACGCAAAGCATCGATATCGAACTCGTGCTCGAAGCCTTCCTTCTTGATGATAATCTTGCGGAGCTCAGGAGCTGGATAACCAATCTTGGCATAACCGATACCGTTCTCATCGAAGAATGCTTTCAACTCGTCCTTGTGAGCATCGCTTACCTGGATGACAACACCTGGGTTCTCTGCGAAGAGAGTCTTGATGATGTCGGCATCTGCGATGTCGTGGAGGTTGATCTTCATACCGCCCTCTACGTTGGCGAATGTCATTTCGAGGAGAGTTGTAATCAAACCACCGGCGCTGATATCGTGACCAGCCATTACCCAACCACGGTTGATGAGTTCCTGTACGGCGTTGAAGCAGTCAACGAAGTACTCTGGGTTCTTGACGGTAGGAACATCGCTGCCCACCTTGCCCAGGCTCTGAGCGAAAGCAGAACCACCGAGACGCTGCTCGTCGAAACTGAAGTCGATATGGTAGAGGCTAGAGTTCTTGTCGTTAACGAGAACTGGGCTAACTACCTTCTTGACATCTGAAACCTCACCACCAGCACTGACGATAACAGTACCCGGAGCGATGATCTTCTCGCCGTTAGGATACTGCTGGGTCAAAGAGAGAGAGTCCTTACCTGTTGGTACGTTTACGTGGATGGCGCAGCAGAAGTCTGACAATGCCTTCACACCCTCGTACAGACGGGCATCCTCACCCTTCTGACTGCGGCAAGGCCACATCCAGTTGGCTGAGAGGCTGATGCTGTCCATGCCATCTGCCAATGGAGCCCATACGATATTAGTCAATGACTCTGCTACAGAGAGTACAGAACCTGCCTTAGGATCGGCAAGACCAGCCTGAGGAGCATGACCCATTGCTGTTACGATACCCTTCTCGCCACGGTAGTCGAGTGCTACGACACCACAGTCTGAGAGTGGCAACTGAATCTGACCCTGACCCTGCTGACGGGCAATCTTACCTGTTACGGAACGGTCTACCTTGTTGGTCAACCAGTCCTTACAAGCCACAGCCTCCATCTGGAGAACACGCTGCAAGTACTCGTCGAGGTTATCTGCAGAATAAGTTACATCTTCATATTTACGCTCTACGGTCTCATCTACCATTACAGTCTTAGGAGTATGACCGAACATCTGAGCTACATCGAGGTCGAATGGCTTCACACCATCAGCCTGCTTGAAGCTGAAGTGAGCATCGCCTGTAGTCTCACCAACCACGTACATTGGAGCACGCTCACGGTCGGCAATCTTCTGAACCTCGCTGATATACTTCTCGTCGATGAGCAAGCCCATGCGCTCCTGGCTCTCGTTGGCGATGATTTCCTTGGCGCTCAAAGTCTTGTCGCCGATAGGCAACTTAGACATGTCGATTTCGCCACCGCACTCTTCTACCAACTCAGAGAGACAGTTCAAGTGACCGGCTGAACCGTGGTCGTGGATGCTGACTACTGGGTTCTCATCGTTCTCAACAAGTGCACGAACCAGGTTGTAGGCACGCTTCTGCATCTCAGGGTTGGCACGCTGAACAGCGTTCAACTCGATACCATTGCTGTAACGGCCTGTATCTACAGAAGAAACAGAACCACCACCAAGACCGATGCGATAGTTATCACCACCTACTACGACAACCTTGTTGCCCTTCTGTGGCTCACCCTTCTTGTAGTCACGCTTCTTGCCGTAGCCTACACCACCAGCAAGCATGATAACCTTATCATAAGCATACTTCTCGCCATTCTCCTCGTGCTCGAATGTAAGCACAGAACCGGTGATGAGAGGCTGACCGAACTTGTTACCGAAGTCTGATGCACCGTTGGAAGCCTTGATCAGAATCTGCTCAGGAGTCTGATAGAGCCACTTACGTACTGGCATGATGTCTTCCCAGTCGCGCTCAACATCGCTCTTGCCGTTGTCATCCTTCAGGCGAGGATAAGCAGTCATGTAGCAGGCTGTACCTGCGATAGGCCATGAACCTACACCACCACCCATACGGTCGCGGATTTCACCACCCGTACCGGTAGCAGCACCATTGAAAGGCTCTACGGTTGTAGGGAAGTTGTGAGTCTCAGCCTTCAGAGAGATAACACTTTCGATATCCTTCACCTGGAAGAAATCGCTGGTAGTCTGATCGGCTGGAGCAAACTGCTCGATAACAGGACCCTGAGAGAAAGCCACGTTGTCCTTGTAAGCAGAGAGGATCTTGTTAGGATTCTCGTTGGTGGTCTTCTTGATCATGTTGAAGAGAGAAGACTCCATCTCCTTACCGTCGATGATAAACTGGCCGCCGAAAATCTTGTGGCGGCAGTGCTCTGAGTTGATCTGTGCGAAACCGAAGATTTCGCTGTCGGTGAGAGGGCGTCCGTTCTCTTTCTCCAGCTTGTGGAGATAAGCCATTTCGTCCTCGCTGAGGGCAAGACCCTCTTCCTCGTTATACTTCTCGAGGTCATCGACGTACTTGATAGGTTCTGGCTGGTGGTTCACGGTGAACACATCCTGTCCGATACCATTGTACATACGCTGGAGCATAGGGTCGTGCTCAGCGTCTTCGCTATCTACAGGGAAGTACTCCTCGATACGCGAAATGCCGTTAAGACTCATGTTCTGAGTAATCTCAACGGCATTCGTACTCCAAGGAGTAATCATTTCACGGCGTGGGCCGACATAGAAGCCCTGCAACTGCTGGGCGTCCTCTAAAGTCGCGTCACCATAAAGCCAACAAAGTTCATTGATTTCGTCCTGAGATGGTTTGTGGTCGATCTCGGTCGCAATCACACTCTTAGATGGAGTTCTAAAAAAAAGAATCATACTTGCTTTCTTTTATATTATTAATGTATTTATTTCTTTTCGAGTGCAAAGATAGTGCAATTTCAAGACACTACAAAATAAAACACAGTTTTTTATGTTTTTTTTGTTGAGATTTGGGCTATTCTTACCTTGAGAGGCTACATTTGACGGTTTAGCTATAAGAAAAGTGCTTTCTGTTGCCTTTTTTGGTTAAAAAGGTGATAAATAAAGATTTAGAGGTTAAAAATGTCTAAATGCATTTGACAAATGTTGTTTATTCGAGTCTTATCTGTAACTTTGCAAGTGAAAGAAGTGAATCAGCTTCTATAATGCCCTAAAATGTAGAAGCTTCCGGATAACGGATAAAAGCCGGGAGAACTCTAATATAATAGAAGGTAGAAAGCGACGTTAAGATATACTATAATCAATTAATAATAACAAGAAAATTTAAATTAGAAAGAATATGAAACAGACAAAGTTAATGGTAATGGCAATGATGGCTGTAGCTCTGATGGCTACAAGCTGTGCAAGTAAGAAGGATCTTCAGAATTGCCAGAATGAGAATAAGGAATTGTCAAGCAACTATCAGGCTACCAAGGAAAAGCTGGCAGCTACAGAGGCTAGTCTGGCAGCAGCCCAGGAGCAGCTTGCTACTGCAAAGAGCGATTACGCTAAGTTGCAGAACTCGCTTGACAAGAGTTTGAACAATGCAAGCCAGAACAACGTGAGCATTGAGAAACTCGTTGACCAGATCAACGAGAGTAACCAGTATATCCGCCACCTGGTTGAGGTAAAGAGCAAGAGCGATTCGCTCAACATGGTTCTTACCAACAACCTGACCCGCTCTTTGAGCAAGGAAGAGATGAAGGAGGTTGATGTTCAGGTTCTGAAGGGTGTAGTTTACATTTCTCTGGCTGACAATATGCTCTATCAGAGTGGTAGCTATGAGGTGAACAGCCGTGCTCAGGAAACATTGAGCAAGATTGCTAAGATCATCACAGACTACAAGGATTACGATGTGCTCGTAGAGGGTAATACCGATAACGTACCAGTAAGCACAACAAGTGCCAAGATGAAGAATATCCGCAACAACTGGGACCTCTCTGCTCTCCGTGCAGCTTCTGTTGTTCAGTATTTGCAGGATCACTTCGGTGTAAATCCTAAGCGTCTTACAGCTGGTGGCCGTGGTGAGTACAACCCTGTAACAACTAACGATACAGAGGTAGGCAAGCAGCGCAACCGCCGCACTCAGATTATCATCACTCCTAAGCTCGACCAGTTCATGGACTTGATCGACAAGGCTCCAGAGGAGAAGTAAAAAGGCTATTTAAAGGTAAAAAGGTAAAAGGGTAAAAAAGTAAAAAGGTAAATAAGTAGAGGCATCAATGAGTTTCGGGCTCATTGATGCCTTTTTAGGTATAAATATACAGGTTTTATGTTTTAAGTACGTAAAAAGTGCTTTTTGTTATCATTTTGCTAGAATTATTCTTAATTTCCTTTCTTTTCTTGATTATTTTTATTAATTTTGCAGGCAAAATATCAAGGGTACACTTGGCTGCCCTGATCATTGTACATTGTAAATTATTAATTATACATTATATTGTGTTATGGAAAAGATTAAGATGACAACTCCATTGGTAGAGATGGACGGTGATGAGATGACAAGAATTCTCTGGAAGATGATTAAGGATGAACTCATTCTTCCTTTCGTTGATTTGAAGTCTGAGTATTATGATCTCGGTCTGCCTTATCGCGACCAGACCAATGACCAGGTGACCATCGACTCTGCCGAGGCGGCTAAGAAATATGGCGTGGCTGTGAAGTGTGCTACTATCACTCCTAATGCACAGCGTATGGACGAGTATAAACTCCACAAAATGTGGAAGAGCCCTAATGGAACTATCCGTAGCATCATGGACGGTACCGTATTCCGTGCTCCTATCACCATCCCAAGCATCCACCCTTGTGTAAAGAACTGGGAGAAGCCTATTACCATCGCCCGTCATGCTTACGGCGATGTATACAAGAGCGTGGAACTTCGTGCAGATGAGCCAGGTACAGCCAAACTCGTGTTCGAGGGTAAGAGCGGCAAGAAGCAGGAGATAGAGATTCATTCTTTCGATGGTGCTGGCGTTATCCAGGGCATGCACAATACTGATAAGAGTATCCGCAGCTTTGCTCACAGCTGCTTCAAGTTTGCCATTGATACCAAGCAGGATCTCTGGTTCGCTACCAAGGATACCATCTCTAAGACTTATGATGCTCAGTTCCGTAAAATCTTTGAAGAAGTATATGAGAGCGACTATAAGGAGAAGTTTGCAGAACTCGGTATCGAGTATTTCTATACATTGATTGATGATGCAGTGGCTCGTGTTATTCGCAGCAAGGGCGGTTTCATCTGGGCTTGCAAGAACTATGACGGTGATGTGATGAGTGATATGCTCAGTACAGCTTTCGGTTCTCTGGCAATGATGACTTCCGTATTGGTTTCACCTGACGGCAAGTATGAGTATGAGGCAGCTCACGGTACCGTGACCCGTCACTACTATCGCTACCTGAAGGGTGAAGATACATCTACCAACCCAATGGCTACCATCTTTGCATGGAGCGGTGCGTTGAGAAAGCGTGGCGAACTGGATGGCATCAAGGAACTTCAGAACTTTGGCGACCAGTTGGAGGCTGCATGTTTCGATACATTGAACGACGGTATCGCTACCAAGGATCTCGTAAACCTGATGGAAGGTGTTGAGGCTAAGGCTGTAAACTCTGCCGGCTTTATCGCTGCCATCCGCGAGCGTCTGGAAAAGCGATTGGCATAAAAACAATAAGACCTGGGGTGATTAACCTCAGGTCTTATTGTTTTAGTTATTTTTAGTTTAAATCTTGATTCTTTTTCTTGCGTTTACGCAAAGCGTCTGAATAAACCTTAAACAAATCAATGTTCAGCAACTGACAGATATGGTAAAGCATACCCGTATCTATAGTGGCTCTGCCGTATACCTTATATATATTAGTACGATGGCAGCCTAATTGCTCAGCAAGCCATACTGTGGTCTTGCCTTGCTTGTTTAATTCCTCTTTGATGATTTCACCGATTAAGGGAATTGCATTTACTTTATCTTTCATACTCTTTCAGTTGTGTTATATGCTCACTTATAGTTATATCGGGTGCAAAAGTAGCATTTCTGTTTCTAACTAGCAAAGAAACATGTAGCGAATTTGGAACACTAAGTTAAAATGTGTAACAAAATACCCGTTTTTTTATATTTTTTTCTCTAAAGAACTAAATGTCACGAAATTGTAACCGAATGTAACGCTTATTACGAAAGAAAAGTCGTAATTTTGCAGCGATATTTTAAATAACATGAAATATGGAAGAGAATATGAAAAGAATACTTGTTGTTGATGATGAGCAAGACTTGTGTGAGATTCTGAAATTCAATCTCGAAACAGAAGGATATGAGGTAGAGACTGCCAATTCTGCAGAAGAGGCTTTGGAGATGGACATCGCTTCGTTCGACCTGCTGCTACTGGACGTCATGATGGGAGGAATGAGCGGTTTCCAGCTGGCTAAGCAGTTGAAGGGCAATCCGATGACAGCCAATGTTCCGATTATCTTCCTTACTGCCCGTGATACGGAAAACGATACGGTGACAGGATTCAATATCGGTGCCGATGATTATATCTCGAAACCTTTCTCTATCCGAGAGGTGATGGTCAGAGTGCGTGCGGTCTTGCGCCGTACGACTGAACAGGCTGGCGATGCTGATGAACCGAAGACCATCAACTATCAGGGACTGCAGCTGAATCTGGACAAGAAGACGGTGAGCATTGATGGTGAGTCAATCCCTTTCACCAAGACCGAGTTCGAACTTCTGCGTCTTTTCCTCGAAGAGCGCGGCAAGGTGTTCTCCCGTCAGGAGCTTATCGACCGGGTATGGCCTAAGGATGTGATGGTGCTCGACCGCACGGTGGATGTCAACATCACCCGTATGAGAAAGAAGATTGGTAAGTTTGCCAAGTGCATCGTTACCCGTCTGGGATTCGGTTATTATTTTGATGCGTAATTAAAATGTTTAAGTTAAATAGTGTAGGTAGAAAGTTGTACTTCAGTGTGCTGGCGGTGTTCCTTGTGTTCGCCGTCAGTTTTATCGTGTTCCAGCAGGCACGTGAGAAGCAGTATAAAATAGGTACGCTTACTATCAAACTGGAAAATTATAATGAACTGCTGGCAGAAGATCTGGCGCTCTCTCCTGGTGAAGGAATTATTCTGCAGGATAGCCTTCACAATAAGAAAGTGACTGTGGCTCATGAGAAGTTACAGGCTTTTGTCCGAGAACATGAAAGCAAGGATCTTCGTGTTACGCTGGTGCGCCCTAATGGTAAGGTGATTTATGACAACATGAGTTCCGACTATGAACATTTTGCCAACCATGCCAAGCGTGAGGAAATAGCAGAGGCCTTGAAAAACAGGGTAGGCTCAAGCGTGGAGCGACAGTCTAAAACCCTGAAGCACGATTATTTCTATGTGGCTTCTTATTTTCCGGAAAGCAAGCTCATCATCCGTACGGCACTACCTTACAATAATGATTTGGCAAAATCGCTGCAGGCCGACCAGCATTTCATCTGGTTTGCCATCGTAGCTGTCATCCTGCTTACCATCGTGCTCTACCGTTTTACGGACCGTCTGGCTAAGAATGTTTCCAAACTGAGCATCTTTGCTTATAAGGCAGACCATAACGAGAGTCTGGAGGTGGAAGATCTCGCCAAGTTCCCTAACGATGAGTTGGGCGAGATTGCTGAGCGCATCATCAAGATGTATAAGCGCATACAGACCACCCGACGTGAACAGGATGTACTGAAGCGGCAGCTTACCCAGAATATCGCTCACGAGCTGAAGACTCCTGTAGCAAGTATCCAGGGTTATCTGGAAACGATACTCGACAATCCGCATATCAACGAAGAGATGAAGTCGCAGTTTCTGCAGCGCTGTTATGCCCAGAGCGAACGCCTCACCTCTCTGCTCCGCGACATCTCAACCCTGAACCGGTTGGATGACGGTTCGGATATGATAGATTTCGAGACGGTAGACATTACGCAGATGGTGAGAGAAATAGCCCATGAGACGGCGCTGGAAAGAGAGTCGCACAAGATGACTTTCGAGAATCTTCTTCCCGACCAGCATATTATCGTGAAGGGTAACCGCAGTCTGCTCTATAGTGTGTTCCGCAATCTTACCGACAATGCCATAGCTTATGCCGGCGAAGGACGTAAGATAACGTTGAGTGCCAAGGAGCAGGGCAATAAGTGGCATTTCATCTTCTGTGATAACGGTCAGGGAGTTCCTGCCGAGCATCTCTCCCGTCTTTTTGAGCGTTTCTATCGGGTAGATAAGGGACGCAGCCGCAAGATGGGTGGCACCGGTTTGGGTCTTGCCATCGTCAAGAATGCCGTTCTCCTGCATGGCGGAACCATCCGTGTGAGCAATCAGCAGGAAGGCGGCTTGAAGTTTGAATTTACGCTTAAAAAATAAAAATGTTTTTTTGAATAAAATATCTAAGCGGAGAATATAAATAATCAAGTGGCTGATAAAGGTACTTAAGTAGTAAATATAGGTAAAGAAAGGCAAGACTTCTGAGAAACTTCTGAATGGGGTTTTACAGAAACCTTGCCTTTTTTATATTTTAGAACATTTTTGTTTTCTTTTCGTAAACTTTGCTTAAATCTATTGTTTCTGACTTTTTTCTATTAAAAGTGTAGACAATATTTCTAAATGTTGACGAAAATCAAGAAAAACTAACTTTTTTCTATAAAAATATCGATAAGGTTTGCATTAATCCAATACTTTTTCTTACCTTTGCACCCGTAAAGCAACGAGAGAGGCTTAAAAAATGTAAGAAGAGAAAAAATAAATATATAAAGTTATATAAGAGTTGTTTAATTATTTAGAGAAGATTTTATGGAAAAAAGATTGCTTTTCTTGTTAGTCAATCTCTTCCTTTTTGTGGGGGGGGTATTGGCTCAAACGAAAGTAACAGGTACCGTAGTTTCTCAGGAAGATGGTGAACCTGTCATCGGTGCATCTGTCGTAGTCGCCGGAGCGGCACGTACAGGTACCGTCACCGATATTGACGGTCACTTCTCTTTGGAGGTACCTGCTGGTAAAAAACTTGTAGTTAGCTACATCGGTATGCAGAGCCAGACCTTGACTCCAGCCGCCAAGATGACTATCCGCCTGAAGGCAGATAGCAAGAGCTTGGGCGAGGTGGTTGTAACGGGTATGCAGAAGATGGATAAGCGTTTGTTTACTGGTGCTACTACAAAAATTTCTGGCGACAAGACAAAGCTGGATGGTGTCGCAGACATCAGTCGTGCCTTGGAAGGTAAAGCGGCCGGTGTGTCTGTGCAGAACGTCTCTGGTACTTTCGGTACAGCTCCAAAGATTCGTGTGCGTGGCGCTACTTCTATTTATGGTAGCTCAAAACCTCTTTGGGTGGTAGATGGTGTTATCATGGAGGACGTAACTGAGGTTGATGCTGATGATTTGTCTTCTGGTAACGCTGAGACCCTTATTTCTTCAGCCATAGCAGGTCTGAATGCTGATGATATTGAAAGTTTCCAGATTTTGAAGGATGGTTCTGCTACCTCTATTTATGGTGCACGTGCCATGGCTGGTGTCATCGTTGTTACAACCAAGAAAGGTAAAGCTGGTACAAACCGTATCAACTATACTGGTGAATTCACCATGCGTTTGAAGCCAAGCTACCGCAATTTCAATATCATGAATTCTCAGGATCAGATGGGTGTATATCGTGAGATGTACAACGATGGTTATTTCTCTTTTGAAAAGAGTTTTCGTGCTTCTAACAGTGGTGTCTTTGGCAAGATGTATCACCTGATGAATACATATGATTCGAAGACGGGAACTTTTGGATTGCCTAATACTGAGGAGGCGATGAATAGCTATCTCCAGAAGGCTGAGTACCAAAATACCGACTGGTTTGACTTACTCTTCAATAATAGTATCTCCCAGAATCATTCCGTCAGCATGTCTACTGGTACCGATAAGGCTCAGTATTATACATCTTTCAGTGTGATGAACGATCCAGGATGGTCTAAGCAGAGCAAGGTACAGCGTTATACAGCCAATGTAAATGCTCTTTACAATATTTCGAAGAAATTGTCTTTCAATGCCATAGCTAATGCTTCCTATCGTAAGCAGCGCGCTCCTGGTACTACTTCACAGTCTGTAAATAATGTGACAGGTGAGGTGTCTCGTGATTTTGATATCAACCCATATTCTTATGCGTTGAACACTTCTCGTACCATGGATCCTAATGAACTCTATGTGCGTAACTACGCTCCGTTCAATATTTTCCGTGAATTGGAAAACAACTATTTGAGTTTGGATGTGGTTGACATGAAATTCCAGGGCGAATTGAAATATAAGCCAATCTCTAAAGTAGAACTCGCAGTATTGGGCGCTTACAAGTATTCTACAACGACCAATGCCGCTACCATTACTGACCAGAGTAATCAGGCTTGGGCCTATCGTGCGATGGATGATGCTACGATGCGTGATGCAAACCCATGGCTGTATACCGATCCAGACAAGGCAAACTCTTTGCCATTCTCTGTATTGGAAAAGGGTGGTTTTTATCGTGAGACCAAATATAAGATGAATAGCTGGGACTTCCGTGCCACAGCTAGCTATAATGATGTATACAACAAAGACCATATCGTGAACTTATTCGGTGGTTTGGAAATCAATTCACTCGACCGTAGCCGTTCTTATTTTAATGGCGTTGGTATGCAGTATGATATGGGTTATCTCCCTGCTTTCAACTATAACTTCTTCAAGCAGTTGGCGGAGGAGAATGGTCAATATTATAGTTTGGATAATTCATATCAGCGTGAGGCTTCTTTCTTTGGTACTGCCACCTATTCTTATAAGGGTCGCTACACAATTAATGGTACCATTCGTTATGAGGGTTCCAATAAGTTGGGTAAGAGTCGCTCAGCTCGTTGGTTGCCTACTTGGAACGTGTCTGGAGCATGGAATGCTCATGAGGAGAGTTGGTTTGCTAAGTTAAATCCAGTTCTTTCTCATCTTACATTAAAAGCATCATATTCATTGACAGCTGATCGAGGTCCTGCTTCCGTTTCTAACTCGTTGGTAGTGATACAGAGTTACAACCCTTGGCGTCCATTTGCCGGTGACAAGGAGACTGGACTTGAGATTTATCGCTTGGGTAATGATGATTTGACCTATGAAAAGAAGCATGAGTTGAACCTCGGTTTGGATATGGGCTTTTTGAATAACCGCATTAATGTGACTTTCGATTGGTATCGCCGCAACAATTATGATTTGATTGGTCCTAAGCGTACCATGGGTGTTGGTGGTGAGATCTATAAATATGCCAATGTGGCAAGTATGCGTTCACATGGTGAGGAGTTGACTATTTCCACTCGCAACATTGAGACCAAGGATTTTAAATGGAGTACCGACTTCATTTTCTCTCACTCAAAGAATACTGTAACCGACTTGGATTCACGTGCTAACATCATGCAGATGATTACAGGTACCGGTTTCACAATGAATGGCTATCCTGTTCGCTCTTTGTTCTCTATTGATTTCAAGGGATTGAACAAAAAAGGTCTGCCTATCGTTGTGAATCAGAATGGCGAGGAGACAAGCTATGGTGGCGATCTCTACTTCCAGTCAACTACAACAGATTACTTGAAGTATGAAGGTCCAACAGACCCAACCATTAACGGCAGTTTCGGAAACACCTTCTCTTATAAGGGCTTTAAACTGAATGTGTTCATTACATACGCTGCAGGAAATAAAGTACGTCTTGATCCAGCTTTCAGTTCTTCATACTCAGACATGACTGCCATGCCAAAGGAATTTATAAATCGTTGGACTCAAGCCGGTGATGAAGCTTATACGGATGTGCCAGTCATAGCAGACCAGCGCATGAAGCAGAATGACAATTATATTGGTTATCTTTATAATGCATATAACTATTCTACGGCTCGCGTAGCTAAGGGTGATTTCATTCGCATGAAGGAGATTTCTTTGGCTTATGATTTCCCAGGCAAGTGGATTCAGGCCCTTCGCTTGAACAGCGTTAATTTGAAACTTCAGGCTACTAACTTGTTCTTGATTTATTCAGACAAGAAGTTGCACGGACAGGATCCTGAGTTTTTCAACACTGGTGGTGTGGCAACCCCAATGCCACGTCAGTTTACATTGACATTAAGAGTAGGACTTTAAAGAAAGAGAGATAATTATGAAAAAGAATAAATTATATATAGCATCGGTGGCTTTTGCGGCATTGTCATTGGTCACATCATGCGACAGCTTCCTGGACAAGTTGCCAGATGATCGTGCCGAGGTAAATACCGAGGAAAAGGTGACCTCTCTGCTTGTGTCTGCTTACCCAACTGCAAGCAGCAATCTGATATTGGAATGGAGCTCAGATGATTATGCAGACAATGGAAAGCAGTATAGTACCAATCAGGAAATAGAGCAGGTTTATCGTTTTCAGCCAATTACAGCTCAAACCAATGATAGCCCAAAGAGTTTGTGGAATGGTTATTATTCTGCAATTGCAGCAGCCAACCAGGCTTTGGCTTCCATCGATGAGATGGGTAATCCAGCATCGCTAAAGGCGCAGAGAGCTGAGGCTTTGCTCTGTCGTGCCTATAGCATGTATCGTCTTGCTACAACTTTCTGTATGACTTATAATCCAGATAATGCAGAGAAGTGCATGGGACTTCCTTATCCAACAAAGCCTGAGACAACTGTAAACCCTGATTATAAGCGTGGTACACTGAAGCAACTTTATGAGCAGATTGATGCAGATATTGAGGCTGCCTTGCCTGATGTGAGCGATGATATCTATACCCAGCCTAAGTATCATTTCAATCAGAAGGCTGCGTATGCTTTTGCTGCTCGTTTCAACCTGTACTATATGAACTATGACAAAGTGATAAAATATGCTGACAAGGTGCTTGGAGCAAATCCAGCCTCTTTGTTGCGCAACTATGTGCCTTTTATGTCTTTGTCTAATTCAGAGGATATGGAGAATCGCTATATTTCTTCATCAGAGAATGCAAACCTCTTGTTGATGACGGCATATAGTCGAATTGGTAGAAATATCAGTGGAAATGAAGGGCGTTTTTGTCACAATCAAAATGTAAGTCTGTATGAAACGATTTGGGCTAAGATGCCATGGGGAAGGGGATCCAAAGACAATACTCTCTACCAGTCAAACTTGTTGTTTGGCAATGCCCGTATTCTTATCTTCCCAAAGATGTTTGAACATTTTGAATTTGCTGATAAGGTGGCTCAAACTGGATACCTTCATGTTGTAGATGCTGTGTTCACTACTGATGAAACCCTTCTTTGTCGTGCTGAGGCTTATGCCATGAAGAAGGAGTATGATAATGCAGTGAAAGATATCAATACTTGGATTGTGTCGCATACTGGGACTGCGAAAGGTACGGCAAAACGCCCAACAATGACAGTTGAAAGTATCAAGACTTTTATCGAAAGCTTGCCGTATGCACCTGTTACACCAAAATCCAATTTGGAGCATAGCATTCGTAAGACATTCCATCCACAGGGATTCACGGTTGAGGCTGGTACCCAAGAGGATATTTTGCAATTCATCTTACAGATGCGTCGACTGGAGACCCTGTATCAAGGTCTTCGTTTCCTTGACATCAAGCGCTATGGCATTGAGTTCAGCCATGATGTTGACGAAGAGTCTCCTATTGTATTCAAGGCTGGTGACTTGCGAGGTGCGATTCAATTGCCAGATGATGTAATTGAGGCAGGATTACCTGCAAATCCAAGAGAAGAGTCTAACAAATAAAAAATGAGTAAACTATGAAATATATAAAATTATTCATACTGATAGCGTCAGTCTCTCTGTTTGCTGCCTGCTCAGACGATAGTCTTGATTCTAAGAGTATTTTCGATACGCAGAATAAGGAAGAGCAGAATGACTTTGACAAGTGGCTCAAGACCAACTATGTGGATACCTATAATATCCGCTTTAACTATCGATATAGTGACAAGGAGACGAACAATACGTATAATCTTGCACCTGCCGATTTTAATAAGTCTAAGGCATTGGCTATTATGGTCAAGCATATTTGGCTGGATGCTTATAAGGAAGTGATGGGCGATCAGTTTCTGAAGAACTATTCTCCTCGTGTGATGCAGTTGGTTGGATCAGCAGCTTATGATTCTCAGTCTTCTATTGTGATGGGTACTGCTGAGGGTGGCTTGAAAGTAACTTTGTATAATGTAAATATTATCGATGTTGATAATCCAATCATAGATTCAGAAAATCCTTTCGTTGACAAGAAAAAAGGTACAAACGATCTGAATTACTGGTTCTTCCATACTATGAATCATGAGTTCTGTCATATTCTGACTCAGAAAAAGAATTATTCTACTGAGTTCCAGACAGTTTCTGCCGGCAAGTATCAGACTTCAGGTTGGGTGAATGTAGAGGATAAAGATGCTCCATCCATGGGATTTGTATCCGGTTATGCCAGCGGTGAGTATAATGAGGACTTTGCTGAGATTTTTGCCCAATATGTAACCCATTCAGAAGCAGCATGGCAAAAAATACTGCGTGCAGGTATTGTATACGAAACAGATGAAAATGGCGAGTATGTGCTTGGTGCAGACGGCAATCCTATAGTGAAGGATGCAAGTGGCTATAAAGCTATTATTCAGAAATTTAACATTCTCAAGGAATATTTTGCCAACACTTGGGGCATGGATATTACCAAGCTTCGTGAAGTTATCTTGCGTCGTACGGCAGAAGTAAAGGCAATGGATTTAGAAACATTAAAGTAAGACGGATATGAAAAAAATATATAACATATTATTTACGCTGATTGCGGTCTTGTCTTTCACATCTTGTTCTAACGACATAGATGAAGTGTTCGACAAACCTTCTGCAGAGCGAGTGAATGATGCAATAGCAGAGTATAAGACGGTTCTTACTTCTGCAGAGAATGGATGGCTGATGAAATATTATCCTAAGGCTAATACCAAGTATGGTGGATATAATCTGTTGTTGAAATTTGGAACAGATGGAAATGTTACTGCCATGAGCGATGCTTTGGGTGCAGACACGAAAGCCACATCACATTATAAATTGGAGCAGAGTGCTAGTATCGTTCTGTCTTTTGATGAGTACAATAAGGTGATTCATTTCTTCTCCGATCCAGCTAACCCTGATGGTATTGGTGATAATGGTAAGGGTATGGAAGGTGACTTGGAGTTCCGGGTGCTTACCGCCACTGCTGATTCTGTAGTCATGCTTGGCAAGAAGCGTGGTACAAAAATAGTGATGACTCCTATGGCGAAGGATGCCGATTGGGCTGAGACCATTAGTCAGATAGATGGTTTGGAACAGGAGATGCAGTTCCCTAGATATACTTGCGAGGTGAATGATGTCAAGTATGTAGCTACATCAAGCTATCGTACCATTACTTTCACTAGTTCTAATGCCGAGGAAGGCTCTACAACGGAACCTTATATTGTTACAGACAAGGGCATTGAATTTTATAAGCCAATAACTCTTAATGGCGTTACTATCAAGGGATTCAACTATAAAGGGGGCGATAACTATGAGTTTGAATCCACAGATGCCGCTGTAAAGATGTTGGGCGTTGTTCCTCCTATCAGTGAGCAGGTTATCAGTGGAGACTGGTTCTTCTCTGTAGCTAATATGGGTAGCTATACTCAGGCGTATTGGAATGCTGGTAACGAAAAGGTTTCTAAGTATTATTCTCCTTGCCTTTTTGCTGCTTTTACCACTTCTGCGTTTAATGACTATGCAGGACATTGGGGAATCTTTTTCAATGTGGCAGGCTATGCTTCGTTCATAGACATTACTCCTACTATCGTTGACGATGATCATATCTCATTTGCTTGTCCTGGCAAGTTTAATGCGAATGGTCAGTATTTCTATAGTTGGGGTCAGCTGTATATGATTTATGCACTGACTGGTGATGAGGGAAGTCATGCAGCCGGCGTGGCCAAGACTTATAAAATCGAGTTGCTGGAAGGTACATCGAAACAGCCTTCTTCTATAAAGTTGACTGATGAGAGTAATCCAAATAACTGGTTTGTCTTGACAACTAGTATGCCAGAATCTCTTTTCTAGAGTTCATCCATCATGAAATAAAATTATATACATAATGTTTAATAGGATTCTTTGTGAAAAGAATACATAAAATCTCTCGTCTGGGGGCGTGCTCATTTAAGCACGCCCCTTATTTATCGTTGATTATAAGTCATTCAGCATGAAATCATAGATGCTCATGAAGAGTATACCATTTGCATCACGGTTGCTGATGAGGCTTTCGCCCACAATGACGATTCGCTCGAAACCATCATCTATGCGGCGCAATGAGTTGATTTCTTGCTCTATCTTGTCTTGCGATGGCAGGCTGAGGGCCGACTGGATATAGCATCGGCGACTGCCCTTGTTGCACACGAAGTCTACCTCTAGTTGTTTGCGATAGCTAGTGCCGTTTTCGTCTTTCCCATTCACTGTTACCACGCCTACATCCACATTGAATCCCTGTCTTCTCAGCTCGCAATATATCGCATTCTCCATGAGATGGGTCTTCTCTATTTGGCGAAAATTGATGAGTGCATTGCGCAGTCCTAAGTCGGTGAAGTAATACTTCATAGGAGTACCGATATATTTTCTTCCCTTCACGTCGTATCTCTTGGCTTCCTCTATAAGAAAGGCATCTGAGCAATAATCGATGTATGTTTTCAGAGTGGTAGAGCCAATGGATATATTTTTGTTGGTCTTGAATGTATTCGATAGTTTTTGAGGATTTACCAGTCCTCCTATGCCAGATGATAACATACAGAGAAGTTCTTCTAGCTCAGCATTGTTCTTGATGCGATTTCTGTTAAGAATGTCAATTGATTTAATTTTACGTTAGATTTTTGCGTAAATACGCATTTTTCTGCTGTAAAAAGTGTTTTTATAATCTGTTCTTGTGCTGTTGGTTGGATGGCAATGGCGGAAACAAAATAAAGGGAGGGTGTGTCATAAGTTTATGATTCATCCTCTTCTTGTTGTTGGAAGAGTTAGGATATGTTGTTGAAAGAGTTAGGATATGTTGTTGGAAGAGTTAGGATATGTTGTTGGAAGAGTTAGGATATGTTGTTGAGGCAGTCTGTATCTTCGGTCGCACAACAGCTGTTGTGCGCTTGCATAACAGCTGATATGCGCATGCACAACAGGTGATGTGCATGCGATGGTCAACTGTTATGCGCCAACGATTATTCAGACTTATGACACGCCCTCCTCAGGGACACCTAGCGGTCTTGCGCTGCAATTTACGCCTGCTGGTCTTTGGAATCGGTGAAGAGTGGTGAAGAGTGGGTGAAGAGTTGCTGCAAACTCTTCACCCCTCGGAATGCCGATAAACACTGGGGATTCCAAAGGAAAGGTGAAGAGTGAAGAGTAAAAGCGTGTTCGCTTGCAGATAAAAAATGGGGCGCAAGCTGTTTCCAGAAAAGGAATCGCTTGCGCCCCCTGATATTTTTGCTTATGAGTAAATGAGCACCCTAAGATTAGAACTTGTAGATAGCACCAAATGAAATGTTGCTCGCATCTACGTTAAGTCCGAATGTTGATGAGTTGTCACCATGGTCAGGAGAATAACCTTTGTAACCGAGGAAACCTACCTTTGTGATGAAGTTTACGTGGTCTGAAAGCTTAACAGCCAAACCTGGCTTGATGCCTACCTCGTAGGCATCGCCACCGCCCTTGCTGTAACTGCTGTAACCGATTGTACCCTCTACAAAGAGGTTAACCAACTTGGTTTCTACGGCTGTGTAACGTACGTAAGGAGCTACAGTGAATGTTGTAGATTCACCTACAGGAGAAAGCTTGCAAACTTCGCCCTTCTTGATACCAATCTCGAGACCAGCCTCCCACTTGTTGTTGAACTCGTAACCAATCTCTGGCATCAGGGTGTAAGCTGTCTTGCTGTCACCACCCTCAAACTTGTTGCTAGAAATACCAGCTGTACCACCGATGTAAACCTGTGCGCTAGCGCAAACTGAAACGAGAGCCATAGCAAGGCTCAACATAATCTTCTTCATAATCAATCTTTTCTTTTAATTATTACTTTATTTTATCACTCTAATCAGGTAGCTTTTCAGCCCCTTATTTATGATAGCAAAGCACATCCCAGACATGCCCTGCACTCTCTAATTCGGCGGCAAAGATATAGGAAATAACTTGAAACTCAAAACTATTTCTCAGTTTTTCTTGCAAAACAAGCCGTATTGTTGATGTAAATCAAGAAAAGTAGGCATGCTGAATGTATCTAATGCTATTTCTGCTGTAAAGCTACGATTTTTTAATGAAACCGCCAAATAATATGAGGGAATATTTGGGCAAACCAACTTTTTTCTCTATCTTTGCATGAACAAACAGTTTGAATCTTATTTTATAAATATCATAAATGAATCAATTTACAAAGCTGATAGCAGCCCAGCTCAATCTGAAGGAGCAGGCTGTAGAAAATACTCTGGCGCTGCTCGAAGAGGGCTGCACCATTCCGTTTATCTCGCGATACCGCAAGGAGAAAACCGGTAATATGGACGAGGTAAACATTGAAGCCATCGCACAGGCTAACGAGAAACTCTCTGAGATGGCGAAGAGAAAGGAGACTATCCTCAAAACCATCGAGGAACAGGGAAAACTCTCGGATGAACTGAAAAAACGCATCGAACAGTGCTGGGATGCCACCGAACTGGAAGATATCTATCTTCCTTATAAGCCTAAGCGCCGCACCCGTGCACAGATAGCACGTGAGGCAGGCTTGGAGCCTCTGGCACAGCTGCTCCTCTTCCAGCGTGAGCGCAATCCGGAACAGGCTGCCAGGAAGTTTGTGGGCGATAAGGTGAAGGATGTGGAGGCTGCACTTCAGGGAGCCAAGGATATCATCGCCGAAACCGTAAGCGAAAATGAGCAGAGCCGCAATCAGATTCGCGGCGAGTTCAGACGCGGTGCCATCATCACTTCTAAGGTGGTAGCCAAGAAGAAGGATGAGGAAGAGGCGCAGCGCTTCTCCGACTATTTCGATTTCTCAGAACCATTGAAGAAATGTTCTTCGCACCGACTGCTGGCTATGCGTAGAGGCGAGGCGGCAGGATTCTTGCGTGTCAGCATCTCGGCTGATGATGAGCAGTGTCAGGATAAACTGAAGCGCCACTATATACATGGTTTCGGTGAGTGCCAGACGCTGGTGGGTGAAGCGGTGGATGATGCCTTTAAGCGACTGCTGAAGCCTAGCATTGAAACCGAATTTGCTGCGCTCAGCAAGCAGAAGGCAGATGAGGAGGCTATTGTGGTCTTCGCCGAGAATCTGCGCCAGCTTCTGTTGGCGGCTCCTCTCGGACAGAAACGCGTGATGGCGGTTGATCCGGGTTTTGCCAATGGTTGCAAGACTTGCTGTCTCGATGCGCAGGGCAATCTGATTCATCATGAAATCGTTTATCCTCATCCTCCCCGCAACAAAAAGAGCGAGGCTACGGCTGCCATCCAGCGCATGGTAAAGATGTATCAGGTGGAGGCAATGGCTGTAGGTAACGGTACGGCAAGCCGCGAAACCAGCGACTGGCTGCATAGCATCGATTTCGTTCATCCGGTAGATATCTATGTGGTGAGCGAGGATGGCGCTTCTATCTATTCGGCTTCGAAGATTGCAAGAGATGAGTTCCCGGATGAGGATGTTACCGTGCGTGGTGCTGTGAGCATCGGACGAAGACTGATGGATCCGCTTGCAGAATTGGTGAAGATTGATCCGAAGAGCATCGGTGTGGGACAGTATCAGCATGATGTGGATCAGACTCAGCTGAAGAAGAGTCTGGATACTGTGGTGATGAGTTGCGTGAACTCGGTGGGTGTCAACCTGAATACCGCATCGCAGCATCTCCTGACCTATGTGAGCGGTTTAGGACCTACGCTTGCCAAGAATATCGTGGAATATCGCCGCGAGAATGGAGCCTTCGCTTCCCGTTCCCAGTTGAAGAAGGTGCCACGTCTGGGTCCTTCGGCTTTTGAGCAGTGTGCTGGCTTCCTCCGCATTCCAGGCGCTAAGAATCCTTTGGATAACAGTGCCGTTCATCCGGAGCGCTATGCGCTGGTAGAGCAGATGGCGAAAGATCAGGGCGTAACGGTGAAGCAGCTGGTAGAAGACAAGGCGCTGCAGAAGAAGATTGATATCAGAAAATATGTGAGTGCTGAGGTGGGTATGCCTACTTTGACCGATATCATGGCTGAGCTTGACAAGCCGGGCTTGGATCCTCGTGGTGAGGTAGAGAAGTTTGAGTTTGATGCCAGCATCAAGGAGATAGAGGATTTGCAGGTGGGCATGGTTGTGCCGGGCATTGTTACCAACATTACCAAGTTTGGTGCCTTTGTAGATATAGGTGTCCACAACGATGGTCTGGTTCATGTATCCCAGATGTCAAACCGTTACATTCAGGATCCTTCTGAGGTGGTAAAACTTCATGAGCATGTGATGGTGAGAGTGGCAGAAGTAGATTTGAAGCGCAAGCGCATCGCATTGTCGATGAAGGGCGTGAAATAGAAAGGATATTCAGAATGAATCAGAATAATAATGGTGATGCTCTCTTGGCAGGGGGCATCACCAGAGATAGTATAGAGTCGGCATATTGCTTTATTCATCAGAAGCTCAGGGTTTTTGAATTTTCCACCAATCCTACGCAGCGTGATGATATAGAGTATGCCATCGCCCAGTATGTAGAGGGTATGAATCCGCAGCTCTATCTTCTTCTTTCTCAAGGCAGAACGGAATTCCTTCTAGACCATGTGAATTTTGAAAAAGATATGCGCGAGGCACAGGAAAAACTGGAAGGGATGATGTAGGTATCTCTCTGCTTTGGGAGAAGAATAAACTGAGTCTCGTTAATTTAAGTTGATGAGGGTGCGTCATGGACTTATGACACACTCTCTTTTTTTTTTATCCAGTTACATGCCAGTTACATGCGTCAGGCACCGTTTTAAAGGGCTTTTGCATTGATTAAGGGCTATTTCGAGTTGCTCAGTTACATGCTGGTTACATGAGTTATGCCCAAGTAACGACCTCAAATAGCCGAATTAACGACCGCAAACGACCACAAAAACGACCGCAAAAACGACCGCAAACGACCGCAAAAACGACCGCAAACGACCGCAAACGACCGCAAACGACCGCAAACGACCACAAAAACGACCGCAAACGACCACAAAAACGACCGCAAACGACCGCAAACGACTGCAATAAGGATTGAAATATGATAGCTCTTATGCTCCAAATTCTTCTTCACCTTTTTGGCTTATAATCCATTTTTTACCATTGGGTGATTTTGTTAGCAGGCCATCTTTTGCCATATTAATTAGTAGGCGACCTATTCTTCGTAATTTTTCATCATGGCTATTATTTGCAGGAAAAACATGCTGAAGACTTTCGAATGCATCTCTGCGCCAAAATCCCATTTTTCCTGCATTATGTGCCAATTGCAATAATAGCTTTTGGATACTTTTTTCTGCAAGTCCTTTCTCTTTTGTGTAGTGACCAATCTGGTTTGTCAGTTTGGCTACTTTTAATGATATGGTATAATGTGGAGCACGTCCTTCAATCAAACCTTTATCAAATAGTAGCTTGGCTGCTTCTTTTGTGATAGGATGATGCTTTTGTACGGCATCTAGCCAAAGGCATTCCTTTAGTGACAAAGACTGGTTGCTCTTTAGCAAGTTGGTATATTTCTCATCAATCATTTTGCCATAGATAGTTACGCCAACAGTACGATGTTCGTTGTCGATGTCGTAATCTGGCATTGGAAAGAATCGGTTGCGTTGCTCTGTGTAGATCTTCTTGATACCACGTCCTACTGTATCAATCATATTGAAATTGACCATGCCCTTGCAAAGACAATCGTTACGATAATGAAATTGAGGTCCTTTATGCTCCAGGGCATTTTCTATTGTTCCTGGAATGAAACTGCCACCATTGCCATAATATAAGGTACTAGGACCTTCTACAAAAACAATTCGCTGCTGTAAGGTGTAATCCTGATGTGCGATGGCGTTATGTAATGCCTCTCGTATGGTGTATTCATCATACTGTTTCATGGTGTCAGGGAACAGGGTTCCACCTGGCAACTCACGCATAGTCTTGTTACGTATTTTGCTCAACACCTTATCTACGGTCAAGATGAAAGGTATTGTAAAATGCTCATAATCTTGTACGATGCCTTCTTCATCTTCCCATGTCCAAGTGATTTGTGCTACGGCAGGATGAATCTTTTGAATAGAAAGGGGTTTACCCAATAGTAGAATGGCTGCACGAGTGATCTTCCCTTCTCGCATCATCATACTATTAGCCAAGAACTCTTCTGTACTCCACGCATCTATTTCTTCGGCAGGAATACTTGACGAACGAACTTTTTTGAACATGACTTTAGCTGTAGCTACGGCTAGTTCATCCAAGTCATTGGTCGTGGCATTTGGTACGAGCTGAGCAGTCCAATCTGGTATTGGTGGCTGTTGGCGGATAGTATCTTGTTTTGCTTGGTTTAGTGGTTTCAGACTTTCGCCATCACGACCATAAGCTACACCTTTCCAGTGCATTACGATATTTCGTGGTGATGCAGGAACCTGGAAAAGCAAAACACGCTTACCTTCAACCTCAATAGGAACAATATCCCTAAAGATGAGGTTGTCTGTGGTGTGTTGAGACATATCTTGCTTCAAACGGTTGAGTGCAACTTCACCATCCTTGAATGTTGTACCGATAATCTGATGTTTTTTGTCCCAAACTCCAAATACAATCCAAGCAAACTCATGGTCACGTAAGTTTGCTTCATTGCTAAGAGCGGAGAAGTATTTGCCCAACTCATCGATATCAAAGTTGGTCTCTGCTTTCTTAAACTCGATAACCTCATTCTCTGAGTGTTCCCAAAGCTTGTTGAATATCTCTATATATTTTTCCATTGTTTCCTTCTTTATTTTCCTAAATGAGCCTACTTAAAAAGTAAGGCATTGTCTTAGGACACATTTATATTAAAACAGCTACAAAGATAGCATTTTTCTTTGAAAAGAACGCCTAAAAAGGCAAAAAATAGCAAAATAGAGCATTTGTTTTGAGTTTCAAGTGGTTGTGGCAGTCTTTGGCTTTAGTTGTCAGTGACAAGGAAATGAGGAAAAAGCAGATTAGAGAAGTAGAAACGCTTTCAAATCATTACCCAATGGAAACGCCCTAATAAGCATTTTTAACGGTGGCGGTTCATATTTCCCCATTCTGCGTAGGTTTTGGCTTTGCCATGCAACTCTCATAGTTTAATTTTGCACCGAACAAAAAAGTAAGAATTATGAGATGCACTTTCAAGACAGTCTTCTATGTAAATGGAAGCAAGGAGAGAAACGGAATTGTCCCTATCATGGGACGTGTGACAATCAACGGAACTATCGCACAGTTCAGTTGCAAGCAGAGCGTTACCAAGGCTATCTGGGATGCCAAGGGCAACAGAGCCATAGGTAAGAGCAAGGAAGCCAAGGAGGTGAACTTCGTGCTTGACAACATCAAGGCGCAAATCGCCAAGCATTACCAACGTCTTTCCGACCGTGAGGCGTTCGTTACCGCTGAAATGGTGAGAAATGCCTACCAAGGCATTGGCACGGAGTACGAGACTTTGCTCAGAGCTTTTGACAAGGAGAACGCCGCCTTTGCCAAGCGTGTCGGCAAGGACAGGGCAAAGACTACTTACAACAAGTACCTAACGGTGAGAAAGTATGTTGCCGAGTTCATCAAGTATCAGTACAAGCGCAGCGACATGTCCATGAATGAGCTTACCGAGGAGTTCATCCGTGACTATTGTCTGTACTTGAAGAATGTGGTAGGACTTGCGCAGTCCTCCATTTGGATTTACTCCATTCCGCTGAAACATATCGTTACGACCGCACACTACAATGGCAAGATACCGAGAAATCCATTTGCCATGTACCATGTTGACCCAGACCACAAGGAACGTGAGTTCTTGACATTGGACGAGCTAACCGCCATGACTGAGATAAAGTTGGAAGACCCAAACATGGCTTTTGCGAGAGACCTTTTCATTTTTGGTTGTTGGACAGGTATCTCTTTCATAGACATCAAGAACTTGACAGAGGACAACATCTGTATAGTTAATGGTGCTCCTTGGATTGTGTCGAAGCGTCAGAAGACAGGTGTACCATTCCAAATCAAGCTGATGGATATACCTATACAGATTATTGAGAGATACAAATCATTCAGAAAAGACTGTCACTTATTCCATATTGGTGACCATGGAACTATCAATAAGCATATCAAGCGAGTTGCTGCAATGTGTGGTATCAAAAAGCAAGTTTCGTTCCACGTATCTCGTCATAGTTGGGCAGTTTTGGCTTTAGAATATGGTATGCCGATAGAGAGCGTGAGCAAGATTCTCGGTCACACGAACATCACCACAACACAGATATACGCCAAGGTGACAAGTAACAAACTTGACCATGACATATCTGTTTTTGAAAGTCGAATCAAGGGGCATTTGCCTGTAATAGGAGGAATGGTATGAAAAGGACAATTATCACTATGGACGGAAATGGGACACTTTCCATTCCGTCCAACTTAGAGAACTTGTGGATGGGTGAAGGCGAGTTGGTGAATATATTTCATGCCACAGCTCCCAAACTCAACTCTGTGATACGAGCCATATATAAGGAAGGTATGCTGTCTATGTCAGAAGTTCAACGCAAGGACAAAACTTCCGTTGGCGTTTGGCAAACGCTGTATAGTTTTCCGATGATAGTTACCATTAGCTTTCGTCTCCACTCTTTTGGCGCAGCACAACTTCGTGATGCAATCCTCAAGAGATTGTACGGAGCAAAAGAGAAAAGTACCATAATCCTACAACTCTATGGAGGTACAAACACCTTTAGTTAAATATGATTGAATACTTGGCAGTTTAGTGAGGTGCTGTCGTACTGATTCATTGTCGTATCGAGAAGTGTTGTCGTGAGAAAAGGCAGAACTTTTGATGTCATACGTTTTATATGTTTATCGTATGACATGTAAAACGTATGACATACAGGAATACATTTTTGTTCATCCCGAGGAACGGTTTCTTTGTAAGCCTTTCTTCGGGATTTTTCGTTTTACCTTATCCCCAAAAGCTACATCAAACACCTTGATTTCCTATCTTTTAACACTGTCGGTTCAAACTTCTCCATTCTGCGTAGGTTTGAGTTTTGTATTTTGATTTTCCGCCATTACCTTTGCAACTTTAATTTTTATAAGTTATAAAGGAGAATTTATGAACATGACAAATGACAACAAACTGCCAGTCGAAGTTGCTACCATGCAGCCACAGGCACCACCTCCACCAAACGAGGTGTTCATCCGTGTTGGCACAACCTTATACAAGGTGGTTGACCAACCTACTATCAATGGAGGGAAGGTAAGAAAGCGCATCCCTTGGAACATGGAAACCTTGCGTCAGGACTACGGCAAGGAGTTCATCAAGTATGTCCACAAGTATGACGGATTCTGTACCGTTCCCGAACATGTGAACCACCGAACTGTAATAGACGGTTTTCTCAATCTCTACGAGCCGATAAGCCACAAGCCAATGAAAGGGGATTTTCCGAACATCAAGAAATTGCTTTTTCACATCTTCGGTGAGCAATACGAGCTTGGCATGGACTATCTGCAACTGCTCTATCTCAGACCTGTGCAGAAACTTCCAATTCTTTTGCTTGTGTCTGAGGAGAGGAACACAGGCAAGACCACGTTCTTGAACTTTCTGAAAGCGTTGTTCCAAGACAACGTTACGTTCAATACCAACGAGGACTTCCGCAGTCAGTTCAATGCAGATTGGGCTGGCAAGCTGCTCATAGTCGTGGATGAGGTGCTACTCAGTCGCAGGGAGGATTCTGAGCGTTTAAAGAATCTCAGCACCACACTCTCCTACAAGGTGGAAGCCAAGGGCAAGGACAGAAACGAGATTTCTTTCTTTGCCAAGTTTGTGCTGTGCTCCAACAACGAATCCCTGCCTGTCATCATTGACGAGGGCGAGACCCGATATTGGGTGAGGAAGATTTCATCGTTGCAATCTGACGATACCGACTTCTTGGAGAAACTGAAGGCGGAGATACCCGCTTTTCTGTTCCATCTGCAAGGCAGAACGCTCTCCACAGAGCACAAGAGCCGAATGTGGTTCGCCCCCGAACAGATAGCGACCGATGCTCTGAGGAGAATCATACGCTGCAACCGTAACAGACTTGAGGTGGAAATGTCGGAGCTGTTCCTTGAGGTCATGGAGAACACTCAAACCGACAGTTTGCAATTCTGCCTCAATGACGCAATCGCCTTGTTGCAATGCAACCACGTGAAAGCGGAGAAGCACCTTGTGCGAAAGATAGTGCAGGACTGTTGGAAGCTGCAACCTTCAGAGAACGCCCTCACCTACACCTCATACGAGTACAACTACAATAGCAGCGGTCACTACTCGCCAACAAAACGTGTGGGCAGGTTCTACACTGTAACGATGGACAAGCTAAATAGCATATAATTTTGTTGAATTGTTGAATATGATGAAAGAAGTGTTGAATATCAAGTATTTAAGGCTCAACATTTTCTCAACAAATCTCTCAACAAAAGAAAGAGACTGTTGAAAAGAGAAAACATGACAGCAAATGCCTGTCTTTCTCTTTTGCCCAGTGATTTTGTTGAAAAGAACCATTTGTTGAGAGTTTGTTGAGAAGATAAGTATTTGACTATCATACCAATACATGCCATTCTCAACAATTCATCAGAAATACATACACCACTTAATCCACAGTAAAACATGAACATTCAAGAAGCAAAGCAAATCAAGATTGCAGACTACCTGCAAAGTTTGGGACACCGCCCTGTCAAGCAGCAGGGCGCAAACCTTTGGTACAAGTCACCGCTTAGAAATGAGAGCGAGGCATCTTTCAAGGTGAACACCATGATGAACAGTTGGTTCGATTTCGGAATGGGCAAGGGCGGCAACATCATCACCCTTGCGTCATACCTCTACGCATCAGACAGCTTGCCATATCTCTTGGACAAGATGGAGAAGCAAGCACCCCATGTACGCCCGACCGACTTTTCTTTCCCTCAGCAAGCTTCCGAGCCGAGTTTTGAGAGATTGGAGGTTAGGGAACTCAACCACCCTGCACTCCTACGCTATCTGAGCGAGCGGAATATTGACCTGTGCATCGCCCGAAAGGAATGTGTGGAACTCCACTTCTCGCATAATGGCAAGAACTACTTCGCCATCGGCTTCAAGAACAAGTCGGGCGGTTACGAGGTTCGTAACCGATTCTTCAAGGGTTGCATGTCCCCCAAGGACATCACACATATCCGACAGCAAGGCGAGCCAAGATACGCTTGCTATGTGTTCGAGGGCATGATGGACTATCTTTCCTTTCTCTCGTTACGCATGGAGAAGTTTCCGTCTTGTCCGTCATTGGAAGCGCAGGACTACGTGATACTCAACTCAACAAGCAACGTTGACAAGGCTATTGACGCACTACACGGCTACGAGCGCATCAGTTGTCTGCTCGACAACGACGAGGCTGGGCGGAAGGCAACGCTTGCCATCGAGACTGCCCTCGGCTACCATGTGAGGGACGCATCCCACTTGTACAGTGAGTACAAAGACTTGAACGACTATCTGTGCGAAGTTAAATCCAAACAGTCTGTACACCAAGTACAGCCTGTTAAGCAAACCGTTCCACCTCGAAAGAGAGGCGCAGCCTTGGGCATATAGGCGGTTCCTGCTCCAATGGCTATTCTGAACGGAAAAGCCATAGCTCAATAGGGCGTTTTCTTGACGCAGTGGCACGCCACCGCTAAAAACACCCATTTGAGCAAAGGGGCATCCCCTTTTGAAACCCCGTGAGCCATGCGCAGGACGCAATGCGGCAAGCGGATTTGTACAACTCAAAAACAAGTTTATTATGGGACATTTCAGTTTGGATTTCAAGAAGGCAAAGGGCAGCTCTGACGCAAGGGAGTCAGACCACATAGAGCGCAAGGTGATACCCGACAACGCTGACCCTACGAGAACTCACCTCAACCGTGAGCTTGTCAAGATGCCGAGCGGTGTGTATGGTCGTGACGAAGCCATCGCCCACCGCATCAAGACGGCAGGCATCAAGCGCAAGATAACCAATGACCAGGTGAGGGTGATTAGAACCGTGCTGTCTGGAACGCACGAGGACATGATGAACATCGCAGCCAATGATCAGCTTGACGATTGGTGCAACGACAGCTTGAAGTGGTTGCAGGACACGTTCGGCAAGGAGAATGTCGTGTCGGTGGTTCTCCACATGGACGAGCACACGCCACATCTCCACGCCTCCATCGTTCCGATAGTGACTGGCGAACGGAGAAAGGCGAAGAACAAGACAACGGAAGAGGGCAAGCGGACATACCGCAAGAAAGCCAATGTCGTGAGGTTGTGTGCCGATGATGTGCTCAACCGTGACAAGATGGTTGGCTATCACGACAGCTATGCTGAAGCCATGGGCAAGTATGGCTTGAAGCGAGGTGTCCGTGGGTCGGATGCGAGGCATACCTCCACGGCACAGTATTACCGTAACATCAAGCGAGAGACGGAGAGACTTCAAAACTGCATGAAACTGCTGCAATCCGATGTGGAGGAAGCAGAGCGACTTCTACAACAAACCAAGAGTGAAATCAGCACGGAGAAGCTACAGGCTGCTAAGATGGAAGCCAAGACAGCCTTTGTGTCGAAGATTGGTTCTCTTTTAGGTAGTGGAAAATTGAAGGAGGTGGAGCAACACAACCGAAAGTTGTGCGAGCTTGTGACAAACCGAGAGCAATACATTGACGAACTCCATGAGAAAATACAGCGAATGGAGGACAGCCACACCCAACAACTCGGCGAGATGCAACAGAAACACCAAGCAGAGGTCGTAGATTTGAAAAGCAAGCACTCCACGGAGGTAACGATGCTCAACAACATCATCCGCAAAGCCAAGCGTTGGTTCCCGATGTTGGAGGCATACTTGCAAATAGAAAGTTTGTGCAAGAGGATAGGCTTCACGGCTGAACAAATTAGTGTGCTCCTTGCTGGAAAGGCACTCAACTTTAGCGGTTCACTCTATTCCGAGAAGCACAGAAGAAAGTTCAATGTGGAGAATGCAGAAATCAAGGTGTTCTCTGATTCTACCAAACCGAACCAATTGTTTCTGTGTATCAATAGACAGCCTATTGTTGAATGGTTCAAGGAGCAATGGAATATCTCAAAAGATAGAAGAACCTTAAATCCGAAGATAAATAAAGAAGAAAAAATCTAAAGACCTGAGCAACAAAAAGTTGCTCAGGATTTGGATATGTCAGAAAAATCACGCTATCTTTGTAGCGTCAAAATTTAAAAAGATATTTCTAGGCAAACAAAGATATATTGTTAAAAAGGATAAATAATTTTAATTTTTCAACACTTAAAATATTTTTTTTGTAAATTTGCAAAAAAATATAGAATCTTGTAGGTTTAAAAATGGTTGCTACAAGTGCAAGAATTGAATGACGAAACCATTTGGAAAGGAAAATGTATATGAAGATAAAACATTTGTTATTTTTTATTCCTGTGACTTTTTTGGTCGCATGTGAAGGGACTGATTTAATCGAGCCAGACAATGTGTCGAAAGAACAGATTTCCACTCAAATAATTTATAACCCGACAAAATATTCAAAACAAAAAGGTGATGTCTTTGTCAAAAGTAGTTTGCCAACAACAATGGCAAAGCAAATACCTAATGCCTGCGTAACATCAATTATGGAGTATGCAAACAATAAAGTTTTTGGTGGAACAGTAAATGAGGGAGCGTATATTCTATATTATACACAAACATATAATTCAAATCCTTTGATTGATGGTGTTTCTTTGGATTATATCGAGCCTTTTGTAACACATTTCTTTAAAACTCAAACATTTACAAATTATAAGTCTGCAATAGATGCCAAGCATCCCGTCATGACTGATGTAAATAGCCAAATAGAAAGCTCTGCCCATAATGTGTTATGTGTAGGATATAACTCCAATACGGGTGCTGCTATTTATATGGACCCTGAGCTTGCTTGTATGTACTCAGTTAATGCTGGGTATTTTTTACAAGATTATAATATAGTATTAACAGGTATAAAGTAATTAAATAAATATGAAGTTAATTTTTAAATATTTTTTTATTTCTCTATTGTTCCTAAATGGGCAATTAGTTCATGCACAATCATTTAAAATCGACAGCTTAAAAGGTAAAAAATGGGAGTTGCAATTGCCAAAAGGAAAGTCTTATACTTCGAATCTTATATTCAAAGATACGACATACACAACTAGTTTCTCCTTTAATGGACAGACTCATACTATAGAGAAGCCATACTTAATACAGCAGGAAAACGTAGAAACATTTTATGTTATTTTTCCATCAGAAGGAAAGGGTACAAAAACTTTCCCTGTTAAGTTTAAAGTTTTAGAATTTACCGACAAGTTGCTAAAATTGCAAAATACAACAACAAATGTTGTAAATACGTATTTCGCAAAATAAACAACTAGTAGATTGTAAAGTCTAAAAGTTTAGTAAGGCACGTGTGATATTTCATCAATCATCAGTATGTGACGAACGACGTTTTACTCAACTTTTAGACTTTACAGACTACTAGTAAGACCGTGCTTTTTGCAACATATTACTCTGTTTGATATTTTTTGTTTAATAAAATTCTTAGATTCATTATTTTTTTTGTATTTTTGCAGCCGAAAAGAGTTGTTAGGCAGCAAACGTATGCAGATTGCAGAATTTAGAACTGTTGCTAAATCATTACCTCTGTTGAGGTGAAAAACTCATAAATAGTTCATTTTTAGCTATTCGGCTGATTTTAGCGTAATTTTCTTTGAAAATAGGGTATATATTCAGGAGGAAAATGTATTTTCTTTGTGATTTTTTCAGTTTTGGGTGAAAATCTCTATGTATGGGGCTAAACTAAATATTAGTTGTACAGGCTTGATGGATGGTTCGCCTAACTATGGCATGAAAGCAATGAAGAGGGTAGAGCGTAAATGATAAGTTACTGATAATGCTAATATGCCTAATAGTTAGTTCTTTCTTTTACTCAAATTATGGTGAGTGTAATCGCAAGAAATAGTGTGAAAGTATGTAAAATAATGACTTGTTTTTGCCAACCAATTCAATTTAGTTTGGAATTATGTTGGCAAAATGTTGGCAATTTCTAGAATGAAAAAATCCTAACCGCTTATTATCAAGCAGTTAGGATTTTTATCGGTGCGCCTGATAGCCACATTTTTGTGAAATCTTATGAAAATTAGAGAAATGTATAATTGCCTGATTATAAGTGATATAGAAAAAAATATTGTTTCTTAATTTTACCTAAAGTTTTGTTAGAATGCATAAAACTCGGCAAAAACTCGGCAAAAATGTTGGTGGGCGAATGTAAAATAATTACTTTTGCACTCGAATTTAAACAATGAGAGTATGGCAAATATTGATTTGAAACTATCTTCCAAGGAAGACAAGGTGACGCATCGTAGCGAAATCCTAATCCGTTTTTACCAAGGTCAAAAGATTGATTATCGTGTAAAGAGTGGCTTGTTTGTGGAGCCACGCCATTTCCGATATTTCGTTAATCGTAATGCAAGTAAGAAGCAAGGTGTGGTTGTTCCAGATAAGGTTACTTCTGTAACCAAGGAAGAAGCGAAAGCCAAGGGATATGCGATTACTACGAGAGGTGAAGTAGTAATCACAGATCGTCTTATTACTCCCGAAGTGAAGTTTGATAAAGAACAAGCTCGGTTGTTGGGGGAGTTGCAGACAACTATCATGGATGCTTTTGTTGCTGCAGACAAAAGTAATCTTAGTGAGGATTGGCTTGATAAGATAGTCTATCGTTTTCATCATCCTCTTGGTACAGGTAAAGTGAAAAGACAAAGAGGAAAGAAGCGAGTCTCTATGTATGAATTAGCAGAGGAGTACTTGGATAAGAAGCGTTTCTCCTATGACCATACCAAGGCTTTTCGAGTTTTAGTAAGAGACTTGGCACGATACGAAGCCTTCAAGAAGAAAGTGCTTCAAGAGAAATTTACTTGGAACATAGATAAGATGACTCGCAAGGATATTGAGGACTTTGAGGATTATCTGCGCAATGAGAAAACATTGTCAGAGAAGTATCCAAAGCAGTTTGAGAGCATCTTGGAGGAATATCCTGCAGAAATCAATGTGGTACATACAATGGTGAAGTTGCAAGACCGTGGAGAGAATACCATTGTGAAACTTAAAAAGAAATTCAAGGCGTTTATGCAATGGTTGTATGAAACGGAAAGAACCACCAACCGTCCTTTCGATGGCATCAAGATAGGAGTGGAGAAATATGGCACACCTATTTATATTACAAAGGAAGAGCGTAATGTCGTGGCAGAAACAGATATGCTAGCTATGTTTGAGAAGTTGGAGGATGAGGACAAGAAAGCATGTTCAAAACTTCCTTTGAAAACATTGGAAACTCAGCGTGACATCTTTGTCTTCCAGTGCTTGGTGGGTTGTCGTGTAGGAGACTTGATGAGATTGACTTCTCAAAACATTACCCAGGGCATCTTGGAGTATGTGCCGAGTAAGACGGCCGATGAGGATGCTCCGGTGAAGCCTCGTATTCCGTTAAATCCATGTGCTTTGAAATTGGTGAAGAAATATGAGGGTGTTGATAAGCAATAGTTCGTTAAAATTTGAGATAATGGCTAAGCAGCTTTACGTTGCCAGCCAA
>ERZ840096.553-NODE-553-length-53767-cov-22.163744_pt1 | contig 53767 bp, 53 predicted proteins | sample MGYA00519878_ERZ840096 | MGnify/ENA primary metagenome ERZ840096 (study PRJEB31850, sample SAMEA3708865) | human gut metagenome | biome: human gut; feature: human-associated habitat; material: faeces | place: China | collected 2014 ...
TTTAATTTCTTTTTTGATGTTCTGCATGCTTTCCAGATGAGAATCATCATGAAATCATTTGTCGTTGTTTGTTACTGTTTCGAACAGCAACTCCGATATATTAACACATATCGTTAATGTTTGTCAACAACTTTTTCGATTATTTTCAATCTTTTTTGTTGCTCAAGCTGTTCTCGCGACCAGCAAGTGATACTATACTAAATCTTTTCCAAGATGTCAACTATTATTTTCAAAAAAATGTCTTTTTTGTAAAGCCATGCCAAAAGCGGACTTTCATCGATCATCTGCATGACCTGATATGCCCAGCTAAATGTTGACAACAGCGTCACAATCCCCATAAAGATCCAGACAATTAAGATTCCCTGTCCGGCACCAAATATTGCACCTCCGGCTTTGTTAATGCTTTTTACGATTGGTATATAGTTTGCAACATCAAGCACCATAATCAATATATGAAGAAGAAGCAACAGCACCAGGAGTGTAAGCACATAGGAAATTCCTCGCATTACCATCGCTGTTAAAGACTTTGCAATATAACTGCATACATTATCCACCCCACTCTCCAAGAACGTTTCTCCGTTGCAGTTTGCAATCAGCCAGCCTTTCACATTATCCGGAAGGTCCAGATTTTCTATCGTATCAATCTCTTCATTTCTTGTTGCCGTCTTTGTTTCTTCCGGCAGTTCAAATTTTTCTATAATTTTCTGTTCTATGACATCATCCAGAACGGTATACTGACACAACAGTTTATTCACGCCAGGATATAATATAGCAGTAAGAAGAACTGCCAGCACAATTCCTATCGCGCTGGCAGCACTTTTAAAAAAGCCTTTTCTATATCCACGAAATACCAGTAGCAAAATAAATGCCAGAATTCCGAGAACTAACAGATTCATTTTTTCTCCTTTTCGTTCTTTAACTTTAATTTGATCACCTGGGTTTCATTTTCAAATATCGCAATATACTCCAGCTTATTTTTGGATGGCACAATATTGATCAGATTCTTATTAAAGGTCGTTGCAAACTTTCTTGCTCCATTCAGATAATAAATACTGCAGTCGAATTCCCCCGAAATGATAAGTTCATCATCTGTTGCATATATATTGGAAAATGAATTGTTATAATCCGTTTCTGCTGTCAGCTTACCACTCATATCATAGATATAGATATGGTATCTGCTGTCACTATCTTCGTTATCTGCCGTGATATAACCCAGATATTTTGTATTTGCAAATACACCAAGCATCTCACGGTTCTCCAGATCGATCTCCGCTTTTTCACTTGGTTTTTCAGACATGGCGTATACAACGATCTTATTATCACCAAAACAGACAACTGTGTCATTGTCTACAAAATCTATGTATGGAAATATGGTGTCATCAAAGGTAAAGCCACCCATCAGACGATCCGCATTCTCATTCTGTCCCACAGATCCGAAATTATAGGCCGCAAGATAATCCGGCACAGAAGTCCCGTCTACCTTCACATAACTGGTAAATAACTTGGCTCCGTCATCTGATATTGCAATATCCAGCGGATACCCACTGTTCTCGATCGATGTCTTCATCTCATATATACTCTTGCTGTCTTTATCGTAAGCATTGATATAATTTTCTTTTTCTCCCGACAGGATCACTACATACACGCCCTGTGCTGCCACGTCGATATTGGTAATATCATAGTTCAGTGTCTGGTTACTGACCTTACCGGATTTATTAAATACATACACATCTCTTCCATTCAGATCTGCAACTGCAGCATAGTCTCCATTTACAACTACCTGCGGCATCTTCATGGAATAGCTGCAGTCCCAGACAGTATTACCACTCTGATCAATATAGGATACTCCATCTTTTGTTACCTTCAGGACATTATCACTGAACAATACATAATTGGCTATATTATCTCCGGATGTCTCGGTAGATGTCACCACGTCATATGCTCTATATTCTCTTGTGCTGATGTATCTGCGCACGGATACGATCGTTACCGCTGCAATTAATATCACAAGTAAAAGGATCAGCAGCTTTAATCTTCCTGACATTCCTGGTGTTACTTCTATTATGTTGCTGTCTGTATCCTGTGTCCTGTCCTGTTTTTCAAAACGACGTTTCCCAAAAGCAGGTTTTCTTTTTTTATTCAGTTCTTCAGTTGTTTCTTTTGTCATACTATACCTCTATATTATCTGCAATTTTAAATAAGAGTTTTTCTTTTCACATGTGGACAGTATATCATTTTTAGTTTACAGATGGAATAGCTATTTTTTCCCCCGGATAGATTGTATCTCCTTCTTTAATTCCATTTGCATTCATCAGGGCATCCACATATTCCGGAGACTTGTACATCTTGATCGAAATACTCATCAATGTATCTCCTTCTTTAATCGTATAATACTGCAGAATTCCCTCTGCCATTGTCTCCTGGGTATTTTCCTGAGTATTGTCCTGTGAAGTTGTCTGTTCCGTTGTTATCAGACTCTCTGTATCCGGTTGATCTACCTGCGTTTTGTTCTGTGCCCCATTTGATCCTGTTACTCCTGCCTTATCTGTGCCGGCAGACTCTGTCTGCGTTTCCGTAACAGCCGATGTTCCGGCAGTCGTACTGTCTATATCTTTTGTATATATTGTCTGTTCTGTGTTGCTGTTTGAAAATACTTGTACCCCGGAATCTCCATTTTCCAGTTCCATTTTGCGGATCGTAGATTCGATGTTCTTCATTTTATCATAGTTTCCGGATACAGCAACTCCCATGGATAGTACAAATAAAGCTGCAAAAGAGGCTACTGCATACCGGACATAGGTGCGGTTCTTCTTTGGTTTTTCAGGTGTGTCACCGCGCATGGCGCGGAAATTCTTTACAAGCTCCGCATCCTTCCGTACTGCTGCGTTCTGCTTGTCCTCACAGGACATATTCTTACGGCTGATAATGTAGCTCTGCATTGCTTCATTTCTGACATAATAAATATAGTATCCACGTTGCCGCATCAGCCGGTTCTTCTCACATACATAAAAGGCATCATCACATTCCAGAGAATCCATAACAAACAGTACCTTATCTCTTCCCCGAAAATTTTCCAGATGAAGTCTGGTAATCTTGTCATTGATTTCTGTTGAAAATCCCATCCTGGATAAAAACCATCCCACAACTGACAGATTTTCAAAATATTTATTGATATCCGCATAGAGCTTGCTCCAGATATGATCATCAAATTTAATCTGTTCCACATCAAACTCCAGATTCTGTGCTTCTACCGCTCCACTGATGAACAAGATCTCTGTATCCCCGTCTTTAAAATATTCTCCAAGCAGGATCGCACCGCGGGAGGTTGTATTTCCCGGCTCTGCAATCTTGCGAAGAAATGTCATTACATAATCTTCTATGTATATCTTCTTTTTATCCGGGGCATTTCCTATCTGTCTGATATTCTTTGGCATTCTGTAGTGACCATCATTTTTTGCATTTTTTTCTGCTGTCGCCTTGTCATATACAATCTCTATCATGATAACACTCCCCATTCTTTTATTTACTTTCGTTCTATCGAAAGTTCTCTATTTTGAGATTAATTCTGATAATAGCATTCCAGATAGCCTGTACTTATCAAATTTTGTCAACAGATCCTGCAATCCATATTTTTTCTTTTTTATTATTTCGACATTTTATTTTTCAGCTTTGTGTAAACTTTATCAATCCTGGTAATACTTTATAGTAAGATACATTTTCTGGAAGGTGTTTATGAATATCAGCAAAAAACAAACGAAACGAAAAACTGAATATTTTGATCCCAGCCGTAGCCATACCTGTAAAGCACTTGGGGATAAGATCATAGAAATGATATATGAAATGGATGGTGCTTCCAAGGATATCATCGTTATCTGCATCGGCACAGACCGCGCAACCGGAGATGCCCTTGGTCCTCTGGTCGGTGATTATATCCTGGCTCACAACACAACCTATCAGGTTGCAGGCACGCTGCAATACCCTGTCCATGCTTTAAATATCAAGGATACCATCGAACACATTTATGCGGACTTTGACAATCCTTTTGTGATTGCTGTCGATGCCTCTCTTGGCATGTCAAAGGACATGGGACTGGTCACGCTCACCAACTCCCACCTTTTTCCCGGAAAAGGCGTAAATAAAAAACTTCCGGCAATAGGCGATATGTCCATTACCGGAATTGTGAATCTGTCTGGTCATACCGGAGCAAATCTTCTCCAGAATACCAGATTATATACAGTTAAACAAATGGCAGAATACATCGGAAAGGCTTTGATCTATGCCGATCATCATCTGTCATCTCCCTTATAAACTTTGATAGCCTCAGATACTGTACTTGCTGATCCTTCTTCCATGATTGAGATCAGATCAGATAATTTTTCTTCTGTACAAAAATCCTTTCCGAGATATGTTTCATATTTGTTCGTGATCATAAGCTCGTATTCAGATATCTTCTTCTGCGTATCACCGAAATCATTTTCCAGTGTATCACGTTCGGATTTCAACCGGTCCAGTTTCTCTTTTCTGCGTCCGGTAATCTCATCCGTAATCAACTGCTTGGTTTCTTTCTCGAATGTACGAAGCGCATCCAGTTTTTCATCACTGATCACTCCACCTGCATCCTCTAATTCCTGAATCTTTTTATCATATTTACCCAGTCTGTAAATACTCTCATCCTTATCCTTTGCAATTGAATTCTTGATCGCTTTTACAGCCTTCTCATTGGCTATGATCTTATCGCGGGTTCTTCTTCCCTCCCGGATCAAATCCCTATGTTTCACCTTTGTCAGGTTAAATACAATAAAATAAATAATAAACTCAGCAATTATGATCAGTGCTGCAATCAACACGCACATTGCAGTATGACTTCCTGTCTTAAACTTTGTATTCATCAAAACCGCTATCACTGCTGCAGGAATTCCTCCACATGCAACCAAAAGAATTACAAACAGCTCAAGAAATTCACTCATGCCTTTGGGGGAAAACAGGCAATAATACATCTTCGTATTACAAAAGGCCGGAACATGATTCTTTTTGAATAAAGTCTTGATAGCTGCATTCAGCTGACGATTCTCCTCCCGGATATCTGCCGTCTCCTTATTGATCCGATCTTCCATTCTCTGGCTTTTCTTTTTATCCTTCTTCGTCTGCACCTGACGGATCTTAGAATTATTTACATCGATCTGTCTGTCATAGCTTGCAGCGATCTGTTCTTTTCTTTTTTTTAATGTGGCACTGATCTCATCACCAGTTGCCCGTTCTTCCCGGACGATAGCCCGTTTATTCTTCTTCTGGAGCAGCTTGATCTCCTCCAGCTTATCTTTTAAATCTTCTAATTCGGAGATTGTATCACGCGCTTCAATCAGGTATTCCTGGTCTTCATCATATACGTTATCCGCATCCATAGCTTTCCTCCTGTCTGTAAATGTGCACGCACAAGCCTACACTTATATTTATTTTAACAAATAACACCTTATTAAACAACCCGAAGTTTTTTCTCTGTTTTTTCTGAAATCTGTCACACTTTTTTCAAACAAAATTAAGAGAATGTAAATTGCAAACCCTGTCGACATCTTCTATAATAGATACAGGCACGAATAATAAACCATTGCCGCTGATCACCAATAATACAAAGTTATATTTTACATAAAGGAGGATTTTCCCTGACCTATGAATATTTTATTTTTTCTGACTCCTAAGAGCGAGGTTGCATTTATAGAAAGCACATTTACTTTAAGACAGATTCTTGAAAAGATGGAGATCCATCGATATTCAGCAATCCCGATTCTGTCGGGTAACGGCGAATATGTCGGAACAATCACCGAGGGTGATATCCTCTGGTTCTGCAAGAAAAACGGATTGAACCATCTGTCCGAATCCGAAGATATCCGTTTGTCCGACATTCCGAAAAAATTCGAATATGCTTCCGTATCAATCAACTCAAATATGGAAGATCTGATTGCCCGTGCGATGGCACAGAACTTCGTTCCTGTAGTAGACGACCACAACAAATTCATCGGTATCGTAACCCGAAAAGATATCATCGGCTACTGCTATAAAAAGCTGAGCCAAACTTCATAATTTTTTCAAAAGCACTAAAAAGCCATCCAACCGATACAATTATTATACCGGCTGAATGGCTTTTTATTTATTATAACACGCCTGTTCTGTTGATTGCTGAGATTAAAGCATATACAGATGCATCAATAATATCATCCTTAATGCCTGCACCCCAGGTAACTGTTCCGTCTTTTCCTTCCAGACCTACATAAGCGACTGCCTGTGAGTTAGAGCCTACCTGTAATGCATGCTCCTCATAGCAGATGATTTTGAAGTCAATGTCAAAATGCTTCTTAATTGCATTACTGACAGCATCCAGACGACCATTTCCTTTACCATGATATACTTTCTTTTCGCCATATTTCATGATCGTGATCTCCGTTGAGATTCCATCTCCCTGAACGAAATGACACTCCAACATCCGAACAGGATTTTCTATATTGACATATGTACTCTGGAAAATATCCAAAACTTCGGTAGCGGATAATTCCTTATGTGCCTTATCAGATACATCTTTAACTGTATAACCAAGATCCTCACGGAATTTTGGCGGAAGGTCAAAACCGTACTTGGACTGGAGAATATAACCGATACCTCCCTTTCCTGACTGGCTGTTGATACGGATAACATCTCCATCATATTTTCTTCCGATATCCTCCGGATTCAGCGGAAGATATGGTACTGTCCACATACCATCTCCCTGATCCTTTCTGTACTTCATACCCTTTGCTATCGCATCCTGATGAGAACCTGAAAATGCTGCAAAGACTAATTTTCCCGTATACGGAGAACGCTCATATACATGCATATTTGTTACGCGTTCATATAATTCTGTCAGCTTTGGAATATCAGACAGATCAAGTTCAGGATCTACTCCATGTGTGAACATATTCATCGCAAGTGTGATGATATCTACATTACCGGTTCTCTCACCATTTCCAAATAAAGTTCCTTCGATTCTGTCTGCACCTGCAAGAATACCAAGCTCTGCATCTGCTACGCCGCATCCACGGTCATTATGCGGATGTAAGGACAGGATAACATTTTCTCTGTCAATCAAATGTTCACTCATGTACTCAATCTGGCTTGCATACACATGCGGAAGTGACATTTCTACAGTTGCAGGAAGGTTAATAATAACCTTACGATCCGGAGTAGGCTTCCATTCTTTAATAACTGCATTACATACGTCCAATGCATAGTCAATCTCTGTTCCGGTAAAGCTCTCCGGTGAATACTCAAACGGATAATTTACTCCGTGCTCTTCTGCCATCTGGTTCAACAATTTTGCCCCATCAACCGCAAGCTGTAAGATCTCTTCTTTTGATTTCTTAAATACCTGTGTTCTCTGTGCATAGGATGTCGAATTATACAGGTGAACGATCGCATGCTTTGCGCCGTCAATTGCTTCAAATGTTTTCTTAATGATATGCGGTCTTGCCTGTGTCAGCACCTGAATGGTTACATCATCCGGTATCATATTCTTCTCAATCAGGGTACGGCAGAACTCATATTCTGTTTCCGATGCTGCAGGGAAACCAATCTCGATCTCTTTGAAACCGATTCGTACAAGTTCTTTGAAGAACTCCAGTTTCTCATCCAGATTCATTGGAACGATCAGTGCCTGATTACCGTCTCTTAAATCTACACTACACCAGATCGGCGCCTTATCAATATACTCTTTTTCTACCCATTTTACAGACTTTTCCGGTGGCATATAATAGCCTCTTTTGTAATGCTCAAAATTCTTCATGTTTAACCTCCTGTTTCTGTTTTCTGTATAAGCTCCTGTAACGGCTTTTGTTCTTCTATTCATATATTACATAAAATATGGCAATAAAAAAACCTACATCTCATCACCTATAGAGACGTAAGTTATACGCGGTACCACTCTATTTCATACATGTTGTATGCTCTCGTTACAGATACAGATATGAATCTCTTATATCCTCCTGCTATAATGGGCAGGCTCCATCCCATCCTACTTCCTTTCAGCGGGCTACTCTGAGGCGAGTTCAAATCTGTTCCACTGCTGCCTCACACCAACCGACAACTCTCTGAATGCTTCATAGATTCTACTATTCCTCTTCATCGTATTATCTGTATCGACTTTAACACAGTGTCTCGCTGTCTGTCAACCCCATTTTTGCAGAAAAAATATGCACGCGGTAACTGTTCTTCCTGTACCCGCGTGCAAAGGATTGTCATTCCTACCATACAATATGACGTTTGTTCTTCAAGAGACAACCGCCCGATGCGATCATCAATATACCGGATGCAAGTCCAAGCACCAGAACGACTACGCCTAATGCAATATTTATTGCGCCTGAAGTTTTCATTGTCTTATATGCTTTCTCCATTTTCAGCACCCCTTCTGCAAAAATTTCATTTGAAAAGATGATACCACAAAGTCTCTCACCTGACAATGTTTCAGAGTAAAATTACGCCTTAAAATTTACATTAAATATTCTTTATGTTACACTATTTTTAAAAATGAACACATATGCTATTCTTTTTATTTTCAGAATGCAGAATGTCGTCTCGAAATGAAAAACGTATCCTATACACTATAGATAAGGAGTCTGAATTATGCCAGCTATTTCAAATGATTGGGCTGCGGAACTGAAGCCCGAATATAAAAAAGAATATTATAAAGAACTGTTTAATTTTGTTGGACATGAATATGCCACAAGAGAGATCTTTCCTCCTGCCGATGATATATTCAATGCGTTCCATCTGACACCATTATCAAAGGTCAAATGTGTTATCATCGGTCAGGATCCTTACCACAACGTAGGGCAGGCGCATGGTCTGAGCTTCAGCGTAAAGCCGGGTGTCGACATCCCGCCTTCTCTTGCTAATATCTATCAGGAGCTTCACGATGACCTTGGCTGCTATATACCCAATAATGGTTATCTTGTCAAATGGGCAGAGCAGGGTGTCCTGATGTTAAATGCTGTTCTGACCGTCCGGGCGCATCAGGCAAATTCCCATCAGGGACATGGTTGGGAACAATTTACAGACGCCTGTATGGAGATCTTAAACCGCCAGGATCGTCCGATCGTATTCATCTTATGGGGATCGTATGCACAAAAAAAAGCTTCGATGTTAAACAATCCGAATCATCTGATCTTAAAAGCTCCGCATCCAAGTCCGTTATCTGTCTATCGTGGTTTCTGGGGAAGCAAGCCTTTCAGCAAAACGAACAACTTCCTGACCGAGCACGGTGTTGAACCGATCGACTGGCAGATTGAAAACATATGACAATAAATCTGCCAAGCAAATAAGCAACGTGTCTGTATAAAGACAACGCTGCTTATTTATTTGGCAGATAAACAGATATGAGCAAGAAGGGCGAATAGCCCGGAGTGCGAATAGCTGTACGATTTCGAAAGTCCGACAGACGGAGAAATCGGTATTATTGAATTGTCTCCCGCTTCTTGTCCAGTTCTGCCTGAACAACAGCAAGTTGTTCGATAATTTTATCTTTTAACATAGATATCTCGGAAGCATAGTTCTCTCCCAGATTGTCTTTTACCTGTTCTAACCGGTCAAGGATATCGGTATAAGTCTGATTTACTTTTCTCTGGATCCATTTGCGATTGGATACAAAAAGGATAGTTCTTAGATTATGCAGTCTGTCTGCAAGTTTGATCATGACCACCTGTGCCGGGGCGTGGTCAAATAGACGTTTTGAATAGTCAGAGAAGGTCTCTCCTTCAAGTTTACTTAATAAATATACATGATCCCTGATATCCGTACCAAAGATCTTTTCAATATCTTCAAATGTACAATCCGTATCTTCTACCGTATCATGCAATAACGCAACTACAAGTACAGTTTCATCCTCTACATGGCATTCGTCCTTTAATATATGGTAAACGCCAAGAATATGTTCATCATAATACGGCACTTTGCCATCTCTTCCAAGACGTGTCTGCCCCTGATGACATTGCCTGGCAAATGCCATTGCAGTCTTCACGCAATCTGCTTCTGCTGCTTCTGTCTGACAGCCACATTCTTCTATATAAGAAATTGTTTCATTCCTGTCTGCTGTATTTGTAAAACCCTGCATGTTCTGCTCCATTCTGTACCTTAACTGGTATTTAATATGACATAACCGGACATGTCCACCCGCACCTTGTATCTATTTCAGTATAACACAGCCGCCCATATCTTTCCAGCAAATCTGTCATTTTATAGATACTTCATTTTTTCATCTGCTTCGTTTTTCTGTCTTGTACTTTTCCATAATTTGTCTGTCTCCAAGCTTGAATCCTGCCGGAATTTCGCATATACTAGATTCTGCTTTCCCGTAATATTCAACGATATATTGTTCCAACCTGTCCGTGCGGGTTGCAACAAGCGGACTTGAACGCACAATATATATGTCCTTGCCTGTTACGGTGAATGATACAAATTAAGAAAGAGGTTTCACGATTATGGATATTATTTTGAAAATCAGTCAGGAACTTATGTGCCGGCAGGAGCAGGTAGCTGCTGCCGTTAAATTGATAGATGAGGGATGCACGATCCCTTTTATTGCAAGATACAGAAAGGAAGCTACCGGTTCTTTAAACGATGAACAGCTTCGTACTCTGGATGAACGGCTCACTTATCTCAGAGGACTGGAAGACCGGAAGGAAAAGGTCATCGCTTCGATCGAAGAACAGGGCATGCTGACCGATGAACTAAAGAAGTCAATTCTGGCTGCTGAAACACTCGTTGCAGTGGAAGATCTGTATCGTCCTTATAAACCAAAGAGAAAAACGCGTGCGACAATCGCACAGAGCAAAGGGCTTACCGGACTTGCCAATATCATCTCCCTTCAGATGACAAATAAGCCGATTCCGGAGGAAGCACTGGCTTATGTATCCGAGGAAAAAGAAGTCCACTCTGCAGAAGAAGCCATCGCCGGAGCTATGGACATTATTGCAGAATCTATTTCCGATAACGCTGAATATCGTACAGAAATCCGAAGCCTTACAATGGACAAGGGTATTTTAATGACAACTGCCAAGGATCCGGAAGCAGAATCCGTATATGAAATGTATTATGATTTCAGCACACCCGTACGCAAAATGACCGGATACCGTACACTTGCGATCAACCGTGGAGAAAAGGAAAAATTTCTCTCTGTTAAGATTGAAGCACCAGTTGATGAGATCACCGGTTATCTGATCCGCCAGGTGATCGTACGCGACAATCCAAATACAAATGACATTTTAAGGAACACTATAACTGACAGTTATGAACGTCTGATCGCACCTTCTATTGAGCGCGATATTCGAAGCAGTCTGACAGAAGCTGCTGAAGATGGCGCGATCAAGGTATTTGGCAGCAACTTAAAGCAGCTTTTAATGCAGCCACCGATCAATGGTCATGTGGTCCTCGGCTGGGATCCTGCTTTCCGTACCGGATGTAAGCTGGCAGTCGTTGATGCAACCGGAAAGGTGCTCGCCACTAAGGTTATTTACCCAACTGCCCCTCAGAACAAAGTGGAAGAATCCAAGAAGATCTTAAAAGATCTGATCAAGAAATATCATATTTCCCTTATCTCAGTTGGAAACGGTACTGCTTCCCGTGAATCCGAAGCGATCATTGCAGATCTTATCCATGAGCTGGATACAAAGATTCAATATGTGATCGTAAACGAAGCCGGCGCATCCGTCTACTCTGCAAGTAAACTTGCAACAGAAGAATTCCCGAACTTTGATGTAGGCCAGCGTAGTGCTGCTTCAATCGCAAGAAGACTTCAGGATCCGCTTGCCGAGCTGGTCAAGATTGATCCAAAAGCGATCGGTGTCGGTCAGTATCAGCACGATATGAATCAAAAGAAGCTGACAGAAGCATTAGACGCTGTTGTAGAAGATTCCGTAAACCAGGTCGGTGTCGATCTAAATACCGCTTCCGCTCCTCTGATGGAACATATTTCCGGTATCAACAAAACCCTGGCAAAAAATATCGTAGAATACAGAGAAGCAAACGGCCGTTTTAAGAACAGAAAAGAACTGTTAAAGGTTGCTAAACTTGGCCCGAAAGCATTTGAACAGTGTGCCGGATTTATGAGGATCACTGGTGGTACAAATCCACTGGACGCAACCTCTGTCCACCCGGAAAGCTATGAGGTTACTGAAACACTGATCCAGCATCTCGGTTATTCCATGGATGATCTTGCATCCGGTCAGTTAAAGGGCATTACAAAAGCAGCCGGTGATATCAAAGCACTCGCAAAGGAACTGGGTGTCGGAACAGTAACCGTCACCGACCTTGTAAAAGAACTGGAAAAACCAGCCAGAGATCCTAGAAGCGAAATGCCACAGCCGATCCTGCGTGGTGATATCCTTGAAATGAAGGATCTGAAGGAAGGCATGACCTTAAAGGGAACCGTCCGCAACGTAATCGATTTTGGTGCATTTGTCGACATCGGTGTTCATCAGGATGGTCTGGTGCATATCTCCCAGATGTCCGATAAATTCATCAAGCATCCATTGGATGTCGTCAGCGTCGGTGACATCGTAACGGTTAAGGTTATGAGCGTGGATCTTGCCAAGAAACGGATCCAGCTTACAATGAAAGGAATTAACTGATCGATTTCCCACGACAAATGTCTGATTCTGTCTTTTGCGCTTGATTTATATATAATTATAAGATAAAATAAAACTATATGTGGCCTGTTAAGGTTTATAAATTATATGTAAAGTTCAGGGAGGAACTATCGTTTTGAAGATAGGGATTATTTCAATAAATACACATACGAAAGCACTTAATTTTGCGTGTCCTTTACACACATATGCTTTCCAGCAATTTTTATCAGATCATGGCATCGAAAGTACAGTCATTGACTATATGCCTATCTACAATAACAAAGAATACGATCCGGTCTATCCTCTGCATTTTTATCTGCAACATGGCTACAACAAAGCTCTGACAGAAATAATGCCGGAAGGCCTTACAAAAGATGAACAAAAGGTCTGGACACATAAGCATAACCTGAAAATACTTACGATCAATAAATTTGCCAAGTTGTACACGATATGGCCAAAGCGGTATCAGAAATTTGAGAACTTTATCAATGCTCATTATATCCGCACCAAAGAAACCTATCACCATGACGATCTGGATGATCAGAAACTGGATTTTGACTGCTACATCTGTGCTACGGATGTTATCTGGCAGTACAATCCGGATAAAGGCTTTGACCGTGGATTTTTTCTGGCTGCCGAGCCTATGAAAAACGCTCCGAAGATCGGATATGCTGTCAGTCGTGGTGTCTTTAACGGCTGGACAAAAGAACAGGAAAAAGAATTTATCGAATATACAACGCCATTCGAGGCAATCGCTGCGAGAGAGTCAAGCTTTGCTGAACACATTCATGAACTGACGGGGAAAGATGTTCCGGTTGTACTGGATCCTGTATTCTTAAAGGATAAAAAATTCTGGCACGATATTGCGATCCCGCCCAGAAATCAGGAACGCAAATATGTCCTGCTCTACGCTGTAATGGAGCGTGCGATCGACTCCATCCAGAAGGCTCTGGCATTTGCAAAGGAAAAAGGTCTGGAACTTATCATTCTGTCCTCCTATGAAAGCAATGTCCATCTGCCAAAAGAAGGCGATTACAAAGTCATCTATAATGTTGGTCCGGATGAATGGCTTGGATATATAGAACAGGCAGAATACATCTTTACAAATTCATTCCATGCCTGTGCATTCTCGATCTTATTTGAAAAGCAGTTTTATGTTGGTGCAAGACATGGCGATAAAGTTGATACAATCTTAAAAACCTTTGATTTAGAGGATCGCCGTTTTACAAAAACCTATGACAGTACAAAATCAGCAAAACCGATCGATTATAGCAAAGTTGGTCAGCTTCTGGAGGAAAAACGAAAAGCCTCCGGTGATTTCATACTGAATGCGATCCATTCTGTTGAAAAGAAATACAATCTGGCAGATACGCATTTTAAGAAGGAACCATTTAACCTGATCTATGCTTCCTCTGCTAAGAATAAAAATCTTGTCTGTCGGTTATTTACTTTTGGATTGAACAAATCAATCCGGGAAAAATCGATTGAATTTCGTCCAAATGAGAAATATGACGGCAACGCAGTTGTAAAACTGGCAAAGAATCCATTCCGTTATAAAGGCTTTACCTTCCTTGGATGGTATTGCCGTACAACTTTTCACGGTATCTACAAATGGTACTGTACGGACGGACAGTTCCACACCGCAGCCGAGATTCTATATCATGATGATATCGAATTATGTCGTTTTCAGGATCAGGAACAGACGGATGCCTTTACAAGGAATCGTTTCCTGACCGGAAATTCATTCTTCCTGCAGGCGGTATGGCAAAATAATGAAAACGGACATATTATTCCGAATATCGAGCGAAGCCTGCGTGCCTCTTTCAAAGAATATATGGTACAGGCTCGTAAAAAATAAATAATGATCCGGATTTTATCGGATAGAAACACAGGAGACCGTGTACAACTCATGCTTGTATACTGTCTCCTGTTTTAATTCGTCTTTATTTCTATTTTTTGATTCTTTTTTATTTTGTCGGTTCTTTGCCCTCGTTTATATTCTGAACAAGCACGTGTCATCTGGCAAGATAGGTCTGTGCTGTCTGCTGATATATAACCATAGCTTTCATAACCTGTTCCAGCGTGCTTCCATATGTCTGAGCCGACAACACCGTATACGCATAACTTAAAACACCATATGTTATCGCTCCACTCTCTCCTGCTGCCAATGTATTCATCTGTGTAATGTTCTGAATATGCACGGCAGGAATTTCTATATAAAACATATTGGATCCGACGGATACCGGAGTTACTGCATTTCCATTTAAGGTAAATGTTATATCACTCAGCTCCACATCACCTGCTTTTGTAAAATAATGACGGATCAGTGTTCCTGAACGTAGCACCAAGGAGCTTCCATAATAGGAAATTCCATCCGGCATATTTCCTGCCTGCACGGACTGATAGGATGCAAGTGCAGTCAGATCCATGCTTCCTATCTGACGTTCCGTCTCCGGCAGAATTGCATTTGCCAGATCACCGGTATGATAACCAAACAATTTCTGTGCGGCAGCTCCATAATTCAGCATTGCCCTCACGACCGGAAGTTCTGCTGCATAGGTACTGCTCCGGTCTAACATATATCCCGCATAATCCTGAACCGAATACCGATATATTGTTCCACATGCAGTTCCATCGGACAGAAATACCTGTGCCCGGATATCATCCGCCATCTCCTTTGCTGCCACATAACAGGTAAATACATAATACTGTTTTCCATTTACTGTCTGCTTCTCTGCATCCGTCACCTTCTGTTGCGTTGTGCTTCCATCCGGCATCGTAAATTTCATATATGCACCGCTGTCATTTAAAACTGTATTTGTAAACCGCAGATAAAAGCAGATTCCCGTCTCCTCCTCCAGCCGGAGCGAATATCCGGCAAGTGATGCGCTCATACCATCTAACATTGCATTACACAGATCACAGATTCCATCTCCATCCTGATCTTCATGATACAGGTCTGTACTCAGCTCCGGATAGACAAATTCATATGCGCCATTTGCATCCCAGGCACCTTCTGCTATATGACAGCTCCCGAAATCGGTCTTTGCAAAATGATCCGGCTTCGTTGCAGATCCAACCAAAAAGAAATCATAATAGGTCCGGCTGGTCTGGTCATCCCAGGTCGCATCTACTCCATACCAGATACCGTCCTCCATCTGAACCAGATTCCACATATGGGCTCCACCAGTATCTGTCACTCCGGTCACAAGCACACATGGTATTCCATATGCATCGCACAACAGCTTAAAGCCTCTGGAATATCCTGCACAGACCGTCTCCACCGTTCCATCACCATTCGTGTCACGAAATGCACTGTAAGCCGATTGATATTCACTGCTTGTCGTATTAGATTTTGCATAGGATGTACTGTTACAGATATAATCATGAATCTCTTTTATGGTCTGATATCTGGATGTACTTCCCGCGAGCTTCTTATTGATCGATTCCGTTGCCTCCGACACGATCGTATCCATCTCCGCCTTTGTTGCATTCACCGATGGTTCTTTGATATAGGTCGTAATACATGGAACTGTTACATCCTTTACCATACTGTTATTCTCATCCAGCTCAGACGAATAATATGAAATTCCATTTATTTTGTATGACATATAATAGGTTGCACCCGACAGCCAGCTAAGCTCCGGATGGTCATAGATCAGAGCAAGAAATGCCGGAGTCAGCATGTCACGTTCCCAGCTCAGCACCTGTGGATGAAAGGTATCCGGCATGACCATCTTATTATCCGATGTGATCATAATCTTCTGATCCTTCCACACGCTGGAATAATTCAACGTGATCGTACTCGTTGTAGAGCCATCTTTATAGGCATCATATAAGCTCTTATAGATTTCTTTTGACACATCATCCAACTGATCATAATACCGGTCCGTTGCTGTCCTGTCTTCCCGAAGGTTATAAGCGGATATTCCATTTCCCATCGTGACCGCATTCACGTCACCCAGGATTTCTTCCCAGCCATACGAATCCTCTTCCGGCTCCGCAGCCAAAATCTCATCTTTATCTGTTTCTTCCTGTCGATTTTCAACCTGTGTAGATGTATCCGCTTCTTCCTCTGTCTGTTCTTCCGTTTCTGACAGAGTATCGTGCGTTTTATCTGTTGTTATCTCTGCCATTGTTGTTCCCGCTGCAAATACGGTTCCGCCGCCCGTTGCCGCCGCTACGATCATGGCAAGCCCTGCCACAAATATTTTCAGTTTCCTATATCTTCTCATAGCATCACCCCTGTATCAATCTGCTGTGCATCCAGTCTGTGCACCCTCTTGTTTTATACTGTACTCCGTACCTTTTATACTGGTTCTATTTTATCATAGATGGTAAGAGGATACTATGAGAATTTTTATTTCTAAATAGCTGCATGATGTGCTTCGCGCATTTCATACATTTATCATTCCAATTCTGCGATCATCTGTTTTAAGTGTCCCGTCAGTTTTGTATTCTCTGCATAGTCAACCGGGCAGTCAATGATACAGACTTTACCAGATGCAAATGCCTGTTCCAGAACATCCTTCAAATCTTCTGTTTTATCTACACGAAGTCCGACTGCATGCATGCTCTCTGCCATTTTTACAAAATCCGGATTTGTAAAATCTACAAAACAGTGATCGCCAAACCGGTCATCCTGTTTCCATTTGATCAAACCATAGCTGTCATCCCGCATGACCAGAACGACGATCGGAACATTCATCCGAACAGCTGTTTCAATCTCCTGACAATTCATCATGAAACCACCATCACCTGTAACAGCAAGTACCTTTCTTTCCGGATATAACATCTTCGCTGCGATTGAACCGGGAACCGCTATACCCATCGTTGCAAAACCATTTGAGATCAGACAGGTATTTGGCTCATAGCAGTTATAATGTCTGGATATCCACATCTTATGGGCTCCAACATCAGATACCAGAATATCCTCCTTACCCATAACGGATCGGATATCGCAGAGGATTTTCTGCGGTTTAACTGGGGTGCACTTCTGCTTCCAACGATCTTAACGAAGTTCCAGACCGACTACCCGGATATCAACATCCAGGTTATCGAAGATAATTCGATCGAGCTGCAGAACATGTTGGTAAAAGATGATATCGACCTGATGTTAGAACAGCTTCCGTTTGCCGATAATATTGCATACTATACCTTAGGGGGAAGATCATCTGTACCTGCTGGTTACGGATGAATATCTAAAAAATTGTTTCGGACCGGACTTCAGTCACGTCAAGAGCATCCTGATCAGCACCGGAAGGATCCAGGTTCTGGAACCTTGCAATTTTCTTCTCAATAAAACCGGCAATACGATTCGGAGTGCCATGAACAGCATCTTCCAGTCTGAAAAAATGGCTGTCAAGGTTGGTGTGGAATCCAACAATCTGGAAACCTTATATAATCTGTGTATCAACCACTATGGATGCACGATTTATCCCGGCAATTTTCTGTCTGACCGGAAGCTGGCCGACAACCTCAATGTGATCCAGCTTAACTATCCAAGCGCCAGCTATACACTTGGCATCGGCTATATGAACGGGCATTATCTGTCAAATGCCGCAAAAGATCTTATCCGGCTGATGGAGGGGTGATGTGATAGCGTAACCTTGCTTATGGTGTTTGTATCGACCCCGACATAGCACATATGACTCGCTCCGTTTTCTATAGAATGCATAATCTGCCAGATATAGCCGCAAACCGCCTATTTTCTTGATTTTTTCGTCATTTTGACGATACTTTTTCAGTACCGGATGTGCATATGTATATGGTATAATTTATATAAGCATATCAATCTGATGATATGTTGGAATTTAGGGTTATGGAGCCGGATATACAGGTATAGAATTAACGTTTATTTTTTATATTCCGTTTGTGTCTATGGCAATATACCTTGTAATATGACATACACGAGGCTTTCGTTATGAGATGCACGCTGGCAAATTAGAGTAAGCTACACTAACCTCAGGCTTCGTGCTAACGCTCGTCTTCACTAAGTGCTCCGCTCAGCCGAAGGTGAGTTGGCACAGGAGTATTTACGAAAAAGACATATGCATCGAATAGAAAACGAAGTGTGTCATTTATAAGGTATGTTAACAAAGACACAAGCAGAATATAAAAATAAATCAAATATAAACTGTATATATCGGACGAAGAAAGGAGTTGAAGGTTATGAACAAAAAGATTATCAGTCTCATACTCATGTTTATTATGATCGGAGAGCTCATGTTTACAAGCATGCCAGTCGTAAAAGCCAGTGACTATCTTGACGTAACAGCTACCGCTACCTCGATCACCTCGGTGAAATTGTCATGGGGAGTACAAAAAGGAGTTACGCAATATAAGATCTACCGGGCGGTTGCGGATGAGGATTGGAACGCAGGCAAATACAAACTGATCGCAACCATTTCGGGTAAGAAGAAAGGCTATACCGACAAAAAAGCGAAACCGGAAAAACGTTATACTTATATGATACGTGGTTATAAAAACAAAAAGAAAGTTATCGAAACCGGTATCCCAGCTTCTGCCTATACAGGCCCTGTGTGTTCATTTGACGAGTACCAGTTTGCAGAAGCCCCAAGAAGCCCAAAGTCGATCACGCTGAAATTATACAGTTCAGGCGGCATACTTCCAACCGGATATGAAATCTACCGGAAAGAAATGGGTATCGTAGGCTACAAGAAGATTGCCACAGTCAAGAAAAGTGTAGACAGTCTGAACTACAAAGACAAGACAGTAACAGCAGGCAAGACATACCGCTATAAGGTCAGAACTTATCTTAAAGTCGGCAAAAAGAAATATTACAGTGCATTTACAGACTACGAACAGATATCTGCAACAAACCGAAGCGGTAAATATACGTTCAAATTTGACAACAGTGTAAAATGTGCTGATAACGAAACAGTATATAAGATTACCAGCAAAGCCTATAATGACACATTAAAATTATATGACAATGCTGTACTGACGATTGAACTGGACGATGGTTCGACCATTGAAACAGGTGTTGATATCATTTCCTATCGCAAAGGTGATGGCCCATGGAAGAAATACAAAAGCAACCAGAGCCTGACTCTTAAGGCAAATGAAACACTCCGGCTCAAGGTTCGTGCTACACAAGATGTAAAGATTAAGAATCTCAAAAATGTACAGTCCTATGAACTGAATATGGATGTTACTTATAGTAAAATAAGCAGTTTTCTCTGGGCTTACCCTTATGCCGGTACAGCTAAGACTGTTATGAATTCAGAAGCGATCCATTAAATAACCGCATAATATAAAGTACCTCTGCTCCATGGTGGTTATATGATACAAGACAGAATTTCTGAAATGTATTGCATATGAAACTACTATGGGGTGGAGGTGTTGTTTTTTGCCGACATTTATGTTGATATTTTCTTGTTCAGTTCGATAAAATTATATGCTATACTTATTTTGTTCTGGTTAAACGAGGTGATCATGAGAAATATATTTTTTGTAGATAGTGAGAACGTCGGTGATTCCTGGATACAACTATTTGATTATCTGAATGACGATGACTGTATCCTTGTATTCTACACCGATAAATCTCCTAACATGTCCTATGCAAATGTTGTCGCATTGAAACAGTCCCCTTTTGAACCTGAGTTCATCCTCTGTGAAAACGGAACTGATAATGCCTTAGATTTTCAACTTGTAACCTACCTTGGTTCGTATACAGTTAAAAATCCGGACGACAACCTCATCATTGTTTCAAAAGATAAAGGTTTTGACAGCGTGGTACATTTCTGGACGGAACGCGGATACCATGTATGCCGCAAGGCTCCCTCCATTTTCCACACACTGGCAAATGAACTATCTGTACAAAAGCCAATGCTTCCTGCAATTCCAGCTTTTACTGCAGTACCGGAAAGTATTGATGATTCAGTAATAAAGGCAGAAAATCCAAAGCCGGACGTGATCGTAGAAGCCACTCCCGCTGCGAATCCTGTCAAAATTGCTGTTTCTGCTAAGATTGATAAACAGGCTGCTATTCCAGAAGCTGTATCTACGCCGCTGTATGATAAGGAACAGGTCGATACATTACTTTCCTGTGTCGGGAAAAGTAATCTATCCGCCATCCACAACATACTTATATCAATCTACGGTCAGGAAAAAGGAAGTTATATCTATGGTATAGTAAAGAGTTCATCCTACGAGATACCAAAGGTCAACTGGCAAAAGAAAACAAAATACCGAAAATGCTTATCGATTGTTTACTCTAATGCCGGTATTGCTCTCACTGATGATTTCTATAAAAAACTATACCCGCATAAAGCAAACCTTCGGGAAATTCACAACCTCTTCGTGACCAAATATGGTCAGGAAAAGGGTACCGAATACTATCGCTACTATAAATCGCATGCAGAATTTCTGCAGAAGACATTCTAGCATGTAATAAAAAGGAACCAGAACAAAGTTCTCCCCCGCCGCAGGAGCCGAATCGCATATAGGGGATGTGGTAAGCAAGGCTGTGGTGGGGGGGAGATATGTACATGTGCCACTTTTCGGTCTCAGTGTTACATTTGTATCTATATGGCCTTATCAAATTCTCTTATAATTTATAACTGCATATATCTATATAGCTTACTTCTTGTTCTTTTATGGTTGTATAGCAAACCAATCTGGGGTTCTGCTTTATATAGCACTGATTCTCAAAATCCCATTCACATATAAACACCTTTTCAAATGGTGATTTCTCTATAACCCTAAGAAAATAATCCGTAACACCGTTTCTTCCTTTTGTTTTTAACAAATGTTCCATACAATCAAATTCATCATCTAAAACAAATATAAACAAGTCCGTATCCCCTTTAGGATGTAATTTCTCTTTTTCCCTTATTCCCGCAATAATATTATCTATATCAGCTTCTATCACTGGTATATCCGATTTAAATTCTGAGGGCTGCCCATCTTTGTAATTAAACTTTTCGCAAGAAGTCGTTTATCTTTATCGAATTGACATTTTCCTTCTTCTGTAAATGAACCATCGATATTTCTTTCATAATCCAATGCAATAAAACGCATTTGTGCTTCACTCATTTCCTGTAATTTCTCCGTTTTCTCTCTAATAGATAATCTATCAAATTGTGTTGGAGATTTTGCTATTTTATTATTATGTTGCGTATGTGTTACTTCTAAATAATTCCCTCCTTGAAATTTTAGATCAGGCATACTCTTACTTGAATTATCATCATAATATTGATTGTCAAATATATAGCCTTTTAATTGTAAAATCTCCTTTGCTTCCTGTTCTCCTTGCTTCATTTTATTTTTTCCCCTTTTATGTTAATTATATTTTCTTTGTTATCATTCCACACTATGTATCTATTAAAACGTAACTCAAGCTCAATACTATGTAAAATGTCCATAATCCACATTCCACCATGTGTCTATTAAAACCCGGCATATCCGATACAGCCGACCAATCCTTGCGCCAATTCACATTCCACTACGTATCTATTAAAACAAAGATCCCGGCTCCGGTCTATTTCGTCCTCTATAAATTCACATTCCACCATGTATCTATTAAAACTGGCATAAGGCCTGCAATAGTTATACAAAATGCAGTATTCACATTCCACTATGTATCTATTAAAACAACAATAACCGCCTTATCCGTCGTCATGCTCCAAAATTCACATTCCACCATGTATCTATTAAAACCCGATTTTATGCCGGAATGAGAATAACAACACGCATATTCACATTCCACCATGTATCTATTAAAACGGATGTGAGCTCAATCCGGATTACTTCAGAGATGGTGTATTCACATTCCACCATGTATCTATTAAAACCTTGAATCCCAGGTCTGACAGGCTGGCTTCTTTGCCATTCACATTCCACCATGTATCTATTAAAACTATTTTCTTCGTGTGATTATATATAATATAAACACATTCACATTCCACCATGTATCTATTAAAACTGAAACTTCCTCAACACCTGCGCCGAGTTTGTTCGTATTCACATTCCACCATGTATCTATTAAAACGAAGATCGAAAAACATTTTACGACTTTTATCATGCTAATTCACATTCCACCATGTATCTATTAAAACCCGTTTTCCTCAATTCCAAACCCGCCGGCTGATCGATTCACATTCCACCATGTATCTATTAAAACTTCGATATGTCGGGAATTTAATGTAAATGAAGAAATTCACATTCCACCATGTATCTATTAAAACTTCGGCTTTAAAAATGCAAAAGTAAAGGCTATTGAATTCACATTCCACCATGTATCTATTAAAACATCGGGCAACGATACGACCAACGCCGCAATAACCTCATTCACATTCCACCATGTATCTATTAAAACTGTAACGCCCGTTGACTTCCAGCGTTCTTCTTCCAAATTCACATTCCACCATGTATCTATTAAAACGGAAATTGCTTGAACTCCGCTTTGTACGATAGACATTCACATTCCACCATGTATCTATTAAAACTTGTAAACACTCTGATTCAAAGCAAGACACATGCTCATTCACATTCCACCATGTATCTATTAAAACAGCAGGATTGATTGAAGCAGGACCGCAGATAGTGTCATTCACATTCCACCATGTATCTATTAAAACCGGAGCAGACGAGCTGATAGATGCGCTGGAGAAGAATTCACATTCCACCATGTATCTATTAAAACAATATACTGCTTTGCGGCATCTGCTTTTGTAAATACATTCACATTCCACCATGTATCTATTAAAACTCTATGATTTTGAATATATACTGTAAATGCTTCTGATTCACATTCCACCATGTATCTATTAAAACCAAATTCACAATCCGGTTGATTCCATTAAAAGACAGATTCACATTCCACCATGTATCTATTAAAACTGAAGTATCCGGTGATGCTGAGGTATATGGTAATACATTCACATTCCACCATGTATCTATTAAAACCCTGACCTTTCTTAAGTACACCACCTTCTGCAAGCTGATTCACATTCCACCATGTATCTATTAAAACAAAATTCACAAATTCAGAAAGCATGGCAGTGCTTGATTCACATTCCACCATGTATCTATTAAAACGATAAGTACCAAATGACCAGAATTGTAATAGCAACATTCACATTCCACCATGTATCTATTAAAACAACATTGAATCATCAAGCTCAATAGCCCATTTCATATTCACATTCCACCATGTATCTATTAAAACGTGGAATACACTGGAATTGATTATGAAAAAAGATATGATTCACATTCCACCATGTATCTATTAAAACTTATGCACATGGATAGAAATATGACATGTATATACATAATTCACATTCCACCATGTATCTATTAAAACCTGACCTTTCCCTTTAATTTGGGGCGACTAAACTTATTCACATTCCACCATGTATCTATTAAAACGAGTCATTGAATGTCTTATTAGATGGCAGTGAATCATTCACATTCCACCATGTATCTATTAAAACTTTGATGCCGGGGCGTGCCGCTACTAACTATGAATGATTCACATTCCACCATGTATCTATTAAAACCATCCTGTTTTGGTTGTTCTACATCCATCAACTGCATTCACATTCCACCATGTATCTATTAAAACCCAATTCATTTAAGGTTTTGAATCCGCTGCCTTTTAAATTCACATTCCACCATGTATCTATTAAAACCGTTCAATATTCACTCACAGCGAAATATCCACCCTAATTCACATTCCACCATGTATCTATTAAAACAACAGGAGGTCAAAGATGAATAAGGCAAATTTACTATTCACATTCCACCATGTATCTATTAAAACCCTCAATCATCCCACATTCTAACCTTTGTTTCCTCATTCACATTCCACCATGTATCTATTAAAACGCGGTTAGAGATACACTACTAGATTGTGTCAAATATATTCACATTCCACCATGTATCTATTAAAACTCCTCTATGGATTCCGAGATTAGCGACTTAATTCTATTCACATTCCACCATGTATCTATTAAAACGGAGCTCAGCAACAAGGCATTGTCTTCCCTTTTTAAATTCACATTCCACCATGTATCTATTAAAACGGTATGTCCATTTGATACTGCCGCCTGATCAATATGATTCACATTCCACCATGTATCTATTAAAACTCTCTTGCGTTATGTAAGAGAAGCCTAGCATCTTCATTCACATTCCACCATGTATCTATTAAAACAATGTCGTTGAGTGTCATCTTTGATGTATCAATGATATTCACATTCCACCATGTATCTATTAAAACTGAGTTCCCATCCTTTTTCTTGCTGGAGCGTGTCAAATTCACATTCCACCATGTATCTATTAAAACGTATCTTCCCATTCACCTGCCTGCCCGGCGGCAGACACATTCACATTCCACCATGTATCTATTAAAACGAACGGAAAGAAGAGATCATAGAGCTGATACGCTCATTCACATTCCACCATGTATCTATTAAAACTTAATCCCTCTTGCAGGTGGCTCCCACGCATTCAAGTATTCACATTCCACCATGTATCTATTAAAACAATCACAGTAACCTTATCATATAATTCACATTCCACCATGTATCTATTAAAACTCTTGAGATTTAAACATCTGTCTAATATCCTTATTAATTCACATTCCACCATGTATCTATTAAAACGGATTTACAAAGACAAGCAACAGCATATTTGCAAGATTCACATTCCACCATGTATCTATTAAAACGCCTGTTTTAATTTGCTATCTCTAGCGATTGGAATATTCACATTCCACCATGTATCTATTAAAACAAAAAACATTTTTACCTCACTTTCTTTTTTGAAAAATTCACATTCCACCATGTATCTATTAAAACCTGGACTTTCATTTTTGAACCGGAAAAATTTGTGCAAATTCACATTCCACCATGTATCTATTAAAACGACGTTTATATACTTATTTAATTACTTGCTCTGACATTCACATTCCACCATGTATCTATTAAAACGTATGATCGTGTGACGATTGAAACCTTGCTTAATACATTCACATTCCACCATGTATCTATTAAAACAGCTGTTGTACTATTTCACATGTTTTAAAGCTTTTATTCACATTCCACCATGTATCTATTAAAACTTAATTCTTTCATAAGCTACAACCTTGCCTTTCTGAATTCACATTCCACCATGTATCTATTAAAACGCAGCATATGATATATATGATCCGGTAGAGATGTCATTCACATTCCACCATGTATCTATTAAAACCATGATCTTGAAAATCCGGTCGGTTGGATATATCAAATTCACATTCCACCATGTATCTATTAAAACGAAAAAACAGCATTAGACTATGAAACATATGAGTTATTCACATTCCACCATGTATCTATTAAAACTCGTGTATCATATAACGCCAATCAGATTTTATAAGATTCACATTCCACCATGTATCTATTAAAACGTTGTAGGATAGTAATTTGCTCCCATCGTCTGTGCAAATTCACATTCCACCATGTATCTATTAAAACATTGCCATTTTTATAATTACCCGACTTGCGTATAAAATTCACATTCCACCATGTATCTATTAAAACGGTTTGCTATAACTTTTACTTATAGCAATAGATCCACATTCACATTCCACCATGTATCTATTAAAACAAAACCGGCTTCTCTAAGATAATTTGTAAATTCTTCATTCACATTCCACCATGTATCTATTAAAACACGATCTATCGAGTAGATATAAGCATCATCCTTATTATTCACATTCCACCATGTATCTATTAAAACATTTACACCACCTACAGTTCTTTGTATCTGTTGTTTTATTCACATTCCACCATGTATCTATTAAAACATATACACTCCATCCTCTTGATATATTTTTATATTGATTCACATTCCACCATGTATCTATTAAAACGCACTTATCTACTTTCGAATATGTCTTTAGATGCGATTCACATTCCACCATGTATCTATTAAAACTCAGTTGACCACATAAAGCGATGCAAAGCGTCGCTTATTCACATTCCACCATGTATCTATTAAAACAAAAATCGTCTTTATATGTAGTCAACACGTCAATCTCAATTCACATTCCACCATGTATCTATTAAAACATCAACTGCTCCCGAAAAACTCGCAAAACATTTGCTATTCACATTCCACCATGTATCTATTAAAACCATTTGTTTTTTTCAAAAATAAATTCCTCTCTTTCATTCACATTCCACCATGTATCTATTAAAACCCGTACATATTTGCGATTTTTCCGGCTGAGATCATATTCACATTCCACCATGTATCTATTAAAACATTTTCCAAGCCTATAAATTTACCGAAATTTTCAAATTCACATTCCACCATGTATCTATTAAAACTAATGAGTTACCAGAACGGATACGGACAGAATTTCATTCACATTCCACCATGTATCTATTAAAACGGACACGACAACGGAAGAATTATAAATTTTAAAGGTATTCACATTCCACCATGTATCTATTAAAACTCGTATGACAAATTGTGAACATATACTACCATCCGAATTCACATTCCACCATGTATCTATTAAAACCAATCTTTCATTGATTCCATGAGTGTATCATTGTAAAATTCACATTCCACCATGTATCTATTAAAACCAAATACCCACCAAATTCCATACGCGAACGGTACACATTCACATTCCACCATGTATCTATTAAAACGTGTCAGTTAAGATCAATGTATGACAATCTTCTGCATTCACATTCCACCATGTATCTATTAAAACCATTTTTGACATTTTATGCGAATCATAATTGTTGATATTCACATTCCACCATGTATCTATTAAAACCCGCTGAATGTTCGTTGTAAGATACAAGCCATTCATTCACATTCCACCATGTATCTATTAAAACTCCAACGCTTCAAATGAAAGAAAAGCTTCTTTAAGCATTCACATTCCACCATGTATCTATTAAAACAAACCATCCCCAGTCTACCGTATCAACAAATATTGAATTCACATTCCACCATGTATCTATTAAAACTTAATGTACGTGCAAACACTTTTAATGAGGAATTGCTATTCACATTCCACCATGTATCTATTAAAACTTATTATCAGCGAAAATTGACATATGATAAATTAATTCACATTCCACCATGTATCTATTAAAACTTGATTTTCGGCTGATAGAATGTGTGTTCAATTTATTCACATTCCACCATGTATCTATTAAAACAAGACAAGGAAAAGGTTGATACCGCTTTAAAAAATAATTCACATTCCACCATGTATCTATTAAAACGACATTAGGAAAAGCCTGAAAAACCTTGATTTTACTATTCACATTCCACCATGTATCTATTAAAACCAACACTATAAAAAAGCAATATTTTACAATGCTTTCATATCCTCTTTCTGTCGACCCTGCTTCAATACTGGGAATACACATTCTATTTTTTAATTGTATATTCCATTTTTCTATATTTCATCACATTGTCGACTGACGGCAGTTTTTGCAATATTTATGGTCGACAATTTCAAATAAAGAAACTGGCTTTGTCATCTTCCTTACCCCAAAATTCTTTATTCAACCATTTTTCATGCCTGCTTTTAAATATAATAACGGAATCCAATTCATGATCAATATATTCATCCAGCTCCTGTTTCAGCTTCACAAGTTGTACTTTTGTGATATCTCCCTCAAAAACAGAATTTTGTATATGGGACAAATACCTTTTACAAATCTTAAAAATATGATTCCATCGTTTTTGTCCATTGTTTTCTTTATTTATGTCATATACCAATACTACATACATATTTCACCACCATATTCTGAATCCTTCATATTCTTTTTCACCGATCAGATGCTTGATCAACTTGTATAACTCTAAACGCATCAGATACTGATATGTAACAGGGCGACCTAAATCTTTATGCATAATTGTCTGCTGTAATTTTTTCTCCAACTCCTGTGCAATCAATCTGGATGCATCCCTATTCAAATGCAAATAGTTCAACTCCTTCGTAAAACTTTTTTCTGTTATCTGATTACGGTTTAATAAAGAAAAAAGAAGTCGATCTCCTATCAACGGTTTGAAAATTTCTGCTACATCCAGACATAGCGAAAATCTTCTGACACCAGGTTCATGGAGATAACTTATCGTCGGATTCAATTGTGTATGATATACCTCACTAAGAACCTTTGAATAAATCAGAGAATTAACAAAAGAAATCAACGAATTAATCATGTTATCAGGCGGATGCATAACTCTTTTATCAAACTCTATTTCCTGATCAATGATAACATTCCACGCTGCATAATAATGTCTTCGTATATTTCCTTCTATTCCCATTAACTCTTGAATCGTTGATGTTTTGGGTAATTCTTTTCTCAACGAATCAATTTCTGACATATAGGAAGACACATCCTTACCTCGCCCGTTATAATACCGGAGATTTCGGTAAATATTATCGGCAGCCGCTTCTATAATTTTTTTTGCAATGGTCAATCTCTTGCCATAATCAGTATAATGTTCAACCTGTTTTACCAATAATTGACCTGCCAACAGCTTTTCTTTTGGATAAAAGCTACCTGTATAAAAATTATAATAATTGAAGAAATGTATCGGGATTCCATATTGAGAAATGTAACTCAAAAATGTTGTATTAAATGACATTTCTGACATGACATAAATATCATCAATTCGTTCAATCGGAATATCTCTTTTTTCTCCACCTGTAGATATAAATTGAAGTGTATTATCTTTTCTTTTTAAATCTCCACTATTGTAAATATAAAAACTTTGTCCCATTATCCCTCCATGTTAGATAAAACACAAATCATGATATGCGCACTTTCCACATATTTTTTGTTTTTCAAATGCTGGTGGTTGTTCCTGCATTTTTAACTTTTCTATATCTGCAACTGTCTTCTGCAACTGTACTTCATCATCCTCTGACAGTTCAACAACAATATTTTTCTTGATCAATGGATAATCAATCTTTGCCGTTAAGCCCTTAACTCCTCGTTGTTTCAAATAATATAGATAATATTTAACCTGCCAGATTCCTGCTTCTTCTATTGCCTTGCTCTTTTTTATCTCATGTAATTCCTGATGCTCTTTTATAAAATCAATATTTATTACATTATCGATATTAATGTGTTTATCATCACGCCGGTAACTGTTCTCATCAAGTAATTTACCCAACATAACATTTTCATTATCGGATTCCATGTTTATTTCATTTATGAAATACCATAATTTTCTTTTACACACAAAATAATAATAAATCATTACACCAGTAACTCGATTTTCCACAATTCCTCCTTATATGAAATTCCACTCATCATCATACTTCGTTAACGATAAGCCCATACCCCGTCCTGTCATTTCATCAAAATCATATAATAAGCATGTCCTGTGAATATCTAATCTGTCATTTATACAATTCAAATCCACACCATCTAATTTTCTCCGATCCGAATACAGATTCAGATTAAGAGTTATATCTGCCAGTTTTGCTTTCAATATCCTTCGTATATTACTGTCAACATATGGTGTATCTAAAACACCCGTTATTGCCTCGATCAGCTCCTGATTTTCCTGATATATTCTATCTGGGATTACTGTAATACTTTTTATTCCACGAAAATCCTCATCGATATCTTTCTTAGATGTATAATCTAACGGCTGCAACGATTTAAATTTAGCCAGATTTCTTTTTATCGTTTGGAAGTAAGCCGTATTCTTTAATGCGTCTACATCATAAACTTTATTCATATACTGAACTTTATCTTTTTCGGAAAAAAGCATTCCATTATATTCCTCTAATAACCGTACAGATCTATCATATATATCACTGTCATATATTCCTTTTCCATTCTTCATACATCCTGAATAATTAACATAAATTAATACATTTGCATCAGTTATATCCTTTTTTCCTGCTCTATTACACCGTCCCATTCTTTGCAATAAACTGTCAGCCGTACACATCTCCGTATAAAGAACATCAAAATCAATATCCAGACTTGCTTCTACAATCTGGGTTGTTACCCATATACCTGTCATCTCATCATTATCGGAAAAATCCATTATCATCTTTTCCAACTGATCTCGATGTTTCCGAATATATCTGGAATGAAGCAGGAATACCTCGTCTGTTCTTTGGGATAATTCTTCATATACCTTCTGTGCCTTTGATACTGTATTGCATATGACCAAAACTTTTTTCTTGTATCCATCTTCCGCAATTCTGTCAAAATCAAATTCTTCATGAAATAATGCGATCGTATGCCTGTCTGTTCCCATTGTATCGGAAAAATCTCTAAAAATATAATCACGATCCTTTATCAACCGATATTTTCGCATAAAAAATTCTAAAACCGGCGGAAATGTTGCTGTTATGATTGCGAATTTTCCTTCCATTTGTTTTAGTTCCGACAAGCCGTAAATTAATGCTGCTACTATCTTAGGAGAATATGACTGAATCTCGTCTATAATTAATTTTGAATATTTCAGTGTTGCTGCAAAAATCTCAGTTCCCGGGGCTTTATAAACAAATTTAAATAATTGATCTACCGTGCAGACAGTAAGTGGATACGAGAACAATTTTGCCTGCTCATATCTGGTATTCCCATCTGTAAATTTCCCATCTGTTCCATCAAAATAACTGCTTAAGCTATCAGAATGAAGCAATGCTACATCCTTATACATATACCTGTCCTTTATTCTGCTATATATGGCATTAGAAGAAACTTTTAACGGTAATGTATAAAAACCTTTCTCGCCATTTGCCCATAATAAAGCTGCCTCTGTTTTTCCTGATCCAGTAGGTGCTATAACTACAACATTATCATCACTATGTTCCTGCATAAAAACCTGCAACTCACGCAATGAATTTGAAAAGTAATCGCGAATCGTGCTGCATAATTTTTTCTCAGCAATGTCACTGTGTAATTCTGCTTCTTCATATCCTGCACTTACCGTCCAGTCAAACTTATTCAACAAGCCCTTTATCAACATATATTCACACCATGTTTGCTCATCTACACTTCTCAATTTCATTGTAGGATTATTCGAATACAACAGTTGATTACGATTTGCGGCAGAAAATTTCACATCTTCCTTTCCCAAATATTCCTGCAAATATTTTTTATACCATTTATCGTAATAGTCATAAAAATCCTTATCAGAAAAACTATCCTTCCGATCATGATGATAATAGACGGCTGTCAATAACACAGAAAAGTCATCGCCTGTACATTCTGGTATTTCCTGCTTAACCTGTTTCTCTGATAAACTAAGTGCACTAAGAAAACCATGTGGTATCTGCCTTTCAGCCATCCTTGTAAGTTGGGGATTGACAATTGTCTGGAAAATATAATTAGCTTTTCCAAGGTCATGCACTCGGCATGCCTCTAAAACCAGATTCTTTTCCTTTTCTGTAAAATACATATCAAAAATCTCAAAGAATTTTCCTGCACAGTTAACAATATCCTTCTCATGTTCTCTTAAAGTTTTTTGCTCCTGAACAGTTTGCTGTTTCAAAGAATCCAAGTAAGAAATGATCATCTTCGACTCGTTTTCATTCAATTTATCCATCTGGCTGTCCAAAAGATAAATCAATATGTTTCTGATGTCATTTACATTTTTAACTTCCTTCTTGGTGTCATTTGACTTTGCATAATATTCCATATCGTATTGTCAATCCCTCTCTTATCTTGTTATGCGAACGCAACAACATCCCCATAGGTATCGACATATGCATTCACTACTGAAGTATCCTTCGGCATATAATGCACTTTTATCTTTCCACCATCCGGTTTCCATCTGCGATATCCCTGCGACGTTATCTCGTATTCCTTTGTTAACATGTATGTTGTGCTTGTGCGTCGTCCAATATCCAACTCTGATTGAAATGGAATGTAAATATTATTTTGAATTGTTGCTGATTCAACTTTCTGCAATTCAACAATTTCTACATTTTGAATATCCAGCAAATCTTCATATCGACCTAATGATGGATAAATAATCGGACACTTCAATGACTGATAAATCTTATCAAAATCTTCCTCTTCAGGTATAATATGTAAAACCATCCGATTATCACAAATCAGTTCTACATGTGCAATCCCCTTAAACACACCATAATCTTTGTCTTCACCTTTGATACAGAGCTGATGTCTGCCTTCTTCATACTTTGTATCGAATTTGAATGAGTATCTTGTATACAATTCTGATACAGAACCTGCGTTTTCTCCCTGGATACTTACCTGCATCTTGTGATAACTGTCAAATCCACTAATTGCGTGAATCATACCAATAACAGTTGAATATGGTGGCAACGGATAAGATTCTTTTATAATGAAACTACTTGGTTTTCTGTAGTTCGCAAGGTTTTGAAAACAATCAATTCTAATTGCTCGCTCCATAATATTCATCAACTTCCTTTTTCAACTGTTTAAATACATCTGCAACTGTCTTTGTGTTCAATGTATCTTTTAATTCTGCATCATTCTGGAAAATACCTGTCACAACTCCAACACTGGTATTGTTCTTTATATCCTCATCACTTTCAATAATCTCTCCAAGCATCTTCGTGTTTATGGCTCCATTTTCCAAAGATACTCTATTTTCAAAGAACGGATTTTTTCTTAAATATCGACCACCGATTGCAAATACAGGACTAAGGTTCTCTCTTCTTCCCTTTATATCACGATATAAATACTGAATCGTATCAAGAAATTTTTTTACTCGATCTGCTTTTTCATCTGCAGATATCTCAAGATCTCCATCCACACCAATACGATCAAGATCTATAGTGATCGTATATGAGTAGAATGACTTCTGTATCTCACTCTGTGCAATCGCATTATCAAGATCCTGGCGTCTTGCCAATCCAATATTTGTTAAAAATTCCAAATCACTCTGATAAGGCTCTAATGATACCGCATTACTCAGTCGAACAACTGCACTTCTGGTATCAGCTCCGCCTTTTTTATCCTCTCCTTTTGCACTGGTCTTCATATAACCAAAAAAGTCAATTTCCGGATAATCTTTTATATTAGCAGTTGGTGCAAACTGAACGACTCCACTCTTTCCATCAACAGGTGTTGTATCCCATCCTAACTGCTGAATAATATTGTATCTCAGTGCCTGTCTTGATATATAAGAATATTGCTCATATGTTCCTCGTGATAATTTTTTGAGTGTAGTAATATTACCTACGCCCTCTCCATAATTTGCACTTTCTGCAAGAAATACCATTGTAAGTGTTAAACCATTCCTAATCATTAACCTTTTCCTCCTTTTTTTCATAATGACTTCCTTCTAATCCCATAAGGAATGCATATCCATACTCTCTAAACTTCTCCCGATTATCCAGACACTCTATGAATGCATCCGGAACTGTCAGATTTACAGAACAATAGATACGCATTATAATTTCCATAAAATGAGAAACATCTCCAACTGCAACTGCATTCAACAATCGATATACAGTACCTCTGATTCTTGAATCATCACTTGTGCCTTTCGCTGCTAACAGTTTATTTCTTAATTCATATCCACACTCTCTAACTTTGTATCGATTCACTATTGCACCTCCTATCTTATTCTTATCTTCATTATCTTTCTTCAATAAACTTACACGAATCTGAATATCATATACCCAATAAGCATCTACCAAATATGTCTTTACATCCATAGACTGCCTTAACAAGATATTTAATAATGGATATTGATTTCTATACCGAAGAATATTCAATATAACTGTTTCATGTATATTTATGTATTCAGTCCCCTTTTTTATATATGGGTATTTACTTAATACATCAAGTCCAGCCCTTACTTTCTCATCATTCAATATTGCAAGGATATTTTTATTGATAATATCAAATGTATAACGTTCGCTTTCATCCCTGCCTCTGGTTATGATCTGAATATTACCTAGTTCTTCCGTCTTCATCTTCAATAACAGATTCAATGTTCTGGAAATCCATGAAGTATATCGTTCTCCATCTTCTCTTTCCGCATCCTGCATAATGCCATCCTTATGATTTACCTCTAATAATTCCTGAATGTTCTGATCCGTATTAATAAACAGGAATCGATTTCCCATCAGATAAAAACCAAGCGGAGATAATGCATATACAAATGCACACACCGGACATAAGAAAGCATCTACTTTACAATTCCAGAAAGCTGATTGTTTTCTTGCCAGATCATCTGCCTGATCCTTCATAAATGCAAGTGATACTTTCGTCTTCGAATCAATCATTGCACCACAATCAATGCATATCTCCTTTGCCTTCTTTTGATCAATTGCTATATAAGTCCGAAATGGTTCTGAAAAATCATTTTCAAAAACCTCTCGCATATTTTTCGCTGCATTTGCACGTAATAGAAAACATTTTCCATCCCAGAAACGATTGATGTAATTATATATGGCACTCTTCATGATCAAGGTTTCTGCACAAATGGGCTGAATAAGAAATTCATGTAACTGAACCAATCGATTCCGCAACAGTTCCGGTTCCATAGATTCTTTCAGTTTTACCGCTTTAAGCAGCTCATATGCTTCTGTGGTATCAACCTCATCCTTTATACTGGCAATGCCCGATTTATAACTGTTAGACAAAAGTTTATCGTTAATGAATTTGATATCATCTTTCCACTTTTTACCATCCCATTCCGGCAAATCCAGTGCAGCTAACAAATTCTTAATCTTATCCAATATTGTTTGATATACACTATGTGACCTGTAATATGTCGTGATCCCACGAAAGTATAAATCCGTCCAGTCCGTTTCCTGACAGAAATCTGTATCAAGCCATAATTGCTGATTATCTTCCGTATAGCCATAATCCAAATCTTCCGATGCAGCAGCAATTTCGTCCAGTATATAATGCATACCTACGATTCCCGCATTTTTCAGAAAATCACCCATTGGTATATAGATTCTACCCAACTTATAATCCTCCTTTCTTCTAACCTAATACTTCAAACTTTCCATTTCCTGTCGACCTGCGTACTCCAATTCCGGATCTCTGCAGAACATTTAATAAAGCAACAGAGCCTTTTAATTTGAAAATACCAAGCGAAGCATCTGTATTTCTTCCAAACACTGGTATTACAACCTTTTTCCCTTTGATCGCCTGAATAGAAAAATCATCTGTCTCAACCGGAATATTCATTCTTTGAATAAAGATCTTAACATTCTCTTTCACAACGTCTGAAAACTCATCCTTATCAAACGTATAATAACTGTCTGAATTGGTATCATTATCATGGTATCTTGCCAGTAATGGACTCTGCATTTTTATGATGATTTCATCATCTGTGATATCATTTATATTCTGAATATACACAGATATTAATTGCATGGAATTCTTGTTCATCGAATAATGCCGAAATTTCATAGTCTGAAACGCATTAAACAAATATAAAAATTCCTTATCATCCGCATCCGTAAAAAATACCATGAATTCGTCCTTATCGAGAAGTATCTTATCGTCTGTAAACTTAGCACCCGGAAGATAATACGCATATGTAAACATCTTCATGATTGATCTGCTCTTATCATATAAACGCTGATACAAATCTTCGGAAATATTCTTCGTCGCAGCCTTTAAAAAACTTGTAAACAAACGATCCATCTCCTTCGGAAGAAAAGGAAATTCCAATTTAAAACGCAGTTTAATCTGATACATTTTTTCACCTCCTTCATAATTTATTTGACTTTGCATTATCAAAATAGCACACTTCTCATGCAATGTCAATAGCAATAACTTATAAACAGTTTAATAGGTATCGATTTTAACGTGACAACAAAATCCTTGTGTTGTATTTTTTTTTCATTCCATATATAATTTTAAATACATTGTGGAATGTAAATATTAATCTGTTATTAAGATATTTAGTAATAGTCCCATATTGGAATGCACCTTATATTCCACAATGTATTTTTTATTACAATCAATCATTAATATGAATATACTAATCTATACCATGTACAAAAAATCGTCCATTGTATCAATTTCACTTCATAATCATAGGGATTTCGTATTAAGAAATATAGAAAACTTAAAAGCCTCTATCTCAGACCCGCCCCCTTTTATTATGGAAATATTATACCTTCATTTGTCATAATGCGCAATAATATACGCATATTTTGTCAATTTAAAGAAAATATTTTTTTCTTATCTTATCCTATCATTGCTAATAGTTACTTTTATAAATATGTTACAAACGCACAAACGCCCCCGCTTATACAAGCGAGGGCGTTTTGCAAACCATGTAATACATTTAGAACCTCACAACTTCCGGCTCATGTGTAAATGATGAGAATGTTGCTGTGGCATTCTTAAAATAAAATACCTCGGTATTACCATCATCTGCGGAATACATCTTCTGTAATGAAGGGTATGCATCCAGCATAGACTGTCTTGCTTCTCTGCGGTCATCTTCCACCAGTTCTCCTGCTACACGAAGCCATTCTCCATTCATAAAAGCACAGATCTCAACCTTCGGATTTGCATGGATCTGCTTTGATACATCTTTTACTTTGCCTGTCTGTATGTATAATTTGCCTTCAAAAATATGGGCAGTTCCAAATGGTCTGACTCTGGGCTGGTCACCCTCTACAGTTGCTAAATAATAAGTTTCTGCGTCCTTTAAAAATTTTGCTACTCGTTCCATAGCATTGTCCTCCTGTTTATAAGCTTTTTAATAGCTTACGCCTCATACACCGGCTCAAAATCCTCTACCCCATGTCCACATATCGGGCAGGTGAAATCTGCCGGCAGCTCGCTTCCTTCATATACATAATTACAGATACGGCAGCGCCAGCCTACGATCTTCTTGTCCTGGGCTTTCGGTTCTGCTTTTGGTTTTACCTTTGTCTGATAATCCGCATAAGTCAGCGGTGCATTTTCATTGATCAGCTTGGCATCTACAACTTCTGCGATAAATAACGTATGTGTACCAAGGTCGTGCTGTTCTACTACTTTTCCGCTGATCACGGCACAGGCATTCCATCCCATATACGGAATGTCATTGCAGTCCTTTGGCATTTGCAGATCTGCGAATTTATCCACATCTCTGCCAGACTGGAACCCGAAATGTTTTATCGTCGCAAATGAGCAGGTCTGATCCAGAATACTTAAGGCGAATATCCCGCTCTCTTTCAACAGATCACATGTATAATTCGTGTTTAATACAGATATTGCAACCCGAACCGGATTACCTGCCACCTGCATACATGTATTTGTGATGCAGCCATTTACCTTCTCCCCTGATCTGGTGGACAACATGAATACACCATAGGATAAATTATAGATTGCTTTTTTGTCCATATGCTTGTACCTCCCTTTTACAAAATACGATTTGTTTTTTCATCCTTGCAAACAAATAATTTTATATTCATTATACCACAAACCGAATAAATTTATAATTCTTTTCAAGAATTATTCTCAATAATATACATTGTGAAAAAATCAGGCAGCTTGATATCCCCGATTCAGGATTGCTGCCTGATATTTTTTCTATCACTACTATATAATAAATAACCGGTAGCTGCTATCTTCTACTTCCCGCATTTCTCCACGCATGGAGCACTTGTATCAAATGCTGAGTTAAATGCATAGAAGTTCTTTGTATCCATCTTGTCACGGACAATGCCAAGGCTTTCACCGAAACGCTGGAAATGTGCGATCTCACGTTCACGAAGGAATTTGATCGGCTCATATACATCCGGATAGTCCTTGCAGAGACGCAGGATATTGTCATAAGTCGACCGGGCTTTCTGCTCTGCTGCCATATCTTCGAAAAGATCCGTGATCGGATCACCCTTGCTCTGGAATTCGCAGGCGTTAAATGGAATGCCGCCTGCTGCCTGCGGCCAGATTCCTAAGGTGTGATCGATGTAATATTTGTCAAATCCCGATGCCTTAATCTCCTCGATCGATAACCGGCAGGTAAGCTGGTAGATGATCGTGGCAACGATCTCCAGATGTCCCAGCTCCTCTGTACCGATATCGGTAAGAATTGCTTTCACCTTATTGTCCGGCATCGCATAACGCTGGGACAGGTACCGCATAGATGCACCCATTTCACCATCCGGTCCGCCGTATTGTGAGATTATCGCCTGTGCAAGCTGTGCATTTGTCTCTTTGATATTTACCGGAAACTGTAATCTTTTTTCATAGATCCACATTTAACAACCACACTCCCTTTCCCATGGCCAAGGTTTGTCAACCCAGTCAAAATAATTGTCATCATTTACCTGATATCGGTTCAATGGACCATAGGCGGTCGTGTATTCGCGGACTGCCTGCTGCCGCATTGCTTTATAATTGCTGTATGCTGCCAGTGCCTTCGGACATTCCGGGTGAGTGTCCAGATACAGGGAAATGTCATCCAACGCGAAGGACACTTCTGTTATAAAGGCAAAGAGCTGCTGTTTGTTCATATTATTCATTGCCTATTTCCCCCTTACACCACAAAAGATCAGATTCAGATCTGGAAACATGGTTCCTTCGCACAGACCCTTTTTCGCATCATAGAGTTCCCCAAATTCCTGACTTGGCACATACGCCATACCAATCGGATGCGGACTGAATCTGCCACAGGTCTCTACATCCTTTCTTGTTGTTTCGCAATGATCCTGTCTGGAAGGACAGCCGCCTGTACCCTGACGGTTTCCATTGCAGGAAGAGGCATTGCGGTTATTTGCATATTGCATCATGAGATTTGGCTGAGCAGGATATCTGCCGCCATTTCTGTTGCAGTTTCTATACTGTTCCAAATGAATATACCTCCTGAATTTGCATATTATTCATCTCTCTATACTTTATGGGGAAAATGTGAAAATGTGACATATTACAGGGTGATTGAGACGAATACATATAAAAAGAGCAGTAAATCTGATAATTTTACTGCTCTTTTTATATGTATTAATTTAACAAATTTTCTATATTTCTTGCACCATACAATAACCGTCGTACTTCCATAACATCATCAATTACCACATAATAAATCACATAATTTCTTACATAGATCCGGTAATATGGATATTCACGTTTTTTTCTGGAATGATATGGTTCAAACGCTACCGGATTGTTTAATCTGGCAAATATCTTAGCTTGTAGATTTTATCTTGCATCCATCACACTCCTTGCTTTGCTAAATACTTCTTCGTGTGAAAGTCTTTTATCTGTCGCTTTTGCCTGTCTGTCAGCTTCATCAAGTTTCATTTCAACATTCTCTGTAAGATTAGCATACTCTTCCATACTTAAAACAACCATCGCCCCATATCCATTTTTCGTTAAATATACAGGCTTTCCACTATTCACAATTGTTTCAATTTCAGGGAACTTATTTCTAAGATCTGAAACCGGTCTAATCTGTATCATTTTTATCACTCCTTTTTGTTCGATGCTCCTTGGAGCTAATAACTTATCGTTATTTTATCTTAATTTTAATATTATTGCAATAATAAAATAGGCAAAATTTGTTTTATATAGATTTTAAACTAATAATACTATAGCATATCTTCCCCATCCCCCCGCATATATTCATTATGTAAAAGCAAAATCAAAGGAGCTTCTATGATTAATCTGATCTGGGCTGCCATGATCTTAGTCGGTATTATCACCGCACTTCTGACCGGGCATATGGAAGATGTGAATGCCGGTATCATTGATGCCGGGAGTGACGCCGTTTCACTCTGTATCACCATGCTTGGAATTGTTACGATGTGGTGTGGAATCATGAAGATCGCAGAACGCACCGGTCTGATGAAGAAATGGTCATCGAAAATGTCCCCTGTCATGAGATTCTTATTTCCGAGACTTTCCCCGGAGCATCCGGCATATGAATATATGTGTACGAACATCATTGCAAATATCGTAGGGCTTGGGTGGGCTGCAACACCGCCGGCACTAAAGGCGATGCAGGAACTGGCTAAGGACAACAAGGGAAGCAAATCTGCCAGTCGAGAAATGTGCGTCTTCCTGATCCTGAATATTTCTTCGCTACAACTGATCCCGGTAAATATCATTGCCTATCGTGCAACCTATGGTTCTGAACATCCTACCGCCATTATCCTGCCCGGCATCATCGCAACGGTCTGCTCCACCGCCGTCGCCGTCCTTCTGACTGTCATTATAAACAAACGAGGAAAATGAAGCGGCGAGTTCGCGTAGAAAACTCATAATAGACAACGCAGTTGACTTTCATAATACAGAATATATCTGTATATATATTTCGTCTTGGCAGGTTATTTATCGCAGACGTATGTCTGATTTTGGAAAAGTCAACGAGCATCGTTTGAGTTTTCGAAGCATGTTTGAGCCTGTTTACAGGCGAGTTCGCGTAGAAAACTCATAATTAACAGCGCAGTTGACTTTCAAAATCGACATGTCTGCTAAATAACCTGCCAAGACGAAATAAACATACACAGAATCTTAATGGAGGCTTGTCATGCTGACAACAATCTCAAACAGTATCATCCCGCTGGTCATATTTGCTGTTGTGTTATACGGCTGTATTAAAAAGACGAATGTCTATGAAGATTTTATTGACGGAGCATTTGACGGAATGAAGATCGTAGTCGAATTAGTTCCAACATTGATCGGCCTATTTGTGGCTGTGCGAATCCTGAATGATTCCGGTGCCCTTGGCCTGATCACAACCGCTCTGAAGCCGATTGCTTCTCTCATACATACCCCGGATTGTGTGATCCCCGTCATTATAACGAAGCTGTTCTCCTCCGGGTCTGCCACCAGTCTGATGCTAAATATCTTTAACGACTATGGACCTGATTCCAGAGAAGGACTCACCGCTGCCATTATCCTTAGCTGTACGGAATCTTTATTCTATACGATGTCTGTATATCTGATGGCTGCCAAAGTCCGCAAATCCCGATATATCATCCCCTGCGCCCTGTTGTCTCTCGGTGCAGGGATCGTCGTAAGTATCCTGCTGGCAAATATGTTAGTATCCTAGGGCACCTGTTTTTCAAGTGCCCTTTTTCTTTTTATTCTAACATCCGCATCGCTTCTTCCATCACCTGAATCTTGTAGATCGTCTGCGCTACAAGATCTTCTCTGGCATTCACATCCGACTGGATTTCTCGCCGCTTCGTGTCCTGTAACTGATATCCGGTTCTGACTTCGTGAAGCTGCTCGCCTTTTGCAGCCAACTCGCGTTCAAGCCGTTCTGCATCTGCGCGTTCTTTTCGTATTCCGTCTGCCTTATTCTGATCGATCAGTCGCGCAAATACGTAACCGATCACAAAGCAGAGCACGATCGCAAGTATTGATGTAACCAGAAAACGAACCACATCTGTACCATTCATACGCTCTGACATTTGAATGTACGCCCGTGGCATCAGGAACAATTCCATGATACAGAATATGACAAATGGAACAATGGCGGCACGGATACCGGTTCGTATCCACTTGCTTCTGTGTCTTGGTACGATCTGCGCCTGATTGTTCCGGGCAGTCAGAAGCTCCAGTTTGTTCTTCCGTTCCATTGCCCATGCTTCATTTAAGCGTTCCAGTACATCCGGACTTTCTGCCAGCCGTTCCTTTGCCTGTTCATATTCCTGAATATCCTTTGAGGTACGGAGTTTATCCATATCCTGTTTCAGATTCTCAAGCACTACCCGGATCGTTTCCTCATAAAGCCGGTCATTCATTTTCCGGCTGCTTCTGGTGTATATCTTTGATCGTTCTATAACGAGGTCAACTGCCAGCTTCGCCCCATCCTCCCGGATCGGAGAGTCAGCATCCAGTTTATCAAGCAATCGTCCAAATGCATTTCCCCGGTTTGCTTTTCTGTATTCATCATAATCCTCACGCTGATACACTTCTCCGATCAGCGCGGCAATCCGGTAAGTGGCCAGTGCCTCCTGCAAATGAAAGGTCTTCTCACATTTTTCCGGTCGTACCAGATAGATCGAATAAATATTTTCTTCTCCCTCTCTTGCAATAATACGATGCAATTCATCTGCCAGTTCTTCATCTGACATATAATTACTGACCGGATAGCGGATCGTCTTATATTCCTTTTGTGATGCAGGCACAAGCCGTACCGATACCACGCCATCTGATAACTTTCCCTGCACATAGCCATGCGGTCCGGTCTCCCTGTTATTGTCCGGTTCCAATACACCCGGATAACAAATCCTGCCATTGTACATATTTTTATAGGAAGCTTCATGTCCTAATCCGATATAATCAAATCCTGCTTTCCGGATCGTCGGATAATCGATCGGTATCGCACCATGATTTCCGGCATGAGCCAGCAGAATATTTGTCATCTCATCATCCGCCGGTGTCAGTTCATCTAAAACTGCCATCTGCGCTCCGGCACTATAATAGCCGGCACAATAAAGTACCGCATTTTTTTTCGGAAACCGGATAACATCGATCATGGCAGTTGCATTTTCATGCTTTACTCCATATATTGCAGAGCCTGCCGGAACCGGATTCCGATACTCGCTGCAGCCTGCCACATAAATATTTGACCGGAAAGAATAGCCCGTAAGTGCACTATCTGATTTCATGTAATCATGATCTCCCTGACAATAAATGACCGCCGTTTTATCAAGCGGCAGAAATATCTCATCAATCCACGCAAGATCTTCTTCTGTTGCCGGATGGTCAAAGAGATCCCCTGTGATAAATACAAAATCAGCCTGTAATTTTCCTGCATCAGAAACAACCTGTTTCAAGGTCGTTATCCCGTCCTTTTCACAGGTCTGTCCGAACAGTAATTTGTCTGCTTTTCGTCCGATATTCACATCACTGATATGGATAAACTGAATTGCTCCCATCGAGATCTCCCGTCTTCTCACTTCATTTTCCTGTCAAATGTATATTTTTAACTTTATTTTCTAAAGTTTGTAAGTATTTTTCCATAATTTTATTAAGTTTGACTTCTTATATACTATCATACCATATTTTTATGCCGGATACATCCTGTTTTTCGATACGGCTGATTGACTTTTGAAAAATGCTCTCGTATAATAATGAGTGTTTTTTTAATGAGAGCGTATGTCTATGCGTTTTTAGAATATATCAGGAGGAAATTATTATGCCTATTAAGTACGTGTTTGTCACAGGCGGTGTCGTATCCGGTCTTGGTAAAGGTATCACTGCTGCCTCCCTTGGTCGTCTGCTCAAAATGAGAGGCTACAAGGTTACCAGCCAGAAATTCGATCCATACATCAACATGGATCCGGGTACTATGAACCCGATCCAGCATGGTGAAGTATTCGTAACCGATGATGGTGCGGAGACTGATCTGGATCTTGGTCATTATGAGCGTTTTATCGATGAAAGTCTGAATAAGAATTCGAATGTTACGACCGGTAAGATCTACTGGAGTATCTTACAGAAAGAACGTCACGGCGACTTCGGCGGACACACCGTACAGGTAGTTCCACATATAACAAATGAAATCAAAGAGCGCTTCTATCGGAATCCGGATGCAAAGGATACCGAGGTTGCGATCATCGAAATTGGCGGTACAGTCGGCGATATCGAGAGCCAGCCTTTCTTAGAGGCGATCCGTCAGTTCACACATGATGTCGGACATGAGAATTGCATTATGATCCACGTTACTCTGATTCCTTATCTGAAAGCTTCCGGTGAATTAAAGACAAAGCCAACGCAGGCGAGTGTTAAGAACCTGCAGGGAATGGGTATCCAGCCGGATATTCTGGTCTGCCGTTCTGATTATCCACTGGATCAGGGCTTAAAGGATAAGATTGCATTATTCTGTAATGTACCTAGCCAGAATGTCATCCAGAATCTGGATGTTGATGTATTATATGAAGTTCCTCTCGCTATGGAGAAAGAGCATCTCGCTGATGTTGTATGCAAATGCTTACATATGGATTGTCCTGCTCCGGAACCACATGCATGGAAGGAATGGAATGATATGATCACTGCCTGGAAGAATCCGGAAAAAAAGGTTCGTGTTGCTCTCGTCGGCAAATATGTCTCACTGCATGATGCATACATTTCCGTTGTTGAATCCTTAAAGCATGCCGGTGTTGCAAACGATGCCGAGGTCGAGATCAAATGGGTAGATTCCGAACTTGTAACTCCTGAAAATGTGGAAGAAACACTGGGTGACGTCGATGGAATCCTTGTTCCGGGCGGTTTTGGTGACAGAGGTATCGAAGGCATGATCACCGCAATCCAGTATGCAAGAGAGAAAAAGGTTCCTTACCTTGGTCTGTGTCTCGGTATGCAGCTCACGATCGTTGAATTTGCAAGACATGTCCTTGGTTATGCAGATGCACACAGCTCAGAATTCAATCCAAACTCTTTCCATCAGGTTATTCATATCATGCCGAATCAGCATGATGTAACAGACCTCGGTGGAACATTAAGACTTGGTTCTTACCCATGTGTACTCAGCAAAGATTCCAAATCCTATGAGCTCTATGGCACAGAATACATCCATGAGCGTCACAGACATAGATATGAAGTCAACAATGACTACCGTAAGGCTTTAACAGATAATGGTATGGAACTGGTTGGTCTCTCTCCTGACGGTCACATCGTTGAGATGATCGAGATCCCGGATCATCCTTGGTTCATCGGAACTCAGGCGCATCCGGAATTCAAGTCCAGACCAAATAAAGCGCATCCGCTTTTCAAAGGCTTTGTTGCTGCGGCACTCGCTCACGAAGAGCAGTAGTTTATGCGAACACTTTACAACTGGTGTGTTTGCATAAATCTATAGTTTGAAACGCTTTCGTCACAAGCAACAAATTAAAAATACCATATAAAAGAAATGAGACATCTATATTTTATGTAGCAGACCTATTCGAACGCCGGTTCTTAGTGAACTGCCATAGGCAGTGAGGTTAGAACCGCTGCGTGAGAATAGAACGAAAGTGTTCTGCGTAATAAAGATATAGATGTCTCATGCTTATATGGTATTTTTATTTATACATCATGGCTTCAGCGCGCGGGTTGCGTTGATGATCGCGAGGAAGGCAACACCGACATCGGCGAATACCGCTGCCCACATATTTGCAAAACCAAGGGCACCGAGTACCATAACAATGATCTTGACAGCAAGTGCAAACACAATGTTCTGCTGCACGATACGAACCGTCTTTCTGGCAATTGCATATGCTACGGCAATCTTGCCCGGATCATCATCGATCAAAACGATGTCTGCTGCTTCAATCGCAGCATCCTGACCCATAGCTCCCATTGCGATACCGACATCGGCACGCATTAAAACAGGCGCATCATTGATTCCGTCACCGGTGAAGATCAATGTACTGTCTTCATCCTTCTCGCGGAGAAGCTGTTCTACTTTATCTACCTTATCACCCGGCATCAGCTCTGCACATACAGTATCAATGCCAAGCTCTTTTGCTACACTGTCAGCAACCTCTTTCTTATCTCCGGTCAGCATAACAACATTATCAATTCCACATTTCTTGATTGATGCGATCGCATCCTTAACGCCATCCTTGATCTCATCAGCGATCGTGATACATCCCTTATATGCACCATTTTCCGCTACGAAAAGGACTGTTCCAACCTTGGATGGCTGTTTTGCTCCTGCCATGGATATCTTTCTGGAATCCAGAAGCTTCTTATTTCCGACTAACACTTCTTTTCCATCTTTTAAGACCTTGATACCCATTCCGGAAATTTCCTCATATCCATCGAGGCGGTCGATCTGTACCGTTCCCTTATATGCAGCCTTGATTGATGCTGCGATCGGATGGTTGGAGTAATATTCGCCATATGCTGCAAGCTCCAGAAGATCATCCTCACTGATTCCATTTGCGCATGTCTCTACAACCTTGAATACACCCTTTGTCAGAGTTCCGGTCTTATCAAATACGGCAATCTTTGCTTTACCCAGAAGTTCCAGATAGTTACTTCCTTTTACAAGGATACCTGCCTTGGATGCTCCGCCGATTCCACTGAAGAAACTAAGTGGAATGGAGATGACCAATGCACATGGACAGGATACTACCAGAAAGATCAGTGCACGGTGGAACCATTTACCAAATTCACCTACAAAGATCGGCGGAATGATCGCTACTGCAAGTGCAAGGAAACATACGATCGGTGTATAGTATTTTGCAAATCTGGTAATGAACTGCTCGTACTGTGCTTTTCTCGTACTTGCATTTTCCACCAGTTCCAAAATCTTCGATACGGTCGAATCGTCAAATTCCTTTGATACCTTGACACGGATCACACCGTTCTGGTTAATCACGCCACTTAACACTTCGTCACCAACAGACAGCTTTCTAGGTACGGATTCACCGGTAAGCGCTGCTGTATCTACAAATGTTTCACCTTCGATAACAGTACCATCGAGAGGAACTTTTTCACCCGGCTGCACGATGATGATATCACCGATCGCAACTGTCTCCGGTTCTACCTGAACGATCTGTCCATCTTTTTCAATATTTGCATATTCCGGCATAATGTTCATCAAATCTGTGATACTGGCTCTTGATCTGTTGACTGCATATTTCTGGAACCATTCTCCGACCTGATAGAACAGCATAACGGCTGCCGCCTCGCCAAATTCTCCGGTTCCGTATGCGCCTACAGTTGCAACTGCCATCAGGAAGTTTTCGTCAAATACATGACCCTTGCTGATATTTTTGATCGCCTTTAAAAGGACATCATATCCTGCCATCAGATATGGTACTGCGAACATCACAGCCTTTACAACTGTATCCCACACTCCATTCAAATGGATGAGCTTCTCTGCAATCTCGCATACGATAAATACCACCAGTGCAACGATGATTCGAATTAACATCTTTTTCTGCTTCTTACTCATAATCCATCACCTTTTTTCTGCTATCTGCGATAATTTTCTTATTTTATCTTCTCTTTCAGCTTATGTAAATCTGTAACGTATTAATGTTCAGATCTGCATTTTTCTAATATTCGATCGCAGCTTCCTCATCAATGCTCTTGATGATCTTTTCTGCCTGCTTTAAGATCTCGTCTAATTTGTCTTCATCTGCGTCTAATGTAAGTTTCTGTGCCATAAAGCTGATAGATGCGCTGTTAACACCCGGTAACTTGCTGATCTGCTCCTCCATCTTTGCTGCACAATTTGCGCAATCTACATCACTTAAATTATATCTCTTCTTCATAATATCCACCTTTAACCTTTCTTATTATTCAAATATATGCTCAAGTCCCATTCGCATGATCACTGCTACATGGTCATCGGCAAGCTCATAAAACATATTCTTTCCGGCTCTGCGGTTCTTGATCAGCTTCGCCTGTTTTAACACTCTTAATTGATGAGAAATGGCAGATGCATTCATTCCAAGCTCTTCTGCGATGTCACCAACACTTTTTTCATGATCCAGCAGTGTGTATAAGATCTGGATTCTGGTAGAATCGCCAAATACTTTAAACAACTCGGCCAGATCATACAGATTCTCTTCGTCCGGCATCATCTCATTAATCTCAGCGGTGATCTCAGCAATATCGTTCTCTTTGCATTCACATGCTTCCCTGCTGTCCGTATTCATTCTGTTCCTCCTCTCGTTGCTTTTATTGAACATTTGAATATCTGTTCATATGTTGTTTTTAATATAACATTATGTTTGTACCCTGTCAACTGATTTTTATATTTGCTTCAAATAAATTTTTGTCGCCAGATTCATTATGTTATATTTTTTCATTTTATACCTTCATCCTGTGTATACATTTTCCCTTATAATGGCAGTATATTTTTTTCATGTTCGCACAAACTAGAGATATGGAACCATTAATTTTGCGACGCCTTGCCAAAAACTAATGTCCAAATAATTAGAAATCAGAGAGGAATGCCATGAAAGTATTTAATGTTATTTGTCTTACTCTTGTGATCGTTGGGGCGATCGTTTGGGGTATCATCGGAATCTTTAATTTTAATCTTGTAGATGCTTTATTCGGAACCGGCTCCGCCTTTTCCAGAATCATCTACACACTCGTTGGTATCGCCGGACTGTACCTGATCTCCTTCTACGGTCTGATCTGCAACGAGGACTAGCCGAACACGCAAAAAATCCCCCTTATGGTTGTGTGCCCTCTTCATATGCTGGTTCTTCCACTAACAAAGACCTGCTGCGTTTTCTGTATGTTGCACATGCCTGATCCGTAAATACTCCCGTGCCAACTCGCCTTCGGCTCAGACAGGCACCCGTATTTACTGGCAATGTGCACCATACAACGAAAGCCTCGCATATGTCATATTTTAGTGGAAGAACCAGCATACAAAGAGGGATTTACGATCCACAATGGGAGATTTTTTCTGCTATTGATATTTCCACTATGATAAACTCGCGAATGTTTTTCATAGTGAAAACACCAACACTCGAAACTGGATAAATCCCTGTATATCGAATGGTGTATTTTTCTGTTTATCTTTTTATTACTCATTTACATATAGCAACAAAACGCCCACCAAACAAATCTGATCTGGTACCTGCTCTATTATAATATGACATTAGCGAGGATTTCTTGATGAATTGCACATTGTCAGCGAATGCGGGTGCTTGTCTGAGTCCGAAGGACGAGTTAGCACAAGAGCATGAGCGGATAAGACATGTGCAATGAATAGAAACCGCAGCAAGTCATTTATAATAGGGTAGGTATCAGATCAGATTCATTTGGTAGGCGTTTTTCTATAGTTAAAATAAAAATTCTTCGACAACGCAGCGGATCAGGCAGTAGAGGATGACCACGATCATAAGCGGGGTAAGCAGTCGAAGCTTTTTGCCATTTTCATCGTACCGGTTAAAAGGTTCGGTGAATACAGCGGCGAAGCTCTCCTTTCTGCCATTTATAACTGCAAGCAGATAAATAATTCCTGCCGATATTACAGTGCCAACCAGTGCCATAGGTATATATGCCCGGATGGTGCTGAGCAGCATCGTCTGTGTTACTTCTGTATTTTCTGCCTGATCTTTTAACGCCGGAATGATATTTGCAATATGCTTTATAACAACAGAAAAACCATTGATCAGAAAATGCATGATCATTGTTGGAATAATGCTTCCGGTTGCTTCTACAACAAATCCAAAGATCAGACCGATCACAACCGCATATGCCATCTGATTAAAATTCATATGCATCAGTCCAAATAAAAAGCCTGACATCAATATGGCCTTTAATCTGCCGGCTTCATGAAAGCTTCCGAACATGACACCACGATACGCCAGTTCTTCTATCACACACGGCAAAAATGCCATGAAAAAAAGCGAAGTCCCAAGTGTATTATGATCAACCAGTGCTGAAGCTGCATTGCTGATCTCATTTCGCACAAATAACATTGAGATTGCATTTAACAATGTAATAAGCGGCTCCATAAACAGAACCAGTGGTGGAAGCAGCAGGAGTGTCAACGGATGAAATCTCCGAAACCAGATGATATCCTTTACATGCTTTCTCATGATGAACAGATATAACACTGTTGGTACAAATATCAGACTCTGACTGAATAATATGTTTTGTTTTATCGTGATGCCGGAAAACAGATCTGTAAATAACGCCAGCACCGTTACGACCTCGTAAACTGCGATCAATGCTGTAAACAAACATTCAGCTCCAAAAATTTTCTTTCTTGTCTCCATATACCCTCTTATAATAATGTGGCAGATATCATTCATACATCTGCCACACCATCATTTTATAATCTTTATTTATACAACTGCTACTGCTTCGATCTCAATCAGTACGTCTTTTGGAAGTCTTGCAACTTCTACACAAGAACGTGCAGGGAAATCTTTGTTGAAATATTCTTTGTAAATATCGTTGATAATTGAGAACTGGTTCATATCCTTAATAAATACTGTAGTCTTTACAACCTTGTCACAGGATGAACCGGATGCCTCGATCAGATTCTTCAGATTTGAGATTGCCTGTTTTGCCTGAACTGTGATATCTCCTTCTACTAACTGATTCGTTGCAGGATCGATCGGAACCATTCCTGACGTAAATAAAAATCCGTTAGCAACGATTGCCTGTGAATATGGTCCGATTGCCTGTGGTGCTTTCTCTGTGCTGATTATCTTCTTATCCATTTTTATATCCTCCTGAAATTTAATGCCTACATCTCCATAATAATCTCTCTTGCCAGACTCTCTGGTATGGCTTTTGCGTACTGGTCACCATCAAATACCTCGATCGCGCCGATTCCATGCTGTAAAACGAAACGCAAATGACCGTCTCTGACCTTCTTATCGGTATACAGCTTCTTAACCAGAGCGTCACGGTCAATATAATCCGGAATCTCCGTTGGAAGATCTGCCTGCTTCAACATGGCAACCATAGCTGCTTCATCCTCTGCTGTACAGTAGCCAAAATGTTCTGCCATCTTCACCTCTGCAACCAGACCGATCGCAACGGCCTCTCCATGCAGCAGCTTATAATCACTGACTGTCTCGATGGCTCTTCCAACCGTATGTCCAAGGTTCAAAACCTCACGCAAACCGCTTTCCCGCTCGTCCTTCATAACGACCTGATATTTGATCTCGCAGTTCTTCTCCGCGATATGTCTGCATACCTCGTCCTTTACTGCAAGCACATCTTTGATATGCTCTGACAGATAATCGAAGAATTCCCTGTCTGCAAGGCAAGCATGCTTGATCGTCTCTGCAAGACCTGAAGATAACTGTCGCTGTGGAAGTGTCTTCCATGTTGCGATATCCAGATATACTTTCTGCGGCTGATTAAACAGTCCGATCAGATTGGTTGCAAGCGGTGTATCGACCGCTGTCTTTCCTCCCACGGATGCATCCGCTGCCGCAAGTAATGTCGTTGCATAATTGATAAATGGAATTCCTCTGCCGTAGGTTCCGGCTACAAATCCTGCAAGGTCTGTCACCACGCCACCGCCAACGGCGATAATGCAGCAATCTCTCCGATATCCCTTTGCAAGCATGGTATCTTCTACATACTCCTTTGTCGCTCTGGTCTTGCTCAGTTCTCCTGCCGGAAAACTTATAAGATCTGTCTTGTATCCTGCTTCTTCAAGCATCTTATAAATCTTGTCCGCATACAGCTCTTTTACATTGCTGTCTGTAACTACTACAAATTTGGATATTTTTCCAACCAGACCGGCTTTCAGATCATCGATCAGCTTCTGTTCCAGCTCATATCCAATCTCGATCTCATAGCTGTCGTCTACTACTTTTTTTAATTCAACCTTGAAATTACTCATATTCATCCTTTCATTTCCTGGTACTTTTCAGCCATATAACACGCATAGCTGTCTTTTTGTTTCTCCTGAACATTCCTGCTCATTTACGAATACATTATTTGATGATAATGTTTTTCTCTGTGATCCGGATCTTACCCTCTTTTAACAGATGTCCAACCGCACGCTTAAATGCATTCTTGCTAAGTCCGAACTCTTTCTCGATCACTTCTTTATCTGCCTTGTCATTAAATGGTAAGGTTCCTCCATAGCTTTCAATGATATTGTATACCATCTCGCTGTCATTGTTGATCTGTTCACGGATCGGCTTCTGTAAACTCAGATTGAGTTTGCCGTCTTCTCTGACATTTGCCACACGGGCTTCTACCGTCTCACCCACATTGATCCGGGAATGGATCTCCTTCATCGGGATCAGGGCTGAATAACGATTATCAACCGCAACAAATGCTCCCAGATTCTGATTAAATTCAAATACCGTTCCACTTACGGAATCCCCTGCCTTATATGGGGACTGTGTCTCCAGATAGGCATATACCTTCATGCTGACGCACAAACGCTTGGAACGATCCTCATACATCCGGACCAGATACGACTGACCTTCCCTTACCTTGCTTGTCTGCTCTTTAAAAGGAAGCAGGATATCTTTTTCCAGTCCCCAGTCCATAAATGCACCGATGCCTGTCACATTGACACATTTTAATACTGCAAGTTCTCCCATCGTTATGATCGGATGATTTGTTGTTGCGATCAGACGATCTGCGGAATCACGATAGATAAATACATCTAACTGATCTCCCATTCTTGTTCCCGCAGGTACCTGTTTCTTCGGAAGCAGAACTTCCTCGTCATCGTATTTTTTCTCGGCAAGGTAAATGCCGAAATCTTTCTCTTTTACAACCTCTAAATGGTTCCATTCGCCAATCTTGATCATGCTGTCTGTCTCCCCGTTCTCTTTGTTTTAAATTCTACTATACATCTGGTCTGATCTTCTTCATCTGCAAATACAAACTGTATCAGATCATCTCTTTCTGCTTTCTTTATTACAATACATTCATCTTTTACAAACTGCCGCTTATACTCGCTTCTGATCTGACAGATCATGTCATCCGAATCGATATATTCCAACGCCAGCGCAATATATGCTTCATTATTCATGTGGTTATTCGAATCAATCTGATAAGGCAGAACAACCCTTCTGTCTGTCTCTTCCATGCCTTCGATCAGCCGGATCTTTCTCGGAGCATATTCCATCGGAAGCTTTTCTGCAAGAGGATATGCTGCTCCTACTTCAGGCTCAATTCTTACAGGACGAAGCGTATCAGTATCAATATAACTCCACTGGGAAGCTGCCTGTACAATATTCGCTCCATTCTCATCCCGAATAACTATATTACGATATCCCATGGAACCTTTAAAATCATATGCCCAGGTTCCAACCCTGATCTTCTCCTGTAATACCGGATACCGCTCCACATCGATCTGCCATGAGATCAGAAACCAGGCCCGGTTATGGTCCTTCAGATATTCAATTCCAATTCCTGCCTGTTCTGAATCGAAGATCGCACAATCCTGAAAGTAATTTGCTATCGTTGCCGCATTTGCTTCCGGTCTTCCATGCGTTTCGCTGTATCTTACGATCGCATCAAAACTGTACATATGTATTCTCCATTTCCTATTATAATGTCATCTCCACAAGTGCTCCCATTATACAACAGCCGGGCTATTATTTCTACCTGGATTTTCTATTTCCATTGATTTTTATTCTCAAATTTTTCGTGTTCATTGCGTATAAATAACTTTTTGTAATTTTTTTAAAAAAGTGCTTGCTTTTTTCAAACTGTTGTAATATAATATCATCTGTTGACAGCAATGGGCTATCGCCAAATGGTAAGGCACTGGACTCTGACTCCAGCATTTTCAAGGTTCGAATC